>ENA-OUPA01000171-OUPA01000171.1-human-gut-metagenome-genome-assembly--contig:-NODE-171-length-50468-cov-17.1937_pt1 | contig 50468 bp, 41 predicted proteins | sample MGYA00237939_ERZ548770 | MGnify/ENA primary metagenome ERZ548770 (study PRJEB26490, sample SAMN05356877) | human gut metagenome | biome: terrestrial biome; feature: human-associated habitat; material...
CGTTTTAAGCGGGTATCTTTTTATCAATACTTCCCAGGCCTGCGGTGAGCAATTCACGCGCCGCAGGTTTTTTCTATTTTTGGCTTTTGTGCCCGCGTTTCAGGGCGGGTATCTTTTTTTCAACGCATCCCAGCGGCTGACTGCCGCAGACAGACCGCGCACTCACTCTTGTAGGTGCGCTTTGTTTTTGTTCCTGCGCTGAAAACACCGATTTTTACGGTTCTTTTCAGCTGAAGCCCCGACGCGTAAGCCGCGTTCGGGGGTTTTTCTTTTATTGGATTTTACACTCCCGCTGAAAACAGCTATCCTTTACGCAGTGCAAGCTCAGCAAAGGCTCCTTTCCGGCCGCACGTATTACCGCTTCGTTAGCTTTGGCCGGATCCCGATTTCCAAACAGTTATTTTCCCATTAGATCGATGGCATCATAAGCCTAGCGGAAGGCCGCGCTGCAGGCTTTTTCGGACCAGTTGAAAGCCTGTATGAACCGGAAAGATAAATTCCATATTGGAATTTATGCGCGCCAATCCGGAATTTGAATCTCTTCAAATTATGACCTCTTAACAGAGGTTATCGGTTATCAATAAAATCCTCCAAACGCCTTGCAAATAAAGGATTTTTCGCAGTGTGCGCACCTTATCCCTTTATACGATTTCACTTTTGTTTATACTTCCCTCGTAACCTAATAAGGGAAAAATCAAGGGAAGAAAAAACTCGTAACACGTTATAACAAATTGTGGCAATCGGGAAACTGTGACATATGTGCGAATATATGATACTGGAGGATTTTAATATGGATAAGTACATTTACGACAACAGCAACGGCTTATGGTACGAATTGCAGGGCGATTATTACATTCCCTGCTTGGAATTACCTGCCGAAAAAGAAGAACGACATATCGGCATATGGGGACATCGACATCTGCGGTATATTCGGGAGCATAAAAAGGTACTTTACACCGATTTGCTGATAAGCGGCAAGCTGCAATCTTACCTTGCTGATGTTGAGGAACAGGCACAGGAGCTGTTTGACCGCCTGATGAAGCAACGGGCGGAGCATGAGGGTATTACAGAAAAGCTGAAATCCGAAAGGCCCATGTTGTGGGTCGGCAGAATGAACGCACTGCGGTCAGCGGTTACGGAAACGGTAAATACGGAGGTAATCTTCGTATGAGAAAGCAGAAATATTACCTTTACCTCACGGCAGAGGAACGGCGGTATATTTTAAATGCTCTGCTTTCTTACCGTAATAAACGGATTGCACAGGACAGATATACGGATGCGGTGAATGAGGCTATGGTAAAGTTACAAAAACAGGCTTCGGCGGCAGGGAGAAATCCCTGCCGTTTTCACACAGAATGATTCAGATTCTTGCATTACCTCTTGAAAAATTAAAGCAAAAGCAGTATAATACAAACGACCGTTCAAGTATTTACAGAGAGGGGGAAAGAGTTTGCGCACTGTAAACGAGAAGGCCCGCAGACATAAGGAAATCGAGATCATGGAAACATGCTTTGACTGCTATGCGGAGAACGGATTTACCTCTGTCGGTGTAAAAGCGATTGCAAAGGCCTGCGGCTGCAGTAGCGGAAGCCTGTATCAGTATTTTGATAATCTCGACGACCTTATCGTTAAGTCCACCGAATACTGCATGAGTAAGGTGGAAGATGAGTTTATGGCGAAAGCTCCCACCGATGTGGAGGACTTATGGCGGTTTATGGACGAGATACCCTACTGGACCGCGAAAGAACATGGAAAGAAATACAGACTTATGTATCAGGTCTACACCCACCCCAAATACAGGGAGTACGGCAAGAAATTCTTTAAGGGTGTAGATGAACGATATACCGAATATGCAAAGAGTTTAGAAGGGAAGCTGGGGATTCCTCACGAAAAGCTGACACCGCTGATTTTCATTCTGATCAGAGCCTGCGTCCATTACGCACTGTTTGAGGATGCGTTCTATCTGAAATCCCAGATAGAATCTCTGAAGGAAACCCTGGAACTCTTTCTTGCGAAATACAGCCCGAAAGCAAGGTCGGGTACTTTTACAGAATAAATCAAATTTTAAATTCACTCTAAGGAGGAAAAAATTATGAAAAAACGGATTTTCAGTATTCTGCTGTGTCTGTGCATGGTACTGATGTTAGTGCCGATAACGGTATTTGCGGCGAACCTCAAGATCACGATGAATTTCAAGTACGGAAATTTGGTCGGGATGCCGCAGGCAGAAAACCCCTATATTTTCGTAGTTGAGGAGGGCCATGAATCCCGTCTCCCCGAGGTCGAGAACTGTGCGCCCTACGAGCTTGTGGGCTGGAAGGAAGCCGGCTCCGGGACGGTCTATGCGCCCAAAACAAACTTTTTGATGGGAACTGACCTGACCTTTGACGCCGTCTATCAGGTGCAGGGCAGTCTTGCCGTCACGGTCGACGGCTTTGAGGTGGGCAATACGCTGGCCGACTGCACCTACAGCTTCGAATCCACGATCCCGGGCATCACCTTCAGCGAAGACGATATTCAGTCTTTTAGCTGGGAAAAATACGTTTTCGTTGAAGAACAAGCGAACTACGATTGGTTTACCATGTATGAAACCGAAGCATTCGAGGCCGGTGTAATCTATCGGATCTGGATGAATCTGGACAACAAAGGTCTGGAGCTGGCGCCGGCTGTCACCGTGAACGGCAATACGCCGGAAGATTGTTTGATTGCAACCAGCGCCGGTGTGCCGATTCAGCTCCATCTATCATGTACCCTCGGCACGCCGGCGCTGACGCTTACCATTGACGGCCCGGATGTGGTCTGCGCGCAGCAGGACTACGAATTCACCGTCACGCCGCCGGCCGGCGTGACCCTCGAGGAATCGTTCGGGTATGACACCGGCATGAAGAGCGGCTCGGCTGATCTGGACATTGATGACGACGGCGTGGGACACGGCGTGGTGTCTGTGGAATGGTACGATCTGCAGACGAACCGCTTCACACTGACCGCAAGCGGAAGAGATCTGTCCGGTGATACCGTGCCCGGAAGCAAGACCGTCGAGGTCTCGCCGGAGCACATCTATGAGAACGGCGTCTGCGGCTGCGGCGCGGTGCAGCAGTACACCGTCACCTATGACGGCGGCGAGGGCAGCGATCCGGTGACGGACACCAAGACCCACGGCGAGGATCTCACCCTGCGCGGCGAGACCTTCACGATGGACGGCTTCGTCCAGACCGGCTGGGTGGACAAAGAGACCGGCGCGGCCTATCGTCTGGGCGATACCTATACCGAGAACGCGGATGTGACCCTGAACCCCGTTTTTGAAAAGATCATCACCCTGACCGTCCCCTACACCACCACGGTCGCGCTGGGCGACGTGGGCGAGCCGGGCGAGACGACCTTCGAGCTGGCGCTGATCGACGGCAGCGGCGAGGCGCTGACCGCTGACAACGTGACGGTTGCCGCCGCGGTCACGACCGACGGCGCGGGCGACTATTCCGCCGCCATGACCTTCACCGGCACCGAGCGGACGCTCTGGGTCATGCTCAGCGAGGGCGCGTTCGTGCGGCAGGTGGACAACGGCGAAGCGGGCTGGACGGTGGATGACACAGTCTGGGGAGTGCTGATGGAGGAGATCCCCGTCGCGTACGCAATGGGCGATGATGCGACTGCATCGGGATATACCGTGTATGTCGTGCCCGCGTCCATCGACGGCAATGGGTACTATTACATCGACTGGGAGAACCTGCAGGCGGCGGATATGGCCTTCACCAACACCTACACCGCCCACGTCTACGCGCTGAACCATGACGCGGACGGCCACTGGGACGAGTGCGCCGGCTGCGAGGATAAGCAGAATGCGGAACCGCACAAGTATGGCGACTGGAAGGTAATTAAGGCGGCTACCCAGACAGCCAAGGGTGAGAAGGAACACACCTGTACGATCTGCGGCTATACCGAAAAGGCGGAAATTGCCAAGCTGCCTGCTACGGATACGACCGATACGACGAAAAACAATCAGAATACCGGAGCAGCGACCAGTCCGAATACCGGCGACAATAGCCATATGGCATTGTGGATTGCACTTCTCTTTGTGAGCGGAGCAGGCGTAATCGGAACAACGGTTTACGGTAAGAAGAAAAGAGTGAAATAAATTCATATAAGTGTGCTTATCACACTTACAACAGTCCCTCCTGTCAGAAATAACTGGCAGGAGGGATTTCTTGTGAAATTGGATAAGTATTTCAAGGATAAATGTAATCCCGCAAGGCAGGGGTACTGCCCTGCGGTGTCGTGTTCGATGTCAAAGTTATCTTTCTCTGTCTTGGGACTTCTTTCGTGTTCTTTGCTGTTTGCCCTCTGCCTGTAACTGCCTGAGCCTGTCTCGGACACTTTCTTTTTCGAGCGGTCTATTGGGCTTTTCTTTCTCCTTAACCTGCCGTTCCCACTCGGCAAGGTCACGGTTGTACTGCTCCACTACGGCTTCTGCCTTGCGGTAGGTTGCCATGAAGACTTGCACATCGGGATAACCGTCTGCTTTCAGCGTATCGGGGATTTTGTCCAGTTTATCAGCGATTTCCCTTTCGGTCTGCTGTATCTGCGCTTCCAACGCTTTACGCTCCTTTCCCTTGAAGATGCCCTTTGTTTCGGCAAGCTGCTGCTTAAGCTCCGGCAGAACCTTATCCTGCAAGTGCTTGATTTCTTTTGCCTTATCCTGCAATTTTATCATCAGGTTACGCATATGACGGAACTCTGCCATATCGATATCCAGTGTAGGCTTGGGCGGCATACTCTGTTCACGGATAAGGTTTTTCAGAAAATCCTTCGCCCTGCTCACGATACTGCGGAACAGGTTGGGAAGCCAACCACTGTTACGGATAGACTGGCTGACTTTTTCGTGGATCTGCGTCTGCTTAATCTCCAATATCGTTTCTTCCGAAATGCCTGTGATCAGTGCCATATCCGCCATTCTGTTCCACTCCTGCCTTGCGGCATTGTCGGCTTTGATTTCTTCCTCTTTCGGATTGTTCTTGCCGATTTTCCTGGTGGGCAGATACACACTGTTCTTATCAAACACTTTCAGTCGATGCTCGGGATCTGAAATGTGGGAATTGATAAGCGCCGTGTATACTTCCTTTGCTTCTGCTATGAAGGCTTCGCTTTTGAAACGCTCGTCTTTGGTTGTGAATAAATGGCTTTCGTAAACTTCCCCCTTTTTGATGACTGTACAGCCTTTTCGTATCTTTCCGTCCTCCCCGGTGATTTCTTTCTTGGTTCGTACCCTTTTTCCTGTTTCATCGTAAAATACACTTCTGGTGGCTACCTTTACATCAGGCTCCGGGAGCAGCTTTCGTTCGCTGAAGATAAGGTGGATGTGGTAATTGGTCTTTCGCTTATTGTGGTGGAGAGCCGACACACATTCCACGCCATACTGCTTGCGAAACAGGTCTGTGAAGTCCTTCAGTACCTTGTCGGGGTCAAATTTGGTGTAGAGTTCCGGGAGAGCGATGATAAGCTCCCTTGCTTCAATACACTTTCCCGGTGTGCCGCTTCGCTTAAATTCCTGCTGACTTTCCCTTGCGAGGTTGCTCCAAAAGGCATTGTCTGCGGTGCGATAGGTGGCATAAAGGTTTTCCTGTTTGGCGTGGCTCGTGATATACGAAATGCGTCCTTTGACATTTGGCAGCTTCGACATCTGTATGAAGCTGTGTCTCGACATAGTGTCCTTTCTCCCGTATTGGGGCGTTCTCGTTTTGCAACCGACTGGTCGGTTGCGGCTGTTCCGATGGCTTTTGACAGCGGGACAGCAATAGAAAATTGCAGTGCAATTTTCTCTGTATCATAGCAGAGGAAGTGCGCCGATGCTGTGATACAGGCTCCCTGCAAGGGCGAAATACCCGGAGTACAAATCGTAGATTTGTGCGAGGGGTGTATTTCGCTCTCAAACGCCGAGGGCTTTTAGAGAACGGTTATTCGACTTTTCGTACATCTTTTTCACTCCGCAGGTTTCGCCCCTGATTGACAGTCATAAAATGCTCCAGCGTATCCCTGCGGATGATGGTTTTTCGTCCGACTTTCAGAACAGGCAGCTTGCCCCAGTCCACCAGTTTTCGCATGGTGTTTCTCCCGATTCCCGTACATTCGGCGGCTTCTTCGATGGTAAGTCCCATTTTAGTTGCACTCATGTTAATCCCTCCTTTGATAAATACTTATTTCGCAACTTTACAATTGCCATTATACTTATTTTGCTATCTCGCGTCAACCTGTTTTGCAACCTGTTATTAAATATTTTTGATAAAATACGCAAAATATGGTTGCAAATTGAGTTCTTGCGTGTTATACTTATATTCGCAAGGAGGTGAAAACATTGAAAGAAGAAATTACATTCACCGCAAAACAGGTCGGTGAACGAGTGAAGGAACGAAGATTGGAACTGGGTCTCACAATGCCGGAACTCGGAAAACGCATTGGTGTAAACAAATCCACCATCCAGCGATATGAAGCAGACGGTGTTGACCCGAAGCGAACCATGATTATCAACGGTCTTGCCGAGGCACTTCTGACCACTCCCGAATGGCTGACGGGGCTTTCCGAAGAAAAGGAATATGACGCTAAAACGCTCTGTCAGAGGGACATTGAAGCACATATCACAAAGTACCTTGACAGTGTGAGTGTTGTTCAGGGAGAGCCGCACCAGCAGCTCCTGACAACATTTCTTGGAAAGATGATAGACCTGTACTCGGTACTCTGTTACCACTTTGCCGACGCTATGGCAGAGGTTGACCGTGTGGCAGAGGATGAAGGCTTGAAACAGTCGCTTATGAAATATGCTATCGAGTCGGGAGCGATTACGGAAAAGGTCTATCGTAACGAAATGGAAGCACCGATCGAAGATATGAAACGATTTCTTGACGGGATTTTACATATCTACGATGAGGGTCGCACAAAGGTATCCATGGGCGAACTCTTCGGGATAGTGACGGCAGCCGAGGAAAGGCTGGCCGAAAAGAAAAAATCCGTGGCACCTTGACAAATGAAAATGCCGGCTGAAACAACAACCGGCAAGTGACACTATTTACTTTACGCACACCATATGTCACAGACCCGATTGCCACGGATAGAAAGGAGAAATTATATCTATGGCAAAAGGTTCTGTAAGAAAGAAAGGCAAAAAGTGGTACTACCGCTTTTATATCGAAGATGAAAGCGGAAACCGTGTGCAGAAGGAGTTCCCCGGAACAGAAAGCAAGGCGGAAACAGAAGCACTGCTGCGAAAGGCAATGGAGGACTACGAGGAAAAGAAATTCGTTGCGAAAACGGAGAATGTTACGGTGGGAATGCTGTTAGATCAATGGGTGGAGGAAGAACTGAAGCCCGGTAATCTGAGTAACGGTACGGTTATGGCGTATCAGGGTACGGTCAATCGTATCAAGCAGCACCCTATCGGCAACCGAAAACTGAAAAGTGTAACGGCTGACCATTTGCAGGCATATATCGACTTCCTCAGCTTCGGCGGCACAAATCCCGACGGCACACAGGCAAAGGCACTCAGCAAAGGGTATCTGCGATTGTTCTCGGCAGTCCTGCAAGGGGCGTTCCGTTTTGCGGTGTTCCCGAAAAGGCTGATCTCCTTTAATCCGATGCAGTATGTAGTGTGGAGGGGCAAAAAGGAAGAATACGAACTGTTCTCAGACGAGGACGGGGATGTGACTTCCGCACCTACGATCAGCCACGAACAGTATCTGAAGCTGGAGGACTTTCTGAAAAAGAAAGACAATCCGGCTCTGCTGCCCATTCAGATTGCCTACTACACGGGGCTTCGCATTGGCGAGGTCTGCGGCTTGACCTGGCAGGACATCAACCTTGAAGATCAGTACCTCACAGTACGCCGCAGTATGCGCTACAACGGAGCAAGGCACAAGACAGAGATAGGAGCAACGAAGCGTAAGAAAATCCGCACTGTTGACTTCTGCGACACGCTGGCGGCAATCCTTAAGACAGTCAAAGCCGAACAGCACAGAAATCGCTTCCGATACGGAGAACTTTACAGCCTCAACTACTACAGTGAGGTCAAAGAAAAAGACCGTACTTATTACGAGGTTTACAGCCTGCCGAGAACGGAAGAAGTCCCGGAGGGGTACAAGGAAATATCCTTTGTATGCCTCAGACCGGACGGAGCATACGAGTCGCCGAGTACGGTAGGGATTATGTGCAGGGCGGCAAGGAAGAAGCTGAAAGGCTTTGAAGATTTCCATTTTCATATGCTGAGACATACATTCACAAGCAATCTGCTCTCAAATGGGGCAGCACCGAAGGATGTACAGGAGCTTCTCGGACACGCTGATGTCAGTACCACAATGAATATCTACGCTCACGCTACAAGGGAAGCGAAGCGTACTTCCGCAAGACTGCTGGATAAGGTAGTCGGCGGCGAATAACAAAAAGTTTCCCTTGTTTCGGCTCGTAAGGGAAAAAACAAGGGAAAATACATAAGGTTTGAGAATTACACAGGCGAAGAGCCTTGAAAATACAGGGTTTATTGAGGATTAAATAGATAAATTGGAATTTATAGAAAACGCTTGGCGGCTTGACTTCCGCTTTGTTAATGGTTACTATTTTTAATAGCGCGAGAGGAATAAAAAACCAAATTATGCCTAAATCTGAAGCACCGTTTTCAGGGGATGGCAGAAAGAGGGGAAAGCCGGATGAAATTTGAACAGCAGGCGTGTTATCAGGTAAGCGCCCAGGATAATGTAGCCACCGCGTTAGGGGATATCCCGGCGGGAAGCGTGAGCGTCACCGGGGACATCGGACCCCAGGGAAAAAACATAGAGGCCTTGCAAGAGATACCCTATGGACACAAAATCGCTTTGCGGGATATAAAGCCCGGAGAGTTTATCATTAAATACGGCGTAAAAATCGCCGTCGCGACCCAGGATATCCCCAAAGGGGCTTGGGTTCATCTGCATAATGTCCGAAGCGAGTATGATATGACCTCTGCGAAAATGGATACCAAAACCATGATCTTATCGGATATGGAATACGCCGTATATGACTACGAGGAAACGGAGGAGGCGCGCCATGAAGGATAAGCTGTTATGCCAGGGTTATGTCCGGGCCGACGGTTCCAAGGGAATTCGGAATAAGGTGCTGATAATCTATACGGTGGAATGCTGCCGGGCGCTGAGCGAGCGGATCGCCAGGCATTTTCAGGAGTTAGGCCAGGATGTAGAGGCTGTGGGAACCTCCTCCTGCCTGGATAACCAAGCGGATATTCGCCGGCTGCTCCGGTTCTCCACTCATCCCAACGTAGGCGCGGTTTTAGCGATCGGCCATGGCTGCGAATACACCAAGCCTCAGAAAATCGCGGAATTCGCCCGGCAGAGAGGCCGGGAATCCCAATGGTTTTACCAGCAGGAGGCCGGCGGCAGCGTCAAAGGCTACGACAAGGGCCTGGAGATTGTCCGTGAGCTGCTGAAAAAGCTGGAAGCCACGCCGCGGGAGCCCATGTATCTTTCTGAGCTGGTGCTGGCCGGCGAATGCGGAGGCTCTGATTTCACATCCGGGCTGGCGGGCAACGCCCTGATAGGCCGGGTATTCGACCGGCTCGTGGATGCCGGAGGAACCGCTATTTTTGAGGAGCTGTGCGAAGGCCTGGGCTTAAAGGAATACTTGGCGGCGCGGGCGGCGACACCCAGGGTCGCGGATGACATCCGCCGGGCCTACGACAAAACCATGGAGTTCTGCGTCAAATACGGCCACTTCTCTATTGCCCCTGGAAATATGGACGGCGGTCTAACCACCATTGAGGAAAAGAGCATGGGGGCGATGGTAAAAAGCGGAACCAGGCCCATCCGAGGCGTGCTGAAAATCGCCCAGGCGCCGAAAAAGCCAGGCTTATACCTGCTGGACACCACTCCCGATGAAAAGCTGGAGCCGGCTCACCACGAGGCCGCGGATCCGTCGGATATGCTGGATCTGATCGCCTGCGGCGCCCATATTGTGTTTTTGGTCACCGGCCGGGGCCATGTGGTAGGCACTCCCGTGAGTCCGGTGATCAAAGTAACCGGAAACCCCCGCACCTACGGGCGCATGAAGGATGACATCGACTTTTGCGCCGCGCCGGCGCTGACGGGGGACCGGTCTTTGGATGATCTGTCAGACGATCTGCTGGAGCTGGTTTCCCGCGTAGCCCAGGGCGAACGCACCAACGCAGAACGCCTGGGCCATCGGGAAGGAATTTTGTACTTCAATTACCAGGATCCGGAAAAGGTTCCCTGCGAATGGCATTTTTAAGGCGGATGCCGGTACTATTTTTAAAGTTTTTTGGTTGTCCTGTTTTTTCGCGATCGACCACCCCAAGAAAAAATTCCCGGCCTTGTCCAGAAACCTGGGCGAAAGCCGGGAATTTTTATCAGGACCCTCCCTGTCTAATTTGATTAAGGCTCCGACCGCCGCTTTTTTCAAGCAATGATATTCCGGAATTTAAAACTGCCCTTTTTAAGCCTGTCCTGCCGGCTTTCTCTCCGCTTTTGGAAAAAAACTATTGACAGAACTGGTAAATAGGTGTAGGATACCTATAAACCCACTGAATAAATAGGTTTATAAGGATGATCATAATGAGCAAGCGGTTTGAAGCGCTGCTGAGAAGGAATTTCCGCAATGGGCGAATGTGCAAAGGGAAGTAACCCGTCCATATTTCTATTTAAGAAAGGAAGTTCCATCATGGCGAACAAAAATTATAAATTTGAAACCCTTCAGCTTCATGTAGGGCAGGAAGCGCCCGACCCGGCCACCGGCGCAAGAGCGGTGCCGATTTATCAGACCACCTCCTACGTATTCCGGGATTGCGCCCAGGCGGCCGCCCGGTTTGGCTTGGCGGAGGGCGGCAATATTTACGGCAGGCTTACCAACTCCACTCAAGAGGTGCTGGAGAACCGGGTCGCCGCCCTGGAAAACGGCGCGGCCGGCCTGGCGGTGGCCTCCGGCGCGGCGGCCATCACCTATGCTATCGAGGCTGTAGCCAGGTCGGGCGACCATATCGTTTCCCAGAATACCATTTACGGCGGCACCTACAACCTGCTGAACACTACCCTGAAGGCCTTCGGCGTGGATACCACCTTCGTGAACATCCATGATCTGGACCAGGTGAAAAAGGCTGTCCGCCCGGAAACCAAGGCGATTTATTTGGAAACTCTGGGGAATCCTAACTCCGATATCCCGGACATCGAGGCGCTGGCCCAGCTCGCCCATAAGCATCAAATTCCCCTGATCATCGATAACACCTTCGGCACCCCCTATCTGATCCGGCCCATTGAGCATGGCGCGGATATTGTGGTTCACTCGGCTACCAAATTTATCGGCGGACACGGCACCTCCCTGGGCGGCGTCATCGTAGACGGCGGCACCTTCGACTGGGAGGCCTCCGGAAGGTTTCCGCAGTTCACCCAGCCGAATCCCAGCTATCATGGTGTTTCCTTTACCAATGCCGCGGGCAAGGCTGCCTTCGCCGCCTATATCCGGGCGATCCTCCTGCGGGATACCGGGGCGTCGATTTCCCCCTTTAACGCCTTTCTGCTGCTGCAAGGGCTCGAGACCCTTTCCCTTAGACTGGAGCGCCACGTCGAGAACACCTTGCGGGTGGTAGAGTTTCTCAGCCGCCATCCCCAGGTGGAGCGGGTAAACCATCCGTCATTAAGCGGCCACCCGAACCATAAGCTTTACGAGAAATATTTTCCCAAGGGCGCCGCTTCTATTTTCACCTTTGAGATCAAGGGGGAAGAAAAAGAAGCTCAGGCCTTTATCGATCATTTGGAGCTGTTTTCCCTGCTGGCCAACGTAGCGGATGTGAAATCCCTGGTGATTCATCCAGCGACCACCACCCATGCCCAGCTCAGCCGGGAGGCCCAGCTGAAAGCGGGCATCCGCCCCAACACCATCCGGCTTTCCATCGGCACTGAGCATATTGACGATATCCTGGCCGACCTGGAACACGGCTTCGCTTACGCCAAATAGAAAAGGATAAAAGCGGTAAGCCGCTTCAGGCTGTCCAAGGCGGACCAAATCCCCCCTTTCCGGCCCTTCTGGACGGTTAGCTTTTGGAACATCCGGTTTTCCCGATTTCCGGGCCGCTCATCAAAGGGCCGGCACGCCGCCGTTTCTCATTTTCAAGAGGCGCTGTTTCAAACCGCGCGGTAAAAGCAGCCTTTCCCCTTCTCTTCTTTTCCAGCCGTTTTCCGGCCAGTTCAAGCGGGCGGCCGGAAAAACGCCGGAAGCGGGAAAATATTTCAAGAAAACCTAATTCAAAAAGAACACAAGGAGGAATCATCATGAAGATTTATCATACCGCCGCCGATCTGGTCGGCAGAACTCCCCTTTTAGAGCTGGGACGCATAGAAAAATCCTACGGACTGGAGGTTGTTCTGCTGGCAAAGCTGGAATACCTTAACCCGGCGGGGAGCGTCAAGGATCGAATCGCTAAGGCGATGATCGAGGACGCAGAGGAAAAAGGCCTTTTGCGGAAGGGCTCGGTCATCATCGAGCCTACCAGCGGCAATACCGGCATTGGCCTGGCTTCTGTGGCCGCGGCCAAGGGTTACCGGCTGATCATCACCATGCCGGAAACCATGTCTGTGGAACGGCGGAAGCTGATGCAGGCTTATGGAGCGGAGCTGGTGCTGACAGAGGGCGTCAAGGGGATGAAGGGCGCTATCGCCAAGGCGGAGGAGCTCTCCAGAGAAATCCCCGGAAGCTTTATTCCAGGACAGTTCGTGAACCCGGCCAATCCGAAGGTTCATAAGGCCACAACCGGTCCGGAGATCTGGGAGGATACCGACGGCAAAGTGGATATTTTTGTGGCGGGAGTGGGCACTGGCGGCACCATTACCGGCGTGGGAGAGTTTTTGAAGCAAAAGAACCCTCAGGTCAGGATAGTGGCGGTAGAGCCGTCGGATTCCCCGGTGCTTTCCAAGGGTACGGCCGGCTCACACAAGCTTCAGGGCATCGGCGCCGGGTTTATTCCGGAGGTGCTGGACACTAAAATTTATGACGAGATTATTCCGGTAACCAGCGGGGCCGCCTTTGAAACCGGCCGTCAGATCGCCAGGCAGGAAGGCGTGCTGGTCGGCATTTCCTCCGGCGCCGCGGCTTGGGCCGCCATTGAGCTGGCAAAACGTCCCGAAAATAAAGGAAAAACCATCGTGGCGCTTCTGCCCGACACTGGAGACCGTTATCTTTCCACTCCCATGTTTGACCAGCCATAAGACGACGGCAATGTCCTTTTATCCCCTCCTATCCGATTCAGCCAACGCTTTTGCAATTTGGATTTATTTTATAATTTTATACTTTATGTAAAACCGTGCTGTCAAAAAAGGCCCGGGAGTTTTTTGAAGAAAAGAAAACTCCCGGGCCTTTTTTTGATCATCCCACTGCCTTATCCGTAAAGCCAATGAGCTTCGCGTTCCCGCCCGCGCTTCTATAAGGACGTATCAACCGTAAGCAGATCCCTATATTAAAAACAAATAGGATTTATATATCTTTTTCTACATATTGTAGAACATAATTTTTCAATACTTTCGGTATACCATCTCCTCATTTCCATCAAGATTCCGCCGATACATACGGAAGTGACCAGGATATCCTTGGGCCGCCATTGTTCCTCGCAGGAATAGCGGCAGCGCATCCCCAGCCGTTTCATCACGGCCCCGCTTCGTAGATTGTTTCGTTTCCATCATGGGCAGCCGCAGGCTAGGGAATCCCCGCCTCCCTTAGCCGGCGGACCACAGCTCTCCCGGCTTCGGTAAATCCCCCGGCCCCAAAATTCTTTCCGCAGCCTGTAACCGAGGTCATGATCCTCGGTTACGTTCGCGTTGATACCGCCGATAGGGTTTTATCGCTCCGCAGACATACCGGTGTATCGGCAGCCCCAGGGCCGCCGATAAAACGCGCCTCAGCGTTAGGAAAGACGGGTTTTAAAATCCTCATAGCCGAATTTCCGCACAAGCTGAATAGAGCCGTCCTGCTTTTTGAGATAAATGGCCGGCAGGTTCATGCCGTTGAAGGTATTGTTTTTCACCATGGAATAGATAGCCATATCACAGAACACCACGCGGCTGCCGGGACTCAGGGGCTCGTCAAAGCTGTAATCCCCGATCACGTCTCCCGCCAGACAGGTAGGGCCGCCCAGGCGGTAATCATAGGCCTTTTCCCCCAGTCCGCCTCCCCCGGCGATTGGGGGCCGGTAGGGCATTTCCAGCACATCCGGCATATGGCAGGCGGCAGAGGTATCTAAAACCGCGATGTTGCCGCTGTTTTCCAGCACATCCAGCACCGTGGACACCAAAAAGCCGGCGTTCAGAGCGACGGCCTCTCCGGGCTCTAAATACACCTGGACCCCATACCGCTCCTGAACCCGGCTGACGCAGGAAACCAGCGCGTCAATGTCATAGCCGGGCCGGGTGATGTGATGGCCGCCCCCAAAATTCAGCCACTTCATCTGGGAAAGCCAGGGGCCGAATTTCTCCTCCACCACCGCCACCGTTTCTACCAAGGGGGCGGCGTCCTGCTCGCACAGGGTATGGAAATGAAGCCCCTCAATCCCGTCCAGCAGATCGGGGCGGAATTTTTTCAGGGTGATTCCCAGCCGGGAGCCGGGAGAACAGGGATCGTAAATAGCGTGATCCTGGGTGGAGTGTTCCGGGTTCAGCCGGAGGCCGGCGCTTTTACCGGAGGCCAGCACCTTGTCCCTATATTTTTCCCATTGGGAGAAGGAGTTAAATATCACATGGTCGCACAGGCTTAAAATCTCGTCGATTTCGTCCTCCCGGTAGGCGGGAGAAAAAATGTGGGTTTCCCCGCCCATTTCTTCCTTTCCCAGCCGGGCCTCAAACAAGCCGCTGGCCGTGGTGCCGTTTAAATAGCTTCCGATCAGGGGATAACAGGCGAACATGGAAAAGGCTTTCTGGGCCAGCAGGATTTTACATCCGGTGCGGTCTATAACCTGCTTTAAAATTACCAGGTTCCTTTCCAGCAAGGCCTCATCCACCACATAGCATGGAGTCTGCAAAGAGGAAAAAGGAAGCTCCATCTCAGTCCACCAGCTCAGGGGAGAAGCTTTCCTTCCAGGGCAGGCCCCACTTATTGAGGGCGTCCATAAAGGGATCGGGATCAAATTCCTCAATATTGTGGACGCCGGGCTTGTTCCACACGCCGGTCATCAGCATCATGGCGCCGATCATGGCGGGCACGCCGGTAGTATAGGCCACCGCCTGGGAGCCTACCTCCTTGTAGCACTCCTGATGGTCACACACATTATACACGTAATAGGTTTTGTCCTTGCCGTCCTTTTTGCCCTGGAAGATACAGCCGATGTTGGTCTTTCCCTTGGTGCGGGGGCCTAAGGAGGACGGATCCGGCAGAACGGCCTTCAGGAACTGGAGGGGCACAATCTGCTGGCCCTGGAACTCGATGGGCTCGATGGAAGTCATACCCACGTCCTCCAGGCATTTCAGATGGGTGAGATAGCTCTGGCCGAAGGTCATGAAAAAGCGGATCCTCTTGATGCCCTTGATATTCAGCGCCAGTGATTCCAGCTCCTCGTGGTGAAGCAGGTACATATCCTTGTCCCCGATTTCCGGGAAATTGTATACCCGTTTGATCTCCATGGGCTCAGTCTCCACCCAATGGCCGTCCTCCCAGTAGCTTCCCTTGGCGGAAACCTCCCGGATATTGATCTCCGGGTTGAAGTTTGTGGCGAAGGGATAACCATGGTCGCCGGCGTTGCAGTCTAAAATATCTATATAATTGATCTCGTCAAAATAGTGCTTCTGGGCATAGGCGGAAAACACCCCGGTCACGCCCGGGTCAAAGCCGCTGCCCAGCAGGGCGGTAATCCCCGCGTCCTCAAATTTCTTTCGGTAGGCCCACTGCCAGCTGTATTCAAACTTGGCGGTGTCCTCCGGCTCGTAGTTGGCGGTGTCCACATAGTTCACCTTGGCGGCCAGGCAGGCCTCCATAATGGCCAGGTCCTGATAAGGCAAAGCCAGGTTCAAAACCACGTCCGGCTTTACCTGGTTGATCAGGGCAGTCAGCTCGTCCACGCTGTTGGCGTCCACCTGGGCGGTGGTGATTTTGGTCTTGCCGCCGGAAAGCTTTTCCTTCAGCGCGTCGCATTTTGATTTTGTACGGCTGGCGATGCAGATCTCCTCAAAAACCCCGCTGTTCTGGCAGCACTTGTGAATGGCCACGCTGGCGACTCCGCCGCAGCCGATGATTAACGCTTTTCCCATCTTGACGATCTCCTTTTCTATTCAGTATTTCTCTCATGACCATGAGGTAATGATATCGTAAATAGGTCCTTCAGAAAGACGCGGCCTTCGCTCCATGGCAAGGCCGTCTTGTTAAAGGGGACAACGCCCTCTGACAAAGCTTCCAAAGGACATTGCCTCCGGCTATCTGGAAAGCAGAAGCAGCAGCTCCCGGAGCACCTTGCAGGCCACGGCGGTGGAAGCGCCGCTTTGGTCGTAGGCCGGGCACAGCTCGTTGACATCGCAGCCCACGATGTTCAGGCCGCTGACCTTGTGGACCGCTCCCAGCAGATCCAGGAAGCTGACGCCGCCGGCTTCCGGGGTTCCGGTGCCGGGAAAGACAGACGGGTCCAGCACGTCCAGATCCAGGGTAAAGTAAACGGGCTTTTTTTGCAGGGCCGCCACGGTTTCCTCCAGGCCCTTAAAGTCAAATCTGCGGGTGAACACGTGCTCCCTTCCCCACAAAAATTCTTCCCGGTCACCGGACCGGATGCCGAATTGAAAAATCCGGCCGTCGCCCACCAAATCCCAGACCCGGCGGAGCACTGTGGCGTGGGACAGCCTGGCGCCCAGGTAATCGTCCCGCAGATCGGCGTGGGCGTCGAAATGGACTACATGCAGGTCAGGATACCTCTTAACAGCGGCCCGCACAGCGCCCAGGGTCACTAAGTGCTCGCCGCCGATCATCACCGGCAGCTTGCCCGCTTCCAAAATTTCGGCGGCCCTGGACTCGATGTGGTTCAAGGCCAGATTGGCGTCCCCGAAGCAAAGCTCCAGGTCGCCGCTGTCAAATATTCTGCAGTCCGTCAGATCCTTATCCAAATACGGGCTGTAGGTTTCCAGGCCAAAGGATTCGGAACGCATGGCCTTGCTGGCGAACCGGGTCCCCGGCCGAAAAGAGGTAGTGGAGTCAAAGGGCGCCCCGAACAGGACGATCCCCGCGTCCTCGAAGGCCGCGTCGCAGCCTAAAAAGGTTTCTACGTTAGGGTTCAACATCTTTTAACAATCCTTCCACATAGCTGGGCAGAGCGAACGCCCCGGCGTGCAGCCTGGTGTTATAGTATTGGGTATGGATCCCCAGAAGATTCCACACCGCGGCGTTCAAATCCTTTACCGGGTGATATTTTTTGGAGGCGAAGCCGAACAGCCAATGGCCCGACGGATAGGTGGGAATATGGGCCTGGTAAACCTTGCTGATGGCGAAGCTCTCCACAATCCGCTTGTGGGCCCGCTGCATGGCGGCGGCGTCCTCGTCGTAGAAGGGGCTTTCGTGCTGGTTTACCATGATGCCGTCCTCTTTCAGCGCCTTATAGCAGTTGCCGTAAAACTCCTTGGTGAACAGGCCCTCTCCGGGGCCGAAGGGATCGGTGGAATCCACGATAATCAGGTCGTACTCGTTTTCCTTGGAGCGGATAAACTTCAATCCATCCTCATAGTAAATATGCACCCGCTCGTCATCCAGGCGGCAGGCGGTCTGAGGCAGATATTTTTTGCACACCTCCACCACCAGCTCGTCGATTTCCACCAGGTCGATGTGCTCGATCTGGTGGTACCGGGTCAGCTCCCGCACCACGCCGCCGTCGCCGGCGCCGATAATCAGCACCCGCCTGGCGTTGGGATGAACCGCCATGGGCACGTGGACCATCATTTCGTGGTAAATAAACTCGTCCTTTTCTGTCAGCATCATATAGCCGTCCAGAGTGAGAAACCGGCCGAACTCTTTGGAGTCGAACACGTCGATGCGCTGGAACTCGCTTTGAGCGGTGTAAAGCTGCCGGTCTACCTTAATGGAAAATTTCACGCTGGGGGTATGGCGTTCCGTGAACCAAAGCTCCATGGGTCACTCTCCTCGCAAAGTATCATTCAGTGGTTTGAAAGCGTCTTGGGAAATCCGCAAAACGCTTTTTTCTTTTCTTTTCAGTCCTCTTGATTTCAAGACAAAATTCCGTCAAGCAGAAAACATAGCTTCCGCCGCCAGGACCGGGCCGGCCATGACGCGGCGGGCGGTTTCCGTATGCGGCTAACGGGAGCTTCCGGGCCATAAAAAGAGAAATTCAGCACACGTCATTGCTGGCCTCACCGGCCTTTGCGGCCTTTTACCGCGGATTCTTCAGCACGTTCAGCCGGTTGATTTCCAAATCCTCCGGCCCGGTCAGGGAGCATCCCTTTTCCTTAGCGTAATCAATATATTCTAAAATACCAGGAGTAATTCTTTCTCCCGGAGCCAGAATGGGGATTCCCGGGGGATAGCACATGACAAATTCACTGCATACCCGGCCCGCGCTTTCTTTCAGCGGCAAAGATTCCTTTTCCGCATAAAAAGCCTCCTGGGGGGTGGCGGCCACCTGAGGGCTGATATATTCCTGGCTGAGCATCCCGCCCCGGCCCCGCTTGAAGCGGCGGCGGATCTCCTGCAAGGCGCTGACCAGCCGTTCCAGGTCCCGAACCCGGTCCCCGACGGAGACATAGGCTAAGATGTTGCCCAGATCTCCGAATTCCACCTGGATATCGTATTCGTCCCGCAGGATATCGTAAACCTCGATGCCCGCCAGGCCGATGTCCAGGGTATGGATCGAAAGCTTAGTTACATCGAAATCAAAAACACTGTCCCCGTTGACTATTTCCCGGGAATAAGCGTAGTAATCCCCGATGGCGTTAATTTCATCCCGGGCATACTGGGCCATATCCGTGACCTTTTTAAAGATCTCTTTTCCATTCAGCGCCAGGTTCCGCCGGGAGATATCCAGGCTGGAAAGCAGCAGGTAGGAGGCGCTGGTGGTCTGGGTCAGGTTGATGATCTGGCTCACATAGCCGGGATTGACGTTTCTGCCTGTCAGCAGCAGGGAGCTCTGGGTCAGGCTGCCGCCGGATTTGTGCATGGAGACGGAGGCCATATCCGCTCCCGCCCGCATGGCGGCAGGGGGCATATTTTCCCCAAAATAAAAATGGGTGCCGTGGGCCTCATCCGCCAGCACCAGCATATTGTGCCGGTGGGCAAGCTCCGTGATGGCCCTCAAGTTGGAGCACACCCCGTAATAGGTAGGATTATTCACCAGCACCGCCTTGGCGGATGGGTTTTCTAAAATTGCCTTTTCCACTTGGGCAACGGACATTCCCAAAGCGATGCCCAGCTTATGGTTCATCTCCGGGTTGACGTACACCGGCTCGGCGCCGCTGAGCACCAGCGCGTTGATGACGCTGCGGTGGACGTTCCGGGGCAGAATGATCTTTTCTCCCTTTTTGCAGGCGGCCAGCACCATGCTCTGCACTGCGGAGGTGGTTCCGTTCACCATGAAAAAGGCGTTTTCAGCGCCGAAGGCCTGAGCGGCCAGCTCCTCAGCCTCCTTGATGACGGAAACTGGGTGGCACAGGTTGTCCAGGGGCTTCATGGAATTTACATCCACGCTCATGCACTGTTCCCCCAAAAAGGCGGTAAGCTCCGGCGTTCCCTTGCCCCGCTTATGCCCGGGCACGTCGAAGGGGACGACGCGCATCCGCTGAAAGCGCTTTAAAGCCTCGAAAACAGGGGCCCTCTGCTGCGACAAGCGTTCCTCCATGTCCCCTCTCCTTTCTAAAACCAGATTTCTAAATTTAGATCTCTATCTTTCGGGTTCTTATCGGTTTTCTATTCTCTGCTTATTGTGTTTTTTTATGGAATTTCTGTTTTCTTGCTCCCGCGGCCTTCTACCCCAGCTTTTTGCCCGGACGGAAGCGTGATTTTGAATGAAAGCTACTCCATTCACGAAAACCTTCCATACGCTCAATAGATGTTGCTTCCGCTGAACACCTCGATCATTTCCTTCCGCAGGCTGTCGGTGATGGCCAGGCGGGTTTTGGGCGGCAGCTCGTAAACGTCGGTGTTAAACAGATAGTTTTGCAGGTCGATTTCCTTAATGAGCATTTTGGTGTGGAACAGGTTAGCCTGGTATACGTTAATATCCACCGCGTCGTACCGCTGGAGGGTCTCCGTGTCGATGTAGTCCTGAATGGAGGTGATCTTATGGTCCATGAACAGCTTTTTGCCGGCGACATCCCGGGTAAAGCCCCTGACACGGTAATCCATGGTGATGATATCCGAGTCAAAGCTGCCGATGAGATAGTCCAGTGTGGAAAGGGGCGTGATCTCCCCGCAGGTGGCCACGTCGATATCCACACGGAAGGTGGCAAGGCAGGTATCCGGGTGGTACTCGGGGTAGGTGTGAACCGTCACATGGCTTTTATCCAGGTGGGCCACTACCGTGTCTCCCTCCACCGGGATCATGGAGCCCTCCGCCACCAGAATGGTCACACTGGCCCCCTGCGGCTCATAATCCTGCTTGGAAATATTCAGAACCTTGGCCCCGATCATCTCCGTCACATGAGTGAGGATTTTTGTCAGGCGGTCAGAATTGTACTGCTCGTCGATATAGGAAATATAATCCTTCTGTTCCCGCTGGGTTTTCGCGTAGCATACGTCATATATATTGAAGCTCAGGGATTTGGTCAGGTTATTAAAGCCGTAAAGCTTCATTTTACCATCCATGATCACCAACCGCCTTTCTAACATGAAGATTCCTAATCCGGAAGGCCCTTTCCGCGTTCGGTCCTGATTTGGGATAAGCCCCGGCGCTCCGGGCGCTCCAAGGCGCGGAATCGCTTTTTCAAGATTTTCGGCCCGCTGAAAACAAAAAAACAGGCAAAACGAGCCGCTGCTCATCTTACCTGTGCGTTAAGTCTGCGTTATTCAGCTTTGGCGCCAATTGGGCGAAAAGGGGGGCGCCGCCGGTGCAAACTGTAAGCTGATCTCAGAGTCTATATAGCAAAAATTTTACTTTTACTACTCTTATTGATTGTTTCACAAGTATGATGTGCGCCTGGCACACTGGTTTTGAGTAACCAACTTATAAAATTTGAGCGTTCGCTCAATCAATAAGGCAACGAAAGTTGCCGCTTCGGCATTTGACCCGGCTGTCCGTATGGCCTTCGGTCCCTCAGAAAAGGGATGGTCAAAAATCTTTGCATGGAAAACTCTGTGATAAAATTACATTTGCTCTCCACCGTTTATTATAGGAAAGGCTGGAGAAAAAGTCAAGCTTTTCTTTCCCTGAAGAAAAAGGGAAGGGTATTTTGTCGGAAAAGAAGCTTCCGTCCTATTTTGCCCGCAGCGGCGGTACGCCTCATCCGGTTTTTGCACGGATTATCCCATCATCTCTTCAGCTATCGCTTTTACCGCCATGGAAACGCGGTCTGCGGCGCGGAAGCCCCGCCGGCCTCTGAAAAGCGCCGGCCGTAAATTTCATCCGCTGCCGGTCAAATCACATAATGGCCGCCGTTCTGCCCCTGGGACTCGCCGGCCAGCTGCTCCAGGGTGATCCCCTCGAAAAAGTCGTCGATCAACTGGTTCAGCCTTTTCCACATAGGATAGGTGGCGCACCTTTCCGCCCGGGGACAGGGGGCAGCGTTTTGCCCCAGGCACGCAACCGGCGCCAGGGAACCCTCCGTCACCTTTAAAATGCTGCCTACCGTATACTGCGCCGGCGGCTTGGAAAGGCGGTAGCCCCCTCCTTTCCCCCGCAGCCCAGTGACCAGCCCTTCTTTGACTAAGCTTTTCATAATGGCTTCTAAATATTTTTCAGAGATCTCCTGATGCTCCGCGATTTCTTTCAGGGGGACGAATTCCTCCAGGCCGCGGGCGGCAAGCTCTACCATCACCCGCAGGGCGTAGCGGCCCTTGGTGGATACCATCATTTCCTTCACCTCTCTAGGTCAACCTATTATACCACAATGTTTATAGGTTTTCAACAGCTCCAAGCCGGTCTGTCCCGGCGGCGCCTGATCAGGCCAGGCTCTCGTGAGCGCTTGATGAAAGTCGTCCCTTTATCTTATTCTTTTAAAAGCTCCTTTTGGGGAACATCCGCCAGGCCTTAAGCGTTTTCGGCCGCTGTGGACGACAGAGCCCCCGCGGTTTAAGCGCGGCGCAGATTTCTTTCTTACCGGCAAATAAAAAGCCGGCGTCTCACAAACAACGCGCCACCAAATCGCGGCAGCTTCCTGTCTCCATGCCTTCTATTTCCCGGCCCTTTTCTTTCTGGGCTTCGGCTCCGGCAGCTCCCGGCAGGTAGCCTCCAACAGCCGGGACAGCAGCTCCCGGTCCTCCAGCTGGGTCACCAGCAGGTAAGGCGCGGCGCCCGGGTACGGCGGTTCCAGCTGACAGGAGCCCAGCGCCGAACCCAGCAACGTCCTGCCGCCTGGGGTTGCCTTGAAAAAAAGCTGATTACCGCACACACAGGCGAAATATTTCCCGTGGGCAAAAAGCCCGTATTCCCCGAACATCCGCCGGCAGGATACCTGTTCCCCCAGCTGGTCGCAGACAAACTGAACAAATTCCAAATTAGAAGCCATCGTATTGTCCTCCGTTTCCCGCCGGGCACACCGCTCCGGCGCCGCCCTCCCGGCAAACCGCAATCCGCGCTGAAGCCAGGGCATAAGAAGGCCGCCGTCCGTTCCCGGCCGGCTTGTGAGCGGCGGCACGAAGCGGAAAAACACGGCGGCCAAGGCTTTGGAAGGCCCGGAAAGCCGCGCCGGGAGGCATAACCTCCGCAGGGGGCTTTTCAAAAATTAAATAGTTATGAATCAGGCCGCTCGCTCTTTAGAAGGCATGACGGTCGGCCTAGCCTGCGGCGGCTTAGACCTCTCTGCCGACCGCCTGGGCCACCCTGCGAACCTCCGCGAACAGCTCCGCATACTGAGCGGGAGTCAGCTGCTGCTTGGCGTCGGACATAGCGCACTTAGGGCAAGGGTGAACCTCGATGATGAGGCCGTCGGCGCCGCAGGCGGCGGCAGCCAGGGACAGGGACTGTATATAAGCGCTCTTTCCCGCCGCATGGGAGGGATCGACGATAATCGGCAGGCAGCTTCTCTCCTTGATTACGGGCACCGCGGAAATATCCAAGGTGTTCCGGGTAGCGGTTTCAAAGGTGCGGATGCCCCTCTCGCAGAGGACCACGTTATAATTGCCCTCGCTCATAATGTACTCGGCGGCGTCCAGCCATTCCTCGATGGTGGAGGCGATGCCACGCTTCAGCAGCACCGGCACCCCGCTTCTGCCCACCGCCTTCAGCAGCCGAAAATTCTGCATATTCCGGGCGCCGATCTGGAACATATCGCAGTATTTTGCCGCGGTGTCCATCTGATCCTCGGCGATTACCTCGCTGACGACCTTCAGGCCGGTAGCGTCGGCGGCCTGACGCAGCATTTTGAAGCCCTCGTCCTCCATGCCCTGGAAGGCGTAAGGGCTGGTTCTCGGCTTATAGGCCCCGCCCCGCAGAAACTGGGCCCCGGCCTTCTTTACGCCGGCGGCTGCCTCCATGATCTGTTCTTCACTTTCCACGGCGCAGGGGCCGGCCATCATCGCCAGCCTTTTGCCGCCGATCACCGCATCCCCCACGCTTACCGTGCGGCCCTCGGGACAAATCTCCCGGCTGGCCAGCTTATAGCTGTGCATAATGGGCACGCATTTATCCACGCCGTCCATCATTTCCAGGTTCACTCCGGCCAAGGCCGATTTATCCCCGATCACGCCGATAATGGTGGCCGCGGAGCCGTTGGAAATATGGACCCCCAGCTGGTGGTCCCGCAGCACCTTTTCAACGGCTTCGATCTCCCGCTGGCCGGCGCCGTGCTTCATTACGATAATCATAGGCGTATTCCCTCTTTCCGTTTCTCTTTTTCCGCCGCCGCCTTTCTGCGCCGGCGGCGCTGGGCCGATTCGTACGAGTTCCAGGTCCGGCTTGTCCTGGGCCGGATCCGCTCATGGCGGTAAATCCATTTTTTAGCCTTTTGCAGCACCCGGATATCATTGTCGTATTTAAAGAGCTCGCAGGCGTCCTCGTACCGGGCCCATTTGAACCGGTCAATCTCCGACCTTTGGATCACCACTTCCTCGCCGCCGCTTTTCGCGGCGAAAAACACCACCTGCTTTTGGATGCTTCCATAAGGACAGTATTCACAGGTTTCCCGGAACCCCGGCAGTATCTCCACTTTTAGGCCGGTTTCCTCCAGCACCTCCCGCAGGGCGGTCTGGCGCTCGCTTTCCCCATACTCCATGTGCCCCTTGGGAAACCCCCAATGCCTGCCGTTTTTATTCTTTACCACCAAAAAGCGGACCGTCCTGCCCTCCACCCGGTAGACCACCGCGCCGCAGGATTTTTCATACAGGCAGGAAACCCTTTCCGGGGGCCGGCCCTCGGCCTTTTCAATGACGGATCGGATCTCCGGCGCGTAATATACTGTGTTTTCCGGCGCCGCCACAAACTGCTCCTTCCCCTTTGACGACACCACCGCGATGACGGTGGCCGGCTGCTCCGGCTTAGGGTCTCCGTAGGAAATCAGGTAAACAGGCTTTGGGGAACTGTGGTCTCCGAGGGCGACGCTACCCTTATACAACACCTTCCGCCCCTCCCCGGCCAGTTGGACCTCGGGCTGGGCCACGGTGACGGTTATTTTCTTTCCCAGCATTTCGAGCCTCCTTTCCAGGTTAACGTAATTATCCAATGGTTATTATAGTAAAAAATAAAGCCGCTGTAAAGAGGAGGCCTTTCTCCGCAGCCCATTTCAGCAGGCGGAAAAGGACGCGCCGGCGTGTGATTTCCAGCGCTCCCCGCGTACAGCGGCACATATTCTATTGCAGCCCGCGCCCAGCAGGCGCCGGCCCTTCTTTATTCTTCCTTTTGAGGCATCCCCTTGGCGTAGGCCAAAATAACCTCAGACGCGTTTTCAATCCCAACGGCCCCGCTGTCCAGGATCAAGTGGTAGTTCTCATAGTCTCCCCACTTATTGTCCGTGTAATACTGGTAATAGCTGGCCCGGCGGCGGTCCTTCTTGCGGATAAAGTTTTCCCCGGTATCCTTAGGCAGGCCGTAAACCTCGATAGCCCGCTTCAGCCGGATGTCGATATCCGCATGGACAAACACCCTGACGCACCTGGGATTTTCATTGAGCAGATAGTCCGCGCACCGGCCTACGATTACGCAGTCGCCCTCGCCGGCCACCTTGCGGATGATCTCCGTCTGCACCCGGTACACCTCGTCGTTAATAGAATAATTTGGAAGGTGGGCAAATCTTCCCGGGTTATAAATCCCCATAGAAAGGGAATAAATTAAACTGTTGTTAGCAATATCCTCCACATTTTCAAAAATGCGCTCGTCAATGCCGCTTTCCTTTGCGGCCTGGGTAATAATTCCCTTGTCATAAAATGGGATATCCAGTTTCTTTGCCACCAGCTGGCCGATTTCCCGCCCGCCGGAGCCGAACTCACGGGCGATGGCGATCACTAAATTATTTTTCATAGGGGGTTCTCCTTATCTATCTCAAGTTTTCTTTTTCTATAGATATAGATTTTATATTAATTTATTATACTACACTCTACTAATTTTGTCTATTTGTAATGAAAAAATTCGTCATTTTTTCATAAAGAAATCAAGCCTTTTCTGTTTGTTTTTTCGTCCTGTGTTTGTTTTCCACCGTTTATGCTATAATAAAAGCGTAACCCTGCGTTTTTGCCGCCGAAAAAACAATTTTCCGCGGCTCCGGGATAAAACCAAGCCTTATCACAAATCTGACCACGGAAGGAGCGATTCATGATGGATTGGATTACAAAAGCCGTATTTTATCATATTTATCCTCTCGGCTTCTGCGGAGCGCCCCGCTTCAACGCCGACGGGGAACGGGTCAACCGGATCGAAAAGCTGGTGGACTGGATTCCCCATCTCAAGGAGCTGGGGGTAAACGCTGTGTATCTGGGGCCGGTGTTTGAGTCCAGCGAGCACGGCTATGACACCAAGGACTATTATCAAATCGACAAGCGCCTGGGAGACAGGCACGCCTTCCGCACCGTATGCGGCCGTCTGCATGAAAGCGGCATCCGCGTGGTGCTGGATGGGGTGTTTAACCATGTGGGCCGGGAATTCTGGGCTTTTCGGGATGTACAGCAAAACGGCCGGGGCTCCCGCTACTGCGGCTGGTTCCACAACCTGAGCTTCGGCGGCGGCAGCCCTATGGGCGATCCCTTCTGGTACGACGCCTGGGAGGGCCATTTCAACCTAGTGAAGCTGAACCTGAAGAACCCGGAGGTGGTGGATCACCTGCTGGGAGCGGTAGGCTCGTGGATTCAGGATTTCGGCATCGACGGCCTGCGGCTTGACGCTGCGGACTGCGTGGATCCGGATTTCTTCCGGCGGCTCAGAAGCTTCTGCAAGGAGAAGAAGCCGGATTTTTGGCTGATGGGCGAGATTATTCACGGTGACTATAACCGCTGGGCCAATCCGGAGATGCTGGATTCCGTCACAAACTATGAATGCTACAAGGGAATCTATTCCTCCCACAACGATAAAAACTATTTTGAGATCGCCTATTCCCTGAACCGCCAGTTCGGCGACGGAGGAATCTATAAAAACATCTACACCTATAACTTTGTGGATAACCACGACGTCAACCGGCTGGCCAGCGTCCTGCGGAATCCTGAGCATTTGGAAAATGTATACACCCTGCTGTTTACCATGCCCGGAGCGCCCTCCGTTTATTACGGCAGCGAATGGGGGCTTCCCGGCATTAAGGAAAATGGTTCCGACTGGCCTCTGCGGCCCTGCCTGGATCTGCACAGCCTGCCCCCTGTCAACGAGAAGCTGAGCCGTCATATCGCTAAGCTGAGCCGCCTGAAGGAAATGTGCGTCCCCCTGCAAACCGGGGATTACCGCCAGATCGTCGTAAAAAACGAGCAGCTGGTGTACCGCCGGGAGGCCGGGGGCCAGGCGCTGTATACCGCCCTGAACCTAGCGGATGGGCCGGCCTCTCTGGGCTTCGGCGTCACGCCGGGCAAGGTGCTGGTGGATGTGCTGAACCACCACCAGGTGTTCTCTCCCGTCAACGGCTCCGTCGAGCTTCCGGTAGAGCCTTACAGCGCCAGGGTTCTTCTGGAGCGGGACGCTTCTGAGATCCATCTGCCGGAAGCGGTGGATTTCGCGGCGCCGCCGATCCGTCCTCAAGAGGTGGAGCCCGGACTTTACCGCCACTTTAAAGGCCATGAGTACGAGGTGCTGGGCGTAGCCAGGCACACGGAAACGATGGAGCCCTTGGTGGTCTACCGGGATCCCCAGGATCATCAAAAGCTATGGGCCCGGCCTTTGAGCATGTTCCTGGAAACCGTGAACGCCGGCGGCCGGTGCCAGCCCCGGTTCCAAAAGCTGTAAGCTAAAAAGCCAAAGGCTCCCGGCAATACCGGGGCCGCCCCTTTGCTAAAGCTAACAAGCAAAAAGCCCTCCCCCTTGGAAAGCTTCCCGGGGGAGGGCTTCTTTTTCTCTGCTTAGGCTTGTTCCACCTTTAAGGCCCCCTCAATTTCATCGGCGGCCTGATCCAGCCAGTCTCCGTCGAACAGCTCGATGACGCCCTTGTCGCAGGCGGCGGCCAGCTTGGGATCCACCGGCAGGCGGCCCAGGATCTTCAGGCCGTTTGCGTTGGCCACATCCTCCAGATGGCTGTCTCCGAAAATTTTATACTTCTCGCCGCAGCCCGGGCACTGGAAGTAGCTCATGTTCTCCACCAGGCCCAGAATCGGCACGTCCATCATTTTCGCCATGTTCACCGCCTTGGTGACGATCATGGACACCAGCTCCTGGGGAGAGGTGACGATGATGATGCCGTCCACCGGCAGGGACTGAAACACGGTCAGAGGCACGTCGCCGGTTCCCGGAGGCATATCCACAAACATATAATCCACATCGTTCCACAGCACATCGGTCCAGAACTGCTTCACCGCGCCGGCGATCACCGGGCCTCTCCACACCACCGGATCAGTCTCATTTCCCAGCAGCAGGTTGACGGACATAATATCGGTGCCCAGCTTGCTTTTTACCGGCAGGATTCCCATTTCCGTGCCCTGGGCTCTGCCGTGAAGGCCGAACGCCTTGGGAATCGACGGGCCGGTAACGTCCGCGTCCAAAATGGCGGTATGGTAGCCTCTGCGGTTCAAAATCACCGACAGAAGGGACGTAACCATGGACTTGCCCACGCCGCCCTTTCCGCTGACGATGCCGATGACCTTTTTCACCGAGCAGCCCTCTTTCAGCTGCTCCTTGGGAAAGCCCCCCTCTCTGGAAGGACAGCTCTCACCGCAGGTTTCGCAGTTATGGGTACAGTTTTCGCTCATAGCAATACTCTCCTTACGCATACGTAATCTCGTTGTCTCTGCTTTGTATTATAACACACTGTGTCAAAAATTAAACCCTTGCGCCGTTTTTTCTCCATTCTTTGCCTTTTGTCAGGGTCCGGGCTTTTAAAACCGACTAGTTTTTGATTCCGCCTTCGGGAAAGATTGTGAAAAAGTTGTTAATCCTGCTGTTTTACCAAGATTTCTCTTGCGAAATTGGACAAGTTTGCTTATAATAAATGTGTATGCGAATATACACGGGCAGTCCCCCGATACCGAAACCGAAAGGAGTACCAATATGAACTATTCCCATGAAGTGGAAAACATGTGTACTGTAGCAAAAGGACCTCACCACGGTCCCGCCCCGATCCCGGAAGAGGGAAAATGGGTAAAATCCTATGAGATCAAAGACATTTCCGGCCTGTCTCACGGCATTGGCTGGTGCGCTCCCCAGCAGGGCGCCTGCAAGCTTACCCTGAACGTCAAGGAAGGCATCGTCCAGGAAGCCCTGGTGGAAACCATCGGCTGCTCCGGCATGACCCACTCCGCCGCTATGGCCGCCGAGATCCTGCCCGGCAAGACCCTGCTCGAGTGCCTGAATACCGACCTGGTGTGCGACGCCATCAACGTGGCTATGCGCGAGATCTTCAAGCAGCTGGCCTACGGCCGCAGCCAGACCGCCTTCTCTGAAAACGGCCTGCCCATCGGCGCCGGCCTGGAGGACCTGGGCAAGGGCCTGCGCTCTCAGGTAGGCACCATGTTCAGCACCTCCGTCAAGGGCGTGCGTTACATGGAAATGGCCGAAGGCTATGTAATTTCCATGGCTCTGGACGAGAACAACGAGGTCATCGGCTACAAGTTCGTGAAGGTTGGCAAGATGCTGGAGGATATCCGCCACGGCGTAAGTCCGGACGAGGCCTACAAGAAGAATATCGGTCAGTATGGCCGTTACGACGGGGCCGCCAAGTATATCGACCCCAGAGAAGAATAAGCCGGACCATACCGAAATAAGGAGGACAAGCTACATGGCTAATGATGTAAAGTTTGAAGGCAAAGAAAGAAGAATGGCCAAAATCGAGAAGTGTCTTGCCGAGTATGGCATCGCCAGCCTGGAGGACGCCCGTGAACTGTGCCTTTCCAAAGATGTAGATCCCGACGCGATCGTAAAGGGCGTACAGCCCATCGCTTTTGAAAACGCTTCCTGGGCTTATACCCTGGGCTGCGCCGTCGCCATTAAGAAAAATGTGCAGACCGCTTCCGACGCCGCCGCCGCCATCGGCATCGGCCTGGAGGCCTTTACCGTGCCCGGCTCCGTCGCCGAGCAGAGAAACGTGGGCTTAGGCCACGGCAACCTGGGCGCTATGCTGCTGAGAGACGAAACCAAGTGCTTCGCTTTCCTGGCAGGCCATGAGTCCTTTGCCGCCGCGGAAGGCGCCATCGGCATCGCCCGCACCGCCAACCGTGCCAGAAAAGAGCCCCTGCGGGTTATCCTGAACGGCCTGGGCAAGGACGCCGCTTATATCATCTCCAGAATCAACGGCTTCACCTATGTAAAGACCGACTTTGATTTCTACACCGGCGAGCTGAAAATCGTCGAGGAGAGGCCCTTCTCCGACGGAGAGAGAGCCGCCGTAAAGTGCTACGGCGCCAACGATGTGCTGGAAGGCGTAGCCATCTGCAAGCATGAGGGCGTAGACGTTTCCATCACCGGCAACTCCACCAACCCCACCCGGTTCCAGCATCTGGTAGCCGGCACCTATAAGAAATGGGCTCTGGAAAACGGCAAAAAGTACTTCTCCGTCGCTTCCGGCGGCGGCACCGGCCGCACCCTGCATCCCGACAATATGGCCGCCGGCCCCGCCTCTTACGGCTTGACCGACTCCATGGGCCGTATGCATGGCGACGCCCAGTTTGCCGGCTCCTCCTCCGTACCCGCCCACGTGGAAATGATGGGCCTGATGGGTATGGGCAACAACCCCATGGTCGGCGCTACCGTGGCCTGCGCCGTGGCGGTTTACGAGGGCTTGAAGAAATAAGAAACCGCCGGGTATTCCTGGCTATTGATCCCGTCCTATCCAGCAAGGCGTCCGTGAAAGCACGGACGCCTTGCTTTTTTGAGCTCTTCGGCGGCTTAGCCGGGCCTCCGCATACGAAAGAAATATCCCCGGATGAGCGGGGCGGATTAGAACATGAAAGCGGCGCCGTTGATGACGCAGCGGAAATGTTTCAGCGGCCCGTCCAACAGACAAAAAGCCGTTTCCTGGCTTGAGGCAGCCGGAGCGTTTTTCCGCCTGTTCCTGAGGAATCGAAAATTCTGTTTCCCACAAGCCGCCAAAAGGCTCCTTTTGCGGAAAGCGCAGGCATCTCTTTCTTTCCCGCTCTTTCCCGGGAAATGCCTTGACAGTCAAATTGTTACGGATTAGAATAAAGGAAAAGCGGGAACCTGTCCAGCGCTTCAGCCTGGACAGCCTGCGGCCGCCGCAGGACGGGGGCAAAACGTCGATGGGTTAGGCGCGGACCGGATTCCGCGCCTGTTTTGTTACTTCAATTCCGGCGGTCCGCCCGCTCCGCGTCAAAATAAAGCCTTACACTTTCCCCAAAACCGGAAAAAGGCTTCCGTCTTGAAAAAAAGCGCGGCCTGGAGGCTGAAGCGCTTGGTTTTCAAGACCACTTCTTTCAACCGCCCGGCCAGCAGCGTTCAATGTTCTGTTTTTTTCGGCATCTGCTATTCTTGCCGAGGCTGGTGTAAAACTGACGCTGCATCCGGCTAAATCCGTCTCGGAAGCACACCCTTATGGGGGCTGGTGGAGTTTTAAGCGTTTTTATGTTCAAGGCCATTGCCCCCGCTTTTCTCCGCGTTCCATCCCCGCGGCGTCAGCTTCAGGGGATATCCGAAGCGGCGCAGGCGCTCCCCGGCCTTCCGGCAGGAACTATGAAAGCAATGCCTTAGGCCCAAACGGCCGCTTTTCCATTTCTAAAATCCGCCGCTTTGGAAAGGAGTGGTTTTCCCGTGTATTACCAGCACGATTGGTTTATGCTTCAAATCCAGATGATGGTTCAGTTTATCGCCAAGGTAACCTTCCAAAAAGACCCCTTTGAGATAGACGCGCTTTTCGACACGGAGTGGGGCCATACGGAAACCGACCCTCTGGAAAAGGAAATCGCCGCCTTGTTTGCCCAATCCCGTTTTCAGGAGGCTGAAAGCCTAGTGCTGAAGCGCCTGTCTTCTAAACAGCCGGCGGCGCTGAAAACCGCTTTGAGCTTTTATAACGCTTTGAACCAGCTGCCTGACGAGCGGCTGAACGCCCACGGCTTTCCCCGGGAACGCGTCCGCCGGGGGCTGGAAGAATTAACCCGGCTTTACCAGATCACGGTGCCTGACTGGAACGAGCTGGCCGTTCTAAATGAATAGAGACTATTTGCCAATGCCGGGTATTTCTGCTGCGAAACCGGGCGTTGGGTAAACGGCTTAGGGCTTTCGCCGGCCGTCTGTTTGCTGCGAGTGTGTTAGCCTTCTCATTCCCACGCTGTCAAGGCGAAAATCCGACAGTTTTTGGCAGTCTGTCTGCCTGAGGCCATAAATCGATCATCATTGGAGGGATTTTATGTCAGACATTGTCGTATTCGGCAGCTTCGTTGTAGACCTCATGGCCCGTTCCGCCCATATTCCGGTTCCCGGGGAAACCATCAAAAGCTCGCTGTTCCGAATGGGGGCGGGCGGCAAGGGAAGCAACCAGGCGGTGGCCTGCAAGCTTTCCGGGGGGGACGTCTCCGTGGTGACCAAGGTGGGCAGAGATGCTTTTGCCCAGGTGCTTTACGACCAGTATGAAAAAATCGGGCTTTCTGCGGAGCATGTTTTCGTTTCCTCTCAGGCCCAAACCGGAAACGCGTTGATTCTCGTGGATGAAGGAACCAGCCAAAACGCTATTACCGTCACGCCGGGCGCCTGCGAAACCTTTACCCGGGACGACGTGGAGCAGATTAAGCCCTTGCTTGCCAGCGCGAAAATTCTGCTGGCCCAGCTGGAGGTCAATCAGGACGCCAACGAGCTGGTCGTCGATTATGCCAAAGGGCAGGGCGCGAGGGTCGTGCTGAATCCCGCGCCGATTCATGCTGTCAGCAGCGAATTTCTCTGCAAGGCGGATGTGATCACCCCCAACGAGGTGGAAGCCTCCGCCCTCAGCGGCATTCCCATTAAAACGCCGGACGACGCCTTGCGGGCGGCAAGGATATTGATGGACAAGGGGGTAAAATCGGTGGTCATCACCTTGGGAAAGCAAGGTGTTTTGGCGGTCACAGAAAACCAAAGCCGCTTATTCCGAAATTATGACGTAAAGGTAGTGGACTCTACCGGCGCCGGAGACGCCTTCAACGGCGGCCTGGTCACGGCCCTCTCTGAAGGGAAAAACCTGCTGGAAGCCTGCGCCTTTGCCAATGTAGTATCCAATTTGGCGGTCACCCGGATGGGCACCGCGCCCTCTATGCCCACCCGCCGGGAAATCGACGCTTTTCTGGAAGCCCATCCCAGCGCTGCGGATTAGCCAGCGTTTTCATATTTACGAGACCGCGTCTCAAGGAGGAGTCATTATGAAACTAAACCAATACATCGACCATACGATTTTAAAGCCCGCGGCAACCGCCGCAGATGTGGAAGCCATCTGCCGTGAAGCTGTGGAATACGAGTTTGCTTCTGTGTGCGTCAACACCTGCCACGTGAGGCTGGTTTCCAGGCTGTTGTCTGGATCTCCGGTAAAAACCTGTGTGGTGGTAGGCTTTCCCCTGGGAGCTATGGCTACCGAAGCCAAGGCCTTTGAGGCAAAGCACGCGGTTAGCAACGGCGCCCAGGAGGTGGATATGGTCCTCAATGTAGGCGCCTTAAAGGAGCGAAACGACAGTCTGGTGGAACAGGACATCCGGGCGGTAAAAGAGGCTTGCGGCAGCGCCTTGCTAAAGGTGATTTTGGAAACCTGTCTGCTCAGCGATGAAGAAAAGGAACGGGCCTGCCGCCTGGCGGTCAAGGCCGGAGCCGATTTTGTCAAGACCTCTACTGGCTTCTCCACTGGCGGCGCGACTGCCCATGACGTCGCCCTGATGCGGAAAACCGTAGGACCTAATGTGGGCGTAAAGGCCTCCGGCGGAATCCGTACCCGGGAGGACGCCTTAAGCATGATCGAAGCCGGCGCTTCCCGTATTGGAGCCAGCGCTTCTGTTCAAATTGTCTCTGAATAATCCCGTCTGCTCCCCCTGTTATTCTTTTTTAGATCCCCAGCTTTTGGGCGCGGCGTAGTTTCTAATCTATGCCGCGCTTTTTCCATGATAAGAACAGCAAATGTACAAGAGCCGTATTCGCCGGCCGCCTTTCCCAGCCTTCAGGCTCTTTACTCTCCGGGGCCCCTGGGGCCTTTCGCGGTTTCCACCCTGCCGCCGGCTTTCCTGCTGTTTTACCACAGCGGATTCGAAAACGGAAGCCCCCGCCCTATATTCCGCTTCGGAAATCTGTTCCGCCTCAGAGAACTGCCCCAACGGCGGCAATCCCCCGAGGGACGGCGCCGGATACCGCTTCGGCGCCGAGGCTTCTCCCTCCGGAAAAGGCCAAGGCGCCGCCGGAACCCAGGGAGAATGTCAAAGCGCCTGCGAACAGAACGGCGCGGGCGGTTCCAGGCAGGGGAACGGTGCCGGCAGCCCTGGACAAGGAAGCCGCGCGGGCGCCGGGCAGGGAAGAGGAACCGGACAGGGCCGGGCAGCCGGATAACACCGCTCAGGCAAAAAACGGCTTGGTCCCTGCCGGGGACCAAGCGGTCCCGGGGGGAATCCAGCAAAAAATGCTTGTCTTTCTCTAAAGCGGCGTAAAAGAACATGGCGGCAGTACACGCTATTCCGATTGTACTAAGAAAATATATTTGATAACGCTTTTATCAGCTTCCTATTATCATCGTGAGCGCGGATCGCTATACGGCAGTATTCTGAATTTAAACCATAAAACCGAGAGCAGTCTCTTACTTTTATGCCCTGATCAAAAAGCATTTGCCGTATATTTTTATCAACCGCTCTTAACAGCAGAAAATTTCCCTGGGAGGGATAAACCTCCAGCGGAAGTTTTCTCAGTTCAGCAGCCAGCCATTCCCGTTCCTCCGAGAGGATATGATAAGTGTTTTTCATATAGGAATCATCCATAAGCGCGCAGATACCAGCAAGCTGCGCTGGGGTAGATACCGCGAAATTTTGTCCGTATAACCGCATACTGGAAAGCAGGCCCGTGTTGCCGGAAGCACAAAAGCCAAGCCGGAACCCCGCTAGAGAATAGGTTTTGGTAAACGCGTCTATTACAATCAAATTTGTGGTTCGGGTTACCAGGCTTTTTGCGGTGTATTCCTTCCAAAGAGGCAGAAATTCCATAAAGCATTCATCTACGGCAAGCAGAATATTATTATCACAGCAGCGTTCCACAATTTCTTTTAAAAGCGGCGGATTTAAGACCTGCCCCGTCGGATTGTTCGGATTGCATAGGAACATCATGTCATAGCCCTTTTGGATCGCGGATAATATTCCGTCGTCTAACAGGAAATCATTTTCCGCCTTTAATACATAGTGATCTACTTCGCAGCCTGCCAGCTTTAACGCGCGGCCATATTCTTCAAAGGCAGGCTCTATCACAATAGCGCGTTTTGGCTTGACCGCAAGTACTAAACGGTATAATAAATCGTCCGCTCCATTGCCGCATAAGATCTGTTCCATACCCACCTGATATTTCTCCGCCAGACAAGAACGCAGATATCTGCAATCCGGGTCTGGATACCCCCTTGTGATATCAGCCAAGCCCGCAATATGCTTTTTCACTGTGCCGGGGATTCCCAGCGGATTTACATTAACAGAAAAATCAAGAAGCTTTTCCTCCGTATTTTCCGTGATAAGCCGCCAGGAAAAGCCGTTTGCTTGAGCCATGCTTTTCACTCCTTCGTTCTTCCTCAGCATGATATCTATCCATCAAAATTTTAATATTTTTATACGCGCGGGTTCTTCCGGTATGCCGGGCGCAAGCCGCGCGCAGACAGAAGCAAAAAGCCCCCGGCAGAGCCGGGGGCTTTCAACGTACTAAGGGAAACAGCCCGGCCATGGCTGGGCGATGACTTTTGACTTTACCGGGAAAAAGCCCCTGGAAAAGCAGCGGCGCTGTCCCCGAGGCGGCCAACGCCAGCCGCTGCGGTAAGGTAAAATCCACGGCTTTCCTCCGGAGCCCGCAAGCAGATTCTCATGGGAGGATCCTCCGGGCCAGCCGGGCTGTTACCAGGCCGCTCCCGCCCCCTGCCGCCCATTTCCTTTTAGGCCTTCAGCTCAATATCTCCGATGGTCTCCTTGCACAGGAAATAAACCAGGGCGCTGACGCCCGTGTTCCACAGGAATACGGGAAGCCCCATCAAGAACGGCGGAGCCTGGAAAGCTACTCCCAGCACGACGCCGGCAGCCACGCCGGGGGCAGTGGAAACCATCAGCACCAGGGCGTACAGCATTAAAATCATGCCCTTATTGGCCATCTGGCCAAACAGACGCTCGGAAAGGATGTTGAAGGCGGTGAACAAAAAGCCGAAGCTGATAAACATCAAAAAGCAAATAACCACCGTCAGAGGATTGGCCCTGACCAAAGCTCCTATCAGGGGGAACGCCACAAGGCCGTCGGCGATAGGAGTCAGCAGGCTGGTAAGGCTGGCGAAAAACAGCTTTTTAAAGGGACTTTGCGGAACCATATACAAATACGGCTTCATCATTTCCTTGCTCCAGGGGCCGGCCGCGTTGAGGAAAAACAGCACGTAAATAGACGTGATGGTAGCGACCATCATAATCAGGCTGGAGGACATAGGTTCTCCGTCGTCCCCGGAGTTCATCATCACAATGGAAATAAAGGCGCCCACCGCAGCCAGCATAATGGTGGAGCCCCCCCAGAATACCAGGGGAGAATGGCGGTGCATCTCCTTTACCTGCTTGAAGAAAAAGGCGCTGGCGCCCCATCCGCGGCCGATGCCTACGGTCTTTACCTTCCGGATCTTTTGTCCCGGCAGGTTCATATTGATATTGCCTTCCTTGGCCGCCTTTTTCACCTCGTAGGTGGTCTCCGTGTTTTGCAGCACATCCTCGTAATAATCGGAATCACTTTTCAGAAACGCCAATAAAGCAATTAAGGCAGCCGCAGCCAGAAGAGCGAAATAAACGGCTCCCATCATGTCAAAGCCCCGAATGGCGCTGAAAATCCCGCCGGTCATCCAGCCGATAATGGGCACCCACTGGAGATAAGGGTCGGTGACGGCGGCGCACACGGTTTCCATGGAAAAGCCCTTTTCATAAACCGTCATGGCTACATAGGCCAGCACCAGGAGAACCACCGCGTATAAAAGGCGCTTGACGGCGGCGCTTCTTTTTCGGCTGCCGTTGCAGAAGCTGTAAATCAGGATGGTGAAAATCTGGGAGACCAGCAGCGACACGATGAACCCGGCGAACAGCATCACCGCGTCCAGCGCGGTGATGCCGAAGAACTGGACCGCCATACCGCCGTAGGCCACCATACAGCAGGCGACCAGCACGGTCATGCCCATCTGCTTCATCAGGCCGTAAACCAAAATCTTCTTAGGCGAGATGGGAGAGATAAACAGCATATTCACATCTCCCATGCTGAAAAAGGTGGATCCGGAATCCACGCCCTTGATCAGGTTGATCATGACAATAAACATCAGCAGGGCGAAATAGATCCCCTGAAGGATCCGGAGATCCAGAAATTCCGGCAGCTCCTCCTGGGGAGAAAGGGCCATAGACAGGGCGGAAAACAGCAAACAGGCCGCCACGAAAAGATAAGCCACCAGCTTGCCTGGATGGCGCAGAAGCTCCAGGATATTGTTTTTCAGGGATTTTCTCAGAATGAACGCGATCGAACTCATATCAGCCACGCTCCTCCTGAACACGGGGGGCCTCCCCCTCGGTAATGGAGAAGAACAGCTCCTCCAGATTCTCGCCGTACTCTTCAATTTCCCGTCTGGTGCGGGAGGCCACAATCTGGCCCTTCATCATGATCAGGGTCTTGTCCCAGAGCTCCTCCACGCTGTCCAGCATATGGGTGCTGATGACCACGGCGCAGCCCTGGCGCTTCATTTCCAGCATCATCTGCTTCAATTCCTTGATGGCGTGAGGATCCAGCCCCACAAAGGGCTCGTCGAACAGGACTACCTGGGGCCGGGGCAGAAGCGCGCAGCAGATGCTCACCTTTTGCTGCATACCCTTGGAAAGCTCCTTCCCCAGCTTTTTCACCTTATCGCTTAATTCCATCCGCTCCAAAAGCTGGTCCGCCCGCTGTTTCCAGTCCTTGACCCCATAGGCTCTTCCGATAAATTCCAAATGCTCGTAAACCGTCAGGGAATCGTACATCACCGGAAGCTCCGGTATGTAGCCGAAAATCCGCTTGGCCTCCAGGGTTTTGTTCCGGTAAGGCCCGATCAGGACCTCACCCTGGAACCGGAGCAGCCCCGCGATGCATTTGATCGCCGTGGACTTTCCCGCGCCGTTGGGCCCCACCATCAGGGTGATCTGTCCATCCTCCGCGGTAAAGGTAACCTTGCTGTTTGCCAAAACATCTCCGTAACGCTTAGTCAGGTTATTTACTGTCAGCATAACTGTTCTCCTTGCATCATAATTTCCAGGTGAATGAATTCAGGCATCCGCCGGCGGCCGAGAAACGTCCTGGACATAACAGCTCCGGAAGCCCGGACAGGGGCTCCTGTGCCGGCTGCTTTCCCGCTGTTTTCCTTTTTTCTTCCGTTTGACCTCCGCCTGGCTCCCGTTTGGGCTCCGCCTGATCCGCCCTTGAGAAGCCTTGATTAATAATAAATATTTCCCTCGGCAATCGCGGGAATCATAGTAAACATCACGATAAAAATGCTGATAAAGGCCAAAATCATCACAACCCACATGACGATCCCCCAAATCAGCAGGGTCTTAGCCTTTTTCTGCCGCTGAAGGGTCTCCTCTGTGGGATAATAAAGTCCCGCGCCGCAGTGGCCGCACTGCCGGGCGCTCAAAGGATTGCCCCAGCCGCAGTTATGGCATACGTAAATTCTTTTGAGCGGCTCGTTTCTGACGCACAGGTAAATGATTCCCGGGATCAGCCCCAGGATTCCCACCAGCACGCCCCACATGGTGGCGTTGTCGTTCCATTTGGATTTTGCGTCGTTGTAGACCGCGCATCCAAACAGCACTGAACCCGCGACCGCCGCCAGAAACACCAGTATGTACAGCGCGATCAGCCCTGATATCATCGTCCAAACATTCATAAAAACCATCCTTCCTATCATCAGGGCGCCGCCCGGCGCCCACGGAATCCGTTTTGCCTTACAAACGGGAAAGTCAGGTGAATAACGCCCAGGTCACCAATGGAGGCCCTCCAGTATGGGAGCCATTACGGTCTGGATCATATGGGCTATCATGAAGATTTCCCCGATAGCCGCCAGCCCCCACAGAACCAGGCCTATGATTAAAAAGGCCTTTGCTTTCTTTTGCAGCCTGGCTGTCTCCTCCGTGGGGTAGTAAAGCCCGGCGCCGCAGCGGCGGCACTGCCGGGCGCTCAAAGGATTGCCCCAGCCGCAGCTGTAGCACGCATAAATCCGTTCCAGCGGCTTATTCCTGACGCAGAGATACACGATCCCGGGAATCCATCCGAGAATCCCTACCAGCATCGCCCACATGACGGCATTCAGGCTCATTTTGGATTTCGCGTCGTTGTAAACCGCCAGCCCTACCATTACCGAACCGGTAATGCTCACCGCCAGAGTCAAAAGGTATCCAATGATAAAAGCCGGAGTCCACATCGCAAGAGCGTTCATCCGTCCCACCCTTTCTTTTTGTACCATTGACTTAATACAATACTACAATACTTTCCTGTAAAAATCAAGTGTTTTCTAAAATTTCATATTCGCGCACCCGGCCATAAAGAACCGGGTCCAGCAGAGCGGAAACAAAAATTCCGTCGGGCCGGTATTCCTCCTGATACAGCACATGATCCTTTCTGATCTGCGCCACCAGCCCCGCCTGGTCAAAGGGCAGCAGCAGGCATACTCTCCGCAGCGATACCGGCAGGTTTTCCTCCACCGCCGCCAGCAGATCCCCGATCCCTTCCCCGGTCTTGGCGGAAATCCGCACCGCGTTTCCAATCATGGGAATATCCAGCAGGGAGGGCACCAAATCACACTTGTTCATCACCGGGATCACCGGCCGGCCTGTGCATCCCAGGTCCGCCAGCAGCTTTCGGGTGACCTCCAGATGAACCTGTGCCTCCGGGCTGGAGGCGTCGCACACGTTTAAGATCATATCCGCCAGGGCCGCTTCCTCCAGCGTGGAGTGAAACGCCTCCACCAGATGATGGGGCAGCCGCCGCACCAGGCCCACCGTATCGATCAGCATAACCGACACCCCGTTGGGCAGCTTCAGCGCACGGGAGGTCGGGTCCAGGGTAGCAAACAGCTTGTCCTCTGCCAGCACTCCGGCGTCGGTGAGGGTATTCATCAAGGTGGATTTTCCCGCGTTGGTGTAGCCCACAATGGCGGCGGTAATGATTCCTTCCTTTTCCCGCCGTCTCCGAAGCTGGTTCCGGTGCTGCTCCACCTGGGCAAGCTGCTCCCTGAGGCTTTCAAGCCTGCGGCGGATATGCCGCCGGTCGGTCTCCAGCTTGCTTTCCCCCGGGCCCCTGGTGCCGATGCCGCCGCCCAACCGGGACATAGCCGCGCCCTTGCCCGTGAGCCTCGGCAGCAAATATTTCAGCTGAGCAAGCTCCACCTGCAGCTTGCCCTCCCGGGATCTGGCCCGGGAAGCAAAAATATCCAAAATCAGCATGGTCCGGTCGATGATCCGGACCTCCGTCTCAAATTCCAGATTGCGGATCTGTGTGGGCGACAGCTCGCAGTCGAAGATAATCAAATCGATCTCCTGGCTTTGACAGACCTCTTTCAGCTCCTCCAGCCTTCCGCTGCCGATGCACGTGGCTCCGTCGGGCTTCTCCCTCTTTTGGATCATCGCCCCCACCGGCTGGGCGCCGGCGCTCTCCGTTAGTTCGTATAGCTCGCTCATCGAGGCCTCGGCGTCAAATTCCCCGGTGTCCACCGACACCAGAAACGCCCGCTCCGGACGGACTTCATTCTCATAAAATTCCATTTATTGATTTCCCGCCTTTTTTCGGTTGTTTTTATCCGCTTGTTTCTTTCATTATATAATATGGCCCTCTGTAATACAACCAAATCAAAAAAGCTCTGGAAAATACCGGCCAGCTTTGAGCCGCAAGGGTAAAACGCCGGGACAAAACCAAAATCAGCCCTTTCAGAAAAGCTCTGAAGCTGGCGCTGGTTTTATTTTATGCAAAAAATGCATAAAAGTCAATATGCAATTATTGCATTGGATATGATAAACACGGTGAGGAAAATGTATCAAAGGATTCGAGATTTGCGGGAGGACCGGGATCTGAGCCAAGCCGCCCTGGCAAAGCTATTGAACGTGAGCCAGTCCACCTATTCCCGGTATGAAAGCGGGTATTTGGATATTCCAAGCAATATTCTAATCGCTCTCGCAAGGTTTTACCAGGTATCTGTAGACTATATTCTGGGCTTGACGGATTGACGCACAGGAGGCAAGCCTCCGCGCGCTTACTTCCACGCCAAGCGACCAGGCGGGCCTGCCGTCAGATGTTTCCGGCAGGCCCGCCTGGTTTTTTTATTTCTTTTGCCAGAGAAAGCCTCAGGCGGCTGGAAGCCTTCGGGCGGAGACCTCCCTGCTTTTCACGCCGGCATAAAGGTAAAGGGGGAGCGGTCCCCGGAAAACGCTCCGCGGAACCGTAGAACGCCGCGCGGCACCGCTGGTATCAGGAAAACCACCGCAGCACCGCCAGGACCACCAGAAGGCCGCCGGAAAGATAGACGAAAACGCCGGGATTTTTCAGCTGGATCAGCTTCAGCCTTTTCCCTAAAAAGCCGCCGCCCCAAAGGAACAGCATCTGCATGAGCCCCGCCAGGATCGGCACCAAAATTGAATTCATGCCGGAAACGGCGCTGGAAACTCCTGCGCCGAAGGAGTCCACAGAAAGCGCCGCCCCCAGATAAAGGGCCTCGGCGGTTTCAATGGCCTTAGAACGGTCAAAATCGCAGGAGAAGGAGTTTTCCTCCTTTCGTTTCCGAAATCCCTGCACGATAATGACGAGGCCCAGAATCAGCAGCATACCGCAGCCGAGCAGCTTAGCCGCCGGCAGGGGGATGACCTCCAGCAGCACGCTGCCAAGGCCCACCGCCGCGCCGGTGACCATCATAGACATGGCGCAGATTACCACCCGCGCCTTCCAGGATACCCGGATTCCCCGGAGCCCATAGGAAATGCCGATGCCCAAGGCGTCCATGCTGAGGGAAACCGCCAAAATTAAGACCGCAGCAAAGCTCATGTTACCAACTCCGTTCCCCCCATTCTATGGGGAACGGACAAAAATGGTGTATGTTCCAGAGCCCGCCCTCATATATATAAGTCAGGACGGCAGGCTCCGAACCCAAAGGATAAAAACAGCCGTCTCATACTGCGGTTCCCGCTGTGTGAAGGCATAATCGGGCGGGGGCCTTTTTAGGATGCGCCCAGCCCCGCCGCTTTCAGCCGGCGGGAACCAGGCGGCGCCGGAGGAGGCTACGTCCAGCGGTTTTCCTCTTTCGGAGCCGCGCAACCGGCGCGGACGGCTTTTAGGCTCTGGGGCCGCTTTCTCCCTTTTTGCCTGAAAAGGCCCGTGGGAACCGGAAAACCAGCCGCGGGCCGCGGCTGTGGAATCTAAACAAAAAGAAAAATCAAAGCGTCAGCGGACAGCGTAATCCGCTGACTGGAACGGGGGTATGGTATGAACTGGCACAGCATCTCCGCCGCCGAGGCCCTTGCCCAGCTGAATGTGAATCAAAAGCAGGGGCTGACCGGGCAGTCGGCGGCTCAGCGGCAGAAAAAATACGGAAAAAACAAACTGGCGGAAAAGAAACCGAAAAGCCTTTTCCTCCGGTTTTTAGAGCAGTTTTCCGACTTTATGGTCATCGTGCTGCTGATCGCGGCGGCCATCTCCTTTTTTACCGCCAGAATCAGCGGCGGCGGCGATTACATCGACTCCATTATCATTTTATTGATCGTTATCATCAACGCCATCACCGGTGTAGTCCAGGAGAGCAAGGCGGAAAAGGCCATCGCCGCCCTGAAAAAGCTGTCCGCCCCCCATGCCAGAGTCATCCGCAATTCCAAGCCGGCGGAAATCGCCTCTGAGGATCTGGTGCCCGGAGACATTCTTCTGCTGGAGGCCGGGGATTTCGTTCCGGCCGACGCCCGGCTTCTGGAAGCGGTCAACCTGAAAGCGGAGGAATCCGCCCTCACAGGGGAATCCCTGTCCGTGGAGAAAAACGCCTCTGCCCGCTGTCCGGAGGCAGCGCCCCTGGGCGACCGGAAAAATATGGTGTTTTCCTCCAGCACCATCACCGCGGGTCACGGCACCTGCGTGGTGACCAGCACCGGAATGGAAACCCAGGTGGGCAGAATCGCCCATATGATCAACCAGGAGGATTCGCCCCAGACGCCCTTACAGCAGAAGCTGGCCCAAACTGGGAAATACCTGGGGATCGGGGCGCTGATTATCTGCCTGGTGATCTTTCTCCTGGGCCTGATGGAAAGCGTGCCGCCCCTGGAGATGTTTATGATCTCCATCAGCCTGGCGGTAGCGGCGATTCCCGAGGGCCTGCCCGCCGTGGTGACCATCGTGCTGGCCATCGGCGTCCGGCGTTTGGCCGCTAACCGGGCAATCATCCGCAAGCTGCCTGCGGTGGAAACCCTGGGCAGCGCCAACGTGATCTGCTCGGATAAAACCGGGACCCTGACTCAAAACCGCATGACCGTTACGGAGCTTTGCTCTCCCTCCGGCCCCGCCGCCTTTTCCTCCGCCGAGGGTCAGACCATGCTAAGCTTTGCCGCCCTGTGCAACAATTCCACCCTGTCCGGCGGCCTGGACCGCCCCTCCGCCGCCGGAGAGCCCACCGAGGTGGCCCTGGTGCTGGCGGCGGCCAACAGCGGCAAGCGGAAAAATCTGTTAGAGCTCTCCTTTCCCAGAGTGCGGGAGATCCCCTTTGATTCCGGGAGAAAATTGATGACCACCGTCCACTCTTTGGGCGGCGGCCGGTACCGGATCATCACCAAGGGCGCCCCCGACGTGCTACTGCGCCGGTGCGAGGCCTATGCCGTGGGGCTGGGCGCTTCCCCGCTGACCGCGGCCAAGCGGGCCCAGATTGAGGGATACAACGAGGACATGGCCGGCCGGGCCCTGCGGGTGCTTGGGGTGGCCTACCGGGATGTGGAGCGCCTGCCGAAAAATGCTGATGAAATCGAAACCCGCCTGGTGTTCTGCGGCCTGCTGGGAATGATCGATCCCCCCAGGCCTCAGGCCAAGGCTGCGGTGCGGGAATGTCAGCAGGCGGGAATCCTCCCGGTGATGATCACCGGGGATCACATTGTCACCGCCCGGGCCATCGCCAAGGAACTGGGAATCCTTCGGAGCAAGGACCGCTCTCTCACCGGCGCCCAGCTGGACGCCATGAGCCAGAAGGAGCTGAGCCGGCATATTTTTGAATACACCGTATTCGCCCGGGTTTCCCCGGAGCACAAGGTGCGGATCGTCAAGGCGTTCCAGTCCCGGGGAGCCGTGGTGGCCATGACCGGAGACGGCATCAACGACGCGCCCGCCCTCAAGGCCGCTGACATCGGCTGCGCTATGGGGGTTTCCGGCACCGATGTAGCCAAGGGCGCCGCCGATATGATTCTGACCGACGACAACTTTTCCACCATTGTGGCCGCGGTGCGGCAGGGACGGGGAATCTTTGAAAACATCAAAAAAACCGTCCATTTTCTTCTGTCCTGCAATATCGGAGAAATCATCACCGTGCTGGCCGCTTTCCTCATGCGGCTGCCCACCCCTCTGCTGGCAATCCAGCTGCTTTGGGTGAACCTGGTCACCGACAGTCTGCCCGCTCTCGCCCTGGGCGTGGAGCCGGTGGATGAGGATATTATGAAAAAGCCGCCGACCGACGCCAAAAAAAGCCTGTTCGCCGGGGGTATGACCTACAGCATCGCCATCGAGGGCTGCTTCATCGGCATGATCTCTCTGCTGGCTTTCACCATCGGCCGGGTGTTCTTCGACGGCGCCGGAGCCCCAGCGGCGGGCCGGACCATGGCCTTCGCCGTGCTGAGCTGCTCCCAGCTGATCCACGCCTTTAACGTCCGCAGTGAGAAATCTCTCTTTGAGATCGGTATTTTCGGCAACCTGAAAATGCTGTATTCCTTCCTGGTCTGCCTGGCCCTCCAGGTCTCCGTCATTTCCATTCCCGCTCTGTCTGCGGTCTTTAAGACGGTTCCGCTGAACATGGTTCAGTGGCTGGTGGTGGCGGGCCTGGCCCTGAGCCCCCTGTTTATTGTGGAAATCGAAAAGGCGTGGAACCACTGGAAGGCCAAAAAAGGCCTTTGAATGCTCCCCGGACAGATTTTCCGCGCTCTGGCCGCGAAGCCGGTCCCATTCGCTAGGCTTTTAAATTTACTAATTGTATTATTTTTATTGTTTTATACATTTTATCGCCATAGGCGGCAAGCGCGGTTCCCGCGGCCCTTTACGGCAGTATGCGAAATAAAGCAGTCTTCTTTATTGCTTCGCCGGCCTCACAAGCGGGAACAGCGCGCGGGCAGCGGCCGGGAGCCTTTTACTTCCCGGTTCCTTCCATTTATCAGTTTTTTATTTTCTTCTCCTTCTGGGAAGAGGCCTGTTTTCCGGCCTCTTCCCTCTTTTTATTTTAAACGGTTTATGCTACAATAAGGAGGAATGAAAAATCCCATATCCTTTCAAATTTAAGTTTCCATCGAGTAAACGGAGGAATGTTACTTGTCAATTCCACGGGAGCAAATTCGAAACTTCAGCATTATCGCCCACATCGACCACGGCAAATCCACCCTGGCGGACCGGATTCTGGAACAGACCCAGTCGGTTTCCCTGCGGGATATGTCCGACCAGCTTTTGGACAACATGGATCTGGAGCGTGAGCGGGGCATTACCATCAAGGCCCATGCGGTAACGCTGGTTTACCACGCCGACGACGGCGAGGACTATATTTTCAATCTCATCGACACCCCCGGCCATGTGGACTTCAACTATGAGGTTTCCCGCTCTCTGGCCGCCTGCGAGGGAGCCATTTTGGTGGTGGACGCCTCTCAGGGCATTGAGGCCCAGACCCTGGCCAACACCTATCTGGCGGTGGACGCGGGACTGGAGATCGTTCCGGTCATTAATAAAATCGACCTGCCCAGCGCCGATCCGGACCGGGTGCGCCAGGAAATCGAGGATGTGATCGGCATCGAGGCGGAAAGCGCCCCGGCGATCTCCGCGAAAATGGGCACCAACATCAAGGCGGTCATGGAGGAGATCGTTCATAAAATTCCCTCTCCGGAGGGCGACGAAACGGCCCCATTGCAGGCCCTGATCTTCGACTCTTATTACGATGCGTATAAAGGCGTTATTATATACGTAAGAGTAAAAGAAGGAACCCTCCATCCCGGGGATAACATCAAGCTGATGGCTACCGGCTCCGAATACAACGTAGTGGAGTGCGGCTTTCTGCGGGCCACCTCTTTGGAGCCTGCCAGCGAGCTTTCCGCCGGCGAGGTGGGCTACATCGCCGCCTCCATTAAAACGGTATCCGACGCCCGGGTCGGCGACACGGTCACCCTGGCGGCCCGGCCCGCCCCAGAGCCTCTGCCCGGCTACCGGGCGGTAAACCCGATGGTGTTCTGCGGCATTTATCCCGCAGACGGCGCCCACTACACCGACCTGCGGGACGCCTTGGAAAAGCTTCAGCTCAATGACGCCTCTCTGACCTTTGAGCCGGAAACCTCGGTCGCTCTGGGCTTTGGCTTTCGCTGCGGCTTTTTGGGTCTGCTTCACATGGAGATCATTCAGGAGCGCCTGGAGAGGGAATACAACCTGGACCTGGTGACCACCGCGCCCAGCGTTATTTATAAGATCACTAAGACCGACGGTTCTGTGGTGATGATCGACAACCCTACCAACTACCCTGACCCGTCCGTCATCGCTCAGGCGGAGGAGCCGATCACCAACGCCCATATTTACGCACCCTCGGAATATGTTGGCAATATCATGGAGCTTTGCCAGGAGCGCCGGGGCGTTTTCAAGGATATGCACTATATTGAGGAAACCCGTGTGGACATCCATTACGAGCTGCCTCTGAACGAGATTATCTATGACTTTTTCGACGCACTGAAGTCCCGCACAAGAGGCTACGCCTCCTTTGACTACGAGCTGATGGGCTATCAGAAATCCGACCTGGTAAAGCTGGACATCATGCTTAACGGCGAAGTGGTGGACGCTCTGTCCTTTATTATTCACGCGGAAAAAGCCTATTCCCGCGCCAGAAAAATGGCGGAAAAGCTGAAGGAAAAAATTCCGAGACAGCTTTTTGAGGTGCCGATCCAGGCCTGCATCGGCGGCAAAATCATTGCCCGGGAAACGGTCAAGGCCCTGCGGAAGGATGTTCTGGCCAAGTGCTACGGCGGCGACATCACCCGGAAAAAGAAGCTGCTGGAAAAGCAAAAAGAGGGCAAAAAGAAGATGCGCCAGCTGGGTTCTGTGGAGGTTCCCCAGGAGGCCTTTATGGCGGTGCTCAAGCTGGATGAGTAGAGCTTTACGGGCTTCTTTTATCAAGCCCCTCTTTCGCTCCCATCGGCCGGGCTGAAGGTGCTTCCCTGGTTTTGCGGCCTTAAATATAATATTCCATATTTGGAAAACCACGGCGTAAGAAAACCCTAAGCGGCCCATAAAGAAGGCAAAAAGTCAGCGTCTATTAGCGCTGGCTTTTTTATATTCAAAAAACACGGCGGCCAGACCAGCAGCCATTCCCAAAACACTTATAAAATAAAAAGGCACCAAGGGATCTCACCTATGATGCCTTTTCTCGTATTCTTTTTATCATCTCATGTTGGTCAATAGGAGTTTTTCTCTTTGAGTCCGCTTTCCCCCGCAGAGTCTCCTATCCAGAGGAAAACAGCGCCGCAGCAGGGCAGCTTCATCCGCCGCGCTTCCTGAACAATGCCAGGCCTTGGTTCCCTATCCTCCGCTTATTATTTTTCCTCCTGCTTGTCATTTTCCTTTTGAATTTCCTTTTCAATTTCCCGCATCAAATCGCTGGCTGCCATTCCCAAAGCCTCGCTGAGGCGAAAAAAGGTCTCCAGGGTAGGCTTGCGCTGCCCCCGTTCAATGGCGCTTAGGTGGGTTCTTCCGATTCCAGCGAAACTGCTGACTACCTCCTGGGAAATCCCCTTTTTCTCCCGCACCTGACGAATCGCCGCTCCTACTGTTTCCGCGTTTAACATAGTCTATCCGCTCCTCTCTGTTTCTTTTATTGTATCGGAAAATAAGCTGCGTTTTGAATACATATATACTCAAAGAATACAAATGTGGCAGAAATTAGGCTTCAGAGAATATTTTCAAAAGTTGAATCTAAACAGGTGTCACTACCAAACTCATGCTCCTACGTAATTTCCTATTTAAAACAGCTCGCGTTATAATTACATCCACGCTCCACATCTAACGATTTCAAGATTTTCCTGTCCCTGAAGCTTCCTGAAATGTTCAGCACATTACCGGAGCAGACCGCCGATAGCTCAATGGCCTTTTATCAATCTGAATACAAAGTAAAAAAGAGACTGCATTTGCAGTCTCTTTGAAATTCATTCTGCTACATCCGGGACACCCTGATTAAGAGTCAGGTGCTCTACCAACTGAGCTAATGGTGCGAAAGGAAGGGACTGAAACAGCGCCCTAAAAACTGAATAAAGAAAGGAAGGGAAGATAAGAGGGGAGCAAACCTTCAAGGCCTTACCAAAATTACTCTTAAGGTCAAGCCCTCGACCTATTAGTACTGCCAAGCTGAACGCCTCGCGGCGCTTACACACGCAGCCTATCAACCTTGTAGTCTTCAAGGGGTCTTACTTCCTTACGGAATGGGATATCTTATCTTGGAGCCGGCTTCACGCTTAGATGCTTTCAGCGTTTATCCGATCCGCACTTAGCTGCCCAGCTGTGCCACTGGCGTGACAACTGGTGCACCAGCGGTGCGTCCATCCCGGTCCTCTCGTACTAAGGACAGAGCTCCTCAAATATCCTGCGCCCACGACAGATAGGGACCGAACTGTCTCACGACGTTCTGAACCCAGCTCGCGTACCACTTTAATCGGCGAACAGCCGAACCCTTGGGACCGAATACAGCCCCAGGATGTGATGAGCCGACATCGAGGTGCCAAACCTCCCCGTCGATGTGGACTCTTGGGGGAGATCAGCCTGTTATCCCCAGGGTAGCTTTTATCCGTTGAGCGACGGCATTTCCATTCACATACCGCCGGATCACTAACTCCAACTTTCGTTACTGCTCGGGCCGTCACCCTCGCAGTTAGGCTAGCTTATGCGTTTACACTCTTTAGCACGGTTTCCGTCCGTACTGAGCTAACCTTTGAGCGCCTCCGTTACTCTTTTGGAGGCGACCGCCCCAGTCAAACTGCCCACCTGACAATGTCCCCCGGCCGGATTCACGGCCGCAGGTTAGAATTCCAGCAACTTAAGAGCGGTATCCCAAGGACGACTCCACCAATACTGGCGTACTGGCTTCCTAGTCTCCCGCCTATCCTGTACATAAATTACCGAAACCCAATATCAAGCTACAGTAAAGCTCCATGGGGTCTTTCCGTCTTGTCGCGGGTAACCGGCATCTTCACCGGTACTACAATTTCGCCGGGCGGGTAGTTGAGACAGTGCCCAGATCGTTACACCATTCGTGCGGGTCGGAACTTACCCGACAAGGAATTTCGCTACCTTAGGACCGTTATAGTTACGGCCGCCGTTTACCGGGGCTTCAATTCGGAGCTCTCACTCCTCCTCTTAACCTTCCGGCACCGGGCAGGTGTCAGCCCCTATACTTCATCTTTCGATTTGGCAGAGACCTGTGTTTTTGCTAAACAGTCGCCTGGGCCTATTCTCTGCGGCTCTTTCGAGCACTCCTTATTCCGAAGTTACGGAGTCAATTTGCCGAGTTCCTTAACTACCCTTCTCCCGCTGGCCTTAGAATTCTCTTCCTGTCCACCTGTGTCGGTTTGCGGTACGGGCATCTGTTTCTATACGCAAAGCTTTTCTCGCCTTCAGCTAAGTGTGCTTCCCTACTCTAATTTCGGTCCCTTACGCCCGGGTCAACCAACGCCCGGGTCACACCCTTTTGAAGTGTCCCTTTGCTTAAATTACAGATGGTTACGGAATATCAACCGTATGTGCATCGGCTACGCCTTTCGGCCTGACCTTAGCTCCCGACTTACTTGGAGCGGACGAACCTTCCTCCAAAAACCTTAGACTTTCGGCCATTAAGATTCTCACTTAATTCTCGCTACTTATTCCGGCATTCTCACTTCTGTATAGTCCACCGCCGCTTTCGCTACGACTTCTCCCCATACAGAACGCTCTCCTACCATACATTAGATGTATCCCAAGCTTCGGTGTATAGTTTAGCCCCGTTAAATTTTCGGCGCAGAGTCACTCGACCAGTGAGCTATTACGCACTCTTTTAATGAGTGGCTGCTTCTAAGCCAACATCCTGGTTGTCTGTGCAATTCCACATCCTTTTCCACTTAACTATACTTGGGGACCTTAGCTGTGGGTCTGGGCTGTTTCCCTTTTGACAATGAAACTTATCTCCCACTGTCTGACTCCTGAAAAACGATTATCCGGCATTCTTAGTTTGATAAGGTTCAGTAACCTCTCGGCCCCTAGCCAATTCAGTGCTTTACCTCCGGTAATCTATTTCAAGGCTAGCCCTAAAGCTATTTCGGAGAGAACCAGCTATCTCCGGGTTCGATTGGAATTTCTCCGCTACCCACACCTCATC
>ENA-OUPA01000172-OUPA01000172.1-human-gut-metagenome-genome-assembly--contig:-NODE-172-length-50240-cov-8.23912_pt1 | contig 50240 bp, 44 predicted proteins | sample MGYA00237939_ERZ548770 | MGnify/ENA primary metagenome ERZ548770 (study PRJEB26490, sample SAMN05356877) | human gut metagenome | biome: terrestrial biome; feature: human-associated habitat; material...
ATTCACAATATCGCCTATCAGGGGCAGTTTGGGCGAAGCGAAATGGAAACGACCTTTGCCCTTCCGGATGGCTGGTATCACGGCGGTCTGAGCTATGAATTTGAAGGGCGGCAGGATATCAACCTGATGAAGGGCGCGATGCTGATGGCGGATGCAGTGACCACCGTATCGCCGACCTATGCGCGCGAGCTTCACTATCCGTATTTCGCGCATGGCTTGCAGGGCGTGGTCGATATCATCGACCCCAAGCTGTACGGCATCCTGAACGGCATCGACACGGATCATTACGATCCGGCGCATGACCCGCTCATCCCTTACCATTTTACCGTCGAAGATATGTCGGGCAAGGCACGCTGCAAGCGGGAAATTCAGCGCCTGTTTGGACTCAATCAGGAGAGCGAGTGGCCGCTGTTGGCGAGCGTTGCGCGTCTGGTTGAGCAGAAGGGCATTGAGCTGATTCGCGAGATCCTGCCCCAGCTGATGGATATGGGCGTACAGCTCATCGTCTTCGGTCAGGGCGACCAGAAATATATCGAGTATTTCAACTGGGCGCGTGAGCAGTGGCCCGGACAGCTCGGCTTCTCCAGCGACTACAATGAGCCGATGGCGAGCGCGGTCTTTGCCGGCGCGGATATGTACCTGATGCCGTCGAGGTTTGAGCCGTGCGGACTTTCGCAGATGATGGCGATGCGCTACGGAACGGTTCCAATCGTTCACGAAACGGGCGGGCTCAAGGACTCCGTGCGCGCCTACAAGGATTTTGACGGCGTGGGCGACGGCTTTGCCTTCTCGGATTATCAGGCGAAGGATTTGTATCTGGCGATCTCCGAAGCGGTCAAACTGTATTTCGGCAACGAGGCGATGTTTGACAAGCTGCGTGCGCGCTGCATGAAGAAGGATTTTTCGTGGGACAAGAGCGCACAGCAGTATAACCGCATGTATGAAGATATCTGCGGCGGCGCAGGCTCGGGCGCACCGATTGCCTTTGAGGATGCGTTTGACCAGCTCCGTCACTGTTACATGGAGAACGAGCGCGTAAACCGCAGCCGTCACGACAGTGCTTACAACCGCGTGGTGCAGGTCACGATCATCGGACGCGGTGCGGGAACATTCCAAATTCGCTTCACGGACGGCGGCATGCAGGTTCTGCCGACCTCTGCCGATGACGCGGAAGCATACGTCCATTGCAGCTTCGACAACCTGCTGGCAATGGCGCGCGGTCTGGTGACGGTCGATAAGCTTTACCTGAGCGGACAGCTTCGCTTGAGCGGCAACCTCTCCAAGGGATTTGAAATTCGCTATCTGCTCTCCCCGGCGAAGAAGGGATAAGGCGGCAGTCAAGCTGAAACGGATGAGCTTTATAGATTCATGAAAAACAAAAAAGGCATATGAACGTTCTTCTTGAGAAAAAGAAACGTGCATATGCCTTTTTTGATTGCTTGAATCGTGGATTCATGATTTGATGACGGATTGATAATAATTTCCGAAATCCGCAAGCGCATCGATAATGGGCAGCATCTGTTTTCCGAGTTCGGTCAGCCCATATTCTACTCGCGGAGGGGACTCCTGATAGTCGCGTCTGTAGGCGAGTCCGTCGTCAATCATCTGGCGCAAACTGTCCGTTAAGACCTTTTGAGATATTCCTTCCAGGTCTTTTTGCAGTTCATTAAAACGCCATGGTCGCATTTTGAGATTACGAAGAATCAGGAGTTTCCACTTTCCGCCGATTAACGATACCGCGGTTGCTACGGGACATGCGGGCAGTTCACTCTTTGTTTTCATGATGTTTCATCTCCAATCTGATTGGATTGCGTTTTGATAGATGCGGTTACAAAAAAGTGCGTACTTGTATTTACTGCTCTGAATTCGTAGAATGATTTCAGGCAAACGGAATTGCCAATATTCTTTGGAGGTCATACCTATGGCAAACTACACGAAAACAAGCATCGGAAACGAAGGCAGAATCGAACTGCATGAGAAACTGAAACTGACCGGCGCAGAGGTCAGCATCAACCGGCTTCCTGCCGGTGCGGGGGTGCCTTTCGTTCACGCTCATAAAAACAACGAAGAGATTTACGGGGTTATTTCCGGCGAAGGAAAGGCAATTATTGATGGTGAGGAAATCCATCTTGTCTCCGGCGACTGGCTGAAGATTGCGCCGAAGGCAAAGCGTCAGTTCTTTGCGGCGGAACAGGTCGGCATCTCCTATATCTGCATTCAGGTGAAGGAAAATTCGCTGGATGGATTTACGGCAGAGGATGCCATCGTTTACTAAGACGGATTGAAGAGAAAAAGTGCGGTTGTTTCAAAGCATGGCAACCGCACTTTTTTAACATATAGGAAATTGCACAAAATCGCCCGCGTGAGCAAGACTTTGATGCGTGGCAGACTTCGGCGGAGGTGAAGGCGGGCATCAGCCCGCTTTTTTTATAACGCATGGAAAATGTGGAGTTCAGCCCCGCTTTTACTTCTCCATCCATTCCCAGAGCCTTTGCAGCTCTTCCTCGCTGGTGTATTGCAGAACGATTTTGCCCTTTTCCTGCGTGCCTTCCAGCTTGACCTTGAGTCCCGTTGCTCTGCGCAGACGCTCGGTCAGCTCTTCATATTCAATCGGCAGAGCGACGGGTTCCGGCTTTTCCTTCTTCTCGGTCTGCGCGTTCTTGGCGGCGGCTTCGAGCTGGCGTACAGACCAGCCGAACTGCATCGTCTTGGCGAAAAGACCGCTCTGCAATTCCGCGTCGTCAATGCCTGCCAGCACACGCGCATGACCTGCCGAAAGCGTGCCTTCGATGACAGCATCCTGAATACGCTTCGGCAGATTGAGCAGACGCAGAATGTTGGCGACGGCACTGCGGCTGCGCCCGATGCGCTCGGCTACGACCTCCTGCGTCAGCGCACATTCCTCCATCAGGCGGCGGATGCCCCGCGCTTCTTCGATGGCGTTGAGGTCCTCACGCTGGATGTTTTCGACCAGCGCGGCTTCCTGACGGCGCACATCGTCCCAGTCGCGGACGATTGCCGGAATGGTCGGGCAGTTTGCCAGCCTCGCCGCGCGCCAGCGGCGCTCGCCTGCGATGATGGTATAGCGTCTGCCGTCGCGGGCGACGAGAATCGGCGAGAGAACGCCGTTGTGACGGATGGAATCCGCCAGTGCCAGCAGTGCGTCGTCGTCAAATTTCTTACGCGGCTGGTTTCGGTTCGGGTCGATATCCCCGACGGAAAGCTCCACCACGGCGTCGGCAGGTACGGGCGCAGGGGTTTCGCTGACCTGATCGACGGATTCTACCACTTCTTCCACATCCGGCAGGATGGCACTCAGCCCCCTGCCCAATCCCATTTTCTTCGCCATGACGGTTCATGCCTTTCTTTCGGTTTAAGGGAAACGATCGGGACAGCGTCCTAAACGGTTTCCCTTACTGCTCTCTTTCCAGAAACTCTGTTGCCAGCTGCTGATAGCTTTGTGCGCCCAGCGAACGCGGGTCATACAGGTGGATGGGCAGACCGTGGCTGGGCGCTTCGCCCAGACGGACGTTGCGCGGAATGACGGTCTTATACACCTTGTTTTTAAAGACCTTGCGAACCTCCTGCGCGACCTGCACACCCAAGTTGGTGCGTGCGTCGAGCATCGTCAGCACAACGCCCTCGATGGCGAGATGGCGATTCATCTTCTGAACCTTCTGAATCGTTCCCATCAGTGCGCTGACGCCCTCCAGCGCATAGTATTCGCACTGAATCGGAATCAGCACGCCGTCTGCCGCGCAGAGCGCGTTGAGCGTAATCAAGCCCAGCGACGGCGGGCAGTCGATAAAGATATAATCAAAGTCGTCCTTCGCGTTTTCCAGCATCTGCGTCATGACGCGCTCGCGATGCTCCATGCCTGCCAGTTCGATTTCCGCGCCAGCCAGACGGATATCCGCGGGAAGAACCATCAGTCCCTCGACCGCGGTTTTTGCCAGCGCGTCCTTGAGCGGCGTTTCGCCCGCCAGCACTTCGTAAACGGTCGGCGTCTTTTCCTTAACGCGCACGCCCAGACCGCTGGATGTATTGCCCTGCGGATCCGCGTCTACGACCAGCACGTGCTTGCCCTGCGCCGCTACGCAGGCGGAAAGATTGACGCTGGTGGTCGTTTTGCCGACGCCGCCCTTCTGATTGGTGATTGCAATGATTCTAGCCATGATATCCCCCAACGCCCGTCAACCTTGGGCGCATCTGTTCAAAATAAAAAATAGCGTAACGCTCAGCCGCAGACATAGGCATTGTCAGCTTATTCCTGAGCAAAAGCGTCAGGACGGAGGTCAACTCGCCTGTCCGTTTTCTTCAAGCACCTGAAGAAGCCATTTTCGGTCGATTTCATCCAGCGGAAAACGCCGAACCAGCTCGCGCATGGCGGCGAAGGAGCCTTCGCGGGAAAGGTCGAACAGCGCATCTGTCAGTGTCGGGCTGACGTCCATGCGTGCATAGGAGAGCGCGAGAAGCCTGTCGGATAAATCGCGCAGCATATCGCTCGTCACGAGCCGCTTTTCCCCGTTGTCAAGCGTCACGCGCATCTTCCCGCCGGTTGCCTGATAGACACTGTTGAACAGCGCGGAATCCAGCTTCTGCCAAAGCAGCGCAAGGCTGTCACTTGTGCGCATAAATCGGAAAAGAAGCTCGTTGACCGTATAAGCCAGCTCGGGACACGCGCCGAGCAGCGCACCGCCCAGAGCGGCGTGAAGCGTGTGTTCAACCTGCTCAAGTCTGCCGGGCATACGCATATTCCTCCCCCGCAACAGTGTCATTTGCATACCCATTCCATCATATCCTGTATACTATTCTACACGCAAAGCGAAACTCCCGCAAGGGTTTTTCAAAAAAGCACGAAAATGTCGCAAAGCGCGTCGGTCGGTTTACAATTTCAGCCCGATGGCGTATACTGATACCAAATCCAATCTTTATGTCCGGAGGAGGTTTCCGATGGTATCATCTGCTGTATGCGAGCGCGTGATTGCCCGCGCCTTGTCGCGTGGCGGTACGTTTGCCGAACTCTTTATCGAGGATTCGCGCAATTTTTCCATGTCTCTGCGCGATGGACGAATTGAAAACGCAGCGCTTTCCCGTCCCTATGGTGCGGGCGTGCGCGTCTATGACGGACTGCGCTCGATTTATGTCTATACCTGTGATGTGAGCGAAAGCGGGCTTCTGCGCGCCGCCGAACGCGCCGCCGCGGCTGTGACCGATACGCCGGTATCCGTCGGCGATATCCGTCTTGCCGAGCGTGCGCATGCGGATATTCACCCGGTCAAGACGCCGTTTTTGACCGTGGATGCGCAGAAGCGTGCGGGCGTTCTCCGTGCCGTGGATAAGGCGGCGCGCGGCGTTTCCGCAAGCATTGTGCAGGTATCCGCGGGGCTGCTTTCCCGCGAACAGCATGTGCTGATCGCCAACAGCGAAGGGCTGTATACCGGCGATACCCGCGTTTATACCCGTCTGCTCTGCTCCGCTGTCGCCAGCGACGGCAAGGAGAACCAGACCGGCACGCGCAACCCCGGTGCGCTGATGGGCTTTGAGCTGTTTGATACCCGCGTAAATCCGGAAGAGGCGGGTCGTGACGCGGCAAAGTCCGCGCTGACGATGCTGACTGCGCCGTATTGCGCGGCGGGCGAGATGCCGGTCGTCATCGCGGGCGGTTTCGGCGGCGTCATCTTCCACGAAGCCTGCGGTCATGCGCTGGAGGCGACGAGCGTCGCGCCCGGCACGTCCGTTTTCGCGGGCAAGCTTGGTCAGCAGATTGCGGCGCCGTGCGTGACCGCCATCGACGACGGCACCATGCCCAACGAATGGGGCAGCGAGAATATCGACGACGAGGGTACGCCGACCACGAAGCTGGTTCTGATTGAAAACGGCATTCTGCGCAATTATATGGTTGACAGGCTCAACGGGCGCAAGATGGGCATGGCGCCCACCGGCAGCGGACGGCGCGAAAGCTATGCCTATGCGCCGACCAGCCGCATGCGCAACACGTTTATCGCCCCGGGCAATGACGACGACGATGAGATGATCCGCACCATGGGCGACGGTCTGTATGCCGCGCAGATGGGCGGCGGCAGCGTCAACCCGGCGACGGGCGAATTCAATTTCGCCGTGCAGGAAGGCTATCTCGTCCGCGATGGCAAGATTGTTTCCCCCGTGCGCGGCGCGTCGCTCATCGGAAAAGGCAATCAGATCCTCATGCGGATCGACCGCGTCGGCAAACATATGACCATGGGTCAGGGCATGTGCGGTTCGCTGAGCGGCAGCGTGCCGACCAACGTCGGTCAGCCGACCATCCGCGTAAGCAGTCTGACAGTCGGCGGAAAGTGAGGCTAACATGGAACTGAATCTTTCTCAATTCATCACCCGCCTGTTTGCGGCGGCACAGGCGGCGGGCATTGCGCCCGCGGAAGCCGCCTGCTCGCAGAGCGATTCCTTTAACACCCGCGTCCGCCGCGGCGAGCTGGAATCCTATCAGGTCAGTGAGCGCATCAGCCTGACCCTTCGCGGTCAGGTCGGCGGGCGCATCGGCACAGCCAGCACGCAGGCGCTCACCGAAGAGAGCATCCCGATGCTCGTTCAGGGCGTTCTGGACAGCGCCGCGCTGATTGAAACGGATGAGCAGGATGCCATCCTGCCGCCGGACGAGCAGTATGCGCAGGTGTGCAACTATTCCGACGCGGTCAGCAGCGCGACTGCCGAGCAGAAAATCGCTCTGGCGCGAGAGATGGATCGGAATCTGAAGAGCGACGATGCGCGGCTGACGCCGGATGTCTGCTCGGTCATCTCTGCGGAGGAAACCTTCACCCTGAAAAACACGCTGGGGCTTGACCTTTCGCACAGCAGCAACATGATCTGCGCAATGGCAAACTCCATCGCCCGCGACGGCGATCATGCGTCGGTCGGCAGCGGACTGCGCTGGGGCTACGGTCTGGATGCGCTGAAAGCGGATGAAATCGCGGCGGAATGCAACAAGGATGCGCTTTTGAAGCTGGAAGCCGAGCGCATGAAGAGCGGCGTATATCCCGTCGTCATCAAGAATACGGCGATGGCGGATCTGCTGACGACCTTCTGCGGCATTTTCTCCGCCGACAACGCGCAAAAGGGTTTGTCCCTGCTCGCGGGGCGCGAGGGCGAAGTTGTCGCCAGCGCGTCCGTTACACTGACGGATGATCCGCTGATGCCGTGGGGCATGGCGAGCTGTCCGTTTGACCGCGAGGGCGCGGCGACCTATACCAAGAACATCATCGACGGCGGCGTGCTGAAAACGCTGCTGCACAACCGCAAGACCGCGAAAAAAGCGGGCTGCAAGACGACCGGAAACGCCGCCGGTGCGGGCAGGGTTGAGCCGAGCAACCTGTTCATCAAGCCGGGCGAGCTTACGCTGGACGAGCTGCTCAGCAATCTGGGCAACGGTCTGTATCTGACCGAGGTTTCCGGTCTGCACGCGGGCGCGAACCCCATCAGCGGCGACTTCTCCCTGCTCTCCCGCGGCTTTGAAATCAAGGGCGGCAAGATTGTCCGTGCCGTGGAGGAATTCACGGTCGCCGGCAATTTCTACCAGCTGCTCAAGGATATCACGGGCGTCGGCAGCGACCTGTACTTTGAAGCGTCGCCGATCGGCTCTCCCGCCGTTCTGGTCAAGAGCCTGAGCGTCGCGGGCGAATAAGCACACATACCTCCCCTCAGTGGGCATACCTCCCCTCAGGGGGAGGTTTTTTGATATATGGAAATGGCGCGAATTCGCCCGCGTGAGCGCGGCTTTCACGCCTTGCAGACTGCGGCGTAAGCCCCTTTTCCCTTTGTCTGCTTTCGTTTGACAGGAAACCGTAATCGCCGTATAATGATAAGCACCCATTTTTTCTTGTTCAAGGAGATTCCGCCGTTCATGAAGCCGCTCGATCAATTCAAGCGAACCCCGCCCCGACGCTACGATCAGGCACCGCCGCCTCCGCCGGAGGAAAAGCGCACGCTTGAGCCTGCGATTCGCAAGCGTTATTTTGAAATCCCTGCGTTTCGGCGCGGGCGCATGGATAAGCTGCTCGGCGGCGCGCTCTGCGCCGTGATGCTGCTGACGCTCTGCAACGCCAGCGCACCGATGAACGATGTGCCCAGCGTGCAGGAGCGATTCACGCAATGGGCGGCTGTACAGAATGAAAAAACGGTGCAGCGTCTGCCCGGCTCGACGCCCGAGCCGGACAGCACATGGGCAGCCGCCGCGGGCTTCGATCCCGAAGCGGAAAAACAGGCAGTCAAGCAGGAAGCCAAAGAAGAAACGCTCATCGCAAAAACCGAAACCAAGACAGATGCCGCGCAGAACGTTGCGCAGGCGGATACCTCGACGGGCTTTAAGCTGTATGAATCGGGTCAGCTGCATTATGAGGATGACAGCATGACCGTTTCGATTGAGCAGAAGCAGAAGGACGGCATGACCTACTTCGTCTGCGATATCAAGCTGACCAGCGTCGAGCAGTTCCGCACGGCGTTTGCAGGCGACGATTTTAAGAGCGGCATCTACGAGGCGGTCAGCGATATTGCCAGCCGCTATCAGCCTGTTCTGGCGATTAACGCGGACTTCTGCCGCTACCATCGCAACGGCGTCATTATCCGCAACGGCGAGGTGCTGCGCCGCCAGAACATCACCAAGCATCATCTGCTGATTGTCGATCAAAACGGAGACCTTTCCGCGCTGACAGACAGAACCGGCAAGCAGGGGCTTGTCGCCAACAAGCTCGAACAGGCGAATACATGGCAGACATTTGAATTCGGGCCTGTGCTGGTGCAGAACGGCGAAGCGGTGACCCTGCCGAACAGCTTCTATGTGAACTGTCACGACGGCTACTACGAGCCGCGCACGGCAATCGGTCAGCTCGGACCTCTGCACTATATCGTCATCGTCGTTGACGGCCGCCGGGAAGGATATTCCACCGGCGCGAGCATTCCCCAGCTCCAGCAGCTGTTCCTGGATGAAGGCGCGGAATTCGCTTTCAACCTGGATGGCGGCGGCTCGACGACGCTCTACTTCCGCGGCGAGGTCATCAACATGCCCTCCGGCGGCAAGGAGCGTTCCGTGAGCGATATCATCATGTTTACCGCAAAGTGACAGGGGCTTTGATGCCCCAAACCATCTGATTCGAGGTCATTTATGAAAAAACTGTTTTCTATCCTTGCGCTCATCCTTGTGTTCTGCATGCCGGCATACGCCATGGCAGCGACCGAACCCAATACCAAGACCATCGAGGAAACCACCTCTTACGAGAGCGATACCATCCGGATTACGATTGACCGCTGGTGCTATGCCTTTAACCGCACGAGCCTGCGCTTTTTCGTCGCCAATGTCTATGTGAATGATCCGGCGCAGCTGCATACCGCGTTTGCCGGCGAGCAGTATTCCAAGGACAACGCGGAAGCGACCAGCGCGATTGCCGAACGCCACGATGCGATTCTGGCGTTCAACGGCGACTATTACAACTACAAGGACAAGAACGGGCTTATCATCCGCGACGGCGTGCTCTATCGCGATGAGGCTTCCACCCGCGACCAGCTGCTTGTCATGAGCGACGGAACGTTTGTCGCCCTGCCGAGCGGCACCTATACCGCGGGCGAAGGACAGAAGTATATCGACGAGGGTGTTGTGCAGAGCTTTTCGTTCGGCCCGCTGCTCGTCAACGACGGCGAGGCGGTCGAGCTGCCCAGCAAATACATCATCTCGACGAAGGACACCATCCGCGAGCCGCGCACGGCAATCGGTCAGGTGGACGCCAATCACTATGTCGTCATCGTCGCCGACGGACGCCGCGACGGATGGAGCGACAAGGGCATGACCCTGCAGGAGCTTCAGAAGGTCTTTGTCGAGCAGGGCTGCAAGGTCGCCTATAATCTGGACGGCGGCGGAAGCGCGACGATGATCATGGGCGGCGAGCGCGTCAACAAGACGAGCGGTTCCCGCGAACGCAATGTCAGCGATATCGTCTATTTCACCAAGTAAGTCCCCATCCGACCGATGGAAAAATCTTTTCGGCAAAAAAGCCATTCTCCGGAAAGGAGCGCGTCTATGAATTCACGCATCTGCGTTCTTCTGCTCGTCCTGACGCTGTTTGCTCTGCCTGCGCATGCGGAGGAAGGCAGTCCGCTGCTGAGCGTCGATGACCTGCTCTCGCTGGAGGAAAGCTATGAGGTTTTTCTTGAGCAGCTTGGCGATTTGGCTGTCGAGCGCGGTCTGCTTTCCGAGGATGAGCGTGCCGCGTGGCATGACGCGCAGATGGGCGATTTCTATCAAAACGGCGGCTATGGCTCGATTCTCGTCAACTACATGCCCGGCGCGCTGGATTATACCCGCGAGGAGGAGACGCTGCTCACCTTGTCCGCCAAGCTGGACGGCGGCACGCTGGAGCTGATGACCATGCGCCGCTATACGCCAAGGGACAGCACGCTTTCGGGTTTGATGCTGACGCCGTCGATGACCGATGACGACCAAATGCCGATGGACGCGCACTATTCCTTCGGCTCGACGAGCGGCGTATTCATGAAGTGGGATGCGCTGCTGGGAACCTATGTCAGCGTCGGCGCAACAGCGGAAAGCGACGGCGAAACCGTCGTCTGGAGCGCGCAGACGCCTGCGGAGAACGCGAAGGACCCTGTCCTCACTATCACCGTGACGAACGGACGGGAGCCGCTCGGCGAAGCGGCTCTGACGCTGACGGTAGATGGCGAAGGCTACCGCGTGGATGATTACGCGCTCAATTAAAGACGGCATGAACGAAAAAAGCTATTCTCCCCCGCAGGGGGAGAATAGCCCTTTCCGCAAATGAAAGAATAGCTGAATTTCTTAGTTTTGCTATTCGAGCCAAATTTGCTTATGTCAACAAGCTGAAGCGGGCCGACGCCTGCTTTTTTAATGCGTGAAAATGGTGAAAAATCGTCCCCCGTGAGCAAAATCTCAGCGTTTTGCAGACTTCACAGCGGTGCGGGCGGATTCAGCCCTGCCCGTCCATGAAGCAATCATTCAAATCCTTGATGCTGCTGTTCATGCCAAGCTGCTTGATGTGACTGCATCACCGCTGATTTGCTCTTGATGATGATTGAAGTTGATTTTACAGCGTGCTATAATACTAATCAAAACAGTCCTGCGTGAAACAGGCTGAATCGAACGGAGGTTTTTTGCTATGCTGAAAGGAATTTCGCCCATCATCAGTCCCGAATTGCTCAAGCTCATCGCAGAAATGGGTCACGGGGACGAGCTTGTTCTCGCCGACGCCAATTTCCCCGGCGCGTCGATTGGCAAACGCTGCATCCGCTGTGACGGTCACGGCTGTGCGGACGTCATGCGCGCGCTGCTGACGCTTTTCCCGCTGGATGACTTTGTGACCGCGCCGCTGGCGGTCATGGAGGTTCCGCAGGGCATGTTCCCCGAGGACAAGGCTCCGATTTGGAAGGCGTTCCGCGAGGCGGCGGATACCGACCTGCCGACCGCGCAATTCGATATGATGGATCATGACGCATTTATGGAGCGTGCGCGTGCCGCGTATGCTGTTGTTCAGACGGGCGAAACGGCGCTTTACGGAAACATCATCATCCGCAAGGGTGTTGTCCGTGCATAAACCATGCGGTATACTCAGCTTGTTTTCAGTCCGACAGGCGGCGTCCGCAAGGCGGCGGGGCTGTTATCCGCCGCGATTTCAGACCGATTTGAAACCATCGACCTTTCGCTGACGCTGAACGGACAAAAGAGCGCGAGGTTTTCCGAAGAAGATGTCTGCCTGATTGCGGTGCCCTGCTTCGGCGGGCGCGTTCCGGAGATTGCGCTGACCCGCCTGGCGCAGACGAGCGGCGGCGGTGCGCGCACCATTTTGCTGTGCGCATACGGCAATCGGGCGGATGGGGATACGCTTCCCGAACTGCGGGATGCGGCGCGCAAAGCGGGATATTTCCCCGTTGCGGCTGTCCGCGCTGTCGCTCAGCACAGCATCATACCCGAGATTGCCGCCGGAAGACCGGATGACGAGGATGCGCGAAGGCTGGCGCAGTTCGGCGCGGTGATTCGGGACAGGCTCGCACAAAGAGAGCTTCCGCCTGTTCCCATTCCGGAAAAGACGCTTCTGCGTCCCTTCGGCGGTCTGCTCGTCCATCCGCACGCGGGAAAGCAGTGTACCCGATGCGGCAAATGCGCCGCCGTCTGTCCGGTGAACGCCATTCCGCGGAAGCATCCCATGCTGACGGATGATATGCGCTGCATCACCTGCATGCGCTGTACGGTGGTCTGTCCTGTGCATGCGCGCAGGCTCAGCCGGTTTGTCGTCGCGGTCGCGGGGAGAAAGCTCAGGAAGCAATGCGCAGAACGGAAGGAGCCGGAGCTGATCATATGACGGAAAAGGCTCTGCCGCAGTTCATTCATCACGAAAGCTCCCCGCTGGGGAATATCCTCCTTGCCGCGGATGAGGTCGGCTTGACCGGATTGTGGTTCGAGGGACAGAAAAATTACGCGCGGACGCTTTTTCCGGAGAGCGGGGAAAGGGAGCTTCCCGTCTTTCGGCAGACGAAACACTGGCTGGAGGTCTACTTTGCGGGAAAAGAGCCGGCGTTTTCCGTTCCGCTTCATCCGATGGGAACGGCGTTTCAGCAGCGCGTTTGGGATTTTCTGCGCACGATTCCCTATGGGAATACTGCGACATACGGAGAGATTGCCAAACGGCTTGCGGCGGAAAACGGGCTTGCGCATCTGTCCGCGCAGGCGGTCGGCGGTGCGGTCGGGCGAAACCCGATTTCCATCCTGATTCCCTGTCATAGGGTGATTGGAGCGGATGGAAGCCTGACCGGTTACGCGGGCGGCATTGGGCGGAAACGTGCGCTGCTGACGCTGGAACGGGAAGGCGTCGTCAATGCAGCAGAAACCATTCCGCAGCCAGCACAACAGCGCAGCAGGATGCGGCAACCGTGAACAGACTCGCGCCCTTAAACGCCAAAGCGATGCCCAGAAGGAGTGCCAGCGCACCCGCGACGGGCGACTGCGTGGCCTGAACGATTGCCGGAAAGGTCATGACCGCCAGCGTTACATACGGCACATAGAAAAGAAACGACCGCAGAAAACGATTGGTAATCGGCTTTCGGATGAGCGTCAGCGGAAGCGTGCGAATCAGAAAGCTGATGCCCGCCATGATCGCTATGTAAAGGTAGATGCTGTGCGTCATGCCGCGTCCTCCTTCCCTTCGTCCGAAATCGGGAACAACAAAGCCGCGCCTGCGGAGAGCAGAACGGTCAGAATGATCGTCCGCGTGCCGGAGGACAGCGCGGAAACAAACGGCAGACAGCCGCAGGCAAAGCTCAGCGCAAAGGAGAGCAGCACAAGCACGGCGACGACTTTATTCTTCCGCGCAGGTGGAATGATGATGGCTAAGAACATGCCGTAGAGCGCGACGCTCAACGCGCTGACCACGCGCGCAGGCAGCAGGTTGCCCATAACGACACCCAGCGACGTGCCGACAGCCCAGCTCGGCGCGGCAACCAGAATCGCGCCGTACATGTAATACGGGTCGAGCCAGCCGTCGTAAGAAATCGCAAGACCGAACAGCTCATCCGTCACATCGTATCCGACGAGCAGGCGGTGGCGCAGGGGCGTGTCCGGCGCGAATTTCTGGCTCAGCGAGCAGCTCATCAGCAGATAGCGGGCGTTGGCGATGAGCGTCACGATGGCGATTTCCAGATAGGACGCATCGGCGGCGATGGTCGTAAAACCGGCGTATTCGCCTGCCGATGCGTTGTTGAGTATACTGACCAGAAAGCCCTGAAAGGCATTCAGTCCGGCGTTTCGCGCCGCGATGCCCAAAGAGAACGCGACCGCCAGATAGCCCAGCCCGATGGGGATGCCGTCGCGCATGCCGCGAACGAGCGCGGGCGTATGGCTGCGCGTGACGCCGCCTGAAAGAGAAGCAGACATGGAAAAGCCTCCGATATGCAGGATGAAAATGAAAAAACAGCAGAACCAAGTATACAGCGAAACCCGCCGTTCGTAAAGCAGAACGGCGGGTTTTTTGAAATTTATGGATAGCTGTAAAAGAGCCGGAGGGCTTTGCCGCATGCTCAAAGCATGGGCTGAAACCGAAGAAAAGAAAGACCATCTGAAAAGAAAGCTCAATCGGCGAAGCGGGTCAGCCTTCCTTCGGAGCGCGGGAGAGCTTCCCTTTCTTTCTGCCCGTCACAAACGCGCGGAAGCAGACCGACGTTACCGCCGCGCCGATGGCAATTGCCGCGACAATCTGCACGGCAACAAGCCCTTCCCGTGCTGCCGCCGCGCCGCGGTCCTCGACCAACGCCAGCATCGCCAGATAGAAATTGTATCCGGGGACGAGCGGAACCAATGCGCTGAGCAGGAAAATGGTGGACGGCATGCGCATCACGCGCGCCTCGATTTCGCAAACCACGGAAACCAGAACGGTTGAAAGGAAATACGCCGACATTGTGCCCATACCCGCCATGCCCAGAAGCACATACGCCATATAGCCGAACAGTCCGATAAACGACGCGGGCAGGATGGTCTTTTTCGGCGCATTGAGAATATAGGCATAGCCCAGCGTGCCGCCGAACGCGCCCAAAGCGGCAACCAGAAGCGCCTTCGCATGGCTCACAGCGCAATCCCTCCCATCATCGCCGCAAACTTCAGCCCCACATAGACACCCATCGCGGCGGCGGCAGCCAGCAGCAGCGCCTCCAGCGCACGCGTCATGCCGGAAATCAGGTCGCCATACACCGTATCGCGCACGGCGGTCGTCATCGCCAAGCCGGAAAGCAGGGGCATAATGCCGCCGATAATCGCGGCGTTGGCGCTTTCGTAGGGAATCAACGCATGAATACCCTGCGCGAGTATGGCGGTCATCAGCCCGCCGACAAAGTTTGCAAACAGTGCGCCCATCGGAATCTGCGCAAAGAGGGGCAGAACCGCCTGCACCAGAAGACCGATGACAAACGTGACGATAAACGTTCCCGCGTCGCCTCCGAAAAGCAGGCAGAAGCTCGCCGCCGCCAACGCATACGCAAAGAGAATCGTCCTTTGCGAAAAGCCGGGCATCCGCCGCGCTCTTTCAAGCTCTGCCTTTGCCCTATCTAGGGTCATCTCGCCGCGCTCAATCCTGCGGGATATCTCGTTGACCATGGCGATGCGCTGGCTGTTCGTTCCGCGCCGGCTGATGCGCCGCACGCATGCGCGTCCGTCCGCTTCCAGAAAAACCGTCGTCGGCAGCGCCGCGATGTTGACATACTCGATATTCAGTCCCTTTGCCATGCGCTGTGCGGTTTCCTCTACGCGGTAGGTTTCGCTTCCGTTTTCCAGCAGGAGCTGCGCCGCGTCGCACAACAGATTCAGCTTTTGTTTTTCGGTATCCATAAGTCTCCTTTTTGCCCGCAAAGCGGCGAAAGCGCCGCTCTCAAAGGCTCAGTCGGAAAACGCGTCACTTGATCCTGACGCTTTTTCCATCCGAAACGACGCACAGGTCGCCGTCCCTCGCGCTATGCACATCCGTTCCCATGCTTTCAAGCAGCTTCACGACAATCGGGTCGGCAGGGTCTTCGTCGCTGTCCGTGATGAACGCGATTTTCGGATGGCAGGCGCTTAAAAACGCCGCGCTCACATCCACCGCCCGTCCGTGATACGGCACCTTCAGCACATCGCAGGCGATATCGCCCGCACGGAGAAGCTCGGTCTGCCGCGCATCCTCCGCATCGCCGGTGAAGAGGAATTTTGTTTCGCCGTATGTCAGATAGGCTGCCAGAGAAAAGTCGTTTTCTTCGTCGATGCCGTAGTCCGTTTCCTGCGCCGCCGTGATGCGCAAAGCGATATCGCCGAATTCAAATGTCGTTTCGCCCTTCGCGCTGAGGACATCGACCTGCGTTTTCGGGCTTTGGGAAAGCGCATCCATGAATTGCGTATACTGCTTGCTCTCCTTGGCATACCCGGGCATGATCACCCTTGCAACGGGAACGGATTCCAGCACCTTGTCCGCGCCGCCGACGTGATCCTTGTCAAAATGGGTGATGATCATCAGGTCGATGGCGTCCACACCGTCTTTGGCAAATCGCTCAGCCAGCTTTTTGCCGCCCTTGTTCGTCCCCGTGTCGATGAGAATCTGCTCGCCGGACGGCGCGGTGATCAGCATCGCGTCCGCCTTGCCCATGTCAAAAAACCGAACGGTCATCTCCTGCGCCTGCGCCGAAAGACCGAAGAGGGCGAGCAGTGCCGCCGCCACCATAGAAAATAACTTTTTCATATACCCTCCTGTTTTTGCTTATTATAACAAAACACATGACGAAAGAAAAGCAGGAAATCATGCCGCGCTTGACGCGGCTTGCCCGCAAAACTATAATGGGGAGCATGGAGTGAGCTGGTCTTCATTCCTGACATCTTGGCTTTTTATTGAATCACACAGGAGTTTTATGCAAAAATATATCGAAACCCTCGGCGGCATGATTTCCGCAAACGTGCCTGAGCATCCCGCCCGTGCGCGGCGCATGCTGACCGCCGCCTATTCATGGGTCGGATTTTCCGGCGCATGCACGCGCCTGACGGACGCCAAATCCGCCTATACGCGCATGAACGGAACGATTGCCAAAACCATCGTCCGCGCCATGAAGCATCCTCAAAGCGCCGTGATGGTCAATATCTTCATGCCCTGCGAGCTGATGCACGCGATGGGCTTGCAGCCCATGTTTCCGGAGGGGCTGGCGGTTTATGTCGCCTGCACCGCCTGTCAGCATGTGTTCGGTGAGCATGCGGAGGAAGCGGGCGTTCCGGAGAGCTTCTGCTCGTATCAAAAGACGATGATCGGCATGGCGGAGTCGGGCGTTCTGCCCAAGCCTCTGCTTATCGCCAATACGACAATCGCCTGCGACGCGAATCAGCTGTCCTTCCGCCGTCTGTCGGAATTCTACGGCGTGCCTCGGGTTTCTATCGACGTGCCTTCCCACACGGATGACGACGCCGTTTCCTATGTCGCCGATCAGCTCCGTGTGCTGGCGGCAAAGCTGGAAGAGCTGACCGGCAGAAAGCTCGACGAGGCACGCCTGCGCGAAACCATCGCCTGTTCCAACCGAACGCTGAGCAAGATGCGCCGATATGCCCGCCTTCGCGCGGAAGTCACGCAGGATACGACCATGACCGGCGAGCTTTGCGGTCTGATTGCGACGCACTGCCTGCTCGGGCGCGAGGACAGCGAACGCTATGTCGATGAGCTGATTGAAACCGCGGAGCATGCGCCCGCACGAAGCACGACAAAGCGCAAGCGCATTTTCTTCATGCATACGCTCCCGAACTGGCAGGATTCGCTCATCCGCCTGCTTGAGCAGGACGGGCGATGCGAGCTGGTCGGCTGCGACATGACGCTGGATTATCCCGGGGAGCTTGCCCCGGACAAGCCCTATGAGAGCATGGCGCGTCGGCTGATTGACAACGTGCAGAATGGTCCGTCCGTCCGGCGGATTCGCGCCGCGATTGCCAACGCCAAAGCGCTGAACGCCGACGGCGTCATCCTCTTTTGTCATTGGGGCTGCAAGCAGACGATGGGCATGGCATTGCTGGCACGGCAGATGCTCTCGGATGCCGGTCTGCCGACGCTCGTTCTGGATGGGGACGGTTGCGACAGCCGCAACGTCGCGGACGGTCAGATGGTCACGCGCATCAGCGCATTCCTTGAACAATTGGAGGGGCTTTCTTCATGATTGGGTATAGCTGTAAATATGCCCCAGTCGAGCTGATTCAGGCTTATGGCGGGGAGGCGAGGCTGCTGGACGCGGAAGCGGCGGATTTTTCCGCTGCCGAAACGCTGACGCACGCCAACCTCTGCTGTCACGCCAAAGCGTTGATCCAGCAGGCACAGGGTGAAGAGGAGCTTGTGCTGACAGACTGCTGCGACGCCACGCGCCGCGCGTTTGATGTGCTGGATGCGCAGAAGCCCCGCCGCTTCATGTTCCAGTTTGACTTGCCGCATGACGACAACGGATGCGCACGGGCGCGTTTTGCGCGGGAGCTTTGCCGCTTCGCCAAAGCCTACGGTGCGTATCGGCAGAGTGCGTTTTCCGCAGAGCGCTTTTTGTCCGCCTGCCGGGATAATTCCCATCTGCTTTTGCCCGATGAACCCTTTATCGGCATTCTCGGCGCGCGCGTCAGCCCTCAGCTGCTGGGCATAATCCGCACGGCGTTTCCTCTTCCGATTGTCAACCTGACGTGCAGCGGTCTTAGAACGCTGGAAGAACCGCCCGCGGACGCGGCAGATTACTCCTTTGAACAGCTGATGGACTGGTACGCCGGGGCGTTGCTCCGCATGACGCCCTGCATGCGCATGACGGATATCGCCGGACGCCGAATGCTCTATGAGAACGAAAACCTCCGGGCAATCGTCTATCACACCGTCAAATTCTGCGATTACTACGGCTTTGAATACGCCGATCTGAAAAAAAGAAGCGCCATTCCGACGCTCAAGATTGAAACGGATTATACCCTTGCCGCCATGGGGCAGCTTTCCACGCGGCTTGGGGCTTTTTGCGAAAGCCTTGGGCTTTCCCAAACGCAGACCGTCCGGACGAAGGGGAAGAAGGGACTCTACGCCGGCATAGACAGCGGCTCAACCACGACAAACATGGTCGTGCTGGATGAGCAGAAAAACACGCTTGCCTTTGCCATCGTCCGAACCGGACCGCGTGCGCAGACCGGCGCTCAGGCGGCACTCGATCAGGTCTGTCAAAAGCTGAATGTTTCGCCTGACGACTTTGCCGCCATCGTCGCCACGGGTTACGGACGCAGTCACATTCCCTTTGCGACCGATTCCAGAACAGAGATCACCTGCCACGCCAAAGGCGCACACTTTCTGAATCCCTCCGCACGCACCATCGTGGACATCGGCGGGCAGGACAGCAAAGTCATCTGCCTTTCCGAAGACGGAAGCGTCAGCAATTTTATCATGAACGACAAATGCGCCGCAGGCACGGGGCGTTTTCTGGAAATGATGGCGCGGACGCTGGAACTGGACATGGACGAGATGAGCCGACGCGGGCTAAAGTGGAATAAGGAGCTGACCATTTCCAGCATGTGCACCGTTTTCGCCGAATCCGAAGTCATTTCGCTCATCGCGGACAACCATGCGGACAGCGACATCATCCACGGACTGAATCAATCCATCGCGGGAAAGACCGCCGCCATGGCTGCCCGCGCCCGGGGATGCGCTCCCTATATGATGACCGGCGGCGTTGCGCGGAATCTGGGCGTCGTCCGCGAGCTGGAAAAGAAGCTCGGTGCGCCGCTGTTCATTGCCGAAAACCCCGACCTCTGCGGTGCGCTGGGCGCGGCGCTGTTCGCGCTCGGCGAAGGATGATTTTGCTTGCGCATCTCTGACGGTCGCGGTATACTTAAACGGAGAACGATTGAGGGCGATGCCCTCAAACTCCCGCCAAGAGCCTGAGGCTCTTGATTTTCAACTTCATTTACCGCTTCGCAATCAACGGGAGCATAAACCGCCGCGAAGCGAAGAAGGGAATCCGGGCGGCAGCCCGGCGTACCCCATATTTCAACGAAAAGAGGGATTTCCCATGGGTCAATCGTTTATCCCCGCCGGCTATGCGCCGCATCTTTCTCTTTATGAAACGCAGAGCGCCATCAGCCTCATCAAGCGCGTATTTCAGGATGCGCTTTCCCGCGAACTGAATCTTCGCCGCGTGTCCGCGCCGCTGTTCGTAGAGCCGTCCTCCGGTCTGAACGACGACCTCAACGGCGTCGAGCGCCCCGTCGGCTTCGATATTCCCGGTGCGGGCGCTCAGGCGCAGGTCGTTCATTCCCTCGCCAAATGGAAGCGCATGGCGCTCTATCGCTATGATATCCATCCCGGCAAGGGCATCTACACGGATATGAACGCCATTAGGCGCGACGAAGAGCTGGATAACCTGCACTCCGTATACGTCGATCAGTGGGATTGGGAAAAGGTCATCACGCCGGAAGCACGCACCCCCTTCACGCTCCATCAGGCTGTCACGGGCATCGTTTCCTGCATTTATGATACGCAGCTGACCGTGCGCGGCAAGTATCCCCAGCTCTGCGATACGCCGCTTTTGAACCGCCATGTGACCTTCATCACCGCGCAGGAATTGGAAGATCTCTATCCCGATCTGACGCCCAAGCAGAGAGAAAATGTCTTCGCCAAGAAGCATGGAACCATCTTCATTCAGGGCATCGGCGGAAAACTCCGCTCCGGCAAGCCGCACGACGGGCGTGCGCCGGACTATGACGATTGGGACATGAACGGCGATATCCTCTTTTACAACCCGATCCTCGACAGTGCGCTGGAGATCTCTTCCATGGGCATCCGCGTCAGCCCGGAATCGCTCGACCGCCAGCTGACGCTTGCGGGATGCGATGACCGCCGAAATCTGCCGTTCCATAAGATGCTGCTGGAAGGTCAGCTTCCGCTGACGATGGGCGGCGGCATCGGGCAGTCCCGCCTGTGCATGCTGCTGCTGGGCAAGGCGCATATCGGCGAGGTGCAGTCCTCCATCTGGGACGAGCATACCCGCAGGGTCTTTGAAGAATCCGGAATTACGTTGCTGTAAGGAGGCACATATGCGTTATACAATCGAAAACGAGTTCATCCGCCTGACGGTCGATTCCCTCGGCGCGGAGATGGTCAGCGTGATCGACGTCGCCACGGGCAGGGAGATGCTCTGGTGCGCCGATCCCGCGGTCTGGAATCGCCATGCGCCGATTCTGTTTCCCTATGCGGGCAAGCTGACCGGTGGTCACTTCCTTGCCGAGGATGGCAAGGTTTACGCGGGCGGTCAGCATGGCTTTGCCCGCGACCTTGAGCATCGGCTCGTCAGTCAGACGGCAAACGAGCTGACGTTCGAGCTGACCTCCGGCGAGGAAACCTATGCGTATTTCCCGTATGATTTCGCCCTGCGCAGCACCTATACGCTGGAAGGGCGCCGCATCAGCCACAGCGTCGCCGTGCGCAACACGGGCAAGGGAACGCTCCGCTTCGGCTTTGGCTATCATCCGGGCTTCGCTCTGCCGTTTGATGATGCGCACACTGCCGAGGACTACGACGTCGTCTTTGATACGATCGAATCCCCGCTCTGCCTGAATACCGCGCCGAACGGACTGGTCTGCGCTTCTCCGGATTACTATCTGGCGAGAAACGTTGACCGCATTCCGCTGAGCGCGAAGCTCTTCGCCCACGACAGCCACTGCATGGTCAATCTGAAATCCAAGACGATGGCGGTCGTCGAGCGGGATACCGGGCGCCGCATCGTGGTGGATATTGCGGATTTCCCCTATACGCTCATCTGGTCTACGCCGCAGGAGCCGATGCGCTTTATCTGCATTGAGCCGTGGCACAGCATCCCCAGCGAGGACAACGGTCCCATCGAGTGGGAGAAGAAGCCCTGCGCCGCCAGCCTTGCGCCAAACGAAATGTGGCAGACCACGCTGAACATGACGTTTGAGCGATAATCCCGCAAAATCGGCGAAGCCCTTTGCATAACACAAAAAGCAGAAGCTTATCCGCTTTCAAAGCGGCATATGCTTCTGCTTTTTTAACGTATAGGAAATTGCATAAAATCGCCCGCGTGAGCAAGACTTTGATATGTGGCGAACTTTGGCGGAAGTGAAGGCGGGCTCAGCCCGCTTTTTTATGTGTAGGAAATTGCCCGCGTGAGCTTGCGGCTTTTCGCCGGAACGCCGTTATTCCTCCGCAAACAGCGTGACGCCGCGAAGCCCCGAGAGCTTCATGCTGAACGCACCCGCGCGGGCGGTCAGAATCTCGCCGGAATCGGTCTTCAGCGTCTTTGCGCCGCCGACGTCTTCCTCCATCAGGTAGACGACCACATCCCGCGCACTGCGGTTAATCAGCGTTACGGCGAGCGCGTTATCCGCTTTTTTGCCGAACGCGTCCCGTCCGTTTTGAATCGTGCGGATGACGCCCAGCACAGCACCGCAGGGCGCGATAAAGGCACATTCGCCCGTCCGCAGGACGGCATGCTCCCGCCGCATGGCGATCATCGCCTTGTAGCGTGTGAGCATGTTTTCATCCTCGTGCCCCCACGGATATGTCCGGCGGCAGAACGGGTCTGCACAGCCCTCCATGCCGGCTTCATCGCCGTAGTAAATGCAGGGCATGCCAGGCACGCTGAAAATAAACCGGAGCATGAGCTGCTCGCGCAGTGCGCCGACCATGCGCTCTTCCGCGGAGAGCTGATGGTGGGCGCGCTGGTCGCGGGGAATATCGTTGCCGTCGTTGCCCGCAAGCACATTCAGAATGCGCGGGCGGTCGTGGCTGCCCATCAGGTTCATCAGCGCGTAGAAGAACGGCTTGGGGTAATTCTGCGCCAGAGAGGACAGCTCTTTTGCTACGGAATTCGCATCGCGCCTGCCCGTCAGGAAGTCAATCAGCGCGTCGCGCAGGGGATAATTCATTACGCTGTCCAGCGTATCGCCCAGCACATAGGAGCGCATCTGACCATAGGCGACCTTGTGGCTTGCGTCCTCCCAGACCTCGCCCAGCACAGCCGCGTCCGGTGAAACATCCTTGACCTGCGTACGCAGCTCGCGCAAAAACGGCATGGGCAGTTCGTCCGCCACATCCAGCCGCCAGCCGCTCGTGCCGCAGCGCACCCAATGGCGGACGACCGAGTCGTCATCCTCTAAGATAAACCTGCGGTAATCCTCATCCATCTCATTGACGTTGGGCAGGGTTTTGAATCCCCACCAGCACTCGTAGCTGTCGGGCCAATGGCGGAAGGTGAACCACTTGAAGAACGGCGAATTCGGGTCGCGGTATGCGCCTTCGTGTTCGCCGTATGTGCCGCGGCGGTTGAAGTAAATGCTGTTGTCGCCGACGTGGGAGAATACGCCGTCGAGCATCACATGGATGCCCAGCTTTTTCGCATCCTCGCACAGGCGGCGAAGCACCTGCTCACTGCCGAACATCGGGTCGATTTTACGGTAATCGCCCGTGTCATATTTGTGATTGGTATAGGCGGTGAAAATGGGGTTGAAGTACAGAACGCTGACGCCCAGCTCTTTGAGATACGGCAGCTTCTGGCGCACGCCTTCCAGGTTGCCGCCGAAGAAGTCGTTGGCGAAGTTATCCCCGTTTTCCGCGATATTCAGGAACGGCATCTCATCCCAGTTTTCGTGCAGGATGATATTCTGTCCGTCCTTGGCGTGGGTCAGCGCGTCCGTGCCCTGACCATGGAAAAAGCGATCGACCATAATCTGGTACATCACGCCCTCGCGCATCCATTCCGGCGTATCATAATCGGGGTCATATACGGTGATTTGAAAGCTCTCTTCGCTGCCCATTACGCCTTCTCCGCATCCGGTGTGATCCGCCGGTGCGCCCAGGACGATATGCTCGCCGTGAAGCTCTGCCTCAAACCGATACCACAAAAGCCCCGGCTCCTCGCATACGCCGACCTGCGCCTCGTATATCGCCTCGCCGTCGTGCATACCCAGCAGGCGCATCGGATAGCGATGCTCGCCGCCGTTCCACATGCGCAATTGAATATCCGGCGATTCCTGCGCGTCTTTTACGCAAAGACGCAGGCGCACCTGCCCGCCTGCGGGAACCGCGCCTGCCGGTTTACGATAAAAAGCATCAAGTGAATGATGTTTAAAAACCATGCTTGAAAAACACTCCATCTTTTCAAAAATAGTGCCCCGCCTGTTTGCGCACGGGGTCTTGACAATATTCAATTTTAACGTACTTTATATGCACTGTCAAACGGTTTTCATGCGCAAAGAAGGAAAGAGTTCACATTTTTGTTTCATTCGCATTGCTTCCGTGTTACAACCATGCTCTATAATATCGCTGTCTAATCTCAAAGGAGGTATGCGGCATGATGAAACGAAAGGGCGTTTTCTTTCTGGCGGCGGTCTGCCTGCTCAGCGTCATGCTGCTGCCCGGCGCAAAAAAACAGGCGGATTCCGTTTCTCAGACCGTTTCGCCAAGCGATTCGCAGCAGCCGGACAACACACAGGACGCGCAGGCACTTTTTCCGGAGCTGTCGGAGGACGAGATTACGGGTATTCGGATTGCGGCGCCGGATGACTGCGAATTTACATTCAGCGTCAGCGAAAAAAATGGGCTGAGCGTCAACGGGCAGAAGGCGGACAGCGCGGTCTTTTCTACGCTGGTAGACCAGCTTCTCTCGCCTTCCTTTATGCCTGTCGATGCCTTTGAGCCGGCGGATGAACCGGTGGTGACGATGACAGTCTGCACTGAACGGCGGGACTTTATCGCCCGTTTTTATACGGATCAGGACATCGGCAAATACGCTTATGTCATCACCGGCGCGGAAAGCAGCCGCTGTCTGAAAACCGACGCATGGCGCGTAGGCACGCTGCTTCTGACCTGCGAAGGCACGCGCATCTTTGATGCCAGCGGTCAGGAAACGCCGGCGGAGTAAGATTGATCAGCCCTTGAGCCAGTCTTCCCAAATCTGCGGGCAGAAGCCGACCGTTGCGCGCCGACCGTCGCGGACAATCGGCAGCTTGAGGAGCTGAGGCTTTTCCATCAAGCCGTTTAAAATCGTATCCCGATTCTGCGTATAGGCGATTACGCTTTCACGGAACGCCTTGCTGTCCCTGTCGCAGAGCGCATCCAGTCCGACAGCCGCCGCAACGCTTTCCAATTCGCGTTTGCCGATGCCGTATTTCAATACGTCCACGCGCTGATACGGCACGCGGCGTTCCTTAAAAAAGCGTTCCGCCTTCTGGGTGTCAAAGCCTTTTCCACAATAAATCTGATAGCCCATCTTGATTCCTCCGTTGTTTTCTCTATAATAGAGCATGATACCCGCTTACGGTGCTTCCGTCAAGCGGCAGAGAAAACGACGGGGGAATGTTTTTGATGAAAAAGAAAATCGCGCTGGTCACCGGCGCTTCCGGCGGCATCGGCGGAGCCTGCGCCGAGCTGCTTGCGCAGGAGGGATATACCGTTCTGGTTCACGGCTGCCATGGCATCGAAAACGCAAAAACACTGGCAGACCGCCTTTGCGCACAGGGCTATGACGCGCATGCCGTGTGCTGCGACCTCGCTGACAGCGAAAGCGCACAGCGCATGTGTCGGGAGATTCTCGCGCTGTATCACCATGTGGATGCGTTGGCTCTCTGCGCGGGCGTATCGCATACCGGGCTTTTCTGCGATATGACGGATGAAGACTGGCGCACGGTGATGGATGTCAACGTTTCCGGTGCGTTTTATCTCATTCGCGCGCTTGCGCCGGGCATGATTTCCCGCGGAGCGGGAAGCATCGTCACGATTTCCAGCATGTGGGGGCGGGTCGGCGCGTCCTGCGAGGCTGCTTATTCCGCGAGCAAAGCCGCGCTCATCGGTTTGACCCGTGCGCTTGCCAAGGAATTGGGTCCAAGCGGCGTCCGTGTCAACTGCATCGCGCCCGGCGTAATCGACACCCGCATGATGGATGAGCACAGCGACGAAACCAAAGCTGCGCTGGCAGAGGAAACGCCGCTTTGCCGCCTCGGCACGCCGCAGGACGTTGCACAGGCATGCGCTTTCCTGCTTTCGGACAGGGCGTCGTTCATCACCGGACAGGTTCTCGGCGTGGACGGAGGGTATATCTGATTTTCCATGTGTTTGGGAGGGCTGTAAGGCATGGAAGCCTTACGCGCGCAGGTGGTTTCAGGCAATGTCGCGTGCGTGAAAAAATTTCCGCACGGATTCCGACAGAATCCTACACGAAAATGAAGGAATCTGCCCATTCGCGGGCACGGATTGTGGTCACTTATCGACAGGGATACAGCATATTGTGGACAACTCAGCCTGTAACGGCAGAGCTGCCGTGGACAAACTGCATTTCCGACCTAAAATCTTCCGCCAAAAAAGCCTTGAAAACAGGGCTTTTTTTTGATATGATAGGAACGTTGTCATAAAAAGTTGTCCACAGGCTGAGTCTATCTTTCCACAGCTTGTGGAAAGCACTGTGGATATCCACATATCATCCACAGGGATATGTGTATAAAACGTGGAAAAACACCGCGAAAGATACGGAGGGACCCCGCTATGGATCACGTCGAATTATGGGAAAAAGCAAAAGCGCTCATCCGTGAAGAGCTTGCCAATGTTTCCTATACGACCTGGATCGAACAGCCGCTCAAGCCGGTCTATGTGCTTGACGATAAACTCGCGCTGGAGGTCATCAGCGATTTTAATGAAAAGACCATTCGGGCGCGCTATCTGCCGATGATTACCGAAGCGGTCAGCCAGGCGGCCGGGCGAGAAATGTCCATTGAGCTGATGAGCGTCAAGGAGCGCATCGAGTGGCAGGAGCGTCAGAAGAAGGAAGATGCGCCCGCGATGCAGGGCATCAACATGTTCAACCCGAAATCGACGTTTGACACGTTCGTCGTCGGCTCTTCCAACCGCTTTGCGCATGCCGCCGCCCTCGCCGTCGCCGAGCAGCCGGGCATGGCGTATAACCCGCTGTTCCTCTACGGCGGCGTCGGTCTGGGCAAAACGCACCTGATGCACGCCATCGGGCATTTCATTCAGGATCATTTCCCGAATATGCGCATGCTCTATCTGCCCAGCGAGATGTTTACCAATGAGCTGGTTTCCGCCATCAAGAACAATAAGAACGTCGAATTCCGCAATCGTTTCCGCAATGTGGATGTGCTGATGCTGGACGATATTCAGTTCATCGCGGGACGCGATTCCACGCAGGAGGAATTTTTCCACACGTTCAACGCGCTGCACAGCGCCGGCAAGCAGATCATCATTTCCTCGGATAAGCCGCCGCGCGAGATTGCCCGTCTGGAGGAACGCCTTCGCTCCCGCTTTGAGTGGGGCTTGATTGCGGATATTCAGAAGCCGGATTTTGATACCCGAATCGCCATTCTCCGCAAGAAGGCGGAAAACGAGGGCATCAAGATCAGCGACGAGATGCTGGAGCTGATTGCCGGACGCATCGAGAGCAACATCCGTGAGCTGGAAGGTTCGCTGACCCGCGTCAACGCATATGCCAGACTGAACCACTGCGAAATCAACGAAGATGTGATTTCGCATGCGCTGCATGACCTCGTTGTCGTCCGCGATCCCAAGCGCATCACGCCGGAGCTGATTATCGACTGCGTTTCCGATTATTACGGTCTGAGTGCCGACGCTCTGCGCGGCGACTCCCGTAAGAAGGAGATTGCGTTTGCGCGCCATGTCGCGGTCTACCTGACGCGCGAAATGACGGGAATGAGCCTGCCGCGCATCGGCGACGCCTTTGGGCGCGACCACTCGACGATCATCAATTCCTGCGACAAGGTGACCAAGCTGATGGAAACAAAGCCGGATGTCAAGGGCGCCGTCGCGGACCTCAAAAAGATTATCACGGAAAAGTAATAAAAGCGGGCTGATGCCCGCTTTAGACTGTAGACAAAAAGCTATTCTCCCCCGAAGGGGGGAGAATAGCCCTTTCCGCAAATGAAAGAATAGCTAAATTTCTTAATTTTACTATTCAAGCCAAGTTTGCTTATGTCAACAAGCTAAAGCGGGCTGACGCCCGCTTTTTATATATCGGAAACGGCGAAGCATGGACGCAAGTGCAAGCGGACTCAGCTTGTGAAATGGAGCAGAGTCTGATTTTGGGCGGCGGTTCAGGAATTTATTAAAGAAACCATTTGCGAACGTTCGCAAGAGGTTGCATCCGGAAATGTTTTATATTATAATCAAAACACCGAACAATTGTCCCATTTCCGGATTTTCCGGTCAGATTAAGGAGGATGTTCATGTTTACCGATATCGAGATTGCCCAGTCCTGCGCGATGCAGCCCATCGCAAAGATTGCCGATACGCTCGGCGTTGCGCCTGACCTGTTGGAGCCTTACGGAAAGTATAAGGCAAAGGTGGATTATCTCGCCCTGAAGGAGCTTCCGCAGAAGGGCAAGCTTGTGTTGGTGACCGCCATCAACCCGACGCCCGCGGGCGAGGGAAAGACCACGGTTTCCATCGGTCTGGCGGACGCCCTGCGTCTGGAAGGATATAATGCGTGCCTTGCCCTGCGCGAGCCGTCGCTCGGACCTGTGTTCGGCGTAAAAGGCGGCGCGGCAGGCGGAGGCTATGCGCAGGTCGTCCCGATGGAGGACATCAACCTGCATTTCACCGGCGACATGCACGCCATCACCGCCGCGAACAACCTCATCGCCGCCATGGTGGATAACAGCATCCAGCAGGGCAACCCGATGAACATCGACCCGCGCCGCATCACATGGAAACGCTGCATGGATATGAACGACCGCCAGCTCCGCAACCTCATCGACGGACTCGGCGGAAAGGCGAACGGCACGCCGCGCGAGGATGGCTTTGATATCACGACCGCCAGCGAAATCATGGCGACGCTCTGCCTGGCTTCCTCCATCGCTGATTTGAAGGCGCGTATCGCCCGAATCGTCGTCGCCCGCAGCTACGACGATAAGCCCGTCACCGCAGGCGATATCCACGCGGAGGGCGCGGCAACCGCGCTGCTCAAGGATGCCCTGCGCCCCAACCTCGTGCAGACGCTCATCGGCACGCCGGCGTTCGTTCACGGCGGACCCTTCGCCAATATCGCGCATGGCTGCAACACCGTCATTGCGACGCAGACGGCGCTCCGTCTTGCCGATGTCGTCGTAACGGAAGCAGGCTTCGGCGCGGACTTGGGCGCGGAAAAATTCATCGACATCAAGTGCCGTATGGCGGGGCTTGTGCCCAGCGCGGTCGTGCTGGTTGCGACCGTCCGTGCGCTCAAGAGCCATGGCGGTGTCGCGAAAGCCGACCTCGGCGCGGAAAACCTGCCTGCGCTCGAAAAGGGACTGGATAACCTGCGCCGTCACCTGCGCAATATCCGCGAGGTCTGGGGGCTGCATCCGGTCGTCGCGCTTAACCGCTTCACCAGCGATACCGACGCGGAAATCGAGCTGGTTCGCCGCGCTGCCGCAGAAATCGGCGCAAAGGTCGCGCTCTGCGAGGTCTGGGCGAAGGGCGGCGAGGGCGGACGCGAGCTGGCAAGGCTGGTCATGGAAGAGGCGAACCACGCCGACACATCGACGTTCTCCTTCACCTATCCGGATGAACTGCCGCTGGCGGACAAGATTCGCGCGGTTGCGACCCGAATCTACGGCGCGAAGGATGTATCCTTTACGCCTGCCGCGCTCAAAACGCTGAAACAGCTGACCGACGAGGGATGCGGCAGCATGCCGGTCTGCATCGCCAAGACGCAGTATTCCTTCTCCGACGATGCGAAGAAGCTCGGCGCGCCGGAGGGCTTTACGCTCACGATTCGCAGCGTCAAGGTCAGCGCGGGCGCAGGTTTTGTCGTCGCGCTCTCCGGCGATATCATGACGATGCCGGGTCTGCCGAAGGTGCCCGCCGCCGTCAAGATCGACGTGACGGACGACGGAAAGATTATCGGGTTGTTCTGATTCCTTTAACCCTTCATCCCCGCTCACGCGGGCGATTTTACGCGATTTCCCATACGTTAAAAAAGCAGGCATCCGAGGAAGCTCCGCTTCTTTCGGGCGTCTGCCTTTTTTCAGTTCAAACGCTGATTCCCTTTTCCGCATAGGGGCAGTAGGTCAGGTAAGCCAGCAGCAGCGTCGATGTATCCGGAAGGGACAGACAGCAGACCGCCTTCTGTCCGCGCTTACCGACTGTTTCCAGCGGCTGGGACAGCAGGAACATGCCGCTGACCTGAGCGCGGCGGTGGACATAGCCGAAACGCACGTCTTCCCACGCCATGTACATGCCGAAGCCTGCGCGCACACCTTCCTCGTTGATGCAGGGGCATGCCGTTATATAGACCGCCGCGCGGTTTATCAGAAAGAACCCCGCCGCAAACATCGCACATGCCGCCAGCGTCAGCCCGACGACGGGGAGCGTGCCGGCTGTTCCGCTGGCTCGAAGCAGCATCATCGAGCCGGTAAAGGAAGCCAACGCCGCGCCCGGTATGAGCATCAGCAGGTAGACAGCCGCCTGATGCCACAGAGGACGCAGGGGATTGACGGGGTGCGCTTTCGGCGCGGGCGTAAAGTCGATTTCCTGCGGACAGTACGCGGCGACTGCGCGGACGAGCTTTTTGCTTGTCGGCACGACAAAGCCCCAGTACCCGCACGCCGGCGCACAATGCAGCAGCTCCAGGAAACCGGGCGAATCGTGATACAGCCCGTAGAGATAGGTGCGTCGGCTGTTGCAGCTCAGCACGCCGACAGACGCCAGAGCATCCCATGGTGTGCGCCGAATGCGCAGCAGGAAGCCGACGCCTACGCCGCTTTCATCTACAAAAAAGCGGCAGGAAAGCAGCATAAAGCAAAGAGCCAGCAGCACAAACGTCATCACCAGCAACACGCGCGCCCAGCCCGCAAGTCCTTCGCCCACACAGATATCACGCGCGATGGCGCAGGTCAGCGCACTCAGGCAGCTGACCGCGCTCAAAAACGGATATCTCAGCACGCGGGTCATGGTTCATCCCACCTTTTTCCAGAGGATAGAAGGAAAAAAGACCCGCTCGCCGCTCTGCGCGCGCTCGCGGGTCTTTGCCTTTGGATTCGTTACGGATTGGTCGGCGGAAGCGTTGCTTCCGGAACCGGCGTGGCAGTCGGTGCCGCGGTCGCTTCTCCGAAGCCGTAGCCGCTGTTCGTTCCGGGCAGGTTATCAATCAGCGTGATATCCGGCTCGGTCGTTTCCATGCCTGCTTTTGCGGCTTCCTCAGCGGCTTTTGCGGCAGCCTCAGCTTCCGCTTTTGCGGCGGCTTCCGCTTCCTCGCGCATGCGCTTGGCTTGCGCGATGGCGGCGGCGGTAATCGGCTGACGACCGGACTCGACGACGCCCAGCGCCTGCTGCATCACCTCATATGGGCAGTCGCTGGTCAGCGCGGTATCGCGGTACGGGCTGGACGAGGTATGACGACCCTTGCGCATCTCAACATGGGTATACCAGCCGCCGGAGTTCTTTTTGCCTTCCACAGCGATTTTATCGCCCGCTTCCAGCACCTCGCCGCGGTGAACTTCGATCTTCTCGCAATGGAGATAGAGCAGGGTGATGTCGTATTCCTCGTTGTAGATGGCAACCGTGCCGTTGCTGTCGCCTGCGCGCGTGACCGTGCCGCCGAGGATGGCATGCAGGCTGCTGCCCTTTTCATTCACGAAGTCGATGCCTTCATGAACACCGGTGTATCCGGTACGCCCCTTGCGGTCCTTCTCGCGCTGGCAATACTGACCGTAGTACATCGCCGTTTCGCCGATGTCCGCGCCGTAAAGACGCTCGCGCATCGCGTCGGTGATGTCCAGAACGATCGGCGCAAGTGCCAGCGTTCCGGTTTCATCGGTCACAAAATACGCCTCCGGAACCGAGCTGGCGAACGGCGTCAGCACATAATTCCCATGGTTATAGGCGTACACATTGTCAAAATACGAAACCTTCACCTCGCGAATATAGCGATAGCGGTTGATAAACCAGCGATACTTGGTCGTTACCTCAAGGGTATGCGCGCGTTCGGCTTCCGCCTCGGTTTCCGGGATTGTTTCAGCAGCCGCGGAAGCTGCAGCAGGCTGCTCGGCAGCCGTAATCTCTTCAGCAAAAACGTTCGTCGTCAGCATCAGGCTTGCCAGAACGATTGCTGCGGTCAATCTTTTTTTCATCTTGAACCTCCGATAATCAGAGTTTTGCGCCCACTGTCAAAGAGCGCAAAGCGAATTTTCCCTTCTCTCATTATATCAGAAGGCGTAGAAAACTCAAGCGTTTTTTGCCCGTTTCGCATTCGCGGCGGCAAATAATTCGCGTTTGCATACCTCATGCCTTGGCAAAATCCCCATGACTATGTTATGATAACGGCATTCCCGAGTATGCCTCAGCTTGTTGACATAAGAAAACTTAGCTTGAATAGCAAAGTCAAGAAATTCAGATATTCTTTCATTGGCGAAAAGGGCTATTCTCTCCCTTTGGAGGGAGGATAGCTTTTTGTCTACAGTCTGCGGCATTCGGATTTTAATTAAAAAACGCTGCATCCCGCGCGTAAGCCGCATGGGATGCAGCATCATTCAAAAAATCATTGTTTTTGAAGGGGCGTCTTGATGAAAAAGGTGATTTCGTGGGCGTTGTGTATCCTGTGGATGGGGGTGATTTTCGGCATGTCTGCCATGCCGGGGGATGTTTCCGGCGAGCAGAGCGGAACGGTGACGAAAATCGTTTTGAGTGTCGTTTCCTTCTGCTTTGGAGAGCAGACGGCGGGCGCGGTTCCGGTGGATACGCTTGAGTTTCTGGTTCGCAAAGCCGCGCACATGACGGAGTATGCCATACTGTTTGGGCTTTACTGCCATGCCCTGCGCGTCAGCGGCGTCAAACGCGCTGCGCTGACCGCTTTGCTGATGAGCGCGGCGTATGCGGCGAGCGACGAATTCCATCAGAGCTTTACCGACGGGCGCGGACCCAGCCCGATGGACGTGTGTATTGATACAGCCGGAGCAGGTATCGCGCTGCTTTTGCGCGCGGCGTTTTTGCGCGTGCGGAAAAAGCGGCTGCCGTGCGGCGCAGCAAAGTCCTAACCCGATTTGGGAAAGGGCAGTCGGCGCGGGACGCATGAAAACGGGATTACCCGATATTCTGCAAAATCAAAACCGCGCCGGAGAATATGAGGAGAGCCAGCACCAGCTTTTTGATGGCATGGTCGTTGATTTTGCGGCTGACGGCAATGCCTGCAAACAAGGATGCGAGCATCGCCGGCATGAGAAGCAGCGCGCTTTTCAGCACGGCGGGGGTAATCATGCCCAGCATGGCGTATAAAAGAAGGCGGAATACGTTTTCCGTCAGGAAAACAACACTGATATTTGCCTTAAATCCGCTTCCTGTATCCGTGATTCGGCTGACGTAAGCAGCCAGCAGCGCACCGACGCCGAATAAGCCGCTGAGGATACCCGCGGCGATGCCGACAAGTGCGGTCATCCATTTTTTCGGCGCATGCGGCTCTCCACTCTGCTCCAGCAGCATATTCAGCGCAATGCAGATGATGACAACGCCGAAAATCACTTTGATGATGCGCCCGTCCATGCTTTTGAGCATCAGTGCGCCGGGAATATTGCCCGCCAGCATCAGAGCTGTCAGCGGCAGGAAAATCCTGGGATTAAGCGATTTTCGGTTCTGCCAGGTCAGAATGGCGTTTCCCGGGAAACCGAGAACCAGCTCAACGGGCGAAATGTCTGCGTTGTTGACGCTGAAGCTCAATATGCTTTGAAAGATGAGCGTATTGGCAAAGCCGCAAAGTCCCTTGATAAAGAAAGCCGCAAGGGTCGCGGCGATGAACCACGCCATAGGGACAGCCTCCGTTCAGCTTTTGTGTGTGAAGCTATTGTATCATAGGACAGAACGATTTCATAGACAGGTGATCGGCAGAACGGTGAAAATCCGCCTGCTTTGAGAAGAATCCTGTCCATGAGATTGAAGAAATGTGGTCAAAAAGCGCGATAAAAACGAAGCGTGCATCGCAAGGCATTTTTTAGATTTCGGCATTGAATGCGTGGATTTTGAGCGAAGGCTTGTTTCCGTGCCGTCTGCGCCGAACGGCATGCTTTTTGCGTTGAATCCCCGTTTCAGAAAGCGGAATGATCCGAATTTTCTGTTGAAACCGGGTTTTTCCGGCAGATCGGACGAAGAGAAGCGCCGCTCCATGCGCTGTTTTAGGATGTCGCGTTCTCCTTCGGCTTTTCTTCGCGACGGATGGATCGGAGGCGTTTTCATGGCTTTATCGGACTGAAACGAACGGCGCAGACTTTTTTGAAAGCAATTTTTTCCCTCAAACGCATCATGCCCCTTGACAAGTTGTCATACGGAAGTTAAAATAAGGGACAAATCGCACATGGCTTTTTTGAAAAGCAATGATGGAACAAAGACGCTTTCCCTGACCTTCAGAGAGTCGGCGCATGGTGCAAGCCGGCGGCGGAAAAGCGGGATAACTCACTCCGGAGCCGCCCTCGTGTCAAGCGGGGGACGAATACCGCCGCGTTAAGGCGAAAGAGGGTCGGTGTGCCGTTGCGCACGTCGGCTGAATCAGGGTGGTACCGTGTGGCATGTTACGCCTCGCCCCTGCGAAAAGCAGGTGTGCGAGGCTTTTTCATTTCTTTTTCAGGGAGGAATTTGAGCGATGGGTATGACCATGACGCAGAAAATCCTCGCACGGGCAGCCGGTGTTGACAGCTGCCGTGCGGGAGAATTGCTCATGTGCAAGTTGAACCTTGTGCTGGGCAACGACATCACCGCTCCTGTGGCGATCAACGAATTCAATCGTATGGGCGCAACGAAGGTTTTTGATCCCGAAAAGATTGCGCTGATTCCGGATCACTTCGTGCCGAACAAGGATATCAAGGCGGCGACGCTCGCCAAGCAGATGCGCGAGTTTGCCCGCGCACAGCACATTGTCCATTACTATGAGGTCGGGCGCGTGGGCATCGAGCATGCGCTCCTGCCGGAACAGGGCATTGTCGCGCCGGGCGAGGTCATCATCGGCGCGGACAGCCATACCTGCACCTACGGCGCGGTCGGCGCGTTTTCCACCGGCGTCGGTTCGACGGATATGGCGGTCGGCATGGCGACCGGAGAATGCTGGTTCAAGGTGCCGGAAGCCATCAAGGTCGTTTTGACCGGCAAGATGAAGCCGTGGGTCAGCGGCAAAGACGTCATCCTGCATCTCATCGGCGAAATCGGCGTGGACGGTGCGCTGTATCAGTCCCTCGAATTCACCGGCGACGGCGTCAAGGAAATCAACATGGACGGCCGCCTGACCATCGCCAATATGGCGATTGAAGCGGGCGCGAAGAACGGCATCTTCCCGGTGGATGAGGTCTGCCGCGAATACCTCAAGGATCGCGTGCATCGCGAATGGACGGCGTTTGAGCCGGACGAGGACGCGGAATACAGCCGCACCGTCACCATCAACCTCGACGAGCTGGATCTGACCGTTTCCCTGCCGCATCTGCCTGAAAACACCAAGCCCGCCGCCGAATGCGGGGAGATGAGCATCGATCAGGTTGTCATCGGCAGCTGCACCAACGGACGCATCAGCGATATGCGCGTTGCCGCGCAGATTCTCAAGGGACATCGCGTCAGCGACAAGGTTCGCTGCATCGTGATTCCCGGCACGCAGCAGGTCGTCAAGGACTGCCTGAAGGAGGGGCTGGTCGATATCTTTATCGACGCGGGCGCAATCTTCACGATGCCGACCTGCGGCCCGTGTCTGGGCGGCTTCTGCGGCGTTCTGGCGGACGGCGAACGCGCCGTTTCGACCACCAACCGAAACTTTGTCGGACGCATGGGGCATACCGGAAGCGAAATCATCCTCGCCAGCCCGGCTGTCGCCGCCGCGTCTGCCATCATGGGGCGTGTTGCCACGCCTGAGGAGGTGCTGTAAACCATGTTTGTTCAGTCTACGGTCATCCGATACGGCGACCATGTCGATACCGACGTCATCATCCCCGCCCGCTATCTGAATACCACCGACCATGCCGAGCTGGCTTCTCACTGCATGGAGGATTTGGACAGCGCGTTCAAGCAGAAGTGTGAAAAGAGCCATATCATCGTCGCCGGACGCAACTTCGGCTGCGGTTCTTCCCGCGAGCATGCGCCGATTGCCATCAAGGCGAGCGGTATAAAGCTGGTCATCGCCGACAGCTTTGCGCGAATCTTCTACCGCAACGCCATCGACATCGGTCTGCCGATTATCGAATGCCCTGCTGCCGCGGCGGCAATCCGCGACGGCGACGAGGTTGCGGTCGATCTGGATACCGGCGTCATCGAGGATAAGACGACGGGCGAAACCTTCACCGCCGCGCCGTTCCCGCTGTTCATTCAGAAAATCATCGCGGTTGGCGGCATTGAAAACTTCGTTCGCGAAAAAATCGCGGGAAAGGCGTAAGCGATGAAAGCCAATATCGTCACTCTGCCGGGCGATTATATCGGCCCGGAGATCATCACGCAGGCGGTCAAGGTGCTTCAAGCCGTCGCGGAGAAATACGGTCATGAATTCAGCTTTGATGAGCGCAAGCTCGGCGGCGCGTCCATCGACGCCTTCGGCGTGCCGCTGACGGATGAAACGCTGGCAGCGTGCAACGCGGCGGATGCCGTGCTGATGGGCAGCGTCGGCGGACCTAAATGGGACGCGGTAGAACCTGCCCGCCGCCCGGAAAAGGGTCTGCTTGCCCTGCGTAAGGGCATGCAGGTGTTCGCCAATCTGCGTCCCTGCACCATCCATCCCCAGCTTGCGGGCGCGTGCCCGCTCCGCCCGGATCTCATTTCCAAACCGATTGATATCATGATTCTGCGCGAGCTGACCGGCGATATCTACTTCGGCAAACGCTGGCGCAGCGAGGATCGTGCGGCGGCAACGGATGAAATGGCGTATTCCGTTCCGGAGGTCGAGCGCTTGGCACGGATCGGCTTTGAAATGGCGAAGAAACGCCGCGGCAAGCTCTGCTCGGTGGATAAGGCGAATGTGCTGGAATGCAGCCGCCTGTGGCGGGAGACGGTCGAGCGGATGAGCCGCGAGTATCCGGAGGTCGAGGTCAGCTATATGTATGTGGATAATGCCGCCATGCAGCTCATCCTCAATCCGGCGCAGTTTGACGTGATGATTACCGGCAACCTGTTCGGCGATATTCTCTCTGACGAGAGCGCGGCGATTGCGGGCAGTCTGGGCATGATGCCGTCGGCAAGCCTTGGCAGCACGACACGCGGATTGTATGAGCCGATTCACGGCAGTGCGCCGGATATTGCGGGACGCGATATCGCGAATCCGCTCGGTACGATTCTCTCCGGCGCGTTGCTTCTGCGCCACAGCCTGGGGCTGGAGGCGGAGGCTGCCGCAATCGAGAAAGCGGTTTCTCAGGTGCTGGATGAAGGCTATCGCACGGGCGATATTTTCTCCGAAGGCTGTGTAAAAGTCGGCTGTACGCAGATGGGCGACCTCGTCGCAAAACGGGTTTTGTCCTGATTGCATTTAAGAAACCTTAGTTAAAACCGCCGCGAAGCGAAGAAGGGAGTCTGAGGGGGAATTCCCCTCAGGCAGGTTTTAGGGCGGCAGCCCTAACGTACTTTAAAATCCAAGAAACGTAGTTTCGGAGCAGAACGCAGAGCGTTCTGCAATCGAAACGGATTTGCATCAAAAAGCATGTTTGTAAATGCAGTGTGACAATTATTTTTCCCAATATAAAAGAACGTGATGCCGCAGTTTTTTCGGCATCACGTTCTTTGTTTGCTTGAAGATTTTAGATTATCACATCGCCATCAGCGAGGCAATCACGCTTTCCGTCCAGCTGTCGAAGCTGTCGGGATTCAGGTCGTAGAGCAGCCCTGCGCAGTCCGATGCGGATGCGGTCATCTGCGCGATGCTCTGCCCCAGCTTTGTCGTGGACGCGGGCGACGCCAAAGCCGCCGCGCCGTTTCCGGTCAGCAGGCGCGTAACCAGAGAGAGAGCCGCTTCGCGGCGCGTGCTGTCCTGCCAGCAGGCGCGGGTAATCGCCAGACCATAGCTCGGCGTGCCGACCAGCCTGGTGCGCGGCTGTCCGTCCATGCCGCTCAGCGATACGACGGCGACGTTCTCCTGACGCGCTTCGCCAATCAGCTCCGCCAAATCGCTTCCGTCAAAGCGCATCGCCGCGACGCCTTCGAGGAATGTGTTCTTCGCGTCCTCGTCGGTCAGGTTCCACGGATCGACGCCGAACGCGCCAACCTTCGTCAGTGCCGTCAGCACGCTCTTTGCGCCGTCCAGAGAGGGCTGCTGACCGTACTGATTCTCCGGCGCGCCAATCATCGCGGCGCAGTCCAGCGCGATTTCCGACCATTCGCAAAGCGCGTTGGCGATGGGCGTCACGCCCTTCTGCGCAAGCACCGCGCAGACCGTCACCAGCTCCTCGTAATTCGTCGGCACGGACAGACCGTTTTGCTCCAGCACGTCCGTGTTGACGTACAGGGCTTCCCAGTTCAGGCGAACGGGCGTCAGCAGAATGCTGCCGTCGCTTTCCGCCATGGCGGTCATCTTGCGGGCGCCGCAGTCCGGCGCGGCGGCGAGCAGCTCATCCACGCTGACCAGCTGCTTGCCCGTCAAGCCGCTGCCCACGGGAACGACCACGATATCCGCCGTTCCGCCGGAAACCATGTCCGTCATCTGCTGAAGGAACAAGTCGTCCTGCAAGCCGGAGTAATCCTCGACGATGTTGCCGGTTTCTTCCTCCCACGCGGTGACGATATCCATATATCCCTGCGCGGCGAAATCCATATCGGCAAACGGGGTGAACGTGGTTACGGTCGTGCCTGCCGCCAGTACCGGGCAGGAGAAAACCAGCAGGCACATCAGCGTCATCAGCATACAAAGTCCTTTGCGCATTGGAAAAACCCTCCTTGCTATTACAGTCCCAGATTGATCGCTTTTTGAAGTGTCTTTCGTGCAAGCGGTGCGGCGACCGAGCCGCCGCTTCCGCCGTTTTCAACCAGTACACAAATGGCATACGGTGCGTTGTCGTTGGCGACATAGCCGACGAACCAGGCGTGTGCGCCGACGCTCTTGTCGTTGCTCGCCTCTGCCGAACCCGTCTTGCCCGCGACGACATAGCCGTTATCCAGCGCGGCGCGCCTGCCCGTTCCGGATTTGACGGCGCGGATCATTTCGCTTTCCAGCCTTGCGGCGACGCCTGCGCTGATGACGCGCTTGCTGCTCGCGTGGCTGAGCAGCGCACGGTTTCCGCCCTGAGCCGTCGTCACGGACTTGACCAGCTGCGGCTCATTCATCACGCCTCCGTTTGCGACGACGGAAGCAATCAGTGCCATATGCAGCGGCGTTGCCAGAACGCGCCCCTGACCGATTGCCGACCAAGCCAAATCCTCCGCGCTCAGGTCGTCGATGGGATAGCTGGAATTGTAGACAATCAGGTCGCTGAACATGAAATTCTTGTTGAAGCCCATCTCCTCCGCCGTCTTGCCGAGCATTTCATAGCCCAAATCCTGCGACAGTGCGGCAAAGGTTGTGTTGCACGAGTGCGCGAACGCATCGGACAGACTCTGCACGCCATGTGCGCTTCCATCCGTTACGGAATAGCTGCCGACCGGATAATAGCCCGTGCAGTCAAAGGCGAAGTCGTTCAGATCCGGCAGGTTTTCCAGCGCGGACGCCATGGTCACGATTTTGAATGTCGAGCCGGGCGGATAAAGCCCCTGCGTTGCGCGGTTGACCAGCGCGCCCGCGGCTTCATCCACCAGTGCCGAATCCATGTCCGTCGGGTCAAACTGCGGCATGGATACGAGTGCCAGAATTTCGTTGGTCTTGTAATTCAGTACGACGACCGCGCCGCGCTTATCGCGGGGAAACTGTTCGCTGATATAGCGCGAGAGCCGCTCGGAGATGGTCAACTCCACATCGTCTCCGCGCTGTGTCGTGCCGGTAAAGGCATCGGCAAGCCGCTCGAAGATGCTTGAGCGGAAGCCGAGCAGATATTGCGCGTGGAACGTATCCGCGCCGGTGGATACCTTGCCGCTGCTGTCGCCGACGACTTGGCTGACAGCCTTGCGCGTCGCGGCGTTTGAATTGTAACGCCGCGTGCCGGTTTCGTCGGTATAGGCGAGAACGGTTCCGTCGCGGTCGGTCAGCGTGCCCATGACGACATGCTGTTTCTGGCTGCTGATGCGGGGGTTATAGGGATTGGCGATCCATCTCCCGCCGTAGAAATATACGGAGTAGCAGAAATACGCCGCAACCAGCGCGAACATCAAAATGAGAAGCAGGGTCAGCAGGCGCATTCGCCGCTTAATGACCTTCGTATGAATCGCCCCCTTTCGGCAAAACGGAAACGCAGGAGTTTCATCTCCCTGCCGGAAATCAAAATCATGCCTTGACGCAAAGGATGTCCTCTTCCAGATTCTCCTGCGCCCGTGCGCTTGCCCCGTGCAGAACGCCGATCATCGCCATGCAGGAGAGCAGCGACGAGCCGCCGTAGCTGAGGAACGGCATCGTAACGCCCGTCAGCGGGATCATCTTGATGACGCCTGCGACGATCATGAACGTCTGTATGCTCAGCATGGTCAGCACGCCGTATCCCAGCAGCATCTCGAAGGAACGCCGTGCGCGGGAAACCACCGTCACCCCGCGCAGAATCAGCAGGACATACACCGCAAGCAGCAGCATGCCGAACACCTGTCCCAGCTGTTCGCAGACGACGGCGAAGATGAAGTCGTTGTAATACGCGGGAATCTTTTCCGGCGTACCCTGCCCCAGCCCGACGCCGAACAGACCGCCCGAGCCGATGGCAAACAGCGCCTGAATGATCTGATAGCCCTTGTCGGTCGGGTCGCTCCACGGGTTGCGCCACATTGCCACGCGCACCTTGACGTGCGCAAACATCTGGTAGCCCAGCACGGCGGCGCCCACGCCGCCGCCCATGCCGATGACCGTCAGCGGCACATTGCCGCAGGCGACATAGAACAGCACCAGCGTCGTCAGGTAATAGATGAGCGCGGTGCCGAGGTCACGCTGGAGCATCAGCAAAACCAGACACGCCGCCGCAAAGAGCAGCGCGGGCATCATCTGCCATACCGTTCTGTGCGTGCTGAAAAAATACGCCAGCACCAGCACGACGGAGAGCTTGACGATTTCGCTGGGCTGAAACGAACCGACGAACGGAAGATTCACCCAGTTTTTTGCGCCGTTGTTCCATTCGCCGAATGCCAGCGGCAAAACGAGCGCGATGATGCCCAGCACCATACCCAGCATCGTCAGCCCGCGGAAATGCCGCATATGAAAGACCAATTCGCTCATGATGAGCATGACCGCCAGCCCTGCGGCGTAGAAAACGGCTTGCTTGGCTCCCCTTGCCGGCGATACGGTATACAGCACCACAATGCCTACGCCGCAAAGGAAGTTCGTCAGAGCCATGACCAGCGAGTCGATGGGAAGCAGCCGCGGCAGGGCGAGCGTCGTCAGCAAACCCAGCGGCGCGACCAGCAGGCAGATTTTCATCGCCTGCGCGTCTACTGCGCCCTCTGCCCTGAATGTACAGAGCAGCAGACCCAGAATTTCAAATGCCGCGGTCAGCAGCGCAATCAGGGTCACCCTTGCGTCGCCCGCGCGACTGAGGGCGCGCCGCCTGTCCTTGGCGATTGCCGCGACATGCTCTTTTTCCCGCTTCTGCCGCCGCTGCTGAGGCGTATCTTCTTTCGGAAGGGGTTCGTATTTCCGCGGCGTTCTGCGCTCCGCAGGCTTGTCCGCCGGGGCAGTTTCTTTTTTTGCAGTTCTTTTTGCGGCAGGCTTTGTTCTGCGTTCGGGCGTTTCCGATTCGATGCGGACGTTTTTTTTTGCGCCCCGCACGGGCTTATAGACCGCGTCCTCTGCGCCGTCGCGCGCCCGCTTCGCTTTTTCCTCCGTTGTCCGCGCCATGCCTTCACCTCCGCGTCTTTTTCATGTTCTCTTCTGTATCGTTTTTCTGCTTGGCAAGACGCTTCTTTTCCCGACGAATCTCGCCGCGTCCGGGTGCGCCTAAGCCGTCGCCCCTGCCCTGCTCCGCTTTGCTGCGGCGGGCGCGGGTGACATAAGGCTCATCCACAATCAGCGCACCGCTTCGGTCATACAGCCGCAGAACGAGCTTCAGTTCGCCGACCTTGAGAATCGTGCCGTCGCTCATCACGGCTTCGTCGCCCGGCTCAACCGGCGTATCGTCCACCTGAAAGCCGTCTTTATGCAGCGGAACCATGTGCAGCTCCTCGCCCTCCATCCAGAAAAACGCGGAACGCATATGCACCTTTTTATAAGGAATACAGACATCGCAGCTCATTGCCGCGCCCAGCGTGCCCTCAAACGGAATCCGAAGCTCTTCTCCGGCGGGAAGCCGTCTGGAACCCGCCGTCAGCACGCGGAACGTGCCTGCCGCGCCTGCCTGCGGCAGATTTTTTTTGACGCGCCGCCACAGCGCGCGGTCACACATGTATTTTCTCAGAGCCAGCAGCACAATCAGTGCGATGATTGCCGCGCTGAGATAGCCGAAACCCATGGATGCTACCTGATACCAAGCCTGGGTCACCCGTGAACAGCCTCCTTGCTATCCGCCGGGCAGAAACCTCGGCGGGAAAGTCGCTTTCCCTCCGATTATACCATAGAAACGCACCAGACTTCCATTTTTATCCCAACGAAGAGCGTTTTTTTGCAGCATGCGGAATTGCACAGCGGAAAAAGCTGTCAGCCACATCGTTTTTAGACCGGCTCTGCCTGCCCTTGCCAAAGTGCCGCTATGCGTGTATAATATAGTGGTTAAAGCATATGAACTTCGGGCGACCGGCATCATCAAGGAGGAATAGTATGGCAGAAGAAAGAATGCTCATCACCGGTGGGCAGCGATTGGAGGGCACTGTCCGCGTCAGCGGCGGCAAGAATACCTCGGTCGCGGTTATTTCCGCCTCCATCCTCAGCCAGACGCCCTGCGTGATTGAGAATCTGCCGAATATCGAGGATGTCACCGTTTCAGTCGAAACCCTGCGTCATCTGGGTGCGAAGGTCGATTGGGATCCGGATGCCGGCGTGATGGAGGTCGATTCCAGCACCATCAACCGGACGGATGTTCCGCTTGAGCTTTGCCGCCGCATGCGCGCCTCCTCGTATTATATTGGCGCGCTGCTTGCCCGCTTCGGACGCGCGCAGGTTCCACTTCCCGGCGGATGCGATATCGGACGCCGCCCGATTGACCAGCATATTAAGGGCATGCGTGCGCTCGGCGCAAGGGTTGAAACGGCGCGCGGTCTGGTCGTTGCGGAAACGGATGGGCTTGTCGGCGCGGATGTATTCATGGATATGGTCACCGTCGGCGGAACCATCAACGTCATGCTTGCCGCATCCCGTGCGCAGGGAACGACCACCATTTACAACGCCGCGAAGGAGCCGCATATCGTCGATTTAGCGAACTTTCTGAACTCCATGGGCTGCCGAGTGAAAGGCGCGGGCACGGATGTCATCCGGATTCGCGGCGTAGAGAAGCTGCAAAGCCGCCGCCCCTATGCCGTCATTCCGGATCAGATTGAAACCGGAACGCTGATGATTGCCGCTGCCGCAACGCATGGCGACGTGACCATTTGCGGCTGTATTCCGACGCATATGGAGGCTTTGACCGCCAAGCTGCTGGAGATGGGTGCGCGTGTAGAGGAGCGCGACGATGCCATCCGCGTCCGCTCAATCGGCGATCACCGAGCCGTTACGTTTAAAACGCAGGTCTATCCGGGCTTCCCGACCGACTTACAGCAGCCGATGAGCGCGTTGCTCTGCACGGCAGTCGGCACATCCACCGTCGTAGAGAATATATTTGAAACCCGCTTCCGCCACCTCGCCGAGATGGAGCGCATGGGTGCGCGTGTGCGCATTTATGAACAAACGGCGGTCATCGAGGGCGTTCCTCAGCTGCATGGCGCGGCGGTCGAGGCGACAGACCTGCGCGCAGGCGCGGCGTTGGTCATCGCCGGACTGATGGCGCAGGGTACGACGGAAATCTATAATACGCATTTTATCGACCGCGGCTATGAGCATCTGGAAGAAAAGCTCAACAGCCTTGGCGCGAAAATCACGAGGACAAGGGACTAAACTGAAGCATATAAAAAGTGTGAGCTGCTCCCCGTCAAGCAGACAATCAAAATAACAAAACCAATCTGCCAGAATCTCAAAGAATGGGATTCTGGTTTTCTTTATGCAGCCTGCATGAAGCTTCGATAAACAACGGGTGAGCATCCGGATACTTTTGAACCGCTAAGTCAAACGTATCAAATACAAAAAGGTTATTGTTGTGTTTTCCAATCGCAAACGAAACGATATCTCGGCTCTTTAAGCCCATGACAGCACTGAGATATGCTTTTTCACCTTCGGAACTGTATTTCATCTCGGTGACATCCATGCACCACTTTTCGTTCACGGTCTCGGCAGAAAAATCACGGTTCAGAATGTTTTCGGCTGTTACTTCCGGCTTAGAACGCCGATAGATTGGACGCTTTCTGCGAATGACTGCCAGAGAGGTGTTTCCAGACAAGTATTCCTGCACTGCCGTTGTCTTTACTTCTTTCGGATAGTGCTTTGCCTTAGCCTTATCCAGCAAGCCGTTTCGGCCGAACGTATTGTAATTTCTTACCCATTTCTGAAATGTGCTTTGCTGATTTTAAGTCGTTTCATGATTTCCCGGGTACTTCCTCCTTCACATTGGTATGCTTCTATTTTCTTTTCTGGTTCAATCTTCCTCTTATACATAAAATGCCCCCTATAGCGTAGACTCGATTTTTATTGTTTTGAGGGTCTACTCTATAGGGAGCATATCAAAGAGAGAGATGGGGTTTCGTTTTTAACTTGATTCGTGTATAATAAGAAATGCGAAAGCCAGTTTGACGAAGGGAGCGCGCTTTGGGCGCGTATCGGTAAGAATATGTTTACTCCCAATGAATATGGGCTTTTTTCGATGCCTACGCTTGAAACGAAAAGGCTCATCCTTCGCCGGATCGCCATGCGCGACGCGAAGGATGTTTTTGCGTACAGCCGCGACGAGGAGGTCGCCCGCCATGTGCTTTGGTCGGCGCAAAAGGAGCTGGGCGAAGCCAAGGATTACTGCAAATACATGATGCGCCGCTATCGGGCGGATGAACCCAGCAGCTGGGGAATTATCGACAAGCAGACGGATCGTCTGGTCGGAACCATCGGCTATATGGATTACAGCGAGGACAACGCCAGCGTGGAGCTGGGCTATTCGCTGGCGCACTGGCTCTGGAACGGCGGATACATGACTGAAGCCCTTTCCCGCGTCATCGACTACACGTTTGATGCGATGGATATCAATCGCATTGAGGCTCAGCATGAGCTGGATAATCCGGCGTCCGGTCGGGTGATGGAGAAATGCGGCATGCGCAAAGAGGGCGTGCTGCGCCAGAGATTGTACAACAAGGGGAAATTCGTCGATGTGGCACTGTATGCGATTCTGCGCGGCGACCCCAGACCGAAAACACAAGGAGGACAACCATGATTAAGCTCGTCGCCTGCGATATGGACGGAACGCTGCTGGACAGCCAAAAGCGGCTGCCTGCGGATTTTCCGCAGGTTATGACCGCGCTGAAAGAGAGGGGCGTCTGCTTCGCTGTGGCAAGCGGCAGACAATACGCGGCACTTCGTCGGGATTTTGAAGCCTATCTTGAGGATATGATGTTTATCTGCGAAAACGGCGCGCTGGTCATGCAGAGGGACGAGCGGCTGCTGATTGACCCCATCGACCCGCGCGAGCTTTATAGAATCGTGACGGCGGCGAAGGGTTTGCGGGGCGTCTATCCCGTCGTCTGCCGTGCGGAGATGGCACTGATTGAAAAGACGGCTTCGCCGGAGTTTATCCGAAACACCTGCATGTATTACCCCAGCGTTCAGGTCGTGGACGATTTGACGGAATACTGCAATTTGGGAGATGTATGCAAGGTGGCGTTCTACGATGAATACGACGCGCAGACGCATGAGCTTCCGGAGCTGCAAAGCAAGCTCGAACCGGAGCTTTCCATCATCCTTTCCGGCGAACACTGGGTGGATGTGATGAAGCCCGGCGTCACCAAGGGCGGCGCAATGCGCGGCGTTCAGAAAAAGCTGGGCATCACGCCGGAGGAGTGCATGGCGTTTGGCGACTATCTGAATGACTGCGAGCTGCTGCAATCGGTCGGCGAAAGCTATGCGATGGAGAACGCCCATCCCCGACTCAAGGAGATGGCGCGTCATATCGCGCCGAGCAACGACGAGGACGGCGTGATGCGGGTTATCCGTCGGGAATTTGGGCTGACGGAGGGCAGCGCGCAATGACCAACAGAAAAACGTGGGCGAGAGACGCGCTGATTTCGCTGCTGCTGGCAGCGGGGTATATGCTGATTTTTGCCTACAACAATACGCCGCTCGGCGCGGCAATCGGCAGCGATAACGCCATGTACCTGACGATGGGCACGGCACTGGCAAAGGGATATGCACCGTATACCGAGATATTCGACCACAAGGGTCCGCTGCTGTTCCTCTTGCAGCTGCTCCCGCAGGCGGTTTCCGGCGGATACAGCCTGACGGCGGTGTTCATACAGGAAACGCTGGTGTTGTTTGCGTGCCTGATGATGATGCGGGCGATTGCAAAGGAGCTGGACGTCTGCCCGTGGGCGGCACAGCTTGTCTATATGGCGATGACCTGCGCGTTTATGGACGGCGGAAACCTGACGGAGGAGTATGCCAACCTGTCGGCAATCTGCGCAATCTATCTGTCCATCCGCTGTTTCGGCAGAGAAGAACCGGAGGACAAGCTCTTCCTTCCGGCGATGGGCATGGGCGTCTGCGCGATGGCGGCGTTTATGCTGCGCGCGAACAACGCGCTTCCCATTGCGGCGTTGGTGCTGGTGCTTGCCGTCGGGCTGCTGACCGCGCGGCGGTATGTTCAGCTCGGTCAATGCGCGGGCGGGTTTGTGACGGGCATGCTGGCGGTCATGATTCCGATTGTGCTGTGGCTGGCGGAAAAGGGCGCGCTTCGTGAAGCGTGGTACGGCGCGATTATTCACAACATGATGTATGCGGAGAGCGGAACGGGCGACCGATTTGCGTCGCTCTTTACGACGAATTACGGACACATGGCGATTGCGCTGGCGGCGTTCTCCTGCCTCGGCGCAGGGGTGATTTACAGGAAAAAGCATCGGGCGACGCTGGCGGCGGCGATGCTGGCGGCTGCCGCAGCCGGAGGACTGGCGGCGTTCCTTTCCAGAAAGTTCTACATCCACTATCTGATGCTGGGAGCGCCTTTGGCGGCGACGGGCGCGGTGAGCCTGATGACAGCCTTCCGAGAGAAGCGGCGCGTTGCAGCGGGCATTCTGGCGGCTTGCAGCTGCATCTGGCTGGGCATGCAGGGCGTGAAAGCCAACGACCTGCGTTTGTCCGAACGGCAGGGATTAGACCAGTTTACACAGGATGCGCAGACGCTGATGGCGGAGGTTCCGCAGGAAGAACGGGAGCATTTCATGGCGTACCGCGTCGAGCCGAAGTGGTATGTGGCGGCAAAGGCGCTGCCGTGCATGCGGTTCTATTTCCTTCAGGAGATTCTGGCGCAGGCGGATCCGGCAGTGATGGAGGAGATTGTGGCGGCGTTTGAAATCGACCCGCCGCATTGGCTGGTGCTGTATTACAATCGGGCGTTTTATCCGCCGTATGACACGCGCATGGCGGAAATCTTTGAAACGAAGTATGAATTTGTGGACGCCGCGGGGCAGTATCAGCTCCTGCGGCTGAGGGAGTGAAGGCATGAAGGATATCCGTCCTGCGCTGCTGAGAACAGGCATGGGCTGCTTTGCGTTTACGGCGGGAATCAGCCTGTTTAACGTTCTGTTTCTGCCCTATTCCAGAGCAAATTACGGCTATTCGGCGGCGGTCACGCTGGGCGTCTATGCCGCTGCGCTGTGTGCGCTGAGAGGCGCGGGGCGAAGCATCGGGCGCATGGAGAAGGACAGGGCGGAAAAAGCCGCAAGAGTGATTGCACCAATTTTTCTGGCAGCGTTGTTTGTCGTTCATATCGTCATGGGATATTGGATGGAATACACGCCCAGCGGCGATAATTTCATGCTCTACAACGGCTCGCAGATGCTTGCCCGAGATGGGAATTTTGACGCCTATCCGGATTTCGGACTGTATTTGAGCCGATTTTCCAATCAGTGGGGATTTCTGTTGATGCTGACGGCATTGTTCCGGCTGCTTGGCGCACTGGGCGTGACGCACTTTTTCTTTCCGCTGGTGGTTTTGCAGGCTGCATTGTATGTGCTGGGCATGCGTTCGGCGTTGAGAATCGCCCGAAAGCTGGAGGGCGCGCGCGGAGAAATCATGGCGATGCTCCTGATGGCGGTCTGCCTGCCGCTGGTTCTGGCGGCGAGCGTGCTGTACACGGATACATTCTCCCTGCCGTTTATCCTGATGGCTCTTGACCTTGCGTTGTGCGCGCGGGATGCGGAATCGGCAAAGGGGCAAATCGGCTATGCCTGTCTCTGCGGCGTGATAACGCTTTTGGGATGCCAAATCAAGATGACGGTGCTAATCGCGCTGATAGCGGCGGTCGGGGTTTGGCTGATGACGATGAAGCCCGTTCGGGCGGTGATTTCCGCTGTGCTGTGCGGCGTTATGATGCTCGCGGGAATGTCGGCGGTCAAGAGCTGTATGCTGAACAATGTGCTTGACCCGACGGTTTACGCACAGCAGCATACGCCGATTATCCACTGGGTGATGATGTCCATTCCGACGGGCGACAATCCCTATGGCGGCGCGACGGGCGATTACGGCATCACGTGGGGAATGATGGACGAGGGCGCGACGCATGAGGAAGTGATGAAATCCATCTACACCCGCATGAAGGACCGCATTTATACGCTCCGCTACCCCAATCGGCTGGCGGCTGCCGCTCTGCGCAAGAATTCCGCGTACATGGGCGACGGTACATTCGGCATGACGGAAATGCTCGACGACGGACCGGTGAGGGAGAATGTCATCTCTGCGTTCGTGCTGGAGGGCAGACCGTTTTACAAGGTTTACAGTGCGGTATGCACAGGAATCTGGATGGCACAGTGGACGTTGGCATGGATGGCGTGCATACGGGATATCCGAAAGAGGAAAACGGACGCTGCGCTGTTGTATATCGCACTGTTTGGCGTGATGCTGTTCCTGATGCTCTGGGAAGCACGCGGGCGCTATATCTTTGGCTTTGTGCCTGCGGCACTGCTGCTTGCCGCACGCGGTGCGCTGATGCGGAGGGGAGAGGAACGATGAACAGTCAAAAAAAGAGCCTCATGAGGACGCTGCTGCTGATCGGCATGGGGCTGATGATTCCCTGCTATCTGTTTACGGTCGGCAATACGGCGTTTTCTCCGTGGGAACTGTATGACCGAAATCGGCTTGCGCTGGTCATTCTGACGCCGCTGTGTCTGGGTCTGCTGCTTCTGCTGGGACGCGCGGCGCGGGCGGGCGTCTTTGAAAAGCATGAGCGGGCGATGCTTGTCGGGTTTGCGCTGTTTTATCTGGTCTGTCAGCTGGTTATGAGCCGGCTCCTGCGGTTTACGCCGATCACCGATTTGGAGCAATGTTATACGGCGGCGCAGTTGCTGGTCGATCAGGGCGGATTCAGAAATCTGGAACGACCGTTTATCTATTTCACGCGGTACCCGCACAACCTCGGATTGGTCGATCTGCTGGCGGGCATATTCTGGTTCTTTGGTCTGTTCGGCTGGGCGGATAGATTCGCTCAGGCAGCGCTGGTTTGCAGCCTGCTGTTTACGGTCGGTCTGCTGGCTTCGGCACGGCTGTGCAGGCGTTTAGGCGGCGTACAGGCGCAGACACGCATGCTGCTGATGTTTGCGGTCTGTCTGCCGTTTCTGTATTGCACGACAGAACTGTATACCGATGCGTTTTCGCTCTCGTTTTCGTCGGTCATCCTATGGAGCTGCCTGAAAGCAAAGGATGCGCAGAGCGGGAAGCGTCGGGCTGGCTATGCGCTGGTATTTGGGCTTGCCGCATTTGTCGGCGCGCAGATTCGGTTTACGACTATCATTGCGGCGATTGCCTGCCTGATTGCGATGTTTTTTGAAAAGCGGTTCAAGCTGACGGCGTGGCTCGCGGCGTTTCTTGCGCTGTTCTTCTGTGTCGGAGGGGTGGCAGTCACCTGCGCAAACAACGCCCAGCTTGGCGAAGAAAACATCCGGAAGTATACGCTGCCCAAGCTGCATTACATCGCGATGGGTCTGCCGGTGCAGAGCGACGAGGGATACGGTCAATACGGATACGGCGGATGGCTGGTGTTCTCTACATCCTTTGATAATCCGCAGGAACGGGATGCGGCATTGCTTCAGGAGGTCATCGACCGAGTATACTATCTGCGCTATCCGAACAGGCTGCTGAACATGATGAGCCGCAAGAATCTTTCAACGTTCGGAAACGGCACGTTTAAACTGAACGAAATCTTTGAGGCAGACGAGCATGAGCCGGACAATGCGGTCAAGCAGGTGATTTTTGAGACGGGAAAGGGATATAGAGCCTATTACCATATCTGCACGGCGATGTTCATGGCGCAGATGCTGCTGGCGTGCATGGCGTGTGCGCAGGCAATCAAAGAAAGAAACACATCTGCGTCGGCACTCTTCCTGACGCTGCTGGGCGCGTTTCTGTTCCTGTGTATTTGGGAAACGCGGGCGCGGTATTTCTTC
>ENA-OUPA01000179-OUPA01000179.1-human-gut-metagenome-genome-assembly--contig:-NODE-179-length-49802-cov-11.9569_pt1 | contig 49802 bp, 37 predicted proteins | sample MGYA00237939_ERZ548770 | MGnify/ENA primary metagenome ERZ548770 (study PRJEB26490, sample SAMN05356877) | human gut metagenome | biome: terrestrial biome; feature: human-associated habitat; material...
GAAATGGAACACCTTCCCGAGTTGCAGCGGCGCATTCGATATGCGGGAGATCCAGTCTTAAACGCAGTTATTATTCGTTATGGCGATTTGTGCATGCAGAAAGGCATTGCGTTTTCAGCAGATATTCGAAATGAGTCTCTAGCGTTTATGAGTTCTTTAGATATAACAGCTTTGTTTGGCAATCTTTTGGAAAATGCAGTGGAAGCTGCCGAGAATAGTCAAGACGCTTTTGTAGAGTTAACGTTGAATAAACGAGAGCCCCAGGGTGTTTTGGCGCTTACTGTCGTCAACTCCTGTGCCTTTGCGCCTGAAGAAGATAGTGAGGGGAAACTTCTTTCCCGTAAAAGAAACAAGCAAGGGCATGGAATCGGAACCCAAAGTATTGATCGGACGGTCAAAAAGTATGGGGGTCATTTGACTCGGTTCTACGATGATCAGCAAGGAGTTTTTCACACCACAGTAACACTGCGTTGTGATTAAACGTGGTGTCGCGAATATAGCGGCTCTCTTTTGTGTTTCGAAAACCACTCGCTAGGCGAGTGGTTCCGGGAAAGGCTTTTGCCGAAGGGTGTACAAGGGAAAACTCCCTTTGCTAAAATAGGAGTGCGGTCTGGCAACTGCACAGGGAAGCAAAGGGAGGTCATTCAAAGGGTAGACGACACACATAGTTTATCGCATACTAGGTGGAATTACAAATACCATATGGGCGGCATGTACTGATAGATGCCGAAAACCCTTGAAATGACTGGGTTCCAGCGTAGAGAAAAACGGATTTACGCCAAACTTACGCCACAAAAAATGCGTTTGAGAGCGAAGTCTTACGCCAAACTTACGCCACAAATAAAGCGCATGATAGGGTAAAAAATACCCGGTACTCACTCTGTTGGGTACCGGGTATTTTATTATTCAGGAGCAAAGGCAGGGATACTAGCAATCATAGTGTTTCTGCTTTTGCGAGAGAGGACAGGCCTTGATATGCCGCCCGACCGGGCATGGAAAGCCGCCGTACAGGGGATTCCCCATACGGCGGTTTCCTTCATTTATCGAACAGATCGCTGTGCGTCCCGGTGCGGGCCAGCGTCAGCACCAGCACGTCATCCTCGATGCGGTAGATGAGCAGCCAGTCCGGTTGGATGTGGCATTCCCGATGTCCCACCCAATCGCCGGTCAGCTCATGATCCTTGTTTTTCTCCGGCAGCTTTTCGCCCCGTGACAAGGCCCGGATAATATCATCCAGCAGGCCGATGTCCATGTGACGCTTCATCGCCAGCTTGTAGTCCTTTTTGAACTTTGTTGTCCAAACAATGTCGCGCTTCATCTTTTCAGCTCCCGGAGGGCTTCTTCTACATCGGAGTAGTGCTTCACGCTGGGATCACGCGCAATCCGTTCTGCCTCCAACATGGCGGCAATGGTTTCCTTGTTGGGCTGTTCCAGCCTGACTTCAAAGGGAAAGCCACCGGCGCGGAGCGACTGACGCAGAAAGACATTGATCGCTGTGGTAAGGTTCACGCCTAATTCGTTGTAAAGCGTTTCGCACTGCTTTTTGATGTCGCTGTCCATACGGACGCTGAAACTCGTCGTGTTGGTAGCCATCTAATACCATCCTCCTTTAATTTATTGCACCTATATTATACATCTTATGCAACGCATTGTCAATCTATTAGATTGATTTTTTATAATTATCGATGCGCGGGAGCGTGGTCAAGCCACCGTGGAATACCGGAGCGGGCGAAGCGAGTGAGGATATGCCGCGAAAGGGCTTGACCAAAGCGGAGCGCCACACTCGAATGCGGAGGAAAGACGGGTTGTCTTTCCTCCTGCCCCACGGCGAGTGTGGGGTGCGGGGCGACGCCCCGCAGGGAAAGTTTAGGATTGCCGTCCGGCCCGCCCTTTCCAAAGGGCGAAGAGGACCGGTTGCGCGATGACGGCATGATCCGCTATCGAAATTGCCGTCACTGCCGTCATTGCTGTCACAGGTTCGGATGGTGGAAGCTCGGGAGATTCCTGTCCCCTGTAAGGAAAAGGGGAACAGGGACGATGGTTCGGACGGAGCCAAGACGATCGAAACCAGCCGGGGTCATTACGCCCGGAGAAGCCGGAGAACCCCCTGAACGCCATTTTTGAGGTCCGGTAAACCAAAGCGGATGTCGGGCATCCCTTTTATGCCATCCGCGGTTCAGGGGTCTGTTGGACGCCTAGCCTCTGACGCCTCCCACCGGTGGTCATACCCCTCAGCCGGGCGGGCCTCTTATATACCGTGCAAAATCTCCCGAACGCGCCGGTGTCGCCGTCATCACCGTTACCAGCGGTGTGCTATGATGGCTATGTTTTTAGATTCGTTGACCCCGATGTTACCAGCATCGGGGTCTTTTCCTATCCACCGTGTCCCCGGCGTGTCCCATCCCGACGACGGAAAGCCGCCAGCACTGATCCGCCGCCGGATCATGAAGCGTAGCCATCGCTTCCAACATCCCGCAGCATCCGACTGCGGGAAATAGAGAAAGGGCCTGCGGTTACCGCCGCAGGCCCCTTTCCGTCATTCATGTTCCAGAATCCATCGTTGAAGGTCACGCCAATCCGATCCGCCGGACGCGACGGACAGGAAGGCATCGATCAGCTCCTGCTGCTCATAGCGCAGCTCCACGCCGTTCAAGGCCAGAAAGACCAGCATGACATGAGCGCCGGTCCGTTTGTTCCCATCCGCGAAAGGGTGGTTGCTCGCCAGCCCGAAACCCAGCCGGGCGGCCTTCGCCTGCAAGGACGGATACACCGCTTCCCCACCGAAGGTCTGGAACGGGGCAGCCAAGGCGGATTCCAGCAGCCCTTCGTCCCGAATCCCCTCCGTGCCTCCGAACTCCCGAATCAGGTCGGAATGCAGAGAGAGGACCTGCTTTTTCGACAGGGTCCTCATTTCGCCAGCTCCTCGTAGGCGTGGCGGTTCTTGGCGATGAGCCGACGGGATACGGCCAGCACATCCTCGTCCTCCGCCGTCTGCTCGTTTTCCATCTGGCTGAACTCCACCAGCACGTAGCGAGGGACGTTGTTCTTCAGGATGACGGCCACGCCGTTCTCATCCACCATCCGGGCTACACGGGAGAAATTCTGGTTCGCCTCCGTGATGGAGACAAGGTTTTTCGTATCCACAACCATGTGAAACACCTCCTGCTCCCATTATATCCGAATAATAGGAGAAATACAACCTATTTTATAGTGCGATGCCATTTTCTCTATTTCCCCTCCGGCGTGTCCCCTCCCGTCGGCGTATAGAGTGGGGAGCGCGGCGGATGGCATACAAAGCTCGGAACAGACTCATCCATCCGCCGCACCACTCTTCGGATTTCACCACCGCTGTCCGGTGTGTCCCTTTCGCATCTGCCATACAATGTTGACCGGCGGCACCTGCGCCTCCTTCTTCCTTATTTCACGCATGGAGTGGGTGCCGCTGTCCATCTATCCTTTCCCGGCGTGTCGCCGCCATGCTTCCCGTACAATAGGGAACCGGGCGGAGGCTTGAGGTACAGCTCAAATACTCCTGGGTCTCAGCCCCTCTCCACAAAACTCTCCCCCGAAAGCCCCCGCCTTCGGGGGATTTCCATACCCGCCGTACTTCCTGCCCGTCGTCCGTTACCTGTGGTATCCTTTTTGTCAGGCGATGGTTGGAAGCGTATTCGTAATACCTCCAAATGTTTTCTGTTGTCACACAGTCCAATCACTGCCTTCGGCCCCGGTCTTCGGATCGGGGCCATTTTTCATTCCCCATTGGCAGCAGGCGTATCCCGCATCGTGTAGAGAATGAGGCTGCCGGGAAAGGAGGTGCCACGGGTAAGATGGAAGGGATACGGCAACCTAATACGCCCGCCCCGGCGGGAGAAAGGAAGGAGCAATATGGCACAGGATATGGCCGACGATGTAGGGGAACGGATTTTCCGGCTTCTTGGACGCGCAGTCGGGTATGGAGTGCGCCGTTTCCTCGCGGATTATCAGAGAAATGCGGAACAGTGGAACCGTCAGAGGTTCATCGAAAACGGCATGGACCCGGCAACGGCACAAGCCAAGGCGCAGGCAGCAGCCATGCGCGAGGCGGTGTGCGTGCCGTTCGGCGGCGCACAGGACGCTGCCCTGTTCGCGCAGATGTGCCGTCAGGACGGTATATACGCCATGCCGCTCACGGACCCACAGAGCAACGGCTTCCTTCAGTTCGCCGTGGCCGACCTTGACCGTATGCAGGGCACCGTTTCCCGGTTCGCGCAGGAGGTGGCCCGCCAGCATGAGCAGTGGATCGGCGAAACGCTCCGCCAGCCGGTCAGCCCGGAGAAGCTGCCGCAGCTAAGGGAAATCCCCATCACGGACCGTCCCCGCACCGCCCCGGAGCAGTCTCAAACACAGGAACGTACCGTGCAGGCGCAGGAGACCCCAAGCCGCACGCAGTCCATCGCCGACAAGGTGCGGGACGCCAGAGACCACTGCACCAGCTTCGATGACTTCCGCCAGCGGCTCGCCGAACAGGGTATCGGTGTCACCACCACCATGATGGGAGAACTTATGTTCTATGAGGCCCGCATGGGTGCGGACGGACAGCTTTTGCCCTTCGAGCACCGGCAGGACTGGTCCGTTGGGGCCGATACGCTTCAGAAAAACTATGGCGTGGACGCCCGGCAGGACTGGTTTACACGCAACCGGCCCATGGCGACGGACGGTTCGTTGGATCAGCGCGGGGAGACCCCGGACCTGAATCAGGGCATCCGCTCCCACGACGGCATGGACACGGACACGCGGACCATGCGTATCGAGCGTGAGCAGAACGGCACGGATGTCCCGCCGTCCAAGGTCCGTGAGGAGAAGGCGTACAGCCTCGACTCGGAGGCCAGAGAGGCCCGCGACGCCAGCAGGCAGCTCGCCAAGGAGAGCGGTCAGACGCAGGAGCGCGTCACCGACATCTCGGACAAGCTCAATCCGGTCCGGTAGGAGGCGGCGCATGGCAAAGCACAGCGGCAATCCGGAGGTCAGCCGGAAGATGGGCGTCTCGGCGCTGGTCACCTTCCTGCTGTCCGTTCTCGGCTTCTATCTCGGCGACCGGTACGGGGAGGCCATCGCCTCCCAGCCGGGCCAGTTCTTCGACCATTGGGGCGACGCCTTCACCGGCATGTGGCCCCTCATCCTTGACCGGCCCCTGCATCTCGACCTGTCGGCCACATCCCTGCTCATCGGCCTCGGCATGTTCTGCGTGGTGTGGCTGGTGTGGCTGCGGTTCGTGGCCTTCATGGGCAACTACCGTGCGGGCGAGGAGAGCGGTTCGGCACGCTGGGGTACCCTCAAGGAGGGCAAGGCGTTCAAGGACCAGACCAACGAGGACAACAACCTCATCTTCACCCAGAACTACGGCCTCGCCCTCCACCGGCCCAAATACAACCCGGAGCTGGACCGGAACCTGAACGTGCTGGTCATCGGCGGCTCCGGCTCCGGCAAGACGTTCAACTACGTCACGCCCAACATCATGCAACTGAACGCCAACTACTTCATCACCGACCCCAAGGGCACGCTCCTGAAGGACGCGGGCTACCTGTTCGCGGACAACGGGTATGAGATCAAGAGCTTCAACACCATCAACCTCGACGAGTCCATGCACTACAACCCGCTGAAATACGTGAAGACGGACACCGACATCCTGTCGTTCGTGAACTGCTACATCATGAACACCAACGGGGACGGCAAGGCAGGCGACCCGTTCTGGGAGAACGCGGAACGGATGCTGTACACCGCCCTCATCGCATTGTTGAGAGATTGGTTCCCCCCGGAGGACTACAACCTGTCCGGTCTGCTCACCCTGTTGTCTCTCGCGGAGGCCCGCGAGGATGATGAGAACTTCAAAAGCCCGCTGGACCTGCTGTTCCTCCAGATCGAGGACGGGAAGAAGTATGTGCGCAAGCAGGGCGCAGCCGCGCCCGCAGCGGCGTCAGGCCCCACGGGCCTGACCCGCACCTTGGAGACCGGCTCGCCCCAGAGCGACTGGTCGTGGGAGCCGAGCCGGTTCCGGAAGACCCTCAAGGGTGCGGACGGCAGGCCCAAGCTGGACGCGCAGGGCCAGCCCATCACCGTGGAACCCGCCAAGACCGGGGGACTGTCCCCGGACGAGGACTTCGCCCTCATGAACTACAAGAACTTCAAGGTCGCGGCGGGCAAAACCCTGAAATCCATCATCATTTCCTGCAATGTGCGTCTCGCGCCCATCGCCACGGCGGGTGTGCGGGAACTGCTCACCACTGACGAGATGGAGCTGGATACGCTGGGGGACAAGAACAGGCGGATCGCCATTTTCGGCATCCTCTCCGACACGGACAAGACCCTGAGCTTCCTCTTTGCCATTTTAATGTGGCAGTGCATCGACCAGCTCTGCCGGAAGGCCCTCACGGACTACGGCGGTAAGCTGCCGACGCCGGTGCATTTCATCTTCGACGAGTTCGCCAACATCGGCACCATCCCGCAGATCGAGGAAACCATCGCCGTGACCCGAAGCAGGAACATCGGCATCACCATCATCCTGCAATCCATGAGCCAGCTTGAGTCCAAGTACGACAAGAAGGCGCAGACCATCGTGGACTGCTGCGACTCCACCCTGTTTCTGGGCGGCAAGTCCAACAGCACGAACAAGGAGATCGCGGAGATGATCGGCAAGCAGACCATCAACCAGCTCACCTACAACGAAAGCACCGGCCAGTCGTCCAGCGCGTCCAAGAACATGCAGATACAGGGCCGCGACCTGATCGACGCGGCGGAGATCGCCAAGATGAGCCGCAAAAAGGCCATCCTGCTCATCGCGGGCACCAACCCGCTCATGGACGACAAATACGATCCCCACAGCCACAAGCGGTACATGTATATCGTGGACGAGCGCAACCCGAAGCGCCTCCACGACGAGCCGTTCGACTTCAAGGCGTACATGCGCACAGTGGAAGCACGCGAAGGTGCCTAAAAGATACCGTTCTGCTGGTACAATGGGCCGTGGCATCGGGAATCATCCCGCGCCACGGCCCCCAACCGAAAGGAGAGGAGAACCATCCCCACATGGAAGAAATCGTCCGCATCGCCGCGAAACCCATCGCCTACATCGGCGCGACCGTGCTGGTCATCGGCCTGATCTACCTCGGCATCCAGCTCAAGGACGGGCTGCGGGGCGGGGGCGGCGAACTGGTGAAGGCCATCGCCCTGATCGCGTCGGGCGGCGTCATCACCGGGTTCGCCGCGCTTTACGGATTCACCGGATTCTGACAGGAAACCCATTTCACTACAACAGGAAAGGAACAATCACAATGCTCAGCAATGTAGTACAGATGCTCACTCAGGGCGTCACCTTCCTCGGCGGCGTGCTCGTCGTCTTCGGCCTCATCAACCTCGGCATGACCATCAAGGACGGTATGCAGGGCGGCGGCGGACAGCTCGCCGGTGCCATCGCCATGATCGTCGGCGGCGCAATCGTCTGCGGCGCGGCCATCTACTTCGGCTCCCTCGATACCTCGTGGTCCGGTGCGGCGGCCACCATGACCAACACCATCTACGTGGACGCCGCCCCGGCGTCGTGGACGGCGGACACCTCGTCCTTCCACCTGATCGCCTGAGAGGGGGACGCCCATGCTCTCCGTGACCGTACACAAGGACATCGCCGAGTACCAGCCGAAGGTCGTGGGCAAGATGACCGGGCGCACCCTCATCTCCATCGTGGGTGCGCTCGGCGTCAGCGTCCTCACGGGCGTCTACCTGTACTTCGTGCTGGGCCTGAACCCCGGCGACTACATGATGGTGATATATGCCGTGAGCCTGCCGTTCTGGTGCTGCGGGTTCATGCGTCCCAAGGGGATGCCCTTCGAGAAGTTCGTTCCCCTGTGGCTCCGCGCCAAATTCACCGACGACCGCATCTTCTACACTCCCTCCATGACGCAGAGCGGGCTGGTACGTGACCCGGACATCCACATACAGAAGAAAGGAAGTATCTATGGAAAATATTACCGGAAACAGGGAGAACTCAAGGGAATCGAGGCATATTCCCCCGCGCAGGCCGGGTCATCGTATGAGGACGATCCCATGACCGCCAACTTCGACATCGACGAGTTCGTCCACGCCACCGGCGCGGGCGGCATCGACCCCCGGCCCGCATACAGCGATGCGGGGGCCATCGACGTGGACGCCCTCGGGCAGGTCGCCCCCCGGCGTGGGCGCACCGCCCACGGGCGCAAGCTCACCCGGAAGGAGAAGAAGGCCGCGAAACGCGACATCGCCCGACGGGAACGGGAGGCGAAGAATGCCGAGAAGAACGCCAAGCGCAGCTATAAGTCCATCAAGTCGCAGCTCAAGGACCGCGACAAGGAGCTGAGCGACAAGACCGAGGGCTTCCGCCGCAAGCGGGAGGCGGCGAAGACCGTCACCGACTACATCGGATACAACAGGATGTATCAGGACGGCATCTGCGAGGTGGAGGAGGGCCTGTTCTCCTCGTCCATCGCGTTCGACGACACCAGCTACCACAGCGTGCGCGACGAACAGCAGAAGGCCATGTTCTCCGCCCTGACCCGCCTGTACGACCAGTTCGGTGCGAACACCCTCGTGCAGATGAGCGTCGTCAACACGCCCCTTCTGCGGGAGGAGGTGGGCCACCGGAGGTTCTTCAACCCCAACGCCCAGTCCACGGATGCGGCCCGGCACGACGCCCAACTGTTCAACGACATCCTGAACGACAAGGTGAAGGAGGGCGTGAGCAACATCCGCCGCAACCGCTACCTGACCTATTCCGTGTCGGCGGACACGGCGGAGGACGCCGCCCGGCAGCTCTCCCGCATCGAAACGGAATCCAGCCGCATCCTGAACTCTATGGGGTCCAAGCCCCATCTGTTGAACGGCACCCAGCGGCTCAGGGTCATCCACAGCTTGTTGAACCCGTACAAGCCGTTCTACTTCGACTACCAGCGAGACATCTCCGCCCGCAGCGTGCAGACCACCAAGGACTGCATCGCGCCCACGCAGATCGACTTCAAGCCGGACGGCATGTACAACGACTGCTTCCAACTGGACAACGGCGTGTACGGGCAGGTGCTCGTCATGAAGAAGTTCGGCTCGGAACTCTCCGACCGCGCTTTGGCGGACATCGTGGACCTGCCCATCCCCATGGAGGTCACATGGTACGTGCAGCCCATGGACAAGTCGAAGGCCATCAACTTCGTGCGCAGCCGCTCCGCGTGGATCGACAAGGAGATCATCGAGGAGCAGCGTTCGGCGGTGAACAAGGGGTACGATTTCAGCATCCTCCCGCAGGAGCTGAAATACTCCAAGGAGGAGACCGAGGACGTGCTGGACCACTTGCAGAACAAGAACCAGCGGCTCTACGTGTTCACCGGCCTCATCTACACCTACGCGCCCACCAAGGAGCAGTTGGACCAGCAGGTGATGCGCATCATCTCGGTCGCCCGCCAGTCCTCCATCGAGGTGGACACCTACGACTACCGGCAGCGCCGTGGCCTGAACTCGATCCTCCCCTTGGGCCACAACCATGTTGAGATCAGCCGCATGTTCACCACCGCGCAGGTCGCCATCCTCGTGCCCTTCGCCACGCAGGAGCTGGACGACAAGGGCGGCAACTACTACGGACAGAACAAGCATTCGCGGAACCTCGTCATCTGCAACCGCAAGCGGCTGACCAGCCCCATGGGCTTCGTGTGCGGCAAGACCGGCTCGGGCAAGGGCATGTTCGTCAAGACCGAGATGACCGGCACCATCTTCACCAACCCCACGGACGAAATCTACGTCATCGACCGTGCGGGCGAATACACCGCCATCGCCGACCGGTACGGCGGCACCACCTACCATTTCGGCGTGGGCACCGGCACCTACCTGAACCCCTTCGACACGGTGAGCGTGGAACATCTGACCCGCAGCGAGCAGATCGCGTTCAAGATCGACGCCATGCTCGCGCAGGCGGGCGCGTCGGCTGCGGAATCCGGGCAGTCCCTCTCCGAGGTGGACCAGTCCATCATCCAGCGATGCGTGGAGCTGGCCTTCCAACGGGCGGACGAGCGCGGCGACGGGCTGCCGCCCACCTTGCAGGACTTCTACGACATCGCCCGAGAGCAGCCGGAGCATCTGGCACAGGTCATCGCCCTGCGGTACGAGCGGTTCGTCAAGGGGTCCATGGACTTCTTCAACCACCAGTCCAACGTGGATTTCAACAGCCGCATCGTGGACTTCAACCTGAAGGACCTGCCGGACTCCATGCTGGTGTTCGCCCTCATCAACGTGTGCGAGGCCGTGCGAAACCGCATGTACTTCAACGCCCGCAGGGGCGTGCGCACATGGCTGTACGTGGAGGAGATGCAGAGCATGTTCGCCTACCCGACCGTGCTCAACTACTTCAGCCGGTTCTCCAACGAGGGCCGAAAGTTCGGCCTGCTCCTGACCGGAATCACCCAGAACGCGGTGGCGATGCTCAACAACAGTGCGGCACGCAACATCGTGCTCAACGCCGACTTCCTCATGCTCCTGAAGCAGTCCCCTCTGGACCGCATGAAGTGGACGGAGCTGCTGAACCTGTCCGAGCAGGAGGAGGAGTGCATCGACGAGAGCGCGGAAGCGGGCGACGGCCTGCTGATCGCCGGGAACGCCCGCGTACCCATCCGTGGACGGTTCCCCTCCGGGAACGCGCTCTACGATCTGTGGAGCACCAACCCCAACGAAACCAAGGACAAGGACAGCGGGAAAGGCAAATGATCCCGGCGGCATCAGGCAGCCGGTAGGAAAGGACGGTGATCGTCGGTGAAGGCTTCGGATTTAGTCACCACCTCCGAACAGAAAGTGCTCGCGGGCGAAAGGCTCCTGTTCACGGAACAGACCGACGCGGTGAACACGGGCCTCGTGAACAGCGCCGACAAGAGCGGCAGCGTCCTGAAGGACCGCCAGCTTCCCACCGGCGGGCCGTCCTCCACAGGCCGCCGTCCTCCCATGGCCGACGGCCCACAGCCGCCCCGAGGCAGACGGGACCCCGCCGGGGGATGGAGGACCGTATCCGACGGGCAGGCCAAGAACCCCAATGCGCCGGATGCCAGCCTGACGGCACAGACGCACCGCCACATGGCGGCAGCCATGGGCAAACGCACTGCGGCGACGGCAGCCGGGGCGGTTGTCCACAACACCTTGCAGGACACAGAACTGGACGGCGCGGACAACCTGTATTACGAGACGAAAGGTACGGTGTCCGGCGCAAAGGCCGTCTACCGGGCCATCCGTAAACGCTTGGGAGCCTCCCCGCAACCGACCGGAACACGCGCGGCGAGCCGTGGCGTGGACGGAGTGCTGCGTGACGGCCCGCACGGCCCGGCGAACAGCAGGAGAACCATACCCACACAGGGCAATCCCCTTGGCGGTCTGTCCGAGAAGAAATACCTGAAAAAGGCGGCGGACCCCGCCGCCTTGAAACGCAGGGCGCAGGCCGCAGGCTACGTCAAACGGCGCACCTATCAGGCGGCGGCAAAAAACGCGGCGGCAGCCGCGTCGAAGACAGCCGCCGCCCATTCCGCCACCACGGCGGGCCTCAAAGGGGCCGCAGGAGGAGGGCTGAAGGCGGTCGCGGGGGCATTCGGCGGGCTTCTGGCCCCCCTTCTGGGCATTCTTCTCGTCGTCGTGTTCATCGCCGTGCTGGGCGGGGCCTCCGGGTCCTCCACTCAGCAGCAGAATCAGGTCAGCCTGAACGGCTTGAGCGGTGTGCAGTTGGAGGTAGCCACGGCCCTCTCTCAAGCAGGCTACGGACCGGTGCAGATCGCCTCCATCATGGGCAACATCCAAGGCGAATCCGGCTGGGACCCCACCGTGGGAGACGCCTCCTCCGGGTACGGTCTGTACCAGTTCACCGGAAGCTCCTACACGGCCTTCGCCAACTGGTGCGACGCCAACGGCAAACAGAAGGATTCCGCTACAGCCCAGACCGAGTACATCGCCTCCAACCTGCAAGGCTTATGGGGCACCGCCCTCCATGAGAGCGGCTACTACGGGGCCATCACCGACTACGCCGGAAAGGACGTAAGCTACGAGGCATGGCAGTCCAGTACGGATGTAGGCTTTGCCACCTACGCTTTCATGGCCTGCTACGAACGGCCCCGCTCCGACGTGGCACCGTCCTCCTTCACCGAGGACCGACTGCCCGCAGCCCAGCAGTTCTACGCGCTGCTCACCGGCGGGGCGGGCGGCTTGGGCGAGGACTACGCCAACGCGGACGAGACCGGAAAAGCCATCGTCAACGCGGCCCTCGTCACCCCATGGCCCGGCGCGGACCTGTGCGCCACATGGGTCAGCCACGTCTACCAGCAGGCGGGACTCGGATACCCCACCGGCAACGGCAACTCCATCCTCGCCGGATACGCCACCTCCTCCGACTGGGCCAACATCAAGGTCGGGCAGATCATCTCCGCCCAGTACGGCAGCGGCTCCGCCGGGGCAATCTACGGGCACACCGGCATCTACATCGGAGATGGCAAGGTCATGGACAGCATCTCCTCCGGCATCCGCACCAGCTCACTAACGGACTGGATCGCGGAGAACGGGCGCGGCTGGGTCGTCTACGGCTGGCCGTGGTAAAGGAAAGGACAACCAACATGGACAAGTTCAAAAAAATCGTCACGGAACACCGGACGGCGGCCCTCATCTGCCTGTTCCTCCTCATCGTGTTCATCGGCGGCAGTGCCATGAGCGCCGTCAACGTGGCCCACCACCGCGCCGACCTTGCCGCCCAGCAGCAACAGCAGGCGGAGGAGGAACAGAAAACTGACGAGGAAAAGCAGCAGGAAAAGGAGGAGGCCGACCCCGACCTCACCGACACGCAGCGCAAAGCCATCGACAACTACGACGATGACACCAAGGCGTTCATCGAAACGCTGGCCGCCTCCGTCTGGTCCGCCAACAACGGCACCGACACCCTGCAATTTACCGGACACACCTACACGGAAACCGTGAACGGTAAGGCCACCGAACACACCTACGCCGTCACCCGATTGGAAAAGGGCACCGACACGGCGGGCATGGAGATCGACACCGCCGTGTTCGAGACCGACACCGGCACCCATGTCGTCCGCTACACCTGCCAGACGGGCACCGGCGAGGTGACGGACACCCTCAGCGCCACGCTGTCCAGCGGCACCGCCTTCCAACTGCAAGGCACGGACTATGTACGGCAGGACCCCGTGCAGGACATCACCGTGGAAGGGCTGAACGACGAGATCACCGCCCTGCTGGGCGGTACGGACAACCTCACCAGCGAACTGAGCAAATGGTGCGCCGCCTACTATCCCACCGCCTCCACGGCGACATGGAACGGCACCGCCACCATCAATTACAACGAGAACACCATCACCACCGCGTTCACACTGGCCGTTGCAGATACCGCCCCCGGCTCCGGAACCGCAACCGTATCCGCGACCTACCACCGTGCGGAAGGCACCTACGAGTTCGGCCTGTGACCGGCGGGCGCAAGAAAGGACACCCATGAATAACATCACCATCACGGAAACATCCGTATACGACAGGCGGCGCAGGTGGCTGCGCATGGCGGCGATAACCGCCGTAGCGGTTACTCTCGTCCTGCTGCTTCCCGTCACGGCCCACGCCGAGGAGCCGGAATACCATTGGATCACCGACTTCGGCGGGAGTCTGCGGAAATTCATCTGCTCCATGATCCTCGGATGGGCCACATCGATCTTCAACGTCTACAACCAGCTCATCAACCACGTCGGCACGGAAGCCCTGCTCAGCGGACCTTTCGACTCGCTGCTGGGCACCGACATGTATAACCTGACCAACAACATCTTCCAGACCGCCGTGATCCCCATAGGCGAATCCATCCTCGCCCTGTTCATGCTCGTCCAACTGGTGAAGATCAGCCAGCGCATCGACGCCACCAGCACCCTGCCCGCTGTCAAGGAGATCGTCTTCCTCGCGGTCATCTACGTGCTGCTCCACTGGTTCATCAACAACAGCCTCGACATCATGCAGGCCATCTACGGGATCGTCAACGACGACATCATTCCCACCATCGGCTCGGTGGGGGACAGCACCGGCGAAGCGGGCGTGTTCAGCCTCGATGGCGTCACGCAGGACCAGTGGGACTCAATGAACATCGGAGATTGCTTCATGACCCTTATCATGTCCGTCATCTGCCTGCTTTTCGGTCTTGTGGCCTTCGTGCTCGGCTTCGCCATGTGCTACGTCCGCGCATGGCAAATCTACATCTACGCCGCGTTCTCCCCGATCCCCATTTCACTCCTCGGTTTCGAGGAAACCCGACAGATGGGCATAGGGTTCCTGAAGAACTTCGCGTCCGTCTGTCTGGCCGGGGCGATCCTGCTGTTCCTGTTCGTGGCCTACCCATTCGTGCTCGCGGGATCGGTGTCAAGCCTCAGCGCGGGCAATGACATCCTCTTCCTTATGACCACATCCAGCGCGGACAGCCTGATAAACCTTCTCAAAGGCGTCGCAATCAGCGTCGTCCTCATCTTCATGATCGTGAAATCCGGCGGCATCGCCAAGGAAATCCTCGGAAGCTGACATGCCCCGCCATGACCCCGGCGGGCATCCAGCCCGCCGGATACAATGGTGGTACCCGAAAGGGACCACGGAAAGGAGACCGTCATGGCAGCATACGAAACACCCGAACAGGCCGCGAATTTCCTCGCGGGCATCCATCTCGACATTCTGAACACCGGAAAGGGGGATTTCTCCCCGAACCATGTGAAATACACCTGCCAGCTCACCCCGAGGTATGGCGACCCCTTCACCACCGACTACCAGAGCAACCCCAGCGTGCACGGGGAACCCACCGTCACGCAGGTCGTGAGCAGCCTCCTCTCGGACTCCCACATACCGGACGCCTACCACGATGTGGACGATTTCGCCGATGACATGGGCTACCGCAAGCCCTCCGAGGCGATCCGCGCATGGGAGGGATGCCGGAAGGCGCAGGACTGGGTGCGCGACACCCTCAACCTCAGCAACGGCGAGGCCAACCAGCTCTCCGACACCCTCGATGAGTATGAGACCGAAGTGCAGGCGCAGGTCGAACAGCTTCAGGAGGAACAGGCACGGCAGGACGCATACGAACATCCGCCCGTGGACCAGATGCTCTACGGCGGGCAGAAGTTCATCACCATCAAGGAGGCAATCGACAACCTCCTCGACCTCGGCGACTACGGCGAAGACGCCATGGACTACGTGAACGGGGCCGATTACATCGGCGACGCGCTGCAAGAGGCGGCGGACGGCATGGTGGACATCTACAACTACAACCTGCTCCACTGGCTGCCAGACAACTACGAATGGCTGGAAGAGGCCGACGCGCAGGGCCTCTTGGAAGGCTGCAAGGGCGACCTCATGAAGATGACGCAGGCGGCGCAGTACGAATGCTACTCGCAGAATTTGTACGACCACAAGGCCGACATCCTCGTCGCCGTCACCCTCGCCCACCTGAAGGATCAGGGGGTCTACGCCATCTCGGAGGACATGGCCGACACCCTCATCGAAGGCATCCGCGACGCCTCCGACGGCATGAACCGGTTCAGCGACGCCACCGACCTTGCGGAGGAGACCATGAGCGAATCCCTCACCGAAGCCCTCGGCGACGAGGACGGGGAACTCTCCGCCGACATGGCGGACACGCTGCGGGATTCCGGCTACGACAGGCCGAACCCGTGCATGATGAGCGCTGAAGCCGTCCGGCAGGCGAACCGGGACGGGTACGATCAGGCATTCCAGAACGCATGGCACGACCTGCTCGCCGAACACCCCGAAGTCGGGGGCGATTCCCTCACCCATGCGGCAGAGGAAAGCCGCGACTCCTCCGCCCGGCTCGCACAAAACCACGGCAATGACGCCCCCTCCCATGAGGACACGAGGGCGGAACTCTGACAATGGCGGGCAGGGCCACGGCCCCGCCCGCCCACTCGTATGAAAGGGGACCATCATGACGGAAACAACCATCTGGGACATCGAGGAACACCGCAAGGAACCACCCGGCATCCGCAATCTCGATTTCCGGGAATCGTTCGACCATCTGGCCGACTATCTCGACGGTTACAACATCCGCGAGCCGCGCACATTCGACCCGGAGAACGGCGGGAACCCCCTCATGGTGCGCAGCGGCGACGGTTTCTACGTGGGCGGCAGCCTCAACATGCTGCGGGACGATCCGGACTCTCCACTGTTCGGCTGCGAGATACAGAACATCCGGGACGAGGACGGGCATCTCTTCATCACCGGCAACCGGGACGGCGGGACCGTAGGCGTGGAGGTCCGCCAGCTCACCAAAGCGGGCGAACCCCGCTTGGACGACCTCACCGAAGCCGCGTACCATCCGCCGTACTGGGTAGACCCGGTGAATCAGGCATTCACCCCCGGGAACACCATGTACGACGGTGTGCTCGCCATGTGGGACGATCCCACGATGGCGGTTCCGCCGGAGTACGCGGCCCACTCCACCTACCTGCCGAAAGCGCGTGCCAGCATGGAGCGCCGCATGACGGAGCAGCCGGACAGGACGATCCCGACTGTGACCCGGCCATCCTCCCCGATCTCAACCCTCACCGTCCATGACACGAAGGATTACGAAAAGGATTTGGGGGACACATGGCAGCGCGTGGTGGAATACACGCGCCCCGTATCCACATCAAACGGGGAGGTGACGGTGCAGTTGCGCCTGTCGTCCTTCCGGCTGAGCGACGAGGAGCCGGAACGCGCGTTCTTCCCCGTGGACACCCGCGCCATGGATGAACTCGCACAGGCCACAGCCGAAACCGCCGTCAACCGGATTCCCGAGAATCTGCGCCCCTATGCGGCACCGGTACGGCAGGTCAATGCCTACCTCGACCCCACCACGGAATCCCATGCAGCCGTCACCGACATCCGCTGCGGCGAGAGACCCGAACGCCCCCACCTGACCGACCTGAAAGGCCGTATCGCATGGGAACAGGCACGCAGGCTCCAATCCCATCTCCCTGACCGGATCAAGGTGCCTGCGGATTGGAACACGCTCATGGGGCGATACACGTCCCAACCGTCAAAGCCGGAGGATAAGGGACGGGACGGCAACCTGAGCGGCGAGGCGCGATCCATGCGGGACTCGTCCGCCGCCCTCGCCAGCATCCACGAAACGGAAACCCCGGCCCACGAGACCACGAGATAACCGAGCAGCAAAGGAGAAACGAACCATCATGGCAGCACAGGAAACCACCACCCCGCAGCCCAAGGAGCGGATCATCTTCGACGCCTACTCGTACTACGGCACCGAAGGCGAGAACATGGCGGTCGAGGACATCATGGAACGCGACGACCTCACCGAGGAGGAGGTGCGTGAGCAGTATTCGGACGAGGAAATCTTCGACCGTGCGATGGAAATGCGGGAGACCGACTACGAGGAGGAGACCGACGCACTGATCGGCTGGTTCGACGGCCAGACCCCCGGCTTCACGCCCGCGATCACCGACGAGAACAGCGACTGGTACGGGAACCCCGTCATCGTGTCCGGCAGCATCGGACGGTGGGACGGCACCCGCAGCGGGTTCACCGTATACGACAGCTTTAGGGACGCCATCGACACATCCCCATCCCGCTACGGCGGGGACAACGTGTTTGCCGACTGCGAGATACAGAAAATCTGGGACGAGAACGGGCACCTGTTCCTCACCGGGGCGCACCACGACGGCAGCGTGAGAGTGGAACTCCGCCAGCTCACCAACGATGGCGCGGAAGCTTACGAGACCATCCGTGACGCGATGGATTCATCGGAACAATTCACCATAAACGGCAAGACCTACGGCGGCACGTACCAGTCCATCATCTACGCGCTCCGCGACCTGTGGAACGACCCTGATCTTGCGGAGGTGCCCCGCTACATGGAGAAAGCCTTCGGCTGCCCCGCCGAGGAATACGAGGAGACGAAACACCCCAAGGAACAGGCGCAGACCGTGAGCCTCAGCGCGGAAGCCAAGAGCGCAAAGGAATCATCCACGCAGCTCGCACAGAACCACGGCAACACCGCCCCGGCCCACGAGACCGCACGCTGAAGAAGGAGGATCGACATGAGCGATGATGAAGCCTACGAACAGTTGACGCAGGACATGCAGGCCATGTGCAGGGACCTGTCCGCACATGCGGAAACCATACCCCACACACAGGAGTCCATCGACGCATTGCGGGAACTGGTGGACCGTGTTCTCGAAGAGAACCCCGATTCCGACCTTGGACAGTACAAGGCGTATCCCTCGTGGCTCGCCATCGTACAGGCGGGACACGGCCTCACCAGAGAGGACATCGCCGAGAAGGCCCGGTACGGGGGCTGGGACCCCGACCGTGACGACTACATGCGCATCAACCGGGACGGCGACTGGGAGGGCCTTAGCCAAGAGCGGGCCGACAATCTCCTGTGGGATAACCGTGGGGAGATCATCGACACCGTGGGACGGTTCGCCTCCCGCCTCGACCCGGACACCATCAACCACCTCACCGTGCTCACCTTCACGCCGCCCGAACACCCGTTGACCTTGGAGGACGTGCAGCAGCTCGTGCAGCGCGTCGATGACCGGCTGCGCCCCCGCCTCGACCCCGCCGATCTGGAAGAGGACGAGGACGTATACCGCATCGGCGACTGGGGGTACGTGCGTGCCGCCGACTACGAGCAGGCGTTCGAGGGCGAACCCGAATGGGCACGGGACATGTACATGCTCGACGGCAACGAACCAGACCGCGACGCCGAATGGGTCGAAACCTACAATGCTGGCGGCAACGCTGCGCTCAGTCTGGCCCTCGACCGGCAGTTCAACGAGGACCGCGCCGATAACGTCTTCTACACCACGGCACCGGAGCCATACGAGCCGGTGCCTGAACACACCGCCGACGGCACGGTTTCCAAGGAGACAACCGAAAGGCCGGAAACCGACGCATCCGGTCAGCCACCGACCGAGGATGAGGTGCGACGCATGGCGGCGAGCATCGATCTGAGCGATCTGGACGTGGCACGCGAACAGTATCCTCTGGTATGTGAAGTCGCGCGTCATGGCGGCGGCACCCTCGACTTCGACATTATCCTCGATCTGCGCAGAGTCACCGGCATCCCTGATCTGAATTATGAGATGTATGCGTACATAGACGGCAAGTTCGACGATGACCTGTTGCAGATATGCGAGGACATCCTTGACGGCACCGACACCGAATCCCTGTCCCGCATCCAATCCTATATTCAAGCGGCGCAGCCCTCCGCATCGAAGGAACTGCTGATGGGCCTGAACCTGACCCTCAACGACGGGCAGCACATCACCGCATGGACCAATGACGCCCGCATCCCCATGGAACGTGTTCCGGACGGCTGGCACCGGTACGGCGTCCGCTTAGCCGACAGCCCGTCCAGCTACGACTGCCCCTACGCGGACGTGAAGCCCGGCATCATGGTCAACCACGCCTTCGACTTCATCACCCGCACCGACCTGACGGACGCGATCAACCGCACCGACATCTGCCTGCAAGTCGATGCCTGCACCTACGACGGGCATTACGCCTACCTCCACGACAATCACACCTTGGAGGAGAACGTGCCCAGCCCTCGATACACGCCGCCAGACAAGGAGCAGGCCGTGAGCCTCAGCGGGGAGGCCAAGGCCAGCCGCGACGCCTCACAGGCCCTCGGCGGAACCTCCGCACCGGATGCCCCGGCACAGGAAACCCAACGATAACCACCATTTCAGAAAGGAGCCGTCACCATGGCGGAATACGACAACCAGATACCCCTCAAGCTCCAACTGCTGCGCATCGGACTCGGGGCCGGGCCTGACGCCCTCGGCATATTCACCTACCAGATCGAAGGGCACAACACCAACTACGCCGCCCCGTACTTCTGTATCGCCCCGGCCAATTACCGTCCGGACACCATGGATATTCTCGATTCAATGCAGGAGACCAAGGACGCCATTCTCTGCTACGGCACCCCGGACGACCTGCGGGAGATCATGGGCCTCACCCCACAGGGAGAACTGGATCAGGACATTTTGGAAAGCGACGACAGCGAGTACGTGAGCCTCGACGGAGGCTGGTATCTTGACGGGCAGCTCCTCAGCTTCGAGAAAATCCCACCGGCAGCATCGGATGCCCACGCCATCCTCACCAACGAACAGATCGACCTCATCCAAGACTGCTTCGACACCCAGCCGATCGGAGACTGCCTGCGGAAAGCCGAGGCCATCGCCAACGACCCGCGATACCATCAGACCGCAGCCCCCGACCGGAATCCGCTGCACGACCTCCTCACGGGCGGCTGGCGCGTCCACCTCGTACAGGAGGGCGAACATTACGGTGTGAACGGCAATCTCGTCTACGGGGACACCATCGGCAGCGGGGCACCCCACATCGGGGAGCGGATCAACGACTGCCAGCTCTACGGGCACGGCCTGCCCCTCGTGGAGTTCTACGACATGACGAAAGACACGGAGCAGGGCGGCCAGTTCGTCAGCCGCTACTACATGAGCACCCTCCTCGGCATGGATGAATCCGGTACACCCCTGAGCGACATGCGGTCGTTCAGCCTTGACGGCGGCGTTCCATCATGGACCGTGGCAGGCACCGACCTGCAAAACGTGACCGACTGGCTCAACACCGTTAAGGAGACACTGCAACCCGCCGTCGGAGAGGAACCGACCCCCGCGCCCGGCCCCGAAGAGCCATCCACCTATGACTACCAGCTCCTCGACCGGTTGAAGTCCGACTGCGACTACTACCTCGGCGCGTGCGTGGACTTCGGCATGGACATGACGGCTGCCCAGAAGAACCTGTGGGCCGGAAACATCGAGGCACAGGTCTCCAAGATGCGGGAACTCTACGACAAGCTCCCCGAGAAACCGGACTGGCTCACCATGCAGGACATCGACCGGTACGAGCACGACATGCTCGCCCAACGCGACAACACAGCCGGGCAGAAGGAATCCGTGAGCCTCAGCGGGGAGGCCAAGAGCGCACGGGACTCCTCCCGCGCACTCGACGCCCACACGCCCGACGCCCCGACCCATGAAAACCAGCGATAGAGAAAGAAGGCCCCATCATGAAGGGAATGCTCATACCAACGGACGGCACGCCCCATGCCATCGACATCCAACAGGATGAGAATGGGTCCGCGCTCCACGACCTGCAACAGTTAGTGGGCGGATACATAGAACCGTTCGACGTGATCTTCGGGGAGAACATCTGCCTGTACGTGAACGAGGAGGGGCTGGGAAACTGCCCGCCCAACCGGGCCGTCTACGCCACCCGGAACATGGTGGAGGAAGGCTACCTCTCCCAGATGGACTACACCAGCGTCGTGCAGGAGGGCGAACTGTACACCATCCTGTGGGGCGACATTGTGGCCGTGGGTTTCGACCCGGAGACCGGCATGGACCGGGACCTGACCGACGCGGAGATCGCCCAAGTGGGAGACTACTTCACCAAGGTCTCCGCGCCCGGCAGCGGCCTCGCCGAAGCCCTCGCCATCCAGCAGGGCCACCGCAGGGAGGAACCTGTGCAGGAGCATGGCGTGAGCCTCAAGGATGAGGCGGACGCCTCCCGCGACGCCTCGGACGCGCTCGGCGGAGGCTCTGCGCCGGATACTCCCCAGCACGGCATGGATGGGCGGTAATCAGGCAAACGAAAAGCCGGATACGATCATTCGGGCTGCAATTGCCCGATGATATATCCGACCTTACCGGCGGTTTCCCGCCGCATCAAATATACCAGAAATACTGGAAAAACACAATCCCACAAAAATGTCTAACTATCAATCTATGATGATAGTAGCCAACAAAGGAAGGAGATTTATGGAACAGACGGTATTGAATCCGGTGGAGATCATCGCCTACGCCGGTCTGGAACGGAACCGGCAACGCCGGGCCAAGAGCCGATGCGTCATCCGCCTCGATTTCGAGAGCGGGCGCGGCATCCTCTGCGATCTGGACAGGATTCGTTCATTGATGCACCAGACCCACACGCAGCATGAGATGTACCTGTTCAAGGAGATGGTGGGACGCCCGGTGGCCCCCATGGCGCTGCACCCCATCCGCATCTTCATCGCGTCCCGTCCGGAGGGCAGAATGCACGGGACAAGGAGGGCAGCATGACCAAGGACCGTTCCATCATCCTGACCATCCGGGAATACGAGAACTCCGTGGACATGCCCGACGAGGAGCGCGTCACCTATCTGGACCCGCGAGGCGGCGTCCATCTGAAGGACGGGGACGACCGTTCACAGGAGTATACGGACTATGCGGAGGAGTGCGCGGAATATCTTCGGTTCGGCGATGAGGTGGATGATGTCACCTGCGGGGATTTCCCCCGCACCAGCGCAGTGAAGGTCTGCGATACGCCCCGACTGTACATAGAGGCCGGGTTCGACCAGCTTCCCATGCTCTACACCCAGAAGCATCTTCTCAGGGCGATCCGTCCAAAAAGCGAGGATGACCCGCACCGTCACGGCCTGTCCGTCGCGCAGTTGAAGCGCCTGCCGGAACTGCTGGCCCATCCGGTGATGCTCTGCGACAGCCCGGCACGGGAGGATACGCTGCTCGCGCTGCTCCGCGCCGTCGATTGCGATAACCTTCCGATCATCGCGGCGATCCGCCCGAACGGGCCGGGATATTACGAGCTGCGGGAGATCGAGACCAACTTCATCGTCACCGTGTACGGGAAGAACAATTTTTCGCGTTATTTCGACAACCTCATCACACCCGACAAGGTGATCTATTACAACGAGGAAAGAGGCCGCGATCTCAACGCGCTTGCGAAACTCCAATTGCTTCGGAGCCACGTTGTCGATCCCGGCCTCTGTAACATTATTATACGCCGCCCGCAGTGCATAGTCAATATGGAATCCAAGAATCAATCCGCATACGGGCTAGATACCGAGACGAAGGACGCACGGCAGGCCAGTGAGGAACTTGGCAGCATGGGCGATGCCGGACGTGTACAGGACAAGGGGGAGCGCTGATGGCGACCCCCATGATCGAGCAGTTCCCCAAGGGGAAGCTGAACAAGTGCTGGCACTACATCGACCTGTGCAAGTATGTCCATCCCGAGCTGACGGGCACCATTGACCGGATGAGGGACATGCTCATCCGCTACACCCTCATCAAGCCATGGCCTCTGCGCGGCGATGCCCCCGAATGCTTCCACGTTAGGTTCCTCCCCAAGGAGCATTTCGATTTGGAAAAGGCGATCGTCGATTGCCGTCTCGACTATGTACGACAGGGAAAGGTCTATCAAAATGGTGCATGGTGAGATACCGGCCTGCCACACCTGCCCCAAGATGGCGCCCTCTGCGTATCAAGAGCAAGGAGACAAGCCATGGATGAGGGCGGCAGCGCCCAATTTTCGGAACACAGGAAGGACTAATTGATATGGGATACAAATTGGTGATCGCGGAGAAGCCGATGCTGGGCCGGGACATCGCCCGCGCCATGTGCGGCAGGAAGGTGTCGGAGACCACCCCATTGCCCATCAGCGGCAACGGGTACACGGTGGTCGCCTGCGCCGGGCATCTGCTGGAACTGGTGGAACCGGAGCATGTGGACCGGAAGTGGGGTGAGCCGTGGAGCATCGACTCACTGCCCATCCTGATCCCGGACTGGCCGAAGCAGCCCGCCAAAGGCAAGGATGATCTGGTGGAACGCATCAGGGGCCTGCTGGACGATGCGGACTGCGTGATCCACGCGGGCGACCCGGACGACGAGGGCCAGCTCATCGTGGACGAACTCTTGGATTACCTCGGCTACAAGGGCGAGGTGCTGCGCGTCTACGTGAACGACAACATCGAGAAGAACATCCGGAAGGCGTTCGAGCAGCTTGTCCCCAACGGGGAGTGCCGCAACGCGGGCAGGGCCGCCTACGCACGGCAGATGGCGGACGCCTGCTTCGGCATGAACGAAACCCGGCTCGCCACCAAGCGGCTCGGCGGACGGTTCACCGTGGGCCGCGTGCAGACCCCCACCTTGGGACTCGTGGTCAACCGGGACGAGGAGATCGAACACCATGTGTCCCGCAAATACTACGAGCTGACCGCCACGGGCGGCTGCACGGACGCGCAGGAGCCTGTCACCTTCAAGTTCAAGCCCGGCAAGACGCTGCTGGACGGGGAAACACGCCTGTTCGATCGGGAACCATTGGACGCCCTCAAGGACAGGCTGGACGGCACCGGCACCGGGTTCAACACCGTGCTCTCCGAGAAGGTGGAGAACCCGCCCCTGCCCTACAACCTGACGGTCCTCCTGTCGGACATGAGCCGCCGGTACGGGTTCACCGCCGCGAAGACCCAGCAGATCACGCAGGATTTGCGCGACAAGTACAAGGCCATCACCTACAACCGCTCGGACTCCCAGTACCTCAAGGAGGAGCACCACACGCAGGCACCCACGGTGCTGGCGCAGGCCATGAGGAACCTCGGCGTCTCGTGGAAGCTGGACTACACCCTCCGCTCCAAGGCGTTCAACGAGAAGAACGTCACCGCCCACCACGGCATCATCCCGCAGGAGGCGGACGCCCCCGTATCGAAGATGACCAAGGACGAGGCCAAGGTGTACACGGCCATCGTGGAACGGTACGCCATGCAATTCCTTCCCCCGGCCCGGTACGACGTGAGCACCAGCACCTTCACCACGGAGGAGGGCAGCTTCACCGCCGTGTGCAAGCGATTGAAGGACGCGGGCTTCAAGGCCACCTTCGGCCACGCGGGCGAGGAGAATGAGGAGGACGCGCCCACGGGGAACCCGTGGCTGGGCGAGGGGGACCACACCCTCACCGGCATCTCCTGCACGGTGACGGAGAAGGAGACCACGCCGCCCAAACCGTACACGGAAGGCACCCTCATCGCCGACATGGCGTCCATCGCCAAGTACGTGAAGGACCCGGAGACCAAGGCCATCCTGAAACGGAAGGACGACGGCAAGAAGGGCGAGCACGGCGGCATCGGCACCACCGCCACCCGTGCGGAGATCATCGAAAAGCTCAAGCAGCGCGGCTTCCTCGACGAGACCGGCGGCAAGGTGCGTTCCACCGAGAAGGCCCGCGCCTTCTACCGCCTGCTCCCGCCGGAGATTCGCGGCGCGGACGTGACCGCCCGCTGGTGGCTGATCCAGCAGGACATCGCCGACGGCAGGGCCAACGTGAACAGCTTGCAGGACAACGTGGTGAACGTGTTCCGCCAGCACATGGACACCGCCTACCAAGGCGCGCACATAGCTTCCGGCTCCCACCCCGTGGTGGGCAAGTGCCCGATGTGCGGTCAGGACGTGGTGAAGACCGGCAGCATCTACGCCTGCTCCTCCAACAAGAACGAGAAGCAGGAGGACGGCACATGGAAGCAGATTTCCGGGTGCGGGTTCAAACTCTTCGGATTCTGCGGAAAGAAGCTCTCCGAGAAGCAGGCGTCCGCCCTGCTCTCCGGCAAGCAGGTGCCGCTCAAGGGCTGTAAGTCCAAGGCGGGCAAGACCTTCGACTGCAAGATACGATTGGAGAAAGACGGGGACTTGGAACCCATCTTCGACAACAAGCCCAAGGGCAAGTACAACAAGGCGAGGAGGTAAACCATGAAACAGGACGCAAACGCGGTGACGTTGGAATATGTGAACCGGTGGGGCGACCACCACACCCTCGCTCTGTACAGGGATTCCTATGCCATGGGCGGAGGTTTCGCCATCTCCGCCCTCGATGCCACGGACCCGGCGGACAGTGAGTACCTGTCGCCGTGGAGCGACATCACCGTGAACATTCCCGACAACCCGGACGCCGCATGGTGGTGCGCCACGGAGGGCAACGTCATCATCGACACCAACAACAACTCGAAAGAGCTGGTGGATGCGCTCGTTGGAGCTGGGATCATCACCCTTACGGATCGCGTCTGTTATTCCGGCTACTGCACCTACCCGTTCGCCAAGGTCGCCCCGTGGGCGATGGAGGCCATGGGCACCTACGAGGAGACCATCGACCGGCTGAACGGAGACTCCCACGATGCGCCGCAGACGGATACGCCCGGCAGGATCGCGGTCGGTGTCGGATACACGTTCACCCTTGTCCCAATCGCCGAGACGGAAGGAATCAATCTCAAAGAATCCGGCAACATCGTGGCCGTGGACGGGCAGGACTACCCCCTGATGAAGGGCACCGCTTTTGAGGATTCCCGCAAGGTGGACGCCCTGCTGGACGCCCATGGGGAGCTGCGCATTAAAGACCATCTCCGGATGCAGGAACCGCTCTCACTCCGGGGCGCGGCGGAGCAGGCCCGGCAGGCGTCCGAACAGTTCACGCAGGATATGCCGGGCATCAGCCCGGCGAAGGAAAACAACAGATAGGAGGCAGCCATGCCGCAGGAAGACAGGATATATTCGACGGGCCGGGAGGCAATCGAATCGCTCAGGGAGGATTACCGGGACTTCAATGATGACCCGGCTGTGTCCTTTGAGGAGTTCGCCGGGGATGTCCTCGACACTTTCGAGGCCGCGCCAGACGCGGTGTTCTCCTATGATCCGCAGATCAGGCCGGGTTCCATCCAGCGTCTGCCGGAGCCAAGCCGCGAGGAGCTGCTGGGCCTGTGCGATCTCGCCAGCACACAGCTCATGAACAGGGCACGGAACTGCGCGAACCCGCATGATATGGTGCGGTACGCGCTGGCCGCCGAATGGATCGAAAACGACAATGCGGAACTTGTTCCATTCCTCACACAGGAGGAGCGGAACCGCATCACCATCGAACTCGCCAAGAACAACCGCGCGGCCGCGTCCGGGGTGTTGGAGGACAGCGCGTTGGAGAACGTCGCCCATGCCCATGGCCCCGTGGATGGGCCTTCCACGGAAAGGCCGGAGGTGTTCTGCACGATCCAATGGGCGAGGGACGACATCGCGCAGGCCATCGAGGACGCTATCGACCCGTCATACGACGTGGAACTCGACCGGCACGGTCCGCAGGGCGAACAGGTGGAAGCCCTCATCGATCGGGTCATCGCCGAGATCGGAAGTGATCTTCAGGACCGTTCCATCGCAATGGGGTGGAGCGTGATCGCCAACTTCCTGCCGGATGAGGTAATCCGGCAGGCGGCGACCCTCGGCACTCCCGAGGAGGAGCGCGGTTTTCTCGCTGAACCGGTTCCCGGATATGTCCGTGACTGGTACGTGCACACATACCCGGACGACGATCTCGGGCAGCGAATCACCCCGGACCTGACCTTTGATGACGCCATGCAGGCCGTTTCCTTGGGCGGGGACTTCTATGATGCGCTGGGCGTCGATGACTCTATTGTGCGTGAGCGTGTCTTCCGGCAGTTGGAGGCTCGCACCGGCATCCCCTATGATGCCATCTACGAGGCGTGGCTGGACGCGAAGCCGGTTCCCGGCTGGCATCCGGTGCAGCCGCCGGAGCTTGCGCCCCACGTCCCGGAGGAGGCGCTGCACAAGCCGTTCCCGGCCCGGCTCGCGGATGAGGCTGAGGCATCCCGCACGGCGTCGGACATGCTGGCCGGGTCCAGCGGCCCTGCCGCCCAGCAGCAGGAGCGGTGAACCGCAGCGGCAACGATGCCGCTGTCCTGTACTTGGGGACGCGCAAATTCTCCGCGTGTCCCCACAAGCGGATGTTACTGCGCGAATATGGGGAATGAATCGCGCTTTTGATTGACGGTGTGCGGTTTCCACAGCCGTTTGTTACACCGGATTTACCCTCATTCGAGGATTTTATCTATTTCCCAGTCTCCCGAATATTCTCCGTGCGGTACCACGTACCGGCACGGTTCATATAGATCACTTCACAATGTCGTGAAAACGGAAAGGAGACCACTATGGAACAGTTCAAGGCAAGAATCCACAGGCTCAGACAGGCGATCCCCCTTCATCGCCTCCGGGCCTCCGCCATGGCGTTCCTGCTCATGCTGGGCAGCATGTTCGGCGTGTTCACACCGGTCATGCAGGCTTACGCGGCGGAACCCACCATCACGGGCACCTGCCATATCGAGGTGGACGACCTCGGGGCCAACACCGGAGGATCGGCGCCGTACACCACCTTCTTCGTGACCATGCCGGACGGGCAAACCTACCACGGGGAGTGCATCGACCACGGGAGCTACATCCCCTTGGCCGGGGAGTACCCGTTCACCGGCACATGGAACGGCACAGGCTACGACATCACCGTGGAAAGCCAGTATTACGCCGCCACCAGAGAGAATGTCTATCCGGACGAGCGGATCAATTTTGACCTCTACGGGCCGGGCTACACGCAGCGGGTGGGAAAGTTCACCTATATGCCCTACGGCCATGTCCAGATCAGGAAGGTGAGCGCCGACCCCTCCCTCACGGACGGGAACAGCCTGTATTCACTGGCGGGCGCGGAGTTCACCGTCTACGGTCAGGACGGCAGTGTGCTGGGCGTCCTCACCATGGGGGAGGACGGCACCACAGGCACCTTGGAACTGCCCGCAGGCACCACCGTCACCATCCGCGAAACCAAGGCCCCGGAGGGCTTCTTTCCCGCAGCGGAGCAGACCGTCACCATCGCCGCGCAGGAGACCACCACCGTCACGTTCACGGATGCTCCGGCCTACGAGCCTGCCGGGCTGATGGTCACCAAGCACGACGGGGAGAACGACCTGCCGCAGGGCGACGCCACGCTCGAAGGCGCGGAGTTCACCATCGAATACTACGACACCCTCGACTACGGCGATTATGACGCCCTCAAGGCGGCGGGCATCACGCCCCTGCGCACATGGGTCATCGCCACGGACGACGGCGGTCAGGCTTCCCTCGATGACGCCCATCTGGTGTCCGGGGATGACCTGTACCGGAACACCGACGGACAGGCCGTGCTCCCGCGCGGTACCATCGTCGTATATGAATCCCATCCTTCGGAAGGGTATCTCCTCAACGAAGGGTTCCACAGCTTCCAGAAGATTCAGGAGCAGCCCATGGAGAACACCGTCACCTACCAGACGCCGGAGGCTCCGGAACAGGTGATCCGGGGCGGCGTGGAGGTCCACAAGCACGATCAGGAAAGCGACCTGAACACGCCTCTCGGCGGCGCATCCCTCGACGGCACCGTGTTCGAGGTGCGCACCACCAGCGAGCAGCCGGTCATCGTGGACGGCGAAACCTACAATAAAGGCGAGGTCGTGGCGATTCTCACCGTCAAGGACGGGTACGCCGCCACAGCGACGGACGCCCTGCCCTACGGCTCCTACACGTTGCAGGAGACCCATGTTGGGGAAGGCTATCTCCTCACCGACACCACGGTCTACCCGTTCACCATCCGGGAGAACGGCGTCCTCGTGAACCCCGTCACGGGGGACGGGCATGTCCATAATCAGGTCAAACGCGCCGACTTCGGGTTCAGCAAGAAGACCGGCGACAGCGCCGACATCCTCGACTACGTGCCTTTCAAGCTCACCAGCCTGACCACGGGCGAAGCCCACGTCATCGTCACCGACGCCAACGGGTATTTCAACTCCGCGTCCTCGTGGAACCCCCACACGCAGAACACCAACGGCAACGACTGGGCGCTGGGTGAAACCGGGACCATCGACAGCGTTCTGCTCGACCCCACCGCAGGCGTCTGGTTCGGCCTCACCACCGAGAACACCATGGTCGAAACGAACGACGGCCTCGGCGCACTTCCCTATGACACTTACCGCATCGCGGAGCTGCGCTGCACCGCGAACGAGGGCTACCAGCTCGTGGACACCACCGTCACCATCACCCGTGACGGTGTGGTGTACGACTACGGCACCCTAGACGACCAGCCTCAGCTCAACGTCTCCATCACCACCAACGCCTACGATCCCGCAGACGGGGACAACACCATCATGGCCGGGAACGTGGAGATCGCCGACAAGGTGACCTACACCGGCCTCACCGCAGGCGAAACCTACCGGCTCACCGCCATCATCGTGGACGCGGAGACCGGTGAACCCGTCACCGTGGACGATAAGCCCGTCACCGCCATCCACGAGTTCACCACACAGGCTGCGGACGGCTATGAGATCGTGGAAACGACCCTGCCCGCCACCAGCTTGGGCGGCAGGACCGTCACCGTGTTCGAGGAGCTGCACCGCGTGAGCGACGGCACCCTCATCGCGGAGCACAAGGACAAGGACGACGTGGACCAGCAGCTCCGCGTCATCGCCCCGCAGATCGGCACCACCGCCACGGACGGCGCGGACGGCGACAAGACCGTGACCGCCGATACGAAGGCCACCATCGTGGATACGGTGGAGTATACGAACCTCATCCCCGGCGAGGAATACACGCTCACCGGCACCCTCCATGTGAAGCGCACGAACGAGGACGGCAGCGTGACGGAAGAGAGCCTGCTGGACAGGAACGGCGATCCCATCACCGCCGAGACCACGTTCACGCCGGACTCCCCAGACGGTTCCGTGGAAGCCGTCTTCACCTTTGACGCCACAAACCTCTTGGACGGCACCGAACTGGTGGCGTTCGAGACGCTGAGCCATAACGGCGTAGAGGTCGCGGTCCACACGGACATCACCGACGAGGGGCAGACCGTCACCGTAGAAAACCCCAAACCGGCAATCGGCACCACCGCCACGGACGGCGCGGACGGCGACAAGACCGTGACCGCCGATATGGAGGCGACCATCGTGGATACGGTGGAGTATACGAACCTCATCCCCGGCGAGGAATACACCCTCACCGGCGCGCTCTATGTGAAGCATGTGGACGAGGAGGGCAATGTGACGGAGGAAGCCCTGCTGGATGCGGACGGCAATCCCATCTCCTCCAAGACCACGTTCACGCCGGAAACTGCCAGCGGCAGCGTGGATGTGACGTTCACGTTCGACGCCTCCGCCATTGCGGACGGTACGGAGCTGGTGGCGTTTGAGACCCTGTTCCATAACGGCGAGGTGATCGCCGTCCACGCGGACATCACCGACGAGGGGCAGACCGTCACCGTGGAAAACCCCACACCGGAGGAGCCGGAGACTCCCGACACCCCCGACCAGCCCGAACCGGAGCAGCCCACCCCCGAGCCGGACAAGCCGCAGGGTTCCACCTATGGCAAGACCGGCGTGAGCACCACACCCATCGCAGTGGGCGTGATCCTGCTGATCGCTGCGGCGGGCGGCGCAGCCTTCTACGCCCATCTCCTGCATCGCAGGAACGGGGGACAAGGGCATGACGAATGAGACAAAGGCACGCATCGCCATGGGCATGGCCGTGGGCTTCGCCCTTTTGGCCGCGACCCTGTGCTGGCTCCTGTTCTCATGGGGACAGGCGGCCCGGACGCCGCCCTCCCCCGGAGCGCCGCCCTCCACTGGCGGGGACCCGGCAGCCCCTTCCCTGACCATGACCTCCGGCGCATCCTCCTCCACGGGGGAGGATGCCGCCAGCGAGGCGTCGGATGATGGGTTCCCCACGGTGGACTGGGCCTACTGGCAGGGCGTCAATCCGGATGTCATCGGCTGGATCACCGTGCCGGGCACCACCATCAATTCCCCCATCGTGCAGGCACCCACGGATGACCCGGACTTCTATCTCAGAAATGACGTGTACGGGAACTACAACATCTACGGAGCCATATATCTCGACGCGGAATGCGTCGAAGCAGGGCTGGACAGCCGCAACGCGGTCATTCTCGGCCACCATTCTGGGAATCTGGAAGCCGCGCCCTTCGGCGTCATCCAAGAATACGCGGACGAAACCTTCGCCGCCGGGCACGCCACGGTGCTCATACAGACCCCGGAGTGGAAACGGACCTATGAGGTGCGGTTCGCCCGGATCGTCAACGGTCTGGAACCATCCAAGAGGACCATCTTCCGCAATGACGGGGATTTCCATGCTTGGTACGACGGGATGCGGGCGGACGCCTCCATGACGCTGGACGCCACCACGGAACCGGAACAGGCCGTCTCCTTGGTGAGCTGTTCCTACTATGTCCATCCGGAGAACGAGCGCACCGTCGTGGTGGCAAGCGGGCACCAAATGGTACCATAGTGGGGTGGAATCCACAACAGACAGAAAGGAAACCAACATGACAGAACCAAACCCATGGCAGGCCCCCCAACAGCCGCCAGCCGCCCCCGCAACGCCGCAGGCGGACGAAGCGCAGCCGGTGACGGGATGCTCCTTCAAGGACGCCATCATCCGATACTGGAAAGGCTATGTGCGGTTCCACGGCCGCGCCTCCCGCAGCGAATACTGGTGGGCGACGCTCTTCGTCTTCCTCGTGTGGCTCGTCCTCAGCCTGTTCGACCAGTCGGGCAGCGGCTTGGGCGCTCTGTTCTCCCTATTGAGCGCCTGCTGGGGACTCGCCACCATCCTGCCGACCATCGCCATCTCATGGCGTCGCCTCCATGACGCGGACAAGCCCGGCACGTTCATGTTCATCGTGTACGGCCTGTACCTTATCGGGTACATCATGTTCTTCTTCGGCCTGTTCGGTGCCATCGGAGGGGCCATCACCGGCCTGTCCAACGGGGACGCCAGCCTCCTGAGCGGCGCACTGGGCATGGGGTCCATCGGCCTCATCCTCATCGTGGCGGGCCTCATCACGAACATCGTGCTCATGTGCCTGCCGTCCAACCCGGATGGCGCACGCTTCGACTGAACCATATAATAGAAACCACGCGGGCGGCAATGGATCGCCGCCCGCCCCATGGAAAGGACAAGTGATCGAAATGGCGGAACAGAACAACCAGCAGAGCGGGTTCGCCCATGTGAAGATACCGGCGGCGTTCCTGCACCCCCACACCATCACCACGGAGGACGGGCGCACCTTCGACAAGGCGTTCGTCCACATCCCGCCGGGCACGAAGGTCAACGGCGTTGACCTGTCCGGCTACTCCTGCGACGTGTTCGTGTCGGACTACATGCGCCAGCAGATGCTCTCCGGCGACCGGGCGCAGGTCACGCTCTCCTTCAAGGCGGACGAGCCGGTGCCCGTGTGGACCGGCAGCCGGGACGACGCGGATCACCCGTACAAGCGTTTCGAGGTGAACCCGTGGGCGCTGGCGAAAGGCATCAAGGAGCAGGTGGAAAGCTACAAGGCGGAGAAGGCCGCCGCGCGTGAGGAACGTGAGGACGGCCTGACCGCCACGGCCAAGGCCAGCCGCGACGCCTCGCAGGCGCTGGCGGGCGACCCGTGGAGCGAATGGCAGGCCCCCGAACCCGCACTGTGACCCGATAGGAGGCCGTCATGAAGGTGGAAGTGCTCTACCGGAGCCACCGGTACGAGGAGTTCGACACGTCCCTGACCTGCCCGGAACCCCACCGGAAGGAGGGCGTGAGCATCCTCACCGACTGGAACCTCTACCTCGGCGACCTGAAGGGGCAGGGCGTGATCCTCGTCCAGCACTGGTACGACGGCACCCCGCCCCAGCAGGGCGAGAACCGGGGCAGCTTCCGGTTCGACGACGGGACCATGGTGACCGCCGCCGTCCGCCGCCCCGGCAGCGCCATGCTCCTCGTCGCCCCGGACGAGCTGGACGGCATCGTGTGGCTCAAGAAGGACGGGGAGAAGATACTGTGGCGTGAGGGCGACGACCTCATCAACGGCGAACGGTTCTTCGCCATGGAACAGCTCTGCTATTTCGACGCGGCCACCGTGTCCATCAATAAGCGTGCTCTGGCCGTGTTCGACTACCTCAAGCACGTCCACCCGGACGACAGCGACGAGACCGTTGCCGCCAGCATGGGCTACACGCCCGCCGCGATCCAGCGCATACAGGACGCGGAGCTGGCGCAGGACGACGGCTACGACGACGAGGAACCGGACGAGGATGACACGCCGGAGGAGGAAGACGGAGAAACGGAGGAGAAGACCGCGATTCCGTTTGATTTCGCCTGATAACAGGCCCGTACAGGGGGCGTCCCAATCAAAGGACGCCCCTTCGCCTATTCCACGCCTTGACGCCATTTCTGCTATCATGCTACAATAATGGCAAGCAATAAAGCTGCCATCCTATATGACTGGCTTTGCCGAAACATACCCAGAAGAAGGACTCTACCATGGACGAATACAGAGATACAACGCTGCATAACGCGGAAGGCACCGAAGACGCCCTCCGTGCGGATATGAATGGCAATGCGGCTCCCGAAACCGCGAACGCCGCCGAAACCGAAATCCTGAGCGCCGTGGCCGACATCGCGTCTGAAGAGGACGAAACGAAGGATGGTGCCGGTCCTGTCCGGCACCGTCGAAGCCATCGCAGGCGGAACATCGCCATCGCCAGCGTGATCGCCGCCGTTGTGGTGCTGGCGGGCGGCGCGGGCGGTTACGCCTATGCGGCGTCCAACGTGCAGAAGGGCGTGGACGCGGCCCAAGCGAACGCGCAGGCCGTGGACAAGCAGCTCACCGCGAAGATCGGGGACGCGCAGGAACTCCTTGACGGCACCAAGGAGGATCAGGTGGCGGATGAGGCCGTCATCACGGCCCTGTCCGACGCCATCGACAAGGCGCAGGCCCAGACCGGCGTGACCGACACCGGCGCGAACCGATGGCTCATCTGGCAGGAGATGGACGCACAGGCCGCGTATGACGCGGACTCTGCGGATGCATCGGATGCCATGAGCCGGTTGGATAAGGCCATGGACGCCGTGACCGGCTCCATGGACGCGAAGACGCTGGCCGACGCGAAGGCCGCGCTGCAATCCACCGTGGACAGCGCAGACAAGACCTACGCCGATTCCGACGGGAAGGTGCAGGACAATGCCACACGCGACAACCTGAAGACCGCGCTGGACGCCGCGAAGAAGGTGCTGGCGGATGACGATGTGACCGACGCGAAGGAGTACACCGATCAGAAGACCACTGTGGACGACGCGGTGAAGACGGTGAACGACTCCATCGCGGCGAAGGAGAAGGCCGACGCGGAGGCCAAGGCACAGGCCGAGGCCGCAGCAGCGTCCTCCGCCCCTGCTTCCGGTTCGTCCGGCGGCTCCTATTCCGGTTCCGGGTACTATGGCGGCGGCACGTCCTCCGGCTCGTATTCCGGCGGTACCACAGGCGGCTATTACGGCGGGGGATCATACTCCGGCGGATCGGGCGGCAGTGCTTCATCTGGCAGTACTGCTGGCTCATCCGGCTCCTCCAATGACGGGAGCTACCCGCATATGACTGACTCATATGGTATGGAATGGGTGCCCCTTGAGGGAGACAGTTGGAGTTGGACCATAGATAATTGAACAAGAAAGCTCTGAGAAGGCTCTGCCACACCGGTTTTTGGTGTGGCAGAGCCTTTATTTGCCGGTGCTGGTATACTGTCCTGTGGTTACCCATTACCATATCAGGAAGGAGAAATCCATGGGACAACCAAAGAAATCCATGGAAAGCCGCAGAAGCAAGGCAGGACCCCGTATCGGGCGCATCCTACGTGCTTTTGCGGCGCTGATTGTCTCGGTGGCGACACTGCTCACCGGTACCGTGACCGCGCAGGCTGCCGTCGGCAACCTGCCCGGCTACTGGTTCAATCCCACCAGCAGCGGCTCGTGGTACATCGGCTACCATGCGGCTGGCCTCGGCCCGATGGGATATAACGGCGACAACCCCTACTACTGCCTGTCAGCCGGTAATCCCCTGTACAACACCGGCACATGGCAGGAGGTCACCGACACGAACTCCAAGATCGCCGCGTACATGGTGAACAAGTATGTGGGCGACCGTTCCGACTTCACGCAGGCTGCTGTCGCCTACGCCCTGCACGCGCATCTGGACAGGTCCGACACCCATTTCAATGAGATGGTGGCTGCCGGTCTGGAAGGGGCGGACATCAATGCCGTCGCCGCCAAGGCCAACGAGATGTGGAACGACGCCTACAACAACACGCCGACCGACATCAATGCCTCCTATAAGTACACGGAAGGCAAGCTCAAGGGCACCGTCAACCCCGGCATCATGAACACCAATAAGCAGTATGTGGCAGGTGTGCAGTACACGATCACGCTTAACGGCCCAGCCGTGTTCGACGCGACCGGCACCAACACGTATACGGGCGTTACCAAGGCGCAGGAGGAGCACATTGCATGGACGGCAACCGATGACGGCGACGTACAGGGAACTGTTTCCTATGCGGGCATTGGTGCCCTGCGTATGGATTCCGTCGGCCAGCCTCTGTTCATGCGAAATCAGGACCCTCAATACAGGAATGGGACCATTGAGTTCAAGGTGGAGGCGTCCTATCCCCTTGATGTGAGCACGGTCGCCACGAACACGTTCGACCATGCGGGCGACACCCGCCCGGTGCACGACACCATCAACCTGAGCGGCTACGGCGACAGGCAGGAGACCATCACCGGCAAGATCATCCTGAACTGGGACGGCAACCCGGCGGACGAAACCGTGGACCAGAAGGTCGAGAAGTCGTTCACCACGCCTTTGCAGCCCACCGTCAACAGCCCGGACTTCCTGCCCTCCGATTTCGGCTGGGAGAAGTGGAAGGCGGGCCGTTACTGGTTCGACGTGCAGATTCCCAAGCAGGGCCACATGCGTGAAGCGGTGGACACGGATGACCGCGAACCCACCGAGACGTGGGTGGTTGACGCCCCGCACATCACCACGGATGTGAGCAAACGCGTCGTGGGCCTCAACGAGAAGTTCTACGACACCGTGAAGATCAGCGGCCGCGTGGCCCGTGGCAGCTACGTGAAGGTGCAGGCGTATTCGGCTGTCCCCAATGAGCCGGACACCAGCGTCCCGCTGCTGCTGGACCAGACCATCCAGATCACCAACGAGCAGGCGGACGCCTCCAGCGAGCAGGGATCGTTCACCATCCGCACCGACAGCATCAGCAGCCCCACCGAAGGCTACGTGTACTTCAAGGCCACGCTGTACAACCAACGCGGAGATGTACTCGACTCGCATGATCTGGGCATCGAGACCGAGACCGTGCATGTGCTGCCCGTGCTGCTGGAATCGCAGGTCACCAACGAGCGCGTCACCTTCGACCAGTGGTTCGGCGACAAGGCCACCGTCACCGGCATCATCGAACCCGGCTCCTATCTGGTGTTCAAGGCATACGGCCCGACCCTGATGGACGCGACCCTTCCGGACGGCTCCGACAACCCCGCCGTCACCAGCCTCGAACCGCTGTATGAGGAGCGCGTGGACGTGACCGCCCAGCAGGCCGAGGACTCCCACAACCGTCCCCAGACCTTCTACTCGAAGGGCGGCAACGACGAGTACGAGAAGAGCGCCATGGTCACTTCGGCCTCCGGCGTGGACCCCGGCTTCGTGTACTGGGATGTGCGCCTGTACGGCCCGGACGGCAAGGAACGGGCACGCCACCAGCTCGGCATCCCGGAGGAGACCGTGCGCGTGGAGATGCCGACCATCAGCACGCAGGTGTCCGACGCGGACGTGAGCGTGGGCGATGCCTTCCACGATGTCGCCACCGTGCGTGGCAAGGTGGGGCGCGGCTGGTACGTGACCTTCACCGCCTACGAGGCCGTGGCCGGGGACACCGAACCCAACGGGAACGCCGGTAAGATTCTCGACGAGGCCCGCGTGGACATCACCGACGATCAGGCCGACAACTCCAACGTCAAGTCCGAGTTCGACGTGACAAGCCCGGACGCCCACTCGTGGCGTTCCGGTACCGTGTACTGGGTGGCGTCGCTGCATACGGCGTCCGGCGCGGTCGTGGACAAGGGCAAGCTCGGCGAGGAGACCGAGAAGGTCCGTGTGCGCGGCGGCGGCATCATCACCAGCCACGCGCAGGCCATGGGCGCTGTCGGCGGCCAGCTCTACGACGAGATCACCATCTACGATGAGACCGTCGGCCATGAGGGCACCGGCAACGGCAACCTCCATGACAACGCGGGCATGATCCCGGACGACTCCTACGTGATCGTGCGCCTGTGGCGCAACGACGGTCACAACGGGCAGACCAAGGGCCAGATGGTCGGCCAGATTCGCCGTGACGTGAATCAGGAGAACTTCATCCCCTTCGAGGATGGAGGCGAGGCCATCGACGGGCGCACCAACCGGCGCGGCTATCAGACCATCAAGGTCACCGGCGAACAGTTCATCGTCCCCGAATGCCCTTCGGACGGGTACGAGAACGCCGGGAAGTACAACCCGTGCGGCGCTGGCATGTACTACTTCACCGCCACGCTCTACGGCACGGACGGTCAGGTGCTCGACTCGCAGGACTTCGGACAGTCCGGCGACAGCACCGAGACCGGATACCCGTCCGAGGAGCGCACGCCGGTCCAGAAGTTCGCCACCGAACGGGCCAAGAAGTGGTTCAGCATCGACTCGGAGAACTACGCCGACAAGACCATCAGCAGCTACGACATGCTGAAGCAGTGGTCGTATCAGGAGTCCGACGTGGACGTTGACAAGCTCATCGCCCAGACCGACCCCGGCACCACCATGCGGTTCGAGATTTGGCGTGAGGACCCGGCCAGCGACAACGGTGACACGGACGTGAAGGTGTGGGAGGGCCAGAACTGGGACCTGCCAGCCATCAAGTCCGTCGAGGTCGCGGGCGTCGCCAGCGTCAAGAAGGACATGCAGAAGCTCAAGTCCGAGACCGTCGATCTGACCGACAAGACCCTATTCCCCGCCGGTACCTACTACTACCGGCTCGTCATCCAGAACCCGGATGTGGACACCAACCCGAACTACAACACCTCCACCGACCCGGACTACAACCCGACCATCGACGGCAACAGCAACATCGTCTGGTATGACGCCAAGCGCGTCAAGTCGGAGAGCTTCGACATCATCGAGGCCCAGTCCAAGAGCGTGGAGCCGCTGTGGACGAACACCATGAGCGTGGCCGACACGATCACGCTCACCGGCGTCATCCCGGAGGGCACACAGTACGAGGTCGAGCTGTGGAAGGCCACCGAGGGCATGGACGGCAAGACGACCGGCGAGAAGCCCGTCGCCACCACCGGACGCATCGACCTTCCGAAGGAGGCCATCGGCGATTTCCGCATCCACCCGGTGACGTTCACCGCCCCGTGGTTCGAGAACCCCGGCGTGGGCAGCTACCAGTGGAGGTTCAAGATTTGGACCCCGGACGACAAGGGCGGAGCGCCGACCATCTCCGACGAGGTGTTCACCGCGTTCGATTCCGCAGCCGACGCCACGCAGGCCGGTTTCCTCGATGACGGCTGGCAGAGCGTCCCGCAGGATCAGAAGTCGAAGACCCCGAAAGATATGCACGGCTACGCCGACCGTCACCTCATCTATGAGGGCACGCAGGTCAAGGACGAGCATTTCGAGGTCATCCGCATCTCCACGGACGTGACCGCCAGCCCGACGTGGGAGAACCCGTCGAGCAACGGCGAGCCTGCGGTCGATCCGGCAGGCAACGCGCAGAGCTACAAGGGCGAGAACTACATCAACGTCTCCTACGAGGGCGCTGACGTGTCCGACCACGCCAACATCGAAGGCCATGTCCTTGAGGGCTACCAGCTCGGCTACACGCTGTACAAGCGTGCGGACGGCGACGACGCCTCGCAGGACACCGTCGTGTGGACGTACAACCCCGAGGCCCTGACGGAGAACCAGAAGACGCACGACTCCGGCACCTACCATATCGGCAAGGACCAGTACGGCGACTACTACTGGGTGTTCAACTTCCGCAAGCCCGACGGCACCGAGTTCGTCACGGACAAGGTGACCGGTGGCGAGACGAAGGCCAACGACTCCGCCAAGCGCATCAAGTCCGAGTCCTTCCATGCGGTGAGCATCACCACCGCCACCTATGATTGGGGCGCGGTCGCCAACGAAATCTGGGATACGGCGTTCATCCACGGACGCCTGCCCAAGGACGCGACCATCCGCTTCGACCTTGTGAGCAAGGAGACCGGCGAGGTCGTCCAGTCCACCGAACCGGTGAAGGTGGGCGACACGCTTGCCAACGGCACCACCGAGATCGAGTCCGAGCACATCGAACTTGAGAAGGCGGGCGACTACTGGTGGAGCGAGGTCGTGGAGTTCCCCGGCGACCATGACAAGCCGTTCCACACGGGCCGCGACAACCAGCAGCCGGAAAGCCTGCACGGCATCAGCGCTGACACCAGTGTGGTCACCGAGGTCATGGCGGAGCAGTCCAACGTGCACGACACCGTGAAGTTGGAGAACATCGCCGCCAACGACCGACTCATGGCTGCATGGGACCTGTACAAGGTCAACCAGAACGGCGGACCGGACACCGACGAGTACGTGACCACCGTGGACGCCGAAGGCCAGCTGCTGACCATGGGTCAGGAGACCGCCACATCCCCGGATGTGAACATCCTCGACCACTATGACGGCGACTGGAAGAAGGCCGTGGGCGAATACTACTGGGTGCTGCGCATCTGGGACAAGGCCCCCACCACCGAGGATGACCGTCTCGACCTGTACGGCGAGCCGGGCGACAACGGCGGCAACGGCGGCTCATGGGCCGCCGATGAGCCTACCGTCACTCCGGACGGCGTGAGCCACCCCGGCACGGAGTACCGCATCGTCCACACCGGAAAGGCGCGTGACCCGGAAGAGACGTTCCGCGTCATCCACGCCGAGACCAAGGCCGTGAGCGAGGAGAAGATGGGCGTCGCCATTCAGGACAAGGCTATCGTCTACGGCCCGGTCGCCAAGGGCACGAAGCTCTCGTGGGCACTCTACGAGAACGACTTCGACCCGGAGACCGCCAAGCCACTGGAGGAATACGCCGACTACGCGACGGTCACCGCCGAGCAGGAGGCAACCGCCCGCAAGGACGGCAAGGTGGAAATCCTCGGCCCCGAGTTCAAGACGGAGCGCATCGCCACCTACAATTGGGTGCTCAGCCTGAAGCGGCCCGTCCGCGCCGACGAGCCGGGCGATGATACCGACAAGGACGGCGACGGCATCGTGGACGACAAGGTGGAGGACACGGCGATCTTCACGGATACGCTGGGCCGCGCCAAGGAGACCACCGAAATCCTCACCGTGACCACCAAGGCGCAGGAGAACGCGACCGCCAACAAGCCGTTCCACGACACTGCCCTCATTCAGGGCAATGTGGTGGCCGGCACGCAGATCGAGTTCGAGCTGTGGCAGCGCGCCGAGGGTGATGACGTGTCCAAGGACAAGCTCGTCACCACCACCGACCGCGTGACCCTCAAGGGCGGTGAGACGAAGGTGGATTCCCCGGATGTGACCGTCAAGTTCAACGGCAGCTACTACTGGGTGGAGAAGGTCTACCGGCCCACCGACCAGTCCAACCCGGACAGCCCGGTGGAGGACACCCCGTTCCATGTGGGCGAACGCCGACTGCCGAACGAGAGCGTCACCGTCACCGGCGGCCTTTCCCAGACGGGAGCCGCCATCGGCGGGGCAGCCGGACTGGCCGCGCTGCTGCTGGGACTAGGCGGAGGCACCGTAGCGTGGAACAAGCGCCGCAGGCGCGATCCACGCGGCAGGCACGCCGCCTGACCTGACACATAACCGAAGGCAGGCCCCCTGCCCGAAGTGACTCAAGGGGCGTGCCCGCATCAAGCCGGACACGCCCCTTCCTCTTTCGGCCTTCTAAAGAAATGTGAGTGAACATGAAAAGGAAAACAACCGTTCTGCTGGCGGGCACCCTGACAGTATCCATGCTGCTGGGCGTCGCCGCCACAGCCAACGCGGACAGCATCGGCGCATTCGCCGCACAGGCCGTACACACGGTCCAGACATTGGCCGCACCCCGATCCACCGCCCCTACGGGCACATGGTTCACTGTGGACGGGGAACCGCTCGACGGCTTCGATCCGGCCAAGGGCGCGGACGATCCCGGCACCGACTACACGGATGCCGAAACCTACACCGTGGACGGCAAGGTGGAGATACACGACGTGCCCGCCGGATGGACCGTCGATTGCGGCATGATGGTGCACGACCTCACCGGGAAGATGAGCGCGTACTACCTCCTGAAGAACGGCGGGGCGGAGTACCGCTGGTGGTTCGACGGCGCGACCGACATCGTGCACACCACGGACGAGCTGCGCGGCCTGCGCCTGACCGTCAACGGCGTGGAACAGCCCGACGACTGCTCCAAGGACGTGACCATCCACGGGCTGCGCGGGAGCGACGTGACCGGGTTCACCGGCTGGCCGGGACAGGCATGGACATTCAGCGTCGGAGACTACCAGAACGGGGAAGGCCGCCGGTACGTGTTCAAACCCAAGAACGCGGACACGCCGCAGGTCACCTACACGTTCATGTTCGACGCTCCCAAACCGTCCAATGAACTCGGCGTGGTCGTCGCCCGCCTCGACGACGGCTCTCTGGTCACCGGATTCGACGGCACCAAGGGCGTCAGCTACGACATCCCCGAAGGTCACCGCGTCACCCTCGAAAACATCCCTGACGGATGGGAGGAGACCGCGAACGCCACCGTCACCGGCGGCGCGCAGCGCATCACCCTTAGCAGCACCCTCGATGAGGTTACCTACAGCTTCACGCCCGTGCCCGAATCCTCCTATGCGTGGACGTATGACATCAACATGCTCAAGGACCTGAAGATCACCACGCGCGACGGCAGGCAGATCGAGGGGTTCGACTGGCATGGCGGACAGTTCACCATCCCCTACGACTACGGGATGCTCGTCTACACCGGATACCCCGACGACTGGACGGTAAGCTCCACTTCCGAGGAGACCGGAACGCGCCTGACCATCACCAGCCCGGACGGCAAGGTGAAGGCCGAATACCTGTTCACGCTCGAAACACCACCGGCCTCGCTGGACGATCTGGCGAACGTGAAAGCCTATGCCGACGGCCAGCCTATCGACAGCTTCACACCGAAGGCCGACGGCACATGGACGGTGCCCAACGGATCGGAGATCACCTTGGAGGGCCTGCCCTCCGACAATTGGGTCACCGTTGAACGGCGGCCTGTTCAACATCCCCGAGGGTGCCAGTGTGACGCTGAACAACATCCCCGCCGGATGGACGGCGACCAAGCTGACGGATGGACGGCTCGGCTGGACGCTCACCAGCGACGACGGAAGCCTGTCGGTCACCTACGTGTTCGCACCACCGGCGGCCAAGACGCATAAGGTCACGTTCCTCATGAACGGCGGCACCGGCGAGGACATCACCGAATACGTGCAGGACGGCAAGAAAGTCGCAAAGCCCGCCGATCCCACCAAGCCCGGCGCACGGTTCATCGGCTGGATGCTGGACGGTAACCCCTACGATTTCGCCCAGCCCGTCACCAAGGACCTGACGCTCACCGCAGGGTGGGTGACCACGCACACCGTCACCTACGACTACGGGCATGACGGCCTGACCGATACCGTCACCATCGATGACGGCGACGTGCTGGAGAAACCCGCCGACCCGGAGTGGGAGGGGCACACGTTCACCGGCTGGAAGATGGAAAGCGGGTCCATGTTCGACTCGTTCGGCCAGCCCATCCGCAACGACATGACCCTCATCGCCCAATGGACGACCGCCAGCGGCGAGCAGTTCACTGTGACGTTCCTCGATCCCGAGGGAGGCACCAGCACGCCCGCACAGCAGGTCACGGACGGCGATAGGCTCAAGGAGCCGACGAAGCCGGTGCGTGACGGCTACGAGTTCACCGGCTGGCTACGCGAGGACGGCAAGCCCTATGACTTCACCCAGCCCGTGCACGCCGGGTTCACGCTGACCGCCGGATGGCAGCCCATCCAGTACAACGTGGTGTTCAGCGTCAACGGCGGGGACCACACCATCCCCACGCAGAAGGTCGGCTGGCAGGGCAAGGCCACCGAACCGGCGCAGCCGACACGCGAAGGCTACACGTTCACCGGCTGGTACACGGATGAAGCCTGCCAGAACAGGTACGATTTCGGCACTACCGTCACCCACAACATGACCCTGTTCGCTGGCTGGGAGAAGATCACGCCCACGCCCGTGACGCACACCGTCACCTTCGATTCGGACGGCGGCACCACCTATCCGGCGCAGACCGTGGACGACGGCGAACAGGCCATGTTCCCCGGAACCCCGGTCAAGGACGGGTACACGTTCGTCCAATGGTTCCTCGGCGGCCAGCCGTATGACTTCGGCCAGCCCGTCACCGGCGACATCACGCTCACCGCCCATTGGAAGAAGGACGAGACGCCCGCGCCCGTGACCCACACGGTCACGTTCGACACCATGGGCGGCAGCGCTGTGGACGCGCAGACCGTGGACGATGGCGGGAAGGCGGTCAAGCCCGCCGACCCGACCCGCGACGGCTACGAGTTCACCGGGTGGCTGCTGGACGGCCAGCCGTATGACTTCAATCAGCCGGTGACCGGCGACATCACGCTCACCGCCGGTTGGAACGCCACCCCGGCCATGCACACCGTGACCATCGACCCCGCCAACGGGGAAGCGGTTACCAGCTACAAGGTGCAGGACGGAGCGCGGATCACCCAACCCGCCACCCCGGTCAGGGACGGTTACACGTTCCAAGGGTGGACGCTGGGCGGCCAGCCGTATGACTTCACCCAGCCGGTGACCGGTGACATCACCATCGTCGCCCAATGGGAGAAGGACGAGACGCCCGCGCCCGTGACGCACACGGTCACCTTCGACTCCAATGGCGGCAGCGCCGTGGACGCGCAGACCGTGGACGACGGCGGGAAGGCGGTCAAGCCCGCCGACCCGACCCGCGACGGCTACACGTTCGCAGGCTGGATGCTCGACGGCCAGCCGTATGACTTCGGCCAGCCCGTCACCGGAGACATCACCCTCACCGCCGAATGGACGCGCAACGCGGTCATCGACGAGCTAAAGGGCGTGCGCGCCCTCATCGACGGGAAGGAACTGGACGGCTTCGACCCGACCCGCGACGGCGAGTACACGATCCCCGCAGGCAGCATCGTGCAGCTCGTGGACGTACCGGACGGCTGGGAGATCGTCAGCCGCCCCGGCGCTACGACGGTCACGTTCACCATCACGAACGGGGATCGGAACGTCAGCTACACGTTTACCTACGGCTCCTCACCCGAGGACCCGGACACGCCTGACGATCCCGACAATCCAGACGATCCGTCCCAGCCGGACAACCCCGGCCAGACCGACGATCCGGACACCCCGGATTCGCCCGGTACGGACGATAAGCCGAACACCGGAGGTGAAATCCATATCACCGGCGGCGGGCAGCAGTCCAACCCGAACACCGTCACGGACGACGTTCATGTGATGGCCGAGGACGCGGAAAACCTTGGGGCCACAGGAGCGGGCATCCTCCCGGCGGTCGCCGCCACGGCTGGCGCGGCGGTCCTCGCGGCCGCCCTCGCCATCATTCTGCATGTCAGGAGGAAGAAGGCCGCCGACGCCGATCCGGCAGCGGATCATGAGGCGTAGCCATCGCCTCCAACAGCCCTCGGCCCCCGGCTGCGGGAAATAGAGAAGGGGCCTGCGGTTTCCGCCGCAGGCCCCTTCCATCATTCATGTCCCAATATCCATTGCTGAAGGTCACGCCAATCCGATCCGTCGGACGCGACGGACAGGAAAACGTCGATCAGCTCCTGCTGCTCATAGCGCAGCTCCACGCCGTTCAACGCCAGAAAGACCAGCATGACATGAGCGCCGGTCCGTTTGTTCCCATCCACAAACGGGTGATTGCTCACAAGCCCAAAGCCGAGCCGGGCGGCCTTCGCCTGAAGGGACGGATAAACCGGTTCCCCGCCGAAGGTCTGGAACGGAGCGGCCAAGGCCGATTCCAACAGCCCTTCGTCCCGAATCCCCTCCGTTCCGCCGAACTCCCGTATCAGGTCGGAATGCAGGGCAAGGACCTGCTTCTTCGATAGGATTATCACTTCGCCAGCTCCTCGTAGGCATGGCGGTTTTTGGCGATAAGACGCCGGGATACGGCCAGCACGTCCTCGTCCTCCGCCGTCTGCTCATTTTCCATCTGACTGAACTCCACCAGCACGTAGCGCGGGACGTTGTTCTTCAGGATGACGGCCACACCGTTCTCGTCCACCATCCGGGCCACACGGGAGAAATTCTGGTTCGCCTCCGTGATGGAGACAAGGTTTTTCGTATCAACAACCATTTCAAACACCTCCTGACCCTATTATACCCGAATAATAGGATAAATACAACCTATTTTATAGGGGCGTTTTCTCACCGCAATTTTTCGTCCGGGCCGTCCCCTGCCTGCTTTGCAGGTTTGGACGACCCCGAAGTGTAAAATGGATACCAGCGGAGGATGTTCCCTTGTCCTGTACAGACTCTTTTCACCAAAAAGGGAGCTTCCTCCGTCAGGGAGAGGACGGGACACGGTGTTCCGCATCCCATCCTCTCCCGTCTTGTTGTACACAAGAGAAAGAAATGGATATGACCATTACAAAGAACACAACACCGAGGCTGGTAGCGAGCGGACTGGCGGTAGCTGCCATGCTCACCGCTGCCACCGGAATGACATTCACCGCCAACGCCGACACCCTCGAAAGCGATGAACCGGTACTGACCGTCATGACCTTCGGCAGCGGCAAGGACTCCAACGTGGGTGAATACAAGTACGACGTGCAGGTGCTCGACCGTTCCACCGGAAGCACCACGCCCATGCAGTCGCTGGGCACGCTCACCAACAGCGTGGACCTCAGCGACAAGCACGCGGGCGTCAGCGGCGTGGACCTGAGCGGCATCCTCGACAACGTGACCCTCGACCAGCTTCAGGAATGGTCCGAGAAGGGCTGGGTCAGCGCGCAGGGTTCCGACGGCACCACCTACTACAACGCCAACCTCGCCGTCATCGAAACCGTCGGCAACACAGGCGTCGAACAGCTCGGCGGCTATGGAATGAACAACGGTCGTGCGGTCACCGTCGGCCTCGTGTTCTCGGTCACCGACGACAACAAGGTCTCCTACACCATCAGCAGCGTCAGCGGCGGCACGGGTGCCGTCAACCTGCCCGAGGCACCATCCGACCAGATCGACGAATACTCCATGGCGACCGCGTTCGCCAACGCGACCGTCGAAACCGTGGAGGGCGTGGGCCACAAGGAGTGGAAGGACGAGGAGGACGCCAAGGCCGACAGCCTCACCAAGGCGTATGCCAACCGGTTCAACTTCGACCTGCGCTACACGCCCAAGGAGGGCGACACCGACCAGCATCTCGACAACGACACCTACGAGTTCTCCAATCAGAAGGACGCCGTGTGGGACGAGAACGGCGACATCGACTTCGGCGAGCTGAACGTCAGCCTCACCGATGCGCTGGGCGTCAGCACCGAACCGCTCGACTCGTCCCAGAAGGACGTGTACTACGACACGACCGCGTTCGACACGGCGTTCAGCGACACACTCACCTTCGACGTGATCGAGGAAAACCAGTATGACGCCACGCAGGTCACCCTCCCGTCGCCCACGGACACGCCCGATCTCGTCGTCAACGTGGAGTGGAAGCCCGCGACGAACACGTTCAAGCTCACGCAGGCCGACGATGTGGACATCGTGAACGAGTACGCGGCCCCCGATGACGCCACCGTCACGTTCAACACGCAGACCTCCGACGTGAAGGCCCCGGACCCGGAGACCACCGTGCCCGGCCAGTCCGTCAAGGAACCCACCATCAGCCGTGACGGCTACGTGTTCACCGGCTGGTACATCGACCCGGTGTGCACGGTCCCCTACGACTTCTCGACAGCCGTCCCGGAGGACATCACCCTGTACGCGGGCTGGGAGAAGGTCGCCGAAGGCAAGATCACCGTCAACTTCGACGCGCAGGCCGAAGGCGTGAACAACCCGGACACGCAGGTCATCGACAAGGGCACGACCGCCGAGATGCCCACCGTCCACCGTGACGGCTATTCGTTCGCAGGCTGGTACACCGACCCCGAATGCACGCAGGTCTTCGACTTCTCCACACCGGTTTCGGACAACATCACCCTGTACGCCCGCTGGAGCCAGAACCCCGGCACGGACGAGAACCCGAACCAGACCACCGATCCCGACCAGAAGCCCACCGGCGACGGCCAGCAGACCGATGGACAGCAGGACCCGGATCAAACCACTGGTGACCCGCAGCCCACACAGGGTCTCGCACAGACCGGTATCGGCATCATCACCAGCGTCATGAGCGCACTGGCCCTCGCCGCAGCCGGTGCGGGAGCGGCCATCATCCGCCGCCGTCACAGCACCCGCTGACCGGCATCAATAAGCTGGAAACAAAGACAGCCCGGCAAGGATTCGCAAATCCTTGCCGGGCTGTTCCCTGAAAGAGGATGTTCATGACAGGAGAAGTGGACACCCCATAAGCAAGTATACTCCCAACGCCTGATTCCCGCATTTCCATACTCGTTGCCGTGTCCTGTGTGAGCTGTTCGGACGCCTGCCGGGCCGGTTGGGCAAGAAGAAGCCGGTGAGGATTCTGAAGGTCCCCACCGGCTGCTCGCTGAGGAGGGAAAGGGCGCTGAGAATAGGAGAAGATCGCGCCCTCAATGACATACTATCCCCGGCACCAGACGGACTCCTATTTCGATTTCGCGGTGAAGATCAGGTCCATGCTGTTGTCCTTGTCCAGCGTGAGTCTCATGCTGTCAGACATGACTTCCAGCTTGTAGGTGGTCTCCGCGCCTTCGATGGTGAGGTTGCCGATGAACTGGGGGTTGTCGCTGGAATTGAAACGGGAGAATTGGTCCACGGTGACGGAGTATTCGCCGGAATGGTCCGAGGCTCCCCATTCTCCGTCGTTCGGCCCTTGGTGGAAGATGTAGTTCTCCTGATCGTAGACGCCCTTGACGAAATCTGCCGTGCCGTCCTTGAAGGAGATCGTCTCCGCCTGCTGGCAGGAGCTTCCGCTGCCTGTCGTCTTCTTCCAGTCGGCGGATTCCAGATAGTCCATGACGGTGTTCGGCAGGTTGTCCGTGAACTCCCGTGTGGCGGTCTGCGCCTCCTCCTTGCTCGGGTAGAAGCGGGTGCCCAACTTCTCCTTGCCCGCATACTGGTATCCGTCGCTGCCTTCGATGGGGGTTAGGGTGATGATCTCGCCATGGGATTCGTCCAAGGTGATGCTGCCGTTGTCGGCCTGCGTCCATGTGCCCGAGTACCAGTTGTCGTCCTCCGTCATCTTCCATGTATCGCCATCGAAGCTGATGGAGCTTTCGTCACCGTCGATGGCGGAGACGCTGTAATAGGTGTGGCCGCTGAGGGACGGGCCGCCGCATCCGGTCAGGATTCCCATAAGACCGATTCCGACCGTCACTGCTGCCAGTTTCCCTGCAAAGCCTTTTGCCTGTGCCATTTTGGTCCCTTTCCGTTGGATTTTCTGGCCGTAAAGCCATTACAACAATTATAAGGACCCGCGTTTTCCCCGTCCGCGCCGTCCGTGGCGGCGGTGGGGTTCTCCGTTGCATATCACGGCAAAATGTTGTAAAATAGAAAAGTAGAAGAATAGTGTTTGACAGCCGTTTCGTCAAGGAGGCGATGGCATATGAAATATGAAGTCGGCGCGTTTGACCCCAATCTGCGCGTTCCCATTCCCACCGTGTTCGACCGGATCGTGTGGCTTATCGTTGGCTACTGGTTCAACATTCTCGGTCCGCTTTTCGTCTGGCTGCGCTGGCGGAAGAAGAACAGCTTCATCGGCAAGACGGCGGTCAAATGGGCGTTCCTCGGCACCGCGCTCAACATTATCACCCTTGTGGTGTATTACACGCTGTTCTGACGCCGGTCTATCTTGCTTCTCACGCTTCATCAGGAGACCGGCAGCGATGGCATGTTGCAATAAAAAAACTGCGCCCTATTTCTCCATATTTTTGGAGCAGAGCATATTGGGAGGTGGAAAAGGTTGAAACATTGTAATTTAAGTACTGTTCCGAAAAAGGACGCACAAAGCC
>ENA-OUPA01000180-OUPA01000180.1-human-gut-metagenome-genome-assembly--contig:-NODE-180-length-49616-cov-8.06291_pt1 | contig 49616 bp, 40 predicted proteins | sample MGYA00237939_ERZ548770 | MGnify/ENA primary metagenome ERZ548770 (study PRJEB26490, sample SAMN05356877) | human gut metagenome | biome: terrestrial biome; feature: human-associated habitat; material...
GCGGAACAGGTGTTATCTTAGCACCTACCGCCCCTTTTGTCAACACCTTTTTTCACTTTTTTCAAATTATTTTTCAGAGCCAGATAGAGACAAATCCATCCATTGATGTTATAATAGGAAAACCGTTTCATTTTGGAGGTATTTCCCTTGGATTTCCAACATATTGAGGCAACTTTCGGGAAGCTGGAGTACCGTTCGCTCTCGTTTTCGAAAGGTCTTAATATTATAGAAGCGCCGAATGAGTCCGGCAAGTCGACGCTTCTCGCGTTTCTTCGCGTGATGCTCTACGGCTTTCCGCCGCGGGAGCGCGGCGCGCTGGCGGACAAGAACCGCTACGCCCCATGGTCACTATCGCCGATGCGCGGCACGCTGGCTCTCACATGTCAAAAGGGCGACATTACGTTGCAGCGCGACACCGCGCGCGCGAATAGTCCCATGGGCCGCTTTTCCGCCGTCTACACCGGCAGCGGCGAAGCGGTCGACGGTCTGACCGCCGCCGACTGCGGCGAAACGCTGCTCGGCGTCCCGTGCGAGGTCTACGAGCGCAGCGCGTTCATCCGCCAGAGCAGTCTGACGGTCGACGCGAGCGCCGAACTCGAGCGCCGCATCGCCGCGCTCATCACCACGGGCGAGGAGGGCCAGTCGTTCAGCGAAGCGTCCGCCGCGCTCAAAAAGCAGCTCAACGCCCGCAAATACAACAAGTCCGGCCGCATCCCCGCGCTCGAGGCCGAGATCAGCGCACAGGAGCGCGCGCTCGAGGAACTGTCGCAGCTCACGCGCAGCAAGCGCAAGGCCGAGGAAGCCCTCGCCTCATTCGATGCCGAGGAAGCCTCGCTGCGCGAACAGCTCTGCGCACACGATCTCTGCGATGCGCAGGACGCCCGCCGCGCCGCCGCGGAAGCGCGGCAGGCATGGCAGAGCACCGAAAGCAAAGCCGAATATCTTCGCCGCGCGCTGATTGAACAGAATGTGCCCGCGCGCGACGCGCTGGAGCAGGGCCGCGCAAGGCTCAACGCGCTCTCTTCCCTCAAGGTTGAGGCCGCGGACGCGCAGCAGTGCTGTGACACCGCCGAAACCGCTCTGTCCGATTTTGACGCAAAGCCCGTCGAGCGCCCGCGCTCACTATTACCTTATATAATAGTAAGTGCCGTGCTATTGCTGCTCTTTATATTTGTTCCCGCATTGCCCAGCCCTGTCGCTCTGGCCGGGTGCATCGTCTCCGGCGCTGCGCTGGCTGCACTTCTTGTCTTAAACTGGAACAACGCACGCAAAGTTCGCGCCGCACACGAGGAAAAGCGCGGTGTCTTAGAGCAAGCCCTGCGCGATGCGCGTTCCGACGCCGCCGCACAGCAAAAGCTGTATGATGCCGCCGCGCGCGAGTTGCTCGTGCTCATCCCCGCGGGCGACATCTCCCGCGTTGGCGCATATCTCGACGCCGCGCTGCAAAAATACGCCGAGCTGGACGCCCTGACGCGCGAGGCGCGCGACCTGTCGCTGCGCTGCGAGTTGCTTTCCGCCCGCGCGCCGAAGGGTGACGTTCCCGACGAGCCGGTTGTGCGCCCCGCACGCTCCCGTGCGGAGCTGCAAACTGCGCTCGACGCGCTCGCACGGTGCCGTCGTGAAGCGCAGAGCACCTTTGACTACACCTCCGGCCGCTGCCGCGCCATCGGCGACGCCGCCGAGCTTGAAGCCGCACTCACGCAGAAGCGCGACGAGCTTGCACAAAAACAAGCGGAATACGACGCCATCGCCCTCGCGATGGAATCGCTGCAAAGCGCGAATACCGCACTGCAAAACCGCTTTTCTCCCGCGCTCAGCCGCCGCGCCGGCGAGCTTTTCTCCCGCCTGACGGGCGGCAAATACGAAAGTGTCCTGCTTGACCGCACGTTTTCCGCGCAGGCGGGCGAAACGGGCGAGAGCGTTTCCCATGACGCACAGCTTTTGAGCCTCGGCACGCTCGACCAGCTGTATCTTGCCGTGCGCCTCGCCATCTGCGAAAGCGCCCTGCCCGTGGACGATCCCCCGCCCATCGTGCTCGACGACGCACTTGTCCGCTTCGACGACGAGCGCTGCCGCGCCGCGCTCGAGCTTTTATTAGAGGAAAGCAGATCCCGTCAAATTCTGCTTTTCACCTGCCAGCACCGCGAGAGCGCGTATCTCTCCGGCCGCGACGGCGTCACATTCCTGTCCCTATAATTCCAAATTGATAAAGGAGAAATTGAATGACCACACTGCAAGCCCTTCCCCTGCCTTCCAACTTCGAAGACCTCTGCGAGCTGTTTTTGCTCTACATCGCGTACAGCACCCTCGGCTGGTGCGGCGAGATGCTATACTGCTCCATCCCCAAGGGTCACATCTGCGAAAAGAGAGGCTTCCTCAACGGCTTCCTCTGCCCCATTTACGGCCATGGCGCGCTGCTCGTGCTGTATCTTCTGCACGGCGGCTTCCAGAATCCGGTGCTCACGTTCATCTTCGGCGCGATCGTCACGTCGATCCTTGAATACTTCACGAGCTGGATCATGGAAAAGCTCTTCCACATGCGCTGGTGGGACTACTCCCATTATAAATTCCAGATCAATGGCCGTGTGTGCCTTCTGAACTCCACGTGCTTTGGCCTTGCGTGCGTGCTGCTGTGCCACCTTGTCCAGCCCTGGCTGTGGGAGCACATCGTGAATCTCGGCCCTACCATCACCGTGCCGCTCGCGTCCTTCATCTTCGGCATCTATCTGATGGACACCGTGCTCTCCATCCGCAGCGCCATCCAGCTCAGCGCTCAGATGGGCAAGCTGCGCGAGCTGCAATCGGAGCTCAAGGACTATGTCGCCGAAAAGCGTGAGGAGAGCCAGGAGCGCAAGGCCGAGCGCCGTGCCGAGGTACGCGAGCGCGCCCGCATGCTGCGTGACGGTGCGGATATCTTCGAGCGCCGCCTGCTCCACTCCCACCCCGACATCCGCAAGTCGCGTGAAGACCTGCTCACCGCGATCCGCGCCCGCCTGAACGAGAGCGAGACCGAGGCCAAGAAAGCTGCCGACGAGCTCTTCGGCGATGAGCGCAAGGCGTAATTTGCCAGCCCGCACGCGGTTGACTTCCGCGCGCAAACGGTATAAACTAAGCGCGCCGTCGTTAAGCTGACGGCACACCACGCAGCAAAGGAGAATACTGATCTATGAGCGAATGCACCCATAATTGCTCTACCTGCGGCGAGAGCTGCGCTGAGCGTGCAACGCCGCAATCCTTGCGCAAAGCGCCGCACCCCGAAAGCCACATCGGCAAGGTGTTCGGCGTTGTGTCCGGCAAGGGCGGCGTCGGCAAGTCCATGGTCACGAGCCAGCTCGCCGTCACGCTGCACCGCCGCGGTTACAAGGTCGGCGTCATGGACGCCGATATCACCGGTCCCTCCATCCCGCAGGCCTTCGGCGTGCACGACAAGGCCGTCGGCACGCAGACCGCGCTCTACCCCTGCGTCAGCCACAGCGGCATCGAGGTCATGTCCATCAACCTGCTTTTGGAGGATGAGACCGATCCCGTCATCTGGCGCGGCCCCGTCATCGGCGGTGTCGTCCAGCAGTTCTGGACGGATGTTGCCTGGGATGTGGACTATCTGTTCGTCGATATGCCCCCCGGCACGGGCGACGTGCCGCTGAGCGTCTTCCAGTCCATCGCGCTCGACGGCATCATCGTCGTCACCTCCCCGCAGGAGCTTGTCTCCATGGTCGTGGAGAAGGCCGTGAAGATGGCTGAAAAGATGGACGTCCCCATCGTCGGCGTCGTGGAGAACATGAGCTATGTCGCCTGCCCTGACTGCGGCAAAAAGATCTACCTCTTCGGCGAGGGCAAGAGCGAAGAGGCCGCAAAGCGTCACTATCTTCCCCTGCTCGCCCAGATGCCCATCGACCCGAAGCTCGCCGCCCTTGTGGACGCGGGCAAGATCGAAGAGTTCGAGGGCACATGGCTGAACGCCGCCGCCGATGCGCTCGAAAAGACGCGCAAGCGCGCCGAATAGCTTGAGCATTGACAAAAAATCGCACCTCGAACGAGGTGCGATTTTTTATGTTCTGTTTGTGGCTCAGTCGTTGGAATAGTTGTCGAAGTAGCCCTGAATGTAAACAATGGGCGTACCCTTGTCGCCGCTGCCGCTCGTCAGGTCGCAGAGCGAGCCGATCAGGTCGGTCAGGCGGCGGGGCGTCGTGCCCTCGGACACCATGTTGCCGACCAGGCTCTCGCTGGTCTTCTCGCGGATGCGCTCTTCGATGGCTTCCTTCAGCGCCTCGCCCTTGAGATCGCCGAAGTCATTGTCGGCGAGGTACTTGAGCTTCAGCTCGTTCGGCGTGCCGACAAGGCCCTTGGTGTAGCCGGGGGAGACGACGGGGTCAGCGAGCTCCCAGATCTTGCCGACGGGGTCTTTGAACGCACCGTCGCCGTAGACCATGGCCTCGATGTGCTTGCCGCTGGCCTTGCTGAGTCTCTCGCCCAGCTCCTCGGCAACGGCCATGCAGTCGCGCGGGAAGAGCTTAACGGTCTCCTCGGTCGCCTTGTTGGAGCCGAGCAGGCCGTATTCGGCGTTGTAGCCGCTGCCGTCGACGCTTCTGTTGAGCAGATCGTCGAGGCCGAGCACCACGCGGGCGCCAGCGGCCTTGAGCAGGCGCTTGCTGCGCGCGCGGGTGTGGATGTCGCAGGTGATGACGGCGTCGGTGTAGTCGCACAGCGTCTGCACGCGATTGCCGAAGATGACCTCGACCTCAGCGCCGGCGTCGGTGATGATGCCGGAGTAGAAATCGATGTAGTCGACGCCCGTGAACGGGTGCACCGCCGCGCCGAATTTCTTGCGGAATTGTTCGAGCGTCAGAACATCGCTGTACGGGTCGACGCCCGCCTCGTCGAGCTTGTCCCAGTCGACAAGGCCGTTGCCCACCTCGTCAGAGGGGTAGGAGAGCAGCAGCACGATCTTCTTGCAGCCCATCGCCATGCCGCGCAGCAGCAGGGAGAAGCGGTTGCGGCTCAGGATTGGGAACGCGACGCCCACGGTGCCGCCGCCGGTCTTTTCGCGCACGTCTTTCGCGATCTGGTCGAGCGTTGCGTAGTTGCCCTGCGCACGCGCCACGACGGATTCCGTCACGGCGACGACGTCGCGGTCGCGCGGCTCGATGCCCGCTTCCTTCCACGCTTCCATCACGGAAGCGGCAGCGACCTCAGCAATGTTATCTCCCTCGCGGATGATGGGTGCGCGCACGCCGCGCACGACAGTTCCGATCGTTCTCATCTTGATCTCCTTTTTATTTTATAGTCAGCGCACAAGGCGCTCTTGCAAAGTCATACAGTCTAGTATTATAATCACAGTATAGGGATAAGTAAAGCATCGTTTTTTGATAATAAATATAAATCATTCTTATGGTTTAAGATCAGGAGGGTTTGCCAAATGGTCAAGCTGGAGCTTTACCGCGTCTTCCGCGAGGTCGCCGAGGCCGGGAATATTTCCCTGGCAGCGGAGAATCTCTACCTTTCGCAGTCCGCCGTCAGCCAGAGCGTCAAGCAGCTCGAGCAGCAGCTCGGCACGCGTCTTTTCCTGCGCTCGCCGCGCGGCGTCACGCTCACCGAGGACGGCCGCCTCTTATTTGAATATGTGCGCAGCGCCATGGGTCTTCTCGAGACCGGAGAAGATAAGCTCCAGCAGTCGCGCACGCTTCAGGCCGGCACGCTCGTCATCGGCGCGAGCGACACGGTGACAAGTCAATTCCTGCTGCCGCATCTCGACGCCTTCCACCGCCGCTATCCCAACATCCACATCCGCATCATCAGCGGCCGCAGCTATAAGGTGCTGGGGCTTCTCCGCGCCGGAAGGGTCGATATCGCCTTTGCGAGCGCCCCCGGCGATGCGGACGACTTAGAGCACATCCCCTGCTTTGAAACACATTCCTGCTTTGTCGCCGCGCCGGACTACCCCTGCGACTTCACCCGCGCCTACACGACTGAGGAGATCGCCGCATTCCCGCTCATTCTTCTTGAAAAGAAGGCCTCCTCGCGCACTTACCTTGAAAAATACTTCCTCCAAAGCGGCGTCAGGCTCACGCCGGAGATCGAGCTCGGCGCGCGCAGCCTTCTTGTCGACCTGGCGAAGATTGGCTTCGGCGTTGCGGGCGTCACGCGCGAATTCGTCCAGGGCGAGCTCGCCGCGGGCGAGATCCGCGAGCTTTCCACCGCTTTTTCCATCCCACCGCGCACCGTCGACCTCTGCATGCTGCGCAACGTTTCGCCCAGCGCCGCAACCGAACGTTTTGCCCGCGATGTGCTTGAAAAATTACAGGGCAAATCTGTTTCCGTTTAAATTCTGCAAGGTTTCCGTCATTTTGCGCATCAAGTCTGCATAATTTTTGTCATTTTCGCCAAGGCGATTTTCTTGACAAGATTTTTGCGGCATGTTACCCTCTTTTTCGCTGCAACGAGCGAAGATACACGGTTTTCAGGATCTTTTTGAAACTGAAAGCGCTGGAAAACTCTGGAGAACTCATTCAGTTGGGTGCCGAAGGGGCAAGGCCTTTGCTAAAATTGTTAAGGCTGAATCTCTCAGGCAAAAGGACGGAGAGCATCGGCACCATGCCGGTTTTTCCGTCCTCACTTTTTCTCTCTATTGTTTTTTAAGCTGTCGATCTTCTGCTGGATCGGCAGCTTTTTTTTGCATTTTCGACTTTACAATATAAGGAGAGCATCATGGCTTCATCATTCGAGACCACCCTTTTCCCTATCGTTCAGACCATCAACGAATACCTCAGCAACTACGTTTTGGTCATCCTGCTGCTCGGCGTCGGCATCTGGTACACGATCAAAACGCGCTGCGTACAGGTCCGCTGCTTTAAGGAGGGCTGGAACCGCGTGTTCGGCAACATCACCCTCAACGGCAAGAAGGGCGGCGGCGGAATGAGCTCGTTTCAGGCGCTCGCCACTGCCATCGCCGCCCAGGTCGGCACCGGCATCATCGTCGGCGTCGCGGGCGCGATCCTCACCGGCGGCCCGGGCGCGGTGTTCTGGATGTGGGTCATCTCGTTTTTCGGCATGGCCACGATCTACGCGGAAGCGACGCTCGCGCAGGAGACGCGCATCGTCGAACTCGACGGCACGATCAAGGGCGGTCCTGTCTACTACATTACGACAGCCTTCAAGGGGAAATTCGGCAAGTTTCTCGCAGGCTTCTTCGCCGTCGCCATCACGCTGGCGCTCGGCTTTATGGGCTGCATGGTGCAGTCCAACTCCATCAGCGCAACGATGGAAACCGCGTTCGGCATCCCATCCTGGGTCGTCGGCGTCGTGCTGATCGTCATCTGCGCGTTCATCTTCCTCGGCGGCGTGCAGCGCCTTGCGTCCGTGACGGAAAAGGTCGTGCCGCTCATGGCGGCGGTGTTCCTCTTCGGCGGTCTCATCGTGCTGGTCGTTCGCATCAAGTACATTCCCGAGACCTTTGCCATGATCTTCCGCTACGCCTTTGAGCCGCAGGCCATCGTCGGCGGCGGCTTCGGCTACGCCATCAAGCTCGCCATCTCCCAGGGCGCGAAGCGCGGCCTGTTCTCCAACGAGGCCGGTATGGGCTCCACGCCCCACGCCCACGCGCTCGCCAACGTCAAAAATCCGCACGAGCAGGGCACCGTCGCCATCATCGGCGTGTTCATCGACATGTTCGTCATCCTGACGCTCAACGCCCTCGTCATCATCTCCACACTTTACGCAGGCGACGGCCCGCTCGCCGGCTGCGGCGCAGCGGCGCTGAGCAGCACCTTCAATAAGACGAACCTTGCCCAGTGCGCGTTCGGCACGGTGTTTGGCTACAAGGCGGGCAGTATGTTCGTCGCGATCTGCCTGTTCTTCTTCGCGTTCTCCACGATCCTGAGCTGGAACCTGTTCGGCAAGATCAACATGGTCTACCTCTTCGGCAAAAAGAGCGCCAACGTCTACACGCTGCTCGCGCTGATTTTCATCTTCCTCGGCACCACGATGTCCAACGACCTCGTCTGGGAGCTGAGCGACATGCTCAACCAGCTCATGGTCATCCCCAACGCCATCGCCCTGCTCGCCCTGACGAGCCACGTCGTCAAGCATTCCCACACGCCCGACCGCCTGTCCGGCCGGGAAAACGGCTGATATTCCCCAAAAAAGCGCAAAAGCGCGCGGCTTTTGATAAAAGCCGCGCGCTTTTTTCATGCTCCACCCGCATTTTTTAATGTTTTGCGGCGTAATTCCTTTTCGGAATGGTATTCCATTTTCTATTCATTAAAAATATAAAAGTTTATCATCAATTTGCATAATATTTTTGATGAATCTTTGGCGGTTTTGAAGCCGCCGCTTCTCTTGACTTCTTCTTTACGGCATGTTACGCTTTTATTGCTGAAACAAACGAATATCTACCGATGACGCTTTCGGGATCTCGCAAACCGGAAGCCGAGGAAACTCTGGAGAACTCATTGAATTGAGTGCCGAAGGTGCAAGGCCATGGTGGTCGAATCTCTCAGGCAAAGGGACAGAGAAGCAGGACGTTTTTACGTCGTCGCACCGTTTCTCCTCCCCGCTCAACTGAATGCTACTTCCGGAGTTGCTGATTTTCGTATCGGCAACTTCTTTTGTTTTTAGAGGAGAGAGATAACCATGTTTGAATCCATCGAAAGCACCCTGTATCCCATTGTATGCGACATCAACACCTACCTGAGCAACTACATTCTTGTGTTCCTGCTGCTCGGCATTGGTTTCTGGTACTCCATCAAGACCCGCTTCGTCCAGATCCGCTGCTTCAAGGAGGGCTGGAACAGCGTGTTCGGCAACCTGTCGCTGCGCGGCAAGAAGCATGACAGCGGTATGAGCTCCTTCCAGGCGCTCGCCACCGCCATTGCCGCTCAGGTCGGCACGGGCAACATCGTCGGTGCTTCCGGTGCCATCCTCACCGGCGGCCCCGGCGCCATCTTCTGGATGTGGCTGATCGCCTTCTTCGGCATGGCCACGATCTACGCGGAAGCGACGCTCGCCCAGGAGACCCGCATCGTCGAAAAGGACGGCAACGTCAAGGGCGGTCCTGTCTACTACATCACGACGGCCTTTAAGGGCGGCTTCGGCAAGTTCCTCGCCGGCTTCTTCGCCATCGCCATCACGCTGGCGCTCGGCTTCTTCGGCTGCATGGTGCAGTCCAACTCCATCGGCTCCACGATGCAGACCGCCTTCGGTGTCCCGTCCTGGATCGTCGGTCTCGTGCTCGTCGCCATCTGCGGCTTCATCTTCCTCGGCGGCGTGCAGCGCCTCGCCTCCGTCACCGAGAAGGTCGTTCCCATCATGGCCGCGATCTTCCTGCTCGGCGGTCTCATCGTTCTCATCGTGCGCATCAAGTATGTCCCCGCGACCTTCGGCATGATCTTCAAGTATGCCTTCGCTCCGCAGGCCATCATCGGCGGCGGCTTCGGCTATGCCATCAAGACCGCCATTTCTCAGGGTGCCAAGCGCGGCCTGTTCTCCAATGAGGCCGGTATGGGTTCTACCCCCCACGCCCACGCGCTCGCGAACGTCAAGTGCCCGCACGATCAGGGCGTTGTCGCCATGATCGGTGTGTTCATCGATACCTTCGTCGTCCTGACCCTCAACGCGCTCGTCATCATCTCCACCCTCTACACTGAGGGCGGTCCCCTCCACGAATGCGGTGCTGCCGCCGCGTCCACCACGCTCGGCAAGGCCAACCTCGCCCAGACCGCGTTTGGCGTCGTCTTCGGTGAGACCGCGGGCAACATGTTCGTCGCGGTGTGCCTGTTCTTCTTCGCCTTCTCCACCATCCTCGGCTGGAATCTCTTCGGCAAGATCAACGTCGCCTACCTCTTCGGCAAGAAGAGCGTCATCGTCTACACCATCCTCGCGCTCATCTTCATCTTCCTTGGCACGATGATGGCCAACGACCTCGTCTGGGAGTTGAGCGATATGTTCAACAACCTCATGGTCATCCCCAACGTCATCGCCCTCTTCGCCCTGACGAACCTTGTGGTCAAGCACGCCGATGACCCGAACCGCATTCCCGGCAAAAAGTGATCCTTTCCATCCTCTGTTAAAATAGGCAAAAGCGCCCCCGATTCGTTCGGGGGCGCTTTTCCTGTCTTCACTTCTATCAAACAGGCCGCCGAATCATTCGATGCGGCGGCCTTGTTCCTCTTTGCCTTTTTATGCTTCCAGCAGCTCCCGGAACGCGAGGCCCAGTCCCCGCGTCACGAGCTCCCGCGGGCTCGCACAATACGCGGTCATTTCCTGCGCCAGAAGCTCTCCCGCGCGGCCGTGGAGCCACACGCCGAGCGCCGCAGCCTCTGCCGCGCCCACGCCCTGGCACAGAAGCGACGCGATCAAGCCTGTCAGCACGTCCCCGCTCCCGCCCTTTGAGAGCGCCGAGCAGCCGCTCGTGTTGACGAGCATCCGCCCGTCCGGCAGCGCAATGCGCGTCCGGTGCCCCTTGAGCACCAAGATACAGCCGTGCTCGCAGGCAAAGCGGCTCGCAAGCTCTGTCCGTTCGCTCGACGCGATCTCCCGGAGCGTCCGGTCCGTCAGGCGCGCAAATTCGCCGTCGTGCGGCGTCAAAATCGTCACGCGTCCGCGGCGGACGTCCAGCTTTTCCGTGCAGCCCTGCAAGGCGTTCAGGCCGTCGGCGTCCAGCACCAGCGGCTCTTTCACCTGCCACAAAAGCGCGTGGACGAGCTGCTCTGTCTCTTTTCCGCGGCCAAGGCCGGGACCGAGCGCTAAAACATCACAGCCTTTGAGCTTGTCCTGCATCTTGTCGAGCGCGGCGAGACAGAGCCTTCCGTCTGTCTCCGGCAGCGGGAACGGCATTGCGCTCACGCACTTTTGCGCCTCAACCGCCCAGATGCTCTCCGGCACGCCGAGATACACGAGCCCGCAGCCCGAATGCACCGCCGCGCTCGCCGCCAGATACGGCGCGCCCGTATAGCCCACGCTGCCGCCGAGGACTAAGAGCTTGCCGAAGTCGCCCTTGTGCCCATCTTCTTTGCGCGGCGGCAGGAGCGTCTTGGCATACGCGCGGTCGACGATCGTTTCACGCATCACAGTTTTCCTCCGTCAGTTCGAGTTTTTTCGCGCGCGGCAGCTTCTTGATGGCGGCCTCGCGCCGCAGCGCCGCGCCCTTGTCGCTGCATTGCTCGCGGTACACGACCGCGACAGGCGGGTGCGAGCGAGTGTACTTCGCCCCGTGCCCGCTCTTGTGCATGGCAAAGCGCTTTTCCACGTCTGAGGCAATGCCGGTGTAGAGCGAGCCATCCTCGCAGCGCAGCATGTAGACGTACCAGTCCATCTCAATACTTGAGCACGCCCGTCGTGCGCAGCGCGTTATAGAGCGCCGCCGCAGCCTGCTCGCGCAGGACGGGGACCTGGGGCTCGATATCTTCAAGGCTCATGCAGTACATATTCACAGCATCGCCGTTTTCATCGAACACGGAATTCGTCAAAAGCTCCGCGCTGCGGATGGCCCAGTGTGAAAAGCTCTTATACTTCGGCAGCGGCTGCAAAATGGCCAGCGGGTTCTTGTCCAAAAATTCACGCGCATCCAGATTCACGAATTCCACGAGCCTGCCCAGCACCGTAATGAATTCCTCCTGTGTCATCGTCGCGTTCGGGTCGAATTTTCCCCCGCCCACGCCGGAGACAAGGCCGATGGCTGCCATCGCGTTCACAGAGGGCGCGTACCAGCTCCCCTTGGCAACGTCGGTAAAGCACCCGTTCGCCGTGGAGTAGAGGTCAAGCACCTGCGCGAGCAGCGCACAGACCTCCGCGCGCGTCATCGTCGCGTCGGGGCGGAACTTGCCGCCATCGCCAAAGACGATGCGGCTCGCCGCAAGCGAATCGATCTCCTGCGCGTACTCGCTGTCCGCCACGTCGGAAAAGTCGAGCGCGGACGATGCGGCAAAGCCGCACTTTTCGCGCGCCTGCGCGAGCGTGAGCTTCCTTTCGCCGCCGTTTTCGCCCCAGTAAAGCACGGCGTCCGGCGTCAGCGCCGCCAAAATGGCCTCAAGCGCGGCGGAAGAGCTCTCCTTCCCCGCGGGAATGTCGATGTAAAAGTCGCAGCCGTTCAGCACCAGGCGGAGATACGCGCTGTCTTTCGTCTTCTCGCCGCTCAGCAGGCGCGCCGCCGCAACGGCCTGATCCTGCGGGATGTAGAGCGTCGGCACCACGCCGATGCGGTCGGTCGTGTTGCCGCCCGCGCAGTAGAAGCGGTACGCCGTCACCTTCACGGCGTCGCCGTGCAGATACGGGCAGTTCGACTCATCGTATAGGATCTGCGCCACGCCCTTGCCATAGCTGCGCGTGCCGATGACGATGCCGCTGCCCGTGCCGAGCACGCCGCCCGCAAAGATCTCCGACGCGCTGGCACTGCCGCTGTCCATCAGCACGATGGCGGGCTTGTCCGTCAGGTCCTTGCCCGAATAGCTCTGCGCGGTACTCTCGCCATCCTGATCGACAAAGTAGGTGAGGTCTCCCTCGCCCGAAAACGCGCCGAGCGCCGACACCGCCGCGGAGGTCAGCCCTCCGCCGTTGCCGCGAAGGTCGACGATCCACGCGTGCACAGCGCTGTCATTCCCGCGCACGCCCTCTTGAAAATACGTCCCCGTCTGCGTGCCGAAGCTGTCGCAGTCGATGTAGCCCACGCCGCCCGTGACCGAGACGGTCGTATTCGTCTGCGTGACGAGCGCGCGCGTAACGGTATAATCCGCCTGCGTGCCGTCCGCGTGGCGGACGGTGACGGTCACGCTCGTCCCCGCTTCGCCGAGGAGCTTGGCGCGGTGCTCCGCGCCGCCCGGCGCGCAGGACTCGCTCTCAATGGCGATGATAATGTCGCCCGCGGCAAGGCCCGCCTTCTCCGCGCCGCCGCCCTTGAGGACGGAGACGATGCGGATGCCCTCGGGCACATAGGTGATCTCCGCGCCGATGCCGGCGAAGCTCACATCACCCTCGACGCCCTGCAAAAACGCCTGATACTCCTCCGCCGTCATGTAGTACGTGTAGTCGTCCGTGTAGGAAAAGAGCTCGTCGAGCGACTTCGCGTCCTGCGCGGCGCGCGGCAGCTTATCAACATAGCTGCGCTGCAAAATATCGTAGGCCTCCTCCACGCTGAGCGCCTGCGCACCGGTCGTTATCGTCATCGCCGCGGCGCAGCAGAGCGCGCCCAGGCGGAACAGTCTCTTTTTCATGCCCGATTCTCCTTTGTTCGGCAGTTTTCTCCATTATACCGTGCCCGCGGCAAAAAGCAATCGCAAATCCCACCGCTTCTCCCTCCTTGCCAAGCGGGCGAAAATAGGCTATACTGTCAGCATAATGAGAAATTTTTGCTTTTTGGAGGATCTTATGGACGAGCAGAAGACCACCGGCACCCTTTATATCGTCGCAACGCCCATCGGCAACTCGCGCGACATGTCCGAGCGCGGACGCGAAATCCTGTCCACCGCCGACATCATCGCCGCCGAGGACACCCGCCGCAGCGTGGTGCTGCTCAACAAGCTCGGCATCCGCGGCAACAGTCTGAGCGCCAACCACAAGTTCAACGAATACGGCAAGGCGAAGTGGTTCATCGAACAGCTTGCCTCCGGCAAGGACATCGCCGTCATCACCGACGCGGGCACGCCCTGCATCTCCGACCCCGGCAACGAGCTCATCCGCGCCGCGGTCGAAAACGGCATTCGCGTCGTCGGCGTGCCCGGCTGCTGCGCCGCGGTCAACGCGCTATCGATCTCGGGCTTTGACCTCTCGACCTTTTTCTTCTATGGCTTTTTCCCGCGCGAGACGGCCGACCGCCGCCGCGTGCTGATGATGATGCGCAAGGGCGACACCGCGACCTACGCCTTTTACGAATCTCCCAAGCGCATCATGAGCGTCATCGACTTCTTCATCGAGGAAAACGCGCAGCTGCGCCTGTGCCTCTGCAACGACATGACAAAGCTCCACGAGATGACCTTCCGCGGCACGCCGCAGGAGGTCAAGGACCAGCTCATCGCGAAGGAGACCTACGAAAAGGGCGAATATGCCCTCATTGTCGAGGTCTGCGATGACTACCGCCTGCGCGAGGTCGAGCACATCACCTCGCCTGAGGCGCTGCTTGTGGACTGCATGGTGCAGCATGACTGCACGGCCAAGGACGCGATCAAGCTGCTTTTGAAGGATGAGAACAACACCTACAGTAAAAATGAGCTGTACGCTGCGCACCTTGCGCTCAAAGTGAGGTTCGGCGCATGAGCATCGTTCTAAGCGACCTTGCCGAGCGCCTCGGCACGCTCACCAAGCTCGTCCTCGCCGAGCCGGTCGCGCGCATCGGTCACTCGCGTGTCACCGTGCGGCCCTTAACGCTGCGCGGGAAGGCCTTTTTCCAGCTCGAATACCAGCAGGGGCAGAAGGTCGCGCACCGCAACGTCGCGCGCGGCGCGCTGCTCGAAACGTTCGAGCAGGAGCTTGACGGTTTGTTCCGCTCTGTCACACTCTGCACCGAAACGGAGACGCGCCAGTACGTCCGCAAGACGAACGGCGCGTACAAGTGCACGGCCAAGTCCGGCGCGGCCCGCGCCGCCGTGACCGCCTCGCACAACCGCAAGAAGGAATACATTTTGCAGGAGGGCGAGAATATCCCCGCCCTCGTCGACCTCGGCGTATTTACGCCGGACTTCAAGATCGTCAAGGCAAAATACGACAAATACAAGCAGATCAACCGCTTCATCGAGCTCGTGGACGACGCGTTCCGCGCCTACGGCCGCGACGAGATCACGATTCTCGATTTTGGCTGCGGCAAATCGTACCTCACGTTCGTGCTGTACTACTATTTCGCCGTCAAGCGCGGCGTGCGCGCGAAGATCATCGGCTATGACTTAAAAGAGGATGTCGTCGAGCACTGCAATGAGGTCGCCGCGCGCTACGGCTATTCAGATCTTCACTTCGTCGTGGCTGATGTTACGCGCGATGTGCTCTACAGCGAGCACATCGACATGCTTGTCACGCTCCATGCCTGCGACGTCGCGACCGACTACGCCCTGCACTACGCCATCTCCCGCGGCGTCGAGCACATCTTCTCCGTCCCCTGCTGCCAGCACGAGGTCAATAAGACCATCCAAAAGGGCGGCGATTTCGACATTCTGCTCTCCCACGGGCTGTTTCAGGAGCGCTTTTCGGCGCTGCTGACCGACGCCATCCGCGCAGCGGTCCTGGAGGACGAAGGCTACGACGTCGACGTCATCGAGTTCATCGACTTCGCCCACTCGCCCAAAAATCTGATGCTCCGCTGTCACCGTACCGGCCACCGCGGCACCAAAAAACTCACCGAGTCCCGCCGTCTCCGCGACCAATACGGCTTTGAGCAAACCCTACTCTCGCTGGTCGAAAACGAGCGGCAATAAAACGCGTCGCAGACTTTTTACCCGCAAGGGGTACGCGGCATCCGTAAAGCAGCAAAGCTGCTAACGGCTGCCCAGGCGTCCGCAGACGCGAAAGAAATTAAAATCGTTTTTCTGACGACAGAAGGTGAATTGTCGCAAAGCGGCAAGAGAAGCCGCCCTGGGGCGTGCGCGTCAGAAAAACTCTTCTCACTCCGCAAACGTGCGCGCCTATGGCGCGTGCGCTGCCGCGGAGTGCAATCTTTCTCAAAAAAGAGGGACGCAGTTTTCAACTGCGTCCCTCTTTTTTGAATATTTTTTTACTGCGCCGTGCGCACCGTGTCGAGCGAGCGGTTCAGCAGGTTCACGACCGGCGGAGCCACGAACACCATCAGCACCGCCGTAGCCGCGCCGGAGATGATACGCACCACCAGGCCGCCGAAAACATAGGCGTAGCTGTAGTAGTTGTAGATCACACTGTCGATATACATCGCTCCCGTGTTGAGCGCCGTCACGACCAGTGCCGTGCCGATCAGCGCAAGCGTGAGCTGACCGCTGGAGAACTTGTAGCCGCAGTGCTTGGCATACACGCCGACGAGCAGGCCGCGCGCTGCCTGCGGCAGGATCCACAGGATCGTGGTCGCGGTCACGCCATAGGTGAGAAGCTGACCCATGAATGCGCCGAGAAGACCGACGAGCAGGCCGCCGACCGGACCGTAGAGCATCGCGCCCACGATGACGGGCAGCGACGCGACGGAGATGTTAATCCAGCCAAGGCGCACCGTACCGGCAAAGTTCAGCACAACGTAAACTGCGGTCAGCATGGCGATGGTGACCATTTTGCGCGTGGACATGGCCGAGGACTTCCACGTGAAGACCACCGCGGCGATGAGCACGAGGGCGACCGCGATGATGATCGTCCACATGATAGGGGAAAGCGCTTCGATCTGAAGGGACATTGTGAGGACCTCCTTTTTCATCAAAAGATTTTCCCGCGGCTGCGGCGCCGCGCGGAACGGCTTAATCCGGTGAAAAAGGAAACACCTCTCCCTCCGGATGGCAGGAACCACGCGGAGGAGAGGCCTCACTTAAACTCTCTTCTGAGTGGCAAGCGGATGCGGAAACCATACTGCAAACCATGGGTTTTTCGTCCGCGGGCAACTTCCCATCCCGACGGCACTATTCGCTCTTCGCGTAAACACATGGTTTCCTACTCTGCCGATGCATAAAGCTCTTCAAAATTTAAACTTCATGCAGGCACAGCATAGCAGATTGCACAACACGCGTCAATCCCTTTTCGACCCTTTTGGCACACTTTTACGTTTTTAAGGTGATTTTCCTCTTTTCCCTAATAAATTCAGCCCCTCCAAGGCCCGGTTTTCCTTGACAGGGCCTTACTTTTTTTGCTATTCTAAGGTGTGAGAGAACCGGCATAAGTTCGCACTTTTCAGCTTAGCCGCCGGTAATATATCAATCGACTGAAAAATCAGAGGAGGAACACGCACCATGATCAAAGAAACCATGGAATTCCTGTCCCAGTATGACCCCGAAGTCGGCGCCACTATTGAGAAGGAGTATCACCGCGAGCAGCGCAACATCGAGCTGATCGCCTCCGAAAACATCGTCTCCCCGGCTGTCATGATGGCTATGGGCACGTGCCTTACCAACAAGTACGCCGAGGGCTATCCCGGCAAGCGCTACTACGGCGGCTGCTACTGCGTCGACGAGACCGAAGAGATTGCCCGTCAGCGCGCCTGCAAGCTGTTCGGCGCTGAGCATGCCAACGTCCAGCCCCACTCCGGCGCTTCCGCCAACCTGGCCGCGTTCAAGGCTATGCTCCAGCCCGGCGACACCTTCATGGGCATGAACCTCGCCCACGGCGGCCACCTGTCCCACGGCAGCCCGGTCAACATCTCCGGCCAGTACTTCCATCAGGTCCCCTACTCCCTCAACGATGAGACCGAAATGATCGACTACGACGAGGTCTACCGCATCGCGCAGGAGTGCAAGCCCAAGATGATCCTTGCCGGCGCTTCCGCCTATCCCCGCAAGATCGACTTCGCCAAGTTCCGTGAGATCGCTGATTCCGTCGGCGCTTTCTTCATGGTCGATATGGCCCACATCGCCGGTCTCGTCGCCGCTGGCGTTCACGAGAGCCCCGTGCCCTATGCCGACGTTGTCACCACCACCACCCACAAGACCCTGCGCGGCCCCCGCGGCGGCATGATCCTGTGCAAGAACGAGATCACCAAGAAGAACATCGAGACTGGCGAGATGGAGACCATCAACCTGGCCAAGAAGATCGACTCCGCCGTGTTCCCCGGCACCCAGGGCGGCCCGCTCGAGCACATCATCGCTGCCAAGGCCATCTGCTTCGGCGAGGCGCTCAAGCCCGAGTTCAAGGCCTACGGTGAGCAGGTCGTCAAGAACGCTGCCGTTCTTGCCGAGGGTCTGAAGGCTGAAGGCTTCCGTCTGGTCTCCGGCGGCACCGACAACCACCTCATGCTCGTCGACGTCCGCAACTTCAACATTACCGGTAAGGAGATCGAGCGTCGCTTGGACGAGTGCTTTATCACCGTCAACAAGAACGCCATCCCCAACGACCCCGAGAAGCCGTTCGTCACTTCCGGTATCCGCGTCGGCACTCCCGCTGCCACCACCCGCGGCCTGAAGGAAGAGGACATGAAGGAGATCGCCCGCATTATGGGTATGGTCGCCCGCGACTTCGAGGGCAGCAAGGAGAAGGCTCAGGAGGCCGTCGTCGCCCTGACGAAGAAGTACCCCATCTACGAATAAAACAAACTCAAAATAAAAGGAACCGTCCCGATGGGACGGTTCCTTTTATTTTGGGGGATGCAGCCCGCTGCGCGCATAATTTGCCCGCCTTGGCGGGCAAATTCCACACTTGCGGGCTGAGAAGTGTTTTTTCTGACGCACGTGGAAAGCGGCGAAGCGCCGCCAGTGGCGGATAAAGCGAGCCGGTTTCGAGGAAGTGGCACGATTGGCGCGCCCTTTCGGGCGCGCCAATCGTAATGCCACGACGGTGACGTCAGAAAAAACGATTAAGATTATTTGCCGCCTGCGGGCGGCAAATGCGGCGGGGTGCGCAGGCCTGTTCGCCGCGGTGCGGCAAATGCGGCATGATAAATCCTTGTGGAAAGCGCCGCGGGCTTTGGGCCACGGCGCTTTTCTTATTTTTTGATGTCCAGGACGATCTTGCCGCAGGTGCGGCAAAGGTGGGCGATAGGGCGGTAGACGTCGGATGCTTTGCAGACGAAGAAATCGTTTCCGGTCGGGAGAGAGGTCATCTTGAACGGCTCTTCCGTCCACAGAAGCTCGTAGCCGCTGCCGCCGCGCAGGTAGCCGGACTCCATCTCTTTTGCACAGTAGGGGCAGTTCATGCGAAATCTCCTTTCTGTTTCCACAGGATGTTCTTCTTGTACGCAGTCTCTCACTTCCAATGCTTTCGCCTTAAATTTACCATTTTTACCGGAAAATGGCAAGATTTGCCTGCACAAAATACTTGACAGGCAAAAATTTTCGGCTATAATTTGAAATTGATTTTCATTTTCAAATTCAGGAGGCCACTATGGCGACCTATACGACCAAACAGCAAAAGGCAGTGCTCGACTGCCTTTCTGAGCGCGCGGACTCGCCGGTCAGCGCGGCGGCGATCGTCGACGCGCTGCGCGAGCAGGGCGAGCACATCGGCATCGCGACGGTGTACCGGCAGCTTGAAAAGCTCGAGCGGCAGGGCAGCGTCCACAAGGTCACGACGGACGAGGGCGCGTACTATCAGTTCTGCACCCACGGCTGCGCATCGGACTGCTGCCTCTTTAAGTGCGAGCGCTGCGGGCGCATCGTGCACCTCGACTGCCACCAGCTCACACCGCTCTACGAGCATTTGGAGCATGAGCACGGCTTTTCCATCAATCCCCGCAAGACGATGTTCTACGGCCTGTGCCGCGAGTGTCAGGAGGGCGCATGAAACGCATTGCTTCCTTTTTTTTGGCGCTCGCGCTGGCATTTTCCCTCACCGCCTGCACCGTGCCTGTGGAAAAGGCGGACGACGGCAAAATTCAGATCGTCGCGACGCTTTTCCCCTATTATGACTTCGCCCGCGCCATTGTCGGCGACCGCGCGGACGTTACGCTCCTGCTCTCGCCGGGGCGCGAAGCGCACAGCTTCGAGCCCACGCCGCTCGACGCCGTCACGATCTCCGAATCCGATGTTTTCCTCTACAACGGCGGCGAGGGGGAATACTGGGTCGACAGCATGCTGGGCGCCGCGGGCGAAAATATCGCCGTCATCGCCCGCATGATGGACTACGTCGACGCGCTCGACGAGGAATATGTCGAGGGCATGCAGGGCGCGGACGGCCATGACCACGACCATGAGCATGGCAGCCACGATGACCATGATGACCATGACCACGATCATGAAGAAGATGAGCACGACAGCGACGAGGTCGAATACGACGAGCACATCTGGACGTCGCCGAAAAACGCCGTTGTCCTCTGCCGCGCCGTCTGCGATGCGATCTGCAAGGCCGATCCCGCAAACGAGGATTTCTACCGCGCGAACTGTGATGGCTACTGCGCGCAGATCGAAGCGCTGGACGCGCGCTTTGCCGACCTCTGCGCGTCCGCGCCGCGCAAGCTCTTAGTCTTCGCCGACCGCTTCCCGATGCTCTACTTCTGCCGCGAATTCGGCCTGGACTACCGCGCAGCGTTCCACGGCTGCTCGGGCGACACCGAGCCGTCGCTCGCGACGATCAAGTACCTCATCGACAAGGTGGAGGACGAGGATATCCCCGTGGTCTACACCATCGACTTCGGCACGAAAAAGGTCGCCGCTGTGGTGAGTGAGTGCACCGGCGCAGCGGTCGACACCCTGTATTCGATGCAGACCGTCTCGCGCGCGGATTTTGACGCGGGCGAGACCTACCTCACGCTCATGGAGCGCAACTACGAAGCACTCAGAAAGGGGCTCAACGAATGAATGAATCGCCCATCGTCCTCGCGTGCGAGGACGTCACGCTCGGCTACGAGCACAAACCGCTCCTGGAGCACCTGACCCTCACCGTCCGCGCGGGGGACTACCTCTGCATCGTCGGCGAAAACGGCAGCGGCAAATCGACGCTGCTGCGCTCACTCCTCGGGCTTCTCTCGCCCCTCGCGGGCAAGATCGACTGCCCCGCCCAGCGCGAGGGGCGGCTCGGATATCTGCCCCAGCAGACGCCCACGCAGCGCGACTTTCCCGCAACGGTCACAGAGGTCGTGCTCTCGGGCTTTTCGAACCGCCGCGCGCGCTTTTTCTACACGGCGGAAGAGAAGTCGGCGGCCTTGATGAACCTCGGCAAGCTCGGCGTGCTGGAACTCAAGGACAAGTGTTACCGCGAGCTTTCGGGCGGCCAGCAGCAGCGCGTGCTGCTTGCGCGCGCCCTGTGCGCGGCAAATGACCTGCTCATCCTCGACGAGCCTGTCACGGGCCTTGACCCCGCGAGCATGCAAGACCTTTACAAAACGCTGCGCTATTTGAACGAGCGCGAGGGCATGGCCATCATCATGGTCACGCACGACATTGAAAACGCCCTGCGCGAGGCCAAGCACATCCTCTGCGTCGACCGTGCGGGCTGCTTTTACGGCACGGTGGGCGAGTTTTTATCGTCGCCCGCCGGCAAACGGTTTGGAGGTGAACGCACATGAAGCTGCTTCTTTCGATGTTCGCCTATCCTTTCATCGTGCGCGCGTTTGTTGTCGGCATTTTGGTCTCGCTGTGCGCGTCGCTGCTCGGCGTGCCGCTCGTTTTGAAGCGCTACTCCATGATCGGCGACGGGCTGAGCCACGTGTCGTTCGGCGCGCTGTCGGTCGCGGTGGCATGCGGCTTCGCGCCGCTGTGGTTCTCCATCCCCGTTGTGGTCATCGCGGCGTTCATCCTGATGCACGTCGCGGAAAAGAGCCGCGTCAGCGCAGACGCGATGATCGCGGTGTTCTCCGCCTCGGCGCTCGCCATCGGCGTCATCGTCACCTCGCTCACGACCGGCATGACCACGGATGTCGACAGCTATATGTTCGGCAGCATCCTCGCGATGTCGCGCTCGGACGTCATCCTGAGCGTCACGCTCGCGCTCTGCGTGCTCGCGCTCTACATTCTCTTCTACCACAAGCTCTTTTCCGTCACGTTCGACGAGTCCTTTGCCCGCGCGACGGGCGTGCGCGTCGGCACGTACAAGACGATCCTGTCCGTTCTAACGGCGCTCACCGTCGTGCTCGGTATGCGCATGATGGGCGCGATGCTGCTCTCGAGCCTCATCATCTTCCCGGCGCTGTCCGCGATGCGGGTGTTCAAGAGCTTCCGCTCTGTCGTGTGCTTTGCCGCGGGGCTCTCGGTCATGTGCTTCTGCCTCGGGCTCACGGGGTCGTATCTGTTCTCCACCCCCGTGGGCGCGACGGTCGTTGTCTGCGACCTCGCGGCGTTCCTCCTCTGCTGCCTGATCGGCCGCGGACGGGGATGACCCACTTCTTAAATTTTCTGAAAGGCTGCGCCTGCAAACTTGCAAAGCACAGCCTTTCATGTTATGTTGATGGTAGTAGCCTGTTCCATACTTCATTGAAAAAATCTGCAAAATTGTGACACTTTTTTGCATTTTCTGCGTCTAATAGAGTAGAAGTACTTTCGAGGAGGTTTCCCCATGAAGAAAAAGCGACTTCTCCCCCTCGGCATTCTGGCTGTTCTCGTCCTCGCAGCTTTGATCTACATGCGGCCAATGACGCTTGAAGCGCTCTGCGAAGCGGACATCACACAGTGTCAGTCCGTTTTCGGCTATCATTTCCGCGCGCCGCAGGTGGAGGACACGCGCTTTGAATTCCCATCAAACGACACGCGCTGCGCGCAGCTCACCGCGCTTTTCGCGCAGCAGAAATTCTGCCGCTCGCTCGCCAATCTTCTGCCGCAGGGCGGCACGACCCACCGCACGCAGGACGGTGACTTCCGCTGGGAGGTCGGCTTCTGCTTCGACGCGACCGATTTCCCTGACGGCAGCACCGGCGAGGGCGTGCTTGTCACCTGCCGGAACTTTTTTGGCAAGCTGTCGCTTTTCCGCGCTTACGACGGCAAGACCATCCGCTGCACCGTGCAGGATCAGGAGGCGTTTTTGCAGCAGGTCTATGACATCATTTCCGCTGAACCGTAACCCATTCCACACTTTATCACAACAGGAGGAATCACTATGAAAAAATGCGTATCCATTCTCGTCGGCGTTTTGGCCGTCATCGCCGCGGCGGCCGCCGTTCTCGTCGCGCTCGACCGCTTCCGCAAGCAGACCGACGAAGACCCGAACGACTTTGAAGACTGAAAAAGGAGAGGCGAAAGCCTCTCCTTTTTCAGTCTTCTTTTAAATCTCTTTCGCCTTGGCAAGCATCAGCTTTGCGCCCTCTTTGGAGCAGAGCTTGATCTCGCCCGCGTAGCCGTCGAGGCGTGCGGCCTCGTCAGCCTTGAGCTCGACGCTCTCGTCGCCGACGATGACGTGAACCTCGCCCGCGCCGCAGTAGATGAGCGTCATGCCCTCGCTGCCGTGGACGGTCTTGTGCTCGAGCGCCGCAAGGTGCTCGCCGCGCATCCTGCCCTCGCACTTGCCCTTGCGGAGCATGAGGTTGAAGTCGCGGCAGCGGCCCCAGGAGTGCGTGTCGTCGCCGCCGTCGAAGCGGTGGACCTCGTAGGGATTCAGCGTCAGCTTTTCGCCGCCGTTGTGATTGAGCTCGATCGTGCCCTCAAGTGTCGAAATGAGGCGCTCATAGTCGGGCAGGGCCGTAAAATCGGACTCTGCGTCCTCAACGGTCGCAGAGCTGAGTCTCCACAAAAAGTCGCGGTCTGCGTACACCGCACTCGCGGGCGCGATGCCGAGCTGGGTCGTCAGGCCGCCGGACCACTTGGTCGTAATGTAGTCACTCGGCGTTAAATGCTGGATGGTCATGGAAATACAACTCCTTTGCAAACTGCAAATGGCTTCGGTGTGCGCGCACCGAAGCCATTTTTGATGAATCTTTTCGTTTAGCCCTCGATGAGCTTGACGATCTCAGCGTAGCACTCGTCGGCAAGGGGCAGAGCGTGCGCGAGCAGGGCCTCGCCCTTGGCGCGGTACTCAGCAGCGAACTCCTGATCCTTCAGGGAGCCGACGTTGATGAGCACGTTGAGCCATGCGCCCTGGATACCGGCCTTGAGGGACAGGAACGCAACGCCCAGGTCGCTCGCGGAGGTGTCGTTGAAGCGGCCCAGCAGGGACTGTGCAAGCGTCAGGGTCTCGTCGATGAGCTCCATCATCTCCATCGGGGTCTTGGTGCAGCCCTTCAGGCCCTCCTGGATGGCGGCGGAGCGGGCAGCCTTCTCCTCGTCGGTCGCCTTGGGCATACCGAACGCGGCGGAGACGACGTTGAACGCCTCGGTGTCGCGGTCCATAACGTCGAGCAGGCGGGTCTTGAGCTCGTTGCCCTTCTTCTCGACTTCGGCAGCATGCTCGGCATACTCGGCATACTTCTTGCGGCCCTGAGTGAGGCCGCCGACCATTGCGGTCAGCGCGGCGCCGATGGAGCCATAGAGTGCGGCGCAGGAGCCGCCGCCCGGCGCAGGAGCATCGGAGGCAACGGTATCGGCAAAGCCGGTAACGGTCATATCAGCTAACTTCATCATGTTGAATATTTCCTTTCATCATTTCGCGCCGTTTTCGTCCCGCGCGGGCATCGCCGCACCTTTACGGTCAGCCGCCCCTCTTGGAGCAGCCAACGCCCGCACGAGCCAAAAGCGTCGCAGACTTTGCCGCCCTCCGGCGGCAAACGATTTTAATCGTTTTTTCTGACGACATGCGCATTCGCACAGCGTCGCAGACTTTGCCGCCTTCCGGCGGCAAATAAATTTAATTCATCGCGGAGGACGATATGCGCGTCCGCAGCGATACTTCGCAGCGCGCGACATGGTGAATGCCGCGCGCTGAAAATTCCACTCAAGGCGGCGAGCCGCCTTGAGTGGGCTCTCAAAGGAGCGGCAGCGCCGCTTCTTTGAATTTTTTATTCCATGTCGATCAGGTGATACTCCATGACCTGCTTCTTGCAGTCGAAATCCTTGGCCTTGAGGTAGAACTCGGCGCAGTCGATCAGAGCCTTGGCCGGGGTCAGGCCGACGATCTCGCTCTCGATGACGCGGGTGCCGTAGCGCTCGGCGAGGGCCTTGATCATCTCATAGGTGACATACAGCGGGGTATCCTCGTAGTTGACCATGTTCATGGAGACCTGCGCAATGCCGCGGTCCTCGAGCATGAAGCCCATGGCCTTGCAGCTGCGGAAGCCGCCCGAAGAGCCGCGGATGACCTTGGCGATCTTCTTGGCGATCTCAACATCAGAGGTCTCGAGGTTGCAGTTGAAAGCGACCAGCGGCATACGGGCGCCGATGGCGGTGATGCCGGCGGTGGGGTGGATCTTGCGCTCGCCGTAGTCGGGAGCCCAGTCGGGCTGCAGGAGCTTCTCGGGCATGCCCTCGAACTCGCCCTTGCGGCAGGTAGCGAGGTTGCGGCGCTCGGGACGGGTGGCGCTGTCCTCATACAGGAAGGAGGGGACCTTCAGCTCGTCCCAGATACGCTGGGCAACGCGCTTGGACATCTCGACAGCTTCCTCGACGGTCACGTCCATCTGGGGAACGAAGGGGATAACATCGGTAGCGCCCATGCGCTTGTGCTCGCCGTGATGCTTGTTCATGTCGATACGCTCGGTGGCGACCTTCGTCAGCTGGAAGGCGACCTCCTCGATGGCCTCGGGAGAGCCGATGAGGGTGAAGACGCAGCGGTTGTGGTTGCCGTCGGTCTGGGCGTCAAACAGGGTGCAGCCGGGAACGCTCTTGGCGGTCTCGACGAGGGCGTTATAGGTGGCCTCGTCCTTTTCCTTGGAGCAGCTGAAATTGGGGATGCATTCGATCAACTTTGCCATGGTTGTTTTCCTCCGTCAATTTATTTTGTATCGTCATTTTGCTCAGACAGGCGCGCTGCGCCCGTCCATTTTTGTTCAGCGTTGCCATTATATCGCGGCCCAACGGGGGAGTAAACAGGTTTTCTTTCTCTTTTTTCAACGGCGGCTTAATTTTTTTAAGTCATCTTCTCCTCGACGAAGCGCTGCACACACGGGGCGCTGAGCACCGCGCTGTTCCATGCCAAAACGGCATACGAGCGGATCGGCAGACCGCGCACAGGCTTTGCCTTTAAAGGCGCGCCCGGATGCGTGCTGAGGATGGACTTTGGCAGAAAGCTGATGCCAAAGCCCGAGAGCACCATCTGCATCGCCATGGGCGTATCGTAGCAGTGGCAGGTCACATTCGGCGTAAAGCCGCTGCGCTGGCACTCCTGCACCAAAAAGTCGTTGTAGCTCCACAGGTCGTCCGAGCGCAGAAGGCACATCGGCACACCCTCGAGCCGCTCGATGGGCACCTCGTTCAGTTCTGGCGCGGGGTCCAGGTCCTCGCGCATGATGAGCTCGAGCTTATCCTCGCCCAGAATGCGCTCCTGCAATCCGCTCGGCTCGCGCGCGGCGGTGCGCAGGAACAGCGCATGCAGCTCGCCGCGGTTGAGCGATTCAATGAGCTCCTGCGGCGAGCCCACACGGATGAAGAGCTCCACCTGGGGATAGCGGCTGTGATATTCATTTATATAATGTAACGCGTACGACATCGCCGAGTAGATGACGCCGAGCTTGATGCGCCCGCTCATGCCCGTCCCCACGCTGCGCACGCTGTCCTCCACGCGGCGGATGTCCTGAAAGATCTGCTGCGTCTGCTGATACAGGCTTTGTCCCGCGTCGGTGAGGGACATGCCCTTGCTGCCGCGCAGGAAGAGCTGCACGCCGAGCTCTTCCTCGAGCTGCGCGATCTGGCGCGAGATCGGCGGCTGCGCCACGTGCAGCTCGCGCGCCGCGGCGGAGATGCTTTTCTCCTCCGCCACCGCACAGAAGTATTCCAGCTGTCTGATCTTCATCGCTCGTCCTCCATGTCATACTTTTGTGGTATGGTATGCAGATAAATTAAGTACTTCTCATTATAGCGCATCTTTGTTATAATGCAAGTTGTAAAGAAAAGAGAGAATTCCGTTTTCATTTTTATTGGTTTTTACAGAAATTTTTTTATGAAAGTGAGGAACCCACCATGATCAATCTTGCAGACGATGCGATGACGATCAAGCTGGACTACGAGCTTCCCGAGTACCCGAAGTTCGAAGAGGGCTACCGTCGCGCACCCCGCCGCGAATCCCACCTGAGCGAGGCCGATAAGGCGCTCGCCATCAAGAACGCCCTGCGTTACATCCACCCCGACCATCATGAGCAGATGGCCAAGGAGTTTGCGCAGGAGCTCGAAGAGCACGGCCGTATCTATGGCTACCGCTTCCGTCCCGAGGGCAAGCTCTACGGCAAGCCCATCGACGAGTACAAGGGCAAGTGCATCGAGGGCAAGGCCATTCAGGTCATGATCGACAACAACCTCGACTTCGATATCGCTCTGTATCCCTACGAGCTCGTCACCTACGGTGAGACCGGCCAGGTCTGCCAGAACTGGATGCAGTACCGCCTGATCAAGAAGTACCTCGAGCAGCTGACCGATGAGCAGACCCTCGTCGTCATGTCCGGTCATCCTCTGGGCCTCTTCCACTCCCACAAGATGGCTCCGCGCGTCATCATCTCCAACGGCCTGATGGTCGGTACCTTCGATGACCAGGAGAACTTCAACCGCGCTGCCGCGCTCGGCGTTGCCAACTACGGTCAGATGACCGCCGGCGGCTGGATGTACATCGGCCCCCAGGGCATCGTCCACGGCACGTTCAACACGCTGCTGAACGCCGGCCGTCTGAAGCTCGGCATCCCCAACGATCAGAACCTCGCCGGCCGTCTGTTCGTCTCCGCCGGTCTTGGCGGCATGAGCGGCGCTCAGGGCAAGGCTGCTGAGATCGCCGGCGCTGCCTCCATCATCGCCGAGGTCGACGATTCCCGTATCGAGACCCGTTACACCCAGGGCTGGGTCAGCCACCGCACCGACTCTCTCGAAGAGGCCACCAAGATCGCTCTCGACCACCAGAAGGAAGGCAAGCCCTGCGCTGTCGCCTATTGCGGCAACATTGTCGACCTGCTCGAGTATCTGTACAACAACAACGTCCATGTCGACCTGATGAGCGACCAGACCTCCTGCCACGTGCCTTATGACGGCGGCTACTGCCCGCAGGGCCTCACGTTCGAGCAGCGCACCGAAATGCTCGACAAGGATCCCGACGGCTTCCGTGTCCTCGTCGACAAGACGCTGCATCATCACTATGAGATGATCTGCAAGTTCCACGAGCGCGGCACCTACTTCTTCGACTACGGCAACAGCTTCCTCAAGGCTGTTTACGACTCCGGTGTGAAGAGCATCTGCAAGAACGGCGAGAATGACCTCGACGGCTTCATCTTCCCCTCCTACGTCGAAGATATCCTTGGTCCCTGCCTGTTCGACTTCGGCTACGGCCCGTTCCGTTGGTGCTGCCTGAGCCGCAACCCCGAGGATCTGCACAAGACCGACATGGCTGCCGCCGAGTACATCAAGGCCCACAACCGCCGCTATCAGGACTACGACAACTATGTCTGGGTCCGCGACGCCGAGAAGAACAAGCTGGTCGTCGGCACCCAGTGCCGTATCCTCTATCAGGATGCCATGGGCCGTATGAACCTCGCGCTCAAGTTCAACGAGATGGTCCGCAACGGTGAGATCGGCCCCGTCATCCTTGGCCGTGACCATCACGACACCGGCGGTACCGATGCGCCCTTCCGTGAGACCTCCAACATCAAGGACGGCTCCAACATCATGGCCGAGATGGCGACCCAGTGCTACGCTGGTAACGCTGCCCGCGGCATGAGCTACATCGCCCTGCACAACGGCGGTGGTACGGGCATCGGCCGCGCCATCAACGGCGGCTTCGGTATGGTTCTCGACGGCTCCGAGCGTGTCGACACCATCCTGCGCATGTCCATGCCTTGGGATACCATGGTCGGCGTTGCCCGCCGCAGCTGGGCGCGCAACGAGAACGCCATGACCACTGTCGCCGAGTACAACAAGATGTACGAGGGGCAGGATCACATCACCATGCCTTACGTCGCGGACGAAGAGCTCTGCGAGAAGGCCGTGAAGGAATACATGCACTAAGAAAACACTTCAAAAAAGGGGCTTTTTACAAAGCCCCTTTTTTGAGCTGGATACACTCCGCTGCGCGCACTCGCTTTGCTCGCACACTTGCGGAGCGCAAAGAATCTTTCCGACGCACATGTCGTCGGAAAGATGATCTCAATTTATTTGCCGCCTGCGGGCGGCCTGGGCAGCCGCTGGCGGCTCTGCCGCCTTGCGGATGCCGCGTACCCCTTGCGGGTAAAACTCTGCGAGACTTTTTTGACAAGCCATCGAACAGAATGCTCTTTCCAACAGTGAGAAAGGACAACATTTACTATGAAAAAGTTACTGGTCAAAAACATCGGCCTGCTGGCGACGCCTGAGGGCAGATCCGCCCATCGCGGCGAGGAGCAGGGCAAGATCAAATTCTTAAAGGATGCGTGGGTGCTCATCGAGGACGGCATCATCGCCTCCGTCGGTACCGGCGCGGTTCCCGCCGTCGAGGGCGCGGAAGTCGTCGACGCGGAGGGCCACCTCGTCACCCCCGGCCTTGTCGACGCCCACACCCACCTCATCTTCGGCGGCTGGCGCCAGAACGAGCTGGGTCTCAAGCTCCACGGCGCAAGCTATCTCGACATTCAGAACGCGGGCGGCGGCATCCAGTCCACGACGAACGCCACCCGTCAGGCCAGCGAGCAGGAGCTCGCCGCCAAGGCCTCCAAGGCGCTCGACGAGATGATGGGCTTCGGCACCACCACGGTCGAGGCCAAGAGCGGCTACGGCCTTGCCACCGAGCATGAGCTCAAGGCGCTCGAGGTCATCAAGGACCTCAACGATCACCACCGCATGGACCTCGTCGCGACCTTCATGGGCGCGCACCTTGTCCCCGCGGAATATAAGTCCAACCGCGAAGAGTACGTCCGCCTTGTGTGCGAGGAGATGATGCCCAAGGTCAAGGAGCAGGGCATCGCCAAGTTCTGCGACGTCTTCTGCGAGGCCGACACCTTCACCGTCGAAGAGTCCCGTCAGGTGCTCGAAGCGGGTCTCAAGTATGGCCTGCGTCCCAAGATCCACGCCGACGAGATCGAGGCCATCGGCGGCAGCCAGCTCGCCGGTGCGATCGGCGCGATCTCGGCTGAGCACCTGATCGTCTGCCCGCCGGAGGGCATTGCCTCCATGGCCAAGGGCGGCGTCATCGCATGCCTGCTGCCCGCGACAAGTTTCAACCTCGGCGCGGTGTTCGCGCCCGCGCGCGACATGGTCAAAGCTGGCGTGCCCGTTGCAATGGCGACGGACTTCAACCCCGGCTCCTGCCCGTGCCTGAACATGCAGTTTGTCATCAACCTCGGCTGCCTCAAGTACAAGCTGACGCCGGAGGAGGTCCTCACGGCTGTCACGCTCAACGGCGCCGCGGCGATCGACCTTGCCGACAAGGTCGGCTCTGTCGAAGAGGGCAAGCTGGGCGACCTTGTCATCTGGGACGCGCCCGACCTCGACTACATCTGCTACCGCGTTGGCAGCAATCTTGCAAAAACCGTCATCAAGCGCGGCGAGATCGTGTGAGAGAACGGTAGAGGGAGAACATGATGGATCGGACTGACTACCAAATCCTCAACCTCCTCCAGGACGACAGCCGTTGCACGCTGCGCCGCATGGGAGACCTTGTGGGGCTGACGCCGCCCGCCGTGTCGGAACGCATTCGCCGGATGGAGGAAAGCGGCGTGATCCGCGGCTATCACATCGACATCGACCGCACGAAGCTCGACTGTAACATCACAGGCTTTATCTCCGTTGCGCTCGAGCCGGACAAGTACGACAAATTCTGCGATTTCTGCGCCTCGCAGAGCGCCATCATCAGCCACTATCACGTGGTGGGTGAGTTCAACGCGCTGCTCCGCTTCGCCGTGCGCGACACGCAGCAGCTCGACCAGCTTCTCTCCCTCATCAAGAAGTTCGGCGACTCGCGCACCTCGATCGAGCTCAAGACGCTCTTCGACAGCAAGGAGATCCCGCTGCCGTAACACAACATTCCCTTTGCACCAAGCAGGGCGGCTTTGGCCGACTCCGCATAAGAAAACATGCGCCGTAAAAGGCAAATTTTGCACGGACTCCTTCGTTGCGCCGTCTTGCCATGCGTCATCATGCCTGCGCCGTCGCGCCTCAGCTCCGCACAAAATTTGCTCTTTTTCGGTGCAAAGCAGTTTTGCCAATGAATTTTTGAGATGAAATCAGCTGAAAAAACTCCCCATACTGGCGTATGGGGAGTTTTTTTCGGTTGTATTTCAGCCAAAAAGGCGCAGGCAAAACCGCATGTTTTCTTATGCGGAGTCGGCCTTGGGCCGCCTTGCTTTTTTGCGCGATCTGAATGCCCCCTTGCTTTTTTGGGGCCATTCCCGCGCATCTGTGTGTTGCGAAGAAAGGCGAAAACTGCTATACTTTAATTTATTGAATGAGCATCATTTGGGGAGGGAATCTATCGTGCAGCTTGAACAGAGGCAGACGCTGAGCCAAAAGCTCGTGCTGACGCAGACGATGCGCCAGTCGCTCGACTGTTTGCAGCTCTCCGCGCCGGAGCTTACCGAATACGTGCAGGAAGTCGCGCTCTCAAACCCGCTGCTCGACGTACAGTCCCCCACCTATTACGAGACCGAGCTCCCCAGCGAGGCCGCTCCCGCCGAGCGTGAACCGCTCGAGGTTCGCGAGACGGACTCGTGGCGCGGCGTCACCTCCTCCGGTATGGAGGATGTGCAGGACTTCACCGCCTTTTTGACGCGCGAAAAAACGTTCCGCGACCACCTGACCGAGCAGATCGGGCAGATGAAGCTCGTCGACGACGAGCTTCTGCGCCTGTGCCGCTTTTTGATCGACTGCCTCGACGAGCGCGGCTATCTTGACTGCCCGCTTGAGGAGCTGTCCCGCGAATTCGACATCCCGCTCTTCTCGCTCGAGCAGGCGCTGTTTGCCGTGCAGATGCTCGACCCGCCGGGCGTCGGCGCGCGGAACCTGTCGGAATGCCTGACGCTCCAGCTCGCGCAGGGCCGCTCGCTCGACCCGCTGGCGCTGAAGATCGCGCGCGATGGGCTCGAAATGCTCGGCAAGCGCAACTTTTCCGGCCTCGCCGCCCTGCTCGGCGTCAGCGTCGGTGAAGCCAGGGCCGCTGCGGCCAAGATACTCGCGCTTAACCCGATCCCCTCGCGCAGCTTTGCCGGCAGCGAGCAGATCGCCTATGTCGCCCCCGACGCGGAATTTTCCGTGCAGCAGGGCCAGCTCGTCATCGAGCTCAACGAGCGCATTCTGCCGCGCCTGTCCGTCAACGCCGAATACGCCGCGCTGATGAACACGAGCGACGACCCCGAGGTCCAGCGCTACGTGAAAGAAAAGCTCTCCGAAGCACAGGCCCTCATCAAGGGCGTCCACACCCGCTGCGACACGCTCGTACAGATGCTCACGCTCATCGGGCGCGAGCAGCACGGCTTTTTCTGTGGCGGCGAGGCACTGCTGCCCGTGACGATGCAGCAGCTTTCCGAAAAAATGGGCGTCAGCACCTCCACCGTGAGCCGTGCGGCGCAGAATAAATACATTCAGTTCCAGGGCAGGATCATCCCCGTGCGCAGCTTTTTCACCACGGCGATCCGCCCCGACGCGGCAGTCTCGTCCCACGCGGTCAAGCAGCGGCTGCAAAGCCTCATTCGCGCAGAGGACCCGGCCGCGCCGCTCTCGGACGAGGCGCTTCGTCTGGCGCTCTCGGCTCTCGGCATCGAGGTCAGCCGCCGCGCCGTCGCCAAGTACCGCGCGGAAATGGGCATTCCGTCCTCGTCCCAGCGCAAAAAGCGCTGAGCGCAGGGCGCGATCCAATATTTTGTCAGGAGGAACATTCACTATGGCCAGCGTCTACGACCGCACCGACATCTACGACCTCTTCGACTCCCCGAAAAAGGATGCACAGACCCTCTCCCACTGGCAGACCGTTTTCGACGGCAGGCCCATTCGCTCGGCGCTCGATGTGAGCATCGGGACGGGCTCGCTCACGCTGCCGCTCGGGCAGCTCGGCGTCTCGCTGTACGGCTCCGATTTGAGCGGCAGCATGCTCGCGCGCTGCCGCAAAAAGGCGGACGAGCGTGGCATCGCCATCGACCTGCGGCAGAGCGATTTCCGCGACCTGACGTCTCATTTTGACCGCAGCTTCGACTGCGTGATGAGCACCGGCAACTCGCTTGCCTACGTGACAAACAACGAGATCACCGGCGTTTTGGAGCAGATGGACGCGCTCGTGGAGCCCGGAGGCTGCCTCTACTTCGACCTTCGCAACTGGGACCGTATCGTGGGGCAGAAAAAGCGTTTTTACTGCTACAATCCCGCCTTTCTGCCAAACGGCGACCGCGTGAACCTCATGCAGGTCTGGGACCATTTATCCGACGGCTCCATTGTCTTCAATCTTGTCTACACCTTTGAGCGCGATAACAAAATCTTCCAAAAAGAGCGTTTTGAGGAGCACTACCACCCCGTGCCGCAGAAATTACTGCTCGACAAGCTCATGCAGCTCGGCTATCAGGACATTCAGGTCAAGGCTTTCCCCGTGCAGTTCGGCGCGTTCGACATCGAAAACAGCGAGTGGTACTGTGTGCTGGCGCACAAAGCAAAATAATCGTTGCCTTTTTCCGCAAAAAGGGCATGATAAGAAAGTCATATCACGCGCGGCGGTAAACGCCGCGCGTTTCAACAGGAGGAAAACTATCATGGACGGTATGAAAAATATCAGCAAGGCAGAGGTTCTGACCCTGCGCGATCAGGTCGCCTATCAGTCCGGTCAGGTCGTCAGCCGCACGCTGGCGCAGAACGAGCACGTGAGCGTCACGCTCTTCTCGTTTGACAAGGGTGAGGAGATCAGCACCCACGAATCCGGCGGCGACGCGATGGTCACCTGCCTCGACGGCGTGGGTCGGATCACGATCGACGGCGTCGAGCACATCCTGCACGAGGGTGAGAGCATCGTCATGCCCGCGCGCCATCCGCACGCGGTGTACGGTCAGGAGCAGTTCAAGATGCTGCTCGTCGTTGTGTTCTGATCTTTTTATTTACCGAAAAGGTGCGAAAGCAGTCTATTTTCGCGCCTTTTTCGCGCCTTTACCGCAAGGTGGCGCATTATCGCGCCGCATGCTTCTTTGCGTGGCCCGAATGAAGCTTCATCCATCGGCCCAATTTTTCGCTTCCGATTTTAACATATCATTTTCTCATTGATACTTGACAAAATGTAATGGCATGGTATAATGAGGCCAATTTCCGCAGCAAAGGAGGCGATCGTTTGAACACCATGGTTACGTCCAAAAATGTCAATTTTGGAGTAAGCTGGCGACTGATCGTTGGCGTAGAGGGGCATTCGTCCGAATCTATGTCGTCGAAGCAGTCGGCAGCGGTTTGATCGACCTCATTTTCCAAGGCTCGGTTTGATTCGCTGCCTGCAATGATCGGCAGCATGGATCCGGTATGCTCCATTGATCTGGCAAAGCACTTGTGGAATGTTCCACAAGCATGGAAGTATCCCCTTGCAATGTCAGAGCGCGGGAACAGACCGGTTTTTTTGTTACCCAAATCATTCAGGACGGGGCATTTTTGCCCCATCGCCAAGAAAGGAAATTTTTTACCATGAAACGCAAGCTCACCGCCAAGGAATACACCTATGTTGCCAGCATGCTCTTCGGCCTGTTTTTCGGCGCAGGTAACCTTATTTTCCCCGTGCACCTCGGCCAGATGGCCGGTTCCAACGTTTGGCAGGCCATTCTGGGGCTTCTCATCACGGGCGTGGGCCTGCCGCTGCTCGGCGTGGCCGCGCTCGGCATCAGCCGCTCCAACGGTCTTTTTGACCTGAGCAGCAAGGTCAACCGCCCCTACGCGATGTTCTTCACCTGCGCGCTGTATCTGACCATTGGGCCGTTTTTCGCCATTCCCCGCTGCGCGACGACGTCATTCACCGTGGGACTTGAGCAGGTGCTTCCGCAAAATGGCAGTAACACACTGTACCTGCTGCTCTTCTCGGCAGCGTTTTTCGCCGCGGCGCTCTTTTTCGCACTGCGCCCGGGCAAGATCCTGACCTGGGTCGGCAAAATTCTGAACCCCTGCTTTCTCGTCTTCCTCGGCATTCTGGTCGTCGTCGCGCTCCTCTCTCCGAGTGCGGCCATCGCGGATGTCGAGCCGCTCGGCGACTACGCGTCCCAGCCGTTTTTCGCTGGTTTCCTCGAAGGGTACAACACCATGGACGCGCTGGCGAGTCTTGCCTTCGGCATCATCGCCGTGCAGGTCATCCGCGACCTCGGCGTGGACGATCCCACCGCTGTGGCGGGGAGCACCGTCCGCGCGGGCATTTTCAGCAGCCTTCTGATGGCGTTCATCTACATCGCCGTCACGATCGCCGGCACGCAGAGCCGCGGCGTGCTTGAAGCCAGCGAGAACGGCGGCACGGCGCTCGCGCAGATCGCACAGCACTACCTCGGCTCCGCCGGTCTCTTCATCCTCGCCGCCACGGTGACGCTCGCGTGCCTCAAGACCGCCGTCGGTCTCATCACGAGCTGCGCCGAGACGTTCAGCGCGCTCTTCCCCGACGGGCCAAAGTACCGCATCTGGGCAATCATTTTCAGCCTCGTGTCGCTGCTGTTTGCGAACCTCGGCCTCAGCGCCATCATCAGCTATTCGCTGCCGGTGCTGATGTTCCTCTATCCGCTCTCCATCGCGCTCATTGCGCTGGCGCTGCTCGGTAAATTCTTCGGCCACGACCGCACGGTGTACTGCTGGACGATCGGCTTCACACTCATCGCTGCCGTTTACGATCTGATCATCGCGCTGCCCGAGAGCGTGTTCAACGCCATCCACGGTCCGGCCATCAAGGCGTTCGGTCAGCAGTACCTACCGTTTGCCGACCTCGGCCTCGGCTGGATCTGCCCGACGCTTATCGGCGCGGCCATCGGCCTTATTCTGCACTTCATGCGCGGGAACAGGGCCAAGGCGTGAACCCCTTACAAGTCAAAAATCCGTCCGGTCGATGACCGGACGGATTTCTTTCATTTATCGCGTGTTTTCGCCGCTCACAGCGTCGCGGCAAACTTCGTCACCGCGGCAAGGCCGTCTCTGAGCGTGTTGACGTCGCAGGCGTAGCCGACGCGCATGCTGTGGGGCTGCTCGAAGCAGTCGCCCGGCGTGACGAACGCACCGGTCTCGTGGTACATGCGCTTGCAAAACTCGTAGGAGGGGATATCGAAATCGTAGTAAACGAGCGCGGTCGTACCGGCTTTGGGCTTGGTGTAGAAAAAGTGCGGATTTTCCTTGATCCAGTCATCGAGGATGGCGAGGTTCTCGCGCACGATGCGCTGATTGCGCTTGAGCATCACGTCGCTGTGGCGCAGGGCGATGGACGCGATCGCATCGTCGAACATGCCGCAGCTAATTAAATTGTAGTCGCGATGCGACAGGAACGCCTTGCGCGCCGCTTCATCGTGCGTGGCGATCCAGCCCATGCGAAGGCCCGCGAGCGAGAAGACCTTGGACATGCTGCTGACCGAGATGCCCTTTTCATAGAGGTCGACGATGGACTCGCACCACTCGTCCTCCTGCGTCAGGTGGCGGTAGACCTCGTCACAGAGGATGTACGCGCCCACGCCGCGGGCGATCTCCACGATGCTCCCCAGCAGCTCCTTACTCATCAGCGCGCCGGTGGGGTTGTTGGGGTTGTTGATGCAGATCATTTTCGTCTCGGGCGTGACGAGGCTCTTGAGCTCATTCAGGTCGGGGAGATAGTCGTTTTCCTGCTTTAAGTGCATGATGGCGACGTCCGCGCCGATGGCCTCGGGGATGGAGTAGAGCTGCTGATAGGTCGGCATAATGCTGACCACGCGGTCGCCCGCGGAAATGAGCGAGCAGAATACATGATGGTTCGCGCCTGCCGCGCCGTGCGTGAGCACGACCTCATCGGCCTTGATCGTGTGATAGAGCTTGGAAATGCCGCTGCGCAGCGCCTCACTGCCCCAGATATTGCCATAGGTCAAGCGCTGGGCACAGAAGTCCTTCAAAAAGTCCTCCTTGTTCTCGCCCGTGAGCTCGAAAAGCTCGTCGAGCGAAACGGAGTCAACGCAGGTCTCGGCGATGTTGTATAGCGCACCCACCTCGTACTCGTTCATCCATTCTTCCACAGCAAAGGGCTTGATGTTCATATCGTTCTCCTTTTCTCTATAAAAAAGTAACAGCACCCACGACCCAGCCTTATCCGGTCGCCCGGAATACCTACGGCTCAGTCATGGATGCCTTTTCTCCCCGGCCGGTGCCAAAGGAGGCATTTCATATCAGATTGATTGTATTATAATACAGTTTTTCAGATTGTCAAGCGGGAAAACGCAAAATGTTCAATCTCTTATCGGGTGAATATTCAGTTTTCCGCATTGCTCGCGCAGACTTTTCCCGCCGCCGCGCCGCACAGCGCTTTTTTCTTGCGCTTTTGCGCGCGGACCGCTATACTGGGAAAAAACGACGAAAGTGAGAACGATCATGCCGAATTTCGATCCGTTAACTTACCGATATTCTTCCCGCCGCAACGTGGTCTACGCCAAAAACGGCGTGTGCTGCACGTCCGTTCCCCTCGGCGCACAGGTCGGCCTCGACGTGCTGAAAAATGGCGGCAACGCCGTCGATGCCGCCGTCGCCATGGCCGGCGCGATGCCGCTGCTCGAGCCGACGGGCAACGGCCTTGGGTCCGACTGTTTCGCGCTCGTGTGGATCGAGAAGGAGAAAAAGCTCTACGGCTTGAACGCCAGCGGCGTTGCGCCGATGGCACTGAGCGCGGACGAGGTTCGCGCAAAAGGCTTTTCCGAGGTGCCCGAGGAAGGCTGGATCCCCACGATGGTCCCGGGCGCGCCCACGGGCTGGGCCGCGCTGAACAGACGCTTTGGCACAAAGCCGCTCTCCGAGCTCTTCGCCCCCGCCATTTCCTACGCCGAAAACGGCTATGCCGTGCCCGTCAATGTCGGCAAGCTCTGGGCGCACGACAGCAGGCGCATCGCCAGGGTCATGGCGCAGGACCCCGCCCCCTATGAATACTGGTGGAAGAGCTTTATGAAGCCGGACGGCTCGCCGTACCGCGCGGGCGATGTCTTCCGTTTCCCCGCCTATGCCGACACGATGCGCTCCCTCGTCGAGACGAACTGCGAGAGCTACTATCGCGGTGAGCTGATGGAAAGGATCGTCGCCCATTCGCGCGCCACGGGCGGCTACTTCTGCGAGGACGACTTCAAAAACTACCACCCCGAATGGGTCGAGCCCATCACGCAGGACTACCGCGGCTACACCGTCTGCGAGATCCCGCCCAACGGCCACGGCATCACGGTGCTGATGGCACTCGGCATGCTCAACGGGCTGACGCTGCCCGAAAAGCGCGAGGATGCGGATTACTATCACAAGGTCATGGAGGCCATCAAGCTCGCCTTTGCCGACACGAAGACCTACGTCGCCGACCCGCGCTATATGAAAACAAAGGTCAGCGAGCTGCTCTCGCCCGACTATCTTGCCGCCCGCCGCGCACTCATCTCAGACAAGGCGCTCGAGCCCAAAGCGGGCGACCCGCACTGCGGCGGCACGATCTACCTCTGCACCGCGGACGCAGAGGGCAACATGGTCTCGCTTATCCAAAGCAACTACTGCGGCTTTGGCGCGGGCATCGCCATCCCCGGCACGGGCATCTCGCTTCAGGACCGCGGCGCGAACTTCTCCCTCGACCCGAAGAGCGATAACTATTTGGAGGGCGGAAAGAAGTCCTACCACACGATCATCCCGGGCTTTCTGCTCAAGGACGGCGAGGCCGTCGGCCCGTTCGGCGTGATGGGCGCGTTCATGCAGCCGCAGGGGCAGGTCGAGGTGCTGACGAGCACCATCGATTACGCCATGAACCCGCAGGAGGCGCTCGACGCGCCGCGCATCCAGTGGATCGGCGGCAAAAAGCTCCAGATCGAGCGCGAGGCGGGCGAGGCGATCGCCGAGCAGCTGCGAGCAATGGGGCACGAGGTCGAGATCGTCGACGACCGCACGGCCATGGGCCGCGGCGAGATCATCTGGAAGTGCGAAAACGGCGTTTACGCCGCGGGCACCGAACCGAGATGCGACGGCACGGTCGCAAGCTGGTAATAAAGCAAAAAAAGGAGGCTTCCCGACGGGAAGCCTCCTTTTTTTGCACATTTTTCAAAATTAAACCTTGGCCTCGCTGTTGTGCTTGCTGGCGACGTAGCTTCTCATCGAGTTCACGACGATGGTCGCGCCGAGCACGATGAGCAGCACCGCGATGATGAGCTGCAAGCCGTTGGCGATAAACACCGCGCCCCAGGTCGTCTCGCCCGCGGGGATGGTGACGGCAGCGGCATTTTGGATGGCGCTCACCATGGCCATCAGGCGCTGCACGAGCGCCGTGAACGTGACGCAGAGCATGATGACGAGCGGCGGGAAGAGCATCTTGTTGCTGCGGCCCGTGACTTTGAGGAAGACGCACAGCGTGATGAGCACGAGCGCGGAGAGCAGCTGGTTCGCCGAGCCGAACAGCGGCCAGATGTTGGAGTAGCCGATCTTCGTGAGCACGTAGCCGAGCACGAGCGTCAGCACCGTGGAGAAATACGTGTTGCACAGGAGCTTGCGCCAGGGCTCGGCGTGGGCCATGTCGTCCACGCTGAAAAGCTCCTGGAAGCTCATGCGCGCGATACGCGCGACGGCGTCAAGGCTCGTGAGGGCGAGGGCGGAGACGCACATCGTCATAAAGACCGTGGCGGCGTAGTTCGGCACGCCGAACATCTCGAAGAAGCCCGCAACGCCGCGGCTGAAGATCTGGAACGGGGTACCGACGGCGGGAGTGCCGTCCGCCGCGGCGGCCGCACCGGCCACGCAGAGTGCGAGCACGGCAAGCAGGCTCTCGAGGATCATCGCGCCGTAGCCGACCTTGAGCATGTCCTTCTCGTTTTCGACCGTCTTGGACGACGTGCCGGAGGAGACGAGGCTGTGGAAGCCGGACACCGCGCCGCAGGCGACGGTGACGAACAGGATGGGGAACATCGTGCCGAGCTTTTCATTGTTGAAGCCCGTGAAGACAGGGAGGTTCATCGTCGGATGCGCAACGAGAAGGCCGACGACCGCGCCCGCGATCATGCAGATGAACATGAAGGTGGTCATGTAGTCGCGCGGCTGCTTCAAAAGCCACATCGGGAGAACGGCGGCGAAGAAGATGTAGACGAACGTGATGTAGCTCCAAGTCGCCTTGCCGAAGATGAGTGGGCAGTTCATGCCGACGGCGAACGAGGCAACGATGCAGAGGATGCCGAGCGCGGCTTCCTTCCAGCCCGAGAGGTTCAGCTTCTTCTGCACAAGGCCGAAGACGACGGCGAACACCATGAACATGATGGACACCATACCGGCTGCGCCGTTGGTCTGCGCGGCGTCAGCAAGCTGCGTCACGCCGTCGACCACGGTGTAGGCGTTGAACGTGCCGGCGACCATGTCGGCGAACGCCGCGATGACGATCAGGCAGAACAGCCAGCAGAACAGCAGAAACAGCTTGCGGCCGAGCTTGCCGATGTACTTTTCGATCAGCATGCCCATGGACTTGCCGTCGTTTTTGACGGAGGCGTACAGCGCGCCGAAGTCCGTCACAGCGCCGAAGAAGACGCCGCCGAGCAGCACCCACAGCAGCACCGGCAGCCAGCCGAACGCGGCGGCCTGGATCGCGCCGGTGACAGGGCCCGCGCCCGCGATGGAGGAAAACTGATGGCTGAAGACGGTCCAGCCGTTGGTGGGGACAAAGTCCTTGCCGTCGTTATACTTGACGGCGGGCGTCTGCGCCTTGGGGTCGATGCCCCAGGTTTTGGCGAGCCAGCGCCCATAGAGTGCGTAGGCAGCGACGAGGACGACCGCCGCAATCAGCACGATGACGAGTGTGTTCATGTGATTTCCCTTTCTTTCCTAAAAAAGCTGTGTTCTTCGTCAATGCCGGGAGCAAAAAGAAAAGCCCCGCCTCTGCCGCAGGTTTTCCACAACGAAAACCCATCGCAAAGACGAAGGCCAATATCGCGGCGATATCCGCCGCAGATCTCAACTTCCGCGTTACCACTTTGCTTGCCGGAAAAACGGCCGCTCGACCGCTGCCCGAATGGATCGGAGAGCGTACCCTGTTAACGGTGGGGGACCGGCTGCGATTACTCGGCGTTTGCGCCTTTCACCGCGGCTGCTCACAGGGGATGGCCTGCCCGTTCCTTGCTGCCGTTTTGCACCACCAACGGCTCTCTGAAAGCGGTGATCCGGGGAAGTCGTGTCCTGCTCAAAGCATTTGACGAATGATGTGAGTACAATAGCCCCATCCTCCGCCGTTGTCAATACAATTTTGTCCGCGCAGGACGGATTTCGTCGAAGAAAATAGACGCCCCATCACTTCTCCGCCGCCGCTTTAGGCAAAATGCAAATGCGAAATACAAATAAAGCTATGCCGAAGCGAAATGGAACCTGGCCGGCAACGCAGTCATAACAACGGGATGCTTTCAAATTTTGACCCGTTTCGGCAGTTTTCGGTTTGCCGAATTTCCGCTTGAAATATTTTAACAAAATATTATTTTTTCTTTCTTGACAAAGGTCAATTCTTATGTTAGCTTTAAAAAGCAAAATGAATCAACCGATCGGATGATGAGTTCGGGAGAGACCGCGGAATATTCTGCCGCGGCGCCGAAGGGGAACGCAGAAGCTCTCAGGCAAAAGGGCCGAACTCGGACGACGCTCCGAAAAGTGCGTTTACGCACGCCGAAGGTGCAACCTGCCGCGATGGCTCGGGCGGGGAATCTCTCAGGTGATCAACGGAGGCACAAAGCTCAAAAGGGAGTTTTGTGCCTCTTTTTTGATGCTTAATTTTAATAATTTTTATAATATTCATTAAAATTATTGTTTTCGGAGGATGCGCACTATGGAAAAGAAGACCCCACTTTACCAAACGCATGTGGACATGGGCGGCAAGATCGTCGAATTCGGTGGCTTCCTGATGCCCGTGCAGTATCCCACCGGCGTGATTGCCGAGCACATGGCCGTTCGTGAAAAGGCCGGTCTGTTCGACGTTTCCCACATGGGCGAGCTTCGCCTCAAGGGCCCTGACGCCGTCGCCAACGTCCAGAAGATCATCACCGCCGACATTTCGAACATGAAAGACGGCGAGATCAAGTACTCGATGTTCTGCAACGACAATGGCGGCATCATCGACGACTTCATCGTCTACCGCTGCGCAGCGGACAATTACTGGCTCGTCGTCAACGCGGGCAACCGCGAAAAGGACGCCGCCTGGGTCGAGAGCCATCTCTCCGGCGACGTCGACTACCGCGACGAGGGCAACGACTGGGGCCAGATCGCCCTGCAGGGCCCCAAGTCCGGCGACATTCTCAAAAAGCTCTGCGATGAGCAGTACATCCCCGCCAAGTACTACACCTTCACCGAAGACGTGCCCCTGAACCTCGGCGAGCGCACGATCCGCGCCCTCGTCTCCCAGACGGGCTACACCGGTGAATATGGCTTTGAGATCTACTGCAAGGCCGAGGACACCGTCGACCTGTGGAAAGCGCTTCTGAAGGCGGGCGAGCCCGAGGGGTTGATCCCCTGCGGCCTCGGCGCGCGCGACACGCTGCGCTTAGAGGCTTCGATGCCGCTCTACGGCCACGAGATGAACGACGAGATCACGCCGAAGATGGCGGGACTTCCGTGCAAGCTCACGGGCAAGGACTTCATCGGCCGCGACGCGCTTGTCGCGCTCGGCGCGCCGAAAATGAAGCGCATCGGCATGAAGGTCGTCGGCCGCGGCATCGTGCGCGAGCACTGTGACCTCTACACGATGGACGGAGAAAAGATCGGCTGGGCATCCTCCGGCACGTTCGCGCCCTATATCGGCTGCGGCGTCGCGATGGGCTATATCCCCGCCCAAGATATCGAGATCGGCAAGCACCTCAACGCCGACGTGCGCGGCCGCATGGTCGAGCTGGAGATCGTGCCGATGCCGTTCTACAAACTGGAGCGCTAAGTACATTGACATAAGAACAACTCTATCAAATTCAAGGAGGAACACATGATGAATTTTCCTGCTGAGCTGAAGTATTCCAAGTCCCACGAGTGGGTCAAGATGGACGGCGACGTCGCCGTGATCGGCATTTCTGATTTTGCCCAGGATGCGCTGGGCGATGTGGTCTTTATCAACCTGCCCGCCGAGGGCGACAGCGTCACCGCCGGCGAGAGCTTCGGCGATGTCGAGTCCGTCAAGGCTGTCTCCGACGTGATCTGTCCCGTCAGCGGCACGATCTGCGAGGTCAACGAAGCGCTCGCCGACGCACCCGAGACGCTGAACTCCGACCCCTACGGCGCATGGATCATCAAGGTCTCCCCCGTGACCGACACTGAGGCGCTGCTTGACGCCGCCGCTTACGAAGCGCATTGCGCGCAGGGGGGCTGAGATGGGCTCTTACGTTCCCACCACGGCTGCGGAACGGGAAGAAATGCTCGCCGCCATCGGGGTCGACAGCCTGGAAGGGCTGTACAAGGCCGTCCCGCAGGAAATGCTCCTGCGGAGCGGCGGGCTGAACATCCCCGAGGGCCTGAGTGAGCTTGAGGTGCGCGAGGCCGTCACCGCCATGGCCGAAAAGAACAAGGTCTTCAAGACCGTTCTTCGCGGCGCGGGCGCCTACCGCCACTTCATCCCGTCGGTCGTCAAATCCGTCACCTCCCGCGAAGAGCTTGTCACCTGCTACACCCCCTATCAGGCGGAGATCAGCCAGGGTGTGCTGCAGGGTACGTTTGAATTCCAGACGATGATCTGCGAGCTGACCGGCATGGACGTCTCCAACGCCTCGCACTATGACGGTGCGACCGCCGCGGCCGAAACGATCCCCATGTGCAAGGACCGCAAGCGCATGAAGGCCTATGTCTCCGCCTGCGCCCATCCGCAGGTCATCGAGGTCATGAAGACCTACTGCTTCGCCTCGAATACCGAGCTTTTTGTCGTCCCCGCAAAGGACGGCAGAACTGATCTCGACGCGCTCAAGGAAGCGCTCGGCGATGACGCCGCGTGCTTCTACCTCCAGCAGCCGAACTACTTCGGCCAGATTGAAGACGCGAAGGCGGCCGGTGAGATCGTCCACGCCGCGGGCGCCAAGTTCGTCATGGGCGTGAACCCCATCGCCTGCGCCATTCTGCCCACGCCGCGCGCGATGGGCGCGGATGTCGCCGTCGGCGACGGTCAGCCCCTCGGCCTCGACACGGCGTTCGGCGGCCCGTTCCTCGGCTTCATGGCCACGACATCCGCCATGACGAGAAAGCTCCCCGGCCGCATCGTCGGCCAGACGAAGGATGTGGACGGCGAGATTGGCTACGTGCTGACGCTGTCCGCGCGCGAGCAGCACATCCGCCGCGAAAAGGCCAGCTCCAACATCTGCTCCAACCAGGCGCTATGCGCCTTCGCCGCCGGCGTCTACATGGCCGCGATGGGCGAAAAGGGCATGAAGCAGTGCGCGCGGCTCTGCACCTCGAAGGCTCACTATTTCGCCTCTGAACTTGAAAAGATCGGCTGCACCTTGAAGTACAAGGGTGAATTCTTCCACGAGTTCGTCACCGAGGTCGAATGCCCCAACTGCCGCAGGAAGATCCTCGACGCGCTCGAAGCAGAGGGCATCCTCGGCGGCGCAGAGGTCGAGGGCGGCATTCTCTGGTGCGTGACGGAGCTTGTCTCCAAGTCGCAGCTCGACAAAGCTGTCGCCATCGTGAAGGAGGTGCTGTAAATGAAGCTCATTTTTGAACTTGGCGTCGAAGGCCGCGGCATGACCCTCATGCCAGAGTGTGACGTCCCCGAATATCAGCTCCCCGAAGAGCGCAGCGAGGCGCTGCACCTGCCCCATGTGAGCGAAAATGAGCTCACCCGCCATTACACCGCCCTCTGCAAGCGCATCCACGGCGTGAACGACGGCTTCTATCCCCTCGGCTCGTGCACGATGAAGTACAACCCCAAGATCGACGAGGACATGGCGGCGCTGCCGGGCTTCACCCAGCTCCACCCGCTCCAGCCCATCGAGACCGCGCAGGGCGCGCTCGAGGCGCTGCACACGTTAGGCTCTGAGCTTGGCGAGGTCTTCGGCATGGACGCTGTCACGTTCCAGCCCGCTGCGGGCGCGCACGGTGAGTTCACCGGCGTTCTGCTCATCAAGGCCTATCACACCGACCGCGGCGATTTTAACCGCACGAAGATCATCGTGCCCGACTCCGCCCACGGCACAAATCCCGCAACCGCCGCGATGTGCGGCTTCCAGGTCATCAACATCCCGTCCGGCGTGGACGGCTGCGTCGACCTCGACGCGCTGCGCGCCGCCGTCGGCCCCGACACCGCGGGATTGATGCTGACGAACCCGAACACCGTCGGTATTTTCGACAAGAACATCCTCGAGATCACGAAGATCATTCACGATGCGGGCGGCCTGTGCTATTACGACGGCGCGAACCTCAACGCCGTCATGGGCGTCGTCCGTCCCGGTGACATGGGCTTTGACTGCATCCACAGTAACCTGCATAAGACGTTCGCCACACCGCACGGCGGCGGCGGCCCCGGCGCAGGCGCGGTCGGCTGCAAGGAATTCCTCAAAAAGTACATGCCCGGCCCGCTGGTCGTCAAAAAGGACGGCAAGTACGGCTTTGCATCCCCCGAAAAGTCCATCGGCCGCGTGAAGATGTTCTACGGCAACTTCGACGTCGTCGTGCGCGCGCTGACCTACGTGCTCACGCTCGGCAAGTCCGGCATCCGCGAGGCGGCCATGAACGCCGTGCTGAACGCGAACTACATGCGCGTCAGGCTCAAGGATACCTTCACCATGGCCTATGACGAGATCTGCATGCACGAGTTCGTCATGTCGCTCGTCGATCTCCACAAGGAGACGGGCGTCTCCGCGCTCGACCTTGCCAAGGGCATGCTCGACTTCGGTCTGCATCCGCCCACGATGTACTTCCCGCTCATCGTCCATGAGGCGCTCATGATCGAGCCCTGCGAGACTGAGAGCAAGGAGACCATGGACGAGGTCTGCGGCATCTACTGCAAGCTCTTTGAACTCGCGCACTCCGATCCCGAGACGCTCCACACCGCTCCCCACTCCACGCCCGTCCGCCGTCTCGACGAGGTCGGCGCGGCGCGCAACATGGTTTTACGTTATCAGTTTGCCTGACGAAGGCAGCGCATATCTTAACATCACGCAATGCCGCCGAAAAGTCGGCGGCATTGCTCTCAAAAAGGAACGAACTATTATGGCTCATTATGAACTCATCGTCATCGGCGCGGGCCCCGGCGGCTACGAAGCCGCGCTCCATGCGGCCAAGCTCGGCAAGAAGGTCGCCGTCGTCGAGAAGCGCGAAGCGGGCGGCACCTGCTTAAACCGCGGCTGCATCCCGACGAAAACGCTGCTGCACTCTTCTCAGATCTTCCACGACGCCAAGCACGGCGCACACGCCGGCATCCACACCGACGATATCCGCGCCGACATGACGGAGATTTTTGCCTACAAGCGCGAAATTTCGCAAAAGCTGTCCTCCGGCATTGAATCGCTTTTCAAGACCGCAAAGATCGACTTTCTGCGCGGCACGGCGCTCATCACCGCACCCGGTGCTGTCCGCGTGACGGATGCCGAGGGCGGTGCCAACGACTACACCTGCGACGATATTCTCATCGCCACCGGCTCCGTCCCGTCCCGCCCGCCGATTCCCGGACTTGAGTTCGCGATGACCTCCGACGAGCTGCTTGAGGGGTGCGACCACCTGTACCGCTCCATCGTCATCATCGGCGGCGGCGTCATCGGCATCGAGTTTGCGACGTTTTACGCAGACCTCGGCTGTGAAGTGACCGTCATCGAAGGCATGGACCGCCTGCTGCCCAACATGGACAAGGAGCTCGGCCAGAGCCTCGCGCTCATCCTCAAAAAGCAGGGCGTGAAGGTCTTCACGAACGCGATGGTCCAGAGCGTCGAGAAGACGGGTGAGGATATCGCCGTCAACTTCACCTGCAAGGAAAAGAGCGAGACCGTCTCCGGCGAGGCCGTGCTCTGCGCCATCGGCCGCCGCCCGTACTGCGACGGCCTGTTCGCGGATGGCATTTCTGTCGAGATGAACCGCCGCAGCATCGCCGTGAACGAGCGCTACGAGACGAGCATCCCCCACATCTACGCCATCGGCGACGTCTCGGCCAAAATTCAGCTCGCCCATGTGGCGACCGCGCAGGGCATCGCCTGCGTCGATCTGCTCTACGGAAGGGAAAATCACACATCCATGTCCGTCGTGCCGAGCTGCATCTACTGCCGTCCGGAGATCGCGGTCGTCGGCCTCACCGAGGCCGAGGCCAAGGAGGCGGGCATCCCCGTCAAGGTCGGCAAACACGTCATGTTCGACAACGCCAAGACGCTCATCGCCGACCCGGGCCGCTGCTTTATGAAGTTCGTCGCCCACGCCGAAACACGCGAGCTTCTCGGCGCGCAGCTCATGTGCGAGCATTCAAGCGACATGATCGGCGGCGTCTCGCAGGCGCTCGCCAACCACATGACGGTCGATCAATTCCTGCTGGCCATGCGTCCGCACCCCTCGTTTGAAGAGGCGATGACCGCCGCGCTCGAGGACCTTGCGCAGAAGCTCGGCTGAAAGGCCGCGGATGAAGCTATCGGTCGCCTTTAGACGGGCGATACCGCTTTTATGCAAAATTTGCGTTGCAGCATATGATGGAGTATGCTACCCTTAAAGTGAAAAATTGCTCTGACGGGGAACGCTTCTTTGAAAGCGGCGCACCGAAAGCGTGATAAGGGAGAGGAGAATCATCCATGAAAAAGCTATTGCCCATCATTTTGACGCTGCTCCTGGTTTGCATTGCCGTGTCTTATGCCTCCGCCGCGAATGTGGTGGCTTCGCCGCAAAACCTGTCGGTCGACGGCGTCGATGCAGACTGTGACAAATACAACATCGACGGCAGCAACTATTTCAAGCTGCGCGATCTTGCGCAGCTCCTGAGCAAGACGGACAGCCGCTTTTCCGTTTCGTTCGATGAGCAAAGCAATGCGGTCACGGTCGTTTCCGGGAAGGAATATACCCCTGTCGGCGGCGAGCTTGCGCGCGGGCGGGATCAGTCCAAAACAGCCGTTGTCAGCAAGCAGTCCGTTTTGATCGACGGAAAGGCTGCGGACGGTCTTTCTGTCTACAACATCGGGGGAAACAACTATTTTAAGCTGCGCGACCTCGGCGATGCGCTCGGCTTTACCGTCGATTATGACGCCGACAGCAATACTGCCATCGTTTTGAGCAAGGGTTCCACAGCGGTCTACCAAAACGCATTTGAAAAACTGCTTAAGGACGTGAACGAGAAGCGCCGCGCCGATATGGCAAGGGAAGAGTCGTTCGACGGCTTTGAAGCATATTTACAGCATCACCGCGGCGAGGTCACTATCACGCAGGCAGAGATGGACAGCCTGAAAAATCTGAACAATCCCGGCAAGGCGGTTCTTACGCGCGCGGAAGCGCTTGAGGATGTGGACCTGTTCTTCCGCGCGCTGCATTACTCCTACGGCGCTTACTACTATTTCGGTGAGGAGACGTTCCAAAAGGCGGAAGATGCCATCCGTGCAGAGCTTGCATCCTATCAGACGATCAAGTGGGACCAGCTCGTCTCGCTCATTTACTCGCACCTGCTTTTCGTTCGGGACGGACATTTCTCGATCGCCGGGCGGTATGAACCGGCCTTTGAAAAAAGCGTTCAGTATCTTTACTATTACAGCGGTCAAAGCTTTGGCAGGGATGAAAGCGGGTACTATCTGCTGGGGGAAAACGAGAAGTGGTACTATACCTCCTGCGGCAACGCGAATGTCGAAATGAAGCCGTATCTTGACGGCAGCGGCCGAGTGTGCTATTCCCTGCGTCAGTTCTGTCCCGCAACGGCTGTGCATACGGCAGACAGAATCACCCTGACCAAGGGCGCTGAGACCAAAACGGTTTCGGTCACATGGTCGCTGAGCCAGTCCTATCTGGAAGACGGTTCGCAGGTCCCGGATTATCATTATCTGAAATCAAACGGTATTGCCTTGATAACGATTCGCAAGTTTGACTGGAATTATGAGGAGACAATGGACGAGTTCGTCCGCACCGGTTCTGACCTTAAAAACGCGAAGCTCATCATCATTGATGCCCGCTCCAACAGCGGCGGCGATGAAGACTTTATCAAAAACTGGCTGAAAAGCTACACGGGAGAAGAACCCGAACAGAAAACGATTATCTCCAACTGGGGCACTGCTATGTTCGATAGGATTCAAGCCTACGCGGACCTGGGTGAAGAATTTGCCGCCTTCCGGACAGGCGATAAGGACTATGAGCTGTTTCAGGGAAAGCTGCTGGAAAACAGCACTCCGATTCTTCTTCTGACAGACAGCATGTCCGGCTCCGCCGGCGAGAGCATCGTGACCTATTGCAGGACACTTGACAACTGCCTTGTGATCGGCGGCCCGACGAGAGGCGCGCAGCTGGTCGGAAATGTGCGAGGCTGGACGCTTCCAAACTCCGGCATCGGCTTCCAGTTCGGTCAGTCGTTCCACTTCATCTACAATATGGAGAATGTAGACGGCAAAGGCTATGAGCCGGACCTCTGGTGCGATCCGAAGACCTCGTTGCAGGCGGTTTTGAGCATGGTGGAGCGCTATGACCTCGGCTCCGCCGAGGGCGTGGCCGCCCTGCGCGCGCAGCTGCCGAATATTCTGACCAAGTAGGCAGGCACTTCCCATTAAATGTCCCACAACGTAGGATGAGTAGAAAGAGAAGCATTCTACTGGACCTGTCTTATGGCCATATACCGCCGTCATCTGAACGAAAAACCGCTCCCGAGATCATCTTGATCTTGGGAGCGTTACTTTCTCTATTATGATTGCTTTTTGTGCCCAAAAACAGCCTTTTGCCGGAATGTGTTAGAAAAGTGTTAGAAAGCGTTATTTTGCGCTTTCTAATTACTGCCAAAAGGTTAGAAAAAAGTCCTGAAATCTTACGATTTCAGGACTTTTCTGG
>ENA-OUPA01000181-OUPA01000181.1-human-gut-metagenome-genome-assembly--contig:-NODE-181-length-49387-cov-11.5873_pt1 | contig 49387 bp, 40 predicted proteins | sample MGYA00237939_ERZ548770 | MGnify/ENA primary metagenome ERZ548770 (study PRJEB26490, sample SAMN05356877) | human gut metagenome | biome: terrestrial biome; feature: human-associated habitat; material...
TTATTTCAGTAATAATCGTAAAATTATGAAAAGAAATCCGTAAAGGAGCGGTAAAAATGAAAACATGTCCAAACTGTGGGGAGTTATTGGGAAATGGAGTTGACAGCTGTTTTAAGTGCGGATATGACTTCATAACTCAGACTGGAGGACGCCCTATTACAACTCCAAAAAAAGTTGAATCAAGGGTGCCAACAAAAAAGATTTGCCCACAGTGCAGAACGATATACAGCGATATCTCTTTAACTCATTGTGAAAAATGCCATGTTCCTCTTGCTGTATATACATCACCGGACGATGCAATATATCAAGAAATAGAAAGAAGCAGCTCATCACCTACAAAACAAAGCAAAGAAGAGCGTCTTCTTGAAAAATATGGGTTAACTGATTTAGATGATAAGGATTTCGCTACTGTCAACTGGATTAATGCAGAACTCAGAGGAAATGGGATGTTAGAGTGGGGCTCTCTGCTCTCCGGCGCCAAATCTACCGATTTAGTGATGATGTCTTGCCTTCGTGCTTTGGTCGAGCAGAATTGGGTGTTATTGCGGCAGCTCAACAAAATGAATACCAGGTTAGAGGAAATCAGCAAGAAAATTGACCACGAATAAAATTTAATTTCCAACATGAAGTGCACTCCTGCCGGGGTGCGCTTTTCTTATGCAGAAAAACGAGGTGGTTTCAGTGAGCGGTATCGATATCGGCCCCAAGATCGGCATAGAGGGTGAAAAGCAGTTTAAAGACGCCATTAAGGCGGTAAACAGCCAAATCAAAACCACAGCCACGGAGCTGAAAGTGCTGGCGGCGGAATCCGGAAAAAGCGAGGACGCTACAAGGAATCTGTCTCAGCGGCAAAAGGTGTTGGGCGAAAGCCTGGACGCAAATAAAGCCAAGGTTAAAACTCTAACCGCGCAGTATGAACGGCAGAAATCAGAGCTGGACAAGCTGGGAACCGCTCTGGAAACTGCCCGCAGGGAAAACGGCGAGGGCTCTGACCAGGCCATCAAGGCAGAAAACGCCTATTCCAAACAGGCCAGGGCGGTCAACGACCTGGAATCCCAGATCAACACCGCAAGGGCACAGGTTGCAACTATTTCCGGAGAGCTGGAAACGAACGCAGTCAAGCTGGAAGAAGCCAGGAGCCATGCCATCAAGTACGGCGACGCCATGCAGGCTGCCGGGGACAAGCTTGCCGGGATAGGCGGAACTGTTTCCAAAGCCGGGAACGCTTTGACGCTGGGGATCACCACTCCCCTACTGGCCGCCGGTACCGCCTCGGTCAAGTTTGCCACCGACGCGGAAACATCTTTTGCAAAAGTGGGAACAATCCTGGATTCCAATGTGGTTTCCTACGACAAGCTCAAAAGCGGGGTAATCTCAGCCAGCAATGAGAGCGGGATTGCCGTTACAGATTTTAACGAAGCATTGTATTCCTCCGTCTCTGCCGGTGTGGACAGCGGCAAGGCCATTGCCTTTACCGGGGACATGGTAAAACTGGCAAAGGGCGGCTTTACAGATACCGCCAAGGCGGTGGACGTGGTTACCACTGTGCTGAACGCCTATGGAATGGAGGCTGACCAGGCGGAAGCCATCAGCGACAAGCTCATTACCACCCAAAACCTGGGCAAGACCACCGTAGATGAGCTGGCAAGCAGCATGGGCAAGGTGATCCCCACTGCAAACTCGGTAAACGTCGGTATCGATGACGTATCTGCGGCTATGGCCACTCTGACCAAAAATGGTATTGCCACCGCCGAAGCCACCACTTATTACAATTCTATGTTAAACGAACTTGGAAAAAGTGGAAGCACCGCGGACAAGGCCTTGAAAGAAATTTCCGGAAAAAGCTTCAAGGAACTGGTAGCGGAGGGAAAGCCCGTCACTGAAATTTTGCAGCTGCTCAGCGACAACGCCGCGAACTCAGGCCTTTCCCTTTCTGATATGTTTGGATCTGCTGAAGCCAGCAAGGCCGCGCTCACCATCATGAAGGGGAACGGAGACGAGTACAACTCCATCCTGCAGCAGATGAAGGACAGTGCGGGAGCTACCCAGACGGCCTTTGAAAAAATGGACAGCACCCCCGCCGCCAAAATGCAGAAGGAGCTGAACAAGCTCAAAAACGCCGGGATCGAAACCGGGAGCAAGCTGCTGCCCCTTGTTACAAAGGCGGTTTCCGGAGCCGGGAAGCTGCTGGATGTCTACAACGACCTGGACGACGGTACCAAGGATCTGATCCTGCGCACCGCCGGGATTGCCGCCGCCTCCGGACCTGTGCTGAAGATTGCCGGGACCGCCACCACAGGGGTTGGCAAGCTTACCTCCGGCGTGGGTAAATTGGCAAAGGATTTGGGAAAGCTCAGCGCCGCCAAGAAGGGCGCGCAGGCTATTGGCGAAGTGGGCAGCAAAGCTGTGCAGTCCGTGGAGGGCGTGAGCGGTTTTTCCAAGGCCCTGATTAAGTTGGCCTCCCCCGGCGGGATCGCGCTGTTGGCAGCCGGGGTGCTCGTGGGCGTGGGTGTTGCAGCATTGACGATCAAAAAAAACATGGAAAGGCGGATATCGCGAAGCATTTTGGAGATATCCGGCTATCTGCCGAAGAGGTGGAAACCGTCGCTACAAAGTTGACCACCACGGACTGGTCGATGAAGCTGGAACTGTACAGCAACGCAAAGGAAGAGCTGGACAATACCTGGAAGAATTTTGAAGACGCTAAAGCTGATCTGGAAAAAGAAAAATGGCTTGTCCAGGTGGGCACCACCCTGAGCGACGATGAAAAAAGCGGTTTTGTGGAATCTGTGAAAAGCTATGTGCAGTCCGCCATAGATACGGTGGAAGACGCCAGCTACATGGCCCATGTATCCATTAATGCGGTACTTATCCCGGGCACAGAGGCCAACACGGCAGTGAGCCAGTACAGCCAGAGATTTTATTCTGAATCCCAAGCGGAATTGGAAAAGCTGGGAAAAGAATTGGCCCAAGTGGTGGACGGAGCTCTGGGGGACGGTATTCTTACGGATGAAGAGCTGATCAACATCAATGATATCCAATCCAGAATGCAGGTCATTATGGACAAGATATCAGAGAGAGAATACAAGGTTTCTTTGCAAAAAATTGCAATGAACGCTGACAAATCCGGGTTGACGGCGGAAAGCTTTGCGGCACTGATAAACAGCGCAAGCGAAAAATTGCAGGAACAGTTGGACAGCTCCCAGGGTATCGAGGCAGAGGCAATGGTGAGCCTGTCGGAGATGGATATTTCCGACGCCGAACGGGATAAATGGATCGGAGAACTGCAGCAGAATATGTTGGGGAACAAGGTGGAGCTTACCATTCCCACGGTGGATTTGGCTGTGGGAACCTTTACTTCCAACTATTCCAGCGAAATTGAAACAGTAAAGAAGAATTGCCAGTTTAATATTGACCAAGCTTTTAAAACCCTGACCATTGAAGACAATTGGGAACAGGGGCTATCAGATGCTCTGGTCACCGGTTTTTCCTCTGTGGCGTCTATGAATTCCGGAGAGTTGCAAAAACTGATCGAATTGATGTCCCCACAAAAAGAACAACTGGAAGCCATGCGCGAAAAGTATGTAGATATGGGCAAATTGCCCCCCTCATCCCTGACCCAAGGTCTAAATGATATTTATGCCTTGGAGCAAATGACTGGGGCCGCTGACCATACACTGGCGTTATTGGCGAACACAATCTCAGAAAGCCCAGAGCAGCAAGCGGCTATTACAGCCAGTATTCAGGCCGGAGGAAGCATTACTCAAAGCCTGGCGGATGAATTGAGAAACAATTATGGGCTGGTGATGGATGCCACCACCGGACTGTGGACAACGGTAAACACTGCCAGCGCCACCTCTCAAGCTGACGCGATCGCAATGATGAACGAGCAAGGAATACAGGTGGGTACTGCCCTGGCCGACAGCCTTGCAAGCCAATACAATTTGACTTACAACTCCGCTACAAAGATGTGGGAGGCGGTAAATGCAGCTACCAACGGCACCGATGTGGAAAGCGCCGTAAAAACCAAGGCGGATACTATCCCACAGAACGTGTCTGACACTATCGATTCCGGCACAGAAGAAATTTCAGAGAGTACAAGCGGGGCAATGAATGCTGTTATCGATACGATGGACAGCGCGATGCCGGATGTCGAGAAGACGGCCACAGATGTAGGCACTATGGTGGACACCGCCACGGCGGAGGCCATTGATAACAATAAGTATCTTGTGGAGCGTTCCGCCAAAGAAGTGGCCAAAAGCGCTGCTGAAGAAATGCAGCTAACTCTCAACGGGATCACTCTGGACCCACCCGGCATGAGCACTCCAGACTGGACGGCAGAAGCTGAGTCTGGCCTCAAAGGGATGCAGGAATATCTCAACAAAAAATCACTAACAGTCACAGTGGATCAAGTGGTCGGGACTACCGTCGGACATGCGGCTGGCGGCATTTTTAATGTCCCCCATGTGGCAATTGTAGCGGAAGAAGCGCCGGGAGAGGCCATTATCCCGCTTGCTGCATCCAGAAGGGCGGACGCCATTGGGATTTGGATGGAAACGGGCAGGAGGCTGGGTATGGAAGCCTACGAGAGCATGGTCAGCGCGGGGCATTCCCTCGGGTCCGCAAGATCCCGTGCGCAGGATGTAAGGCAGAAGTCCTCTCCCTCCCCTTCGATTGTATTTGAAAAAGATGCCGTTGTAATCCACACGCAAGCACAGGATGCGGATGAGATATACAGGACGTTCAAAAGGCGGCTGGATTACGACGTGTCAAAGGAGGTGCGTTCGCGTGGAAGTCTTACATAGCTATCTGCGGTTTGACGGGAAGGATTCCCGGGACTTCGGGTTGTCCATCGAGCAGCCTGAGATTACAAAAAAACCGAAACGAAAGGTAAATCGTATCTCCGTACCGGGGCGGTCCGGAGACTATCTGGAGGACGAGGGCGCCTACGAAAACGCGGAGCTATCCTACCGGGTATGGTGCAGGAAGGAGGAGCGCGATCGGGTCCTGCTGTCGGTGGATGAAATTGCCAAATGGCTGAGTCCGGCGGGTTACTGTGTCTTGTCTGACAGCTACGATCCGGATTATTTCCGACGGGCGGTCTGCTTGGAACCTATCGACGCTGAGATCGTAGCCCGGCGATTTGCCCGTCAGGAACTTGTCTTTACGTGCGACCCCTACAAGTATTCCTGGGCTGGGAATCAGGCGCTGCGGTTCCGGGGCACTACGGCGAAGATCCATAATCTGGAAGGATATGAAGCGCTGCCGGTGATCCGGGTATATGGGGCGGGCAGCATCAAGCTGACGGTCAACGAGCAGAGCTGGACGCTTGCCAATGTGGCGACCCGCATCGATCTTGACAGCGCAGCCATGCGCACCACGGACGGGCTGACGGGGAATGCGGCGGACAGCAAAAAGACGGGCAGCGGGTATCCCGTACTGGTCCCCGGGGAAAACACCGTGACCATTTCCGGGATTTCCGGAGGGATAGCGGATCAAATCGGGATCATTCCCAGATGGAGGCGGATATGAGCTATCCCACCATTTACGCCGGCACGGAGATCCGGTTTACCGGGAAGCTGCCGGAGCATGACGGCCTGGGCACCTTGGCGGACTGTACGAGCTGCGAGGTCACAGAAGACATCGAGGGAGTTTTCGAACTGGAACTCACCTATCCCGCCTCCGGGAGGCTGTTCCGGTATCTGGCGCCGGACGCGCTGATCCGGGTCAGCCTGGGCGCTATGAATCCCTTCGTGGGGTCCAACAACCAGCTTTTTCGGATAGCGCGCACAGAGTACGGCATGGACGGAGGAACGCCGGTGGTCACGGCTTTCGCGGAGCATTTGAGCTATGACCTGAATTATTCCTATACAGGGCCTATTACCCTGGACGACAAAAGGCCTTCGTACCTGCTGGAAACCATGCTGACGAACCGGTTCAGCACCCGGGACGGGTTTACCTTTGCCTGCAGCCTGCCTGCGGACACGGACTATCACCACTGGGCTTTTGAGGAACCCTATTCCATGCGGGAGGGCGTGTTAAAGCTGGCGGAAGAGTTCAATGGGGAAATCCTATGGGACAACCAGGATGTAAAAATCGGCCTCTTTGGAGAAGACCGGGATTTTGTTGTGGAATACGGCGGGAACATGGCCTCCTTTTCCCGAGACGCCGATGTGTCGGAGTCGGCCACAGGAGTCTACATCTACTATAAGGACAGCAAAACGTACAGCGGGTACTCCGGGCCCTATACGCTGGCAGACAATCCCTACGGCGTAACCCGGTACCGGTTGTACAACTGCGCGGACGACGTGCCGTCTCAGCCCATGTCGTCCAACATGGAAGACATCGCTTTAGCCTGGCTCAGGCGGCAGGAGATAAACCCAAAGACCAGCATTACGGCCAAGGTGACGGAGGTTCCGGAGGGCATGCCCATCAAGCTGTACGACCGTGTTCAGGTGGCTCACAGGGTATTCGGCGTCTACATAACCGCCCGCGTGGTGCGGGTCAGGTACGACGTGCTCCGGGACCGGTACAAGGAGTTGGAAATCGGCAGCCTGCCCAAGGATATCGCCAGGACGATCGCAAAAATACAGAAAGGGGCAAAAGGATGAAAGAAACCATTGTGACCCTGGGGGGACCTGCCGCAACAACGGTGGTGCATGCCGTCCAGGGCGAGGCAAAAGCGCAGCGGCTGGTGATGCACCTGCACGACCTGCACGGGCGGGAAGTGGAGATTCCCACGGATGCCACAGTCACCCTGCACATTGAAAGCCCGGAGGCTCCCGTGCTGGTGGAATGCAGCCTGACTTCGGACAACGCTGCGGCGGCTGTACTCCCCTACCAGGCCTGCGACAAGGCAGGGCTCCACCTCTGCACGCTGCAGGTGGTATCCCAGGACATGGACCTGCGCAGTGAAAGCTTCGTGCTGCGCGTAGAGCCAAACAACCTGGACGATGTGGCAAGCCTGCCGGAATTCGGGCCGCTGGCCACGCTGCTGCAGAGCAAGGGGGAAATCGCGGAGCTGCTGAAACAGGCCCAGGAAGCCGGCGCGGATCTGGACGAGGTGCTGGACAAGTACCTGGGGGATTTCCGCCCTCTCTGGCAGGGAACCTATGCGGACAGCGAGGAGTATACCGCGGCAATCACGCCGGACGGGACGCTGCTGCTCATCGACGCCTGGAGCTGGAACGGTACAGGGAGCTATTTTTCCACCGACGGCGGGAAAACCTGGAAGAAAACCCAGTTCAGCACGGACGATGACCACGCTTTCATGGCAAAAGGCCTGGCAGTGGGGCCGCGCATTCTGGTGATCGACGACGACAGGCTTGTCTGGGGCGGCATTTCCAGCGTCACAGGGGAGCCTTACTGGGACACCCCGGTCAGCATTACATTCCCCGGCCTACGCACCTCCCCGCCTTTTATGCAGACAAAATATCTCAATGGGAACTATTTTGCGCTGATCCATCCCGGCGGGGACTATGAGAGCACCCCGACGGGAAACAACATTTTTTATTTCACGGAGGGCGGCACGTCCCCTATCCACGTCTCCCTCCCCAACACCCGTATGGTGGCCACTGCCATCGCTTACGACGAGATTCACGGCAGATACATTGCCGCCGGGCGGTATGCCTTTGCCTTGACGGAAGACGAGTACAACTACAAGGCCTGGGCTGCGGTATCCACAGACCTGCAGTCCTGGACCCAAGTCTATGACGATTACGACGCCGCATACTACTTTCCGGATATTGCCGTGTTCCAGGGCAAGGTGTTTTTATTTCCGTATTCCAGCAAATATAAGTACCAGGCCAACTTTTACTACACGGAATCTGCGGACATCCTAAAGGGGCAATGGACCATGACGCGGCTGGACTACCCGGAAAGCAGCAGCGGATTCCAGTCCTGCAACGCTGCGGTCAACCTGACGGGCATGTTTGTGTACGGCAACGGGGACCGGATGTTTTATACCAAGGATGGCGCGGCCTTTGTCAAGTATGAAATCCCCCTGTTTACCGACAACGACAAGTACGGGAATATCGCGGGGCTTGGCCGGTATCTGCTGGCGGCCAGCTCATCGGATTATGTCTTGTACCGCACGGATTTAATCGGGGAAAACCTGATTGATAACCTGAACAGCCTGCAGCAAAGCTACCAGGAGGCCATTGGCAACGTAACCTCCAAGCTGCAAACCGTGGACGCCACCAATACGCGCATTGCCGCGGCGGAAACCGCCCGTGCCGACGCGGAAAACGCAAGGGCCGGCGCAGAGCAGGCCAGACAGACTGTAGAAGCGGCCCGACAGACAGCGGAACAGGAGCGGGTATCCGGGGAAGCTGCGCGGAACACGGCGGAAACTGCCCGGGCAGCCGCAGAATCCGCCCGGAACTTTTGGGACGATTACGATGCTGCCGCAGCCTATGTGCCGGGGAACAAGGTTGCCTTTGAAGGCTCCAGCTATTTGAACCTGGCGGCCTGCACCGGGATATCCCCCACGGACAAAAGCAAATGGCAGCTGATCGCTGCCAAGGGAGACACCGGACCCCAGGGAATCCAGGGCCCTAAAGGCGAGACCGGCGCTGTGGGGCCGCAGGGAGCCAAAGGAGACACGGGAGTCCAGGGATTGAAGGGCGACACCGGCGCGGTGGGGCCTACAGGGCCGCAGGGCCTGAAAGGAGACAAAGGAGATACTGGACCAGCAGGCCCTCAAGGTGAGCGCGGCCTGCAGGGCCTCACCGGAGAGCAGGGGCCAAAGGGAGACAAAGGCGATACAGGCCCTGCCGGGCCCCAAGGGCTAAAAGGAGATACCGGCGCCCAGGGTCCTATAGGCCCCCAAGGCCCCCAGGGAGAAAAAGGGGATACCGGCCTCCAAGGTGAACAGGGAATACAAGGCCCGAAAGGAGATACCGGGGCCAAAGGAGAGCAGGGGCTTACCGGGCCTGCGGGCCCCCAAGGCGAGCAAGGCCCCCAAGGGCTGACAGGCCCCCAGGGTCCTAAGGGAGAAAAAGGCGACACTGGGGCTGCCGGTCCCAAGGGAGACACGGGTCCGGTTGGCCCCCAGGGCCCCAAAGGGGACACCGGCCCCCAGGGGCCGCAGGGCGTAAAGGGAGAGACGGGAACCGGGCTCACCATCCTGGGACAGTATGCCACGGTGGAGGCGCTGCAGGCGGCGGTACCTTCCCCCACGGCGGGCATGGCCTACAACGTGGGAAGCGCCCCGCCCTACCGTATTTACATCTGGTCCGGCACGGAATGGATGGACAACGGCCCGCTGCAGGGCGCGCCCGGAGAAACCGGGGCCCAGGGCCCCAAGGGCGATCCCTTCACTTATGCTGACTTTACCCCGGAGCAGCTGGAAGGGCTGAGAGGGCCCCAGGGCCCCAAGGGGGACACGGGAGCCAAGGGTGACAAAGGAGACAAGGGCGAAACCGGTGCTCAGGGACCGAAGGGCGAGACCGGAGCAACTGGCCCGCAAGGTGCGAAAGGGGATCCGGGGCCTGCGGGAGCGGATGGGAAAAGCGCCTACCAGACGGCGGTTTCCGGAGGTTATACCGGGACGGAGGAAGAGCTGGGCGGAGCGCTGGCTGGTATCAACCATATGGCAAAGACAGACCTTTCCAACGTAGATGATTCTGTGTTTAAGACAAAAGCGGAATCTGCAGGAGTTACTACTACTTGGGATGACTTGGAAGGAAAACCTTCTACTTTTACCCCTTCTTCTCATTCTCACACAATGAGCGAAATTACAGACTTGACCACAGACCTAAATAATAAAGTTGATAAGGTATCTGGGAAAGAACTTTCCACAAACGACTATACAACGGACGAAAAGACGAAACTTGCTGGAATCGCAGAAGGGGCCAATAAAACGTATGTTGACAGTGCTCTTTCCAGTACTTCCATAAATCCCTTGCAAAACCAAGCGATCTATAGAGCACTTAAGGAAAAAGCTAAAACTGATCTTTCCAATGTTCCAGACTCTATTTTTAAGACAAAAGCGGAATCTGCAGGAGTTACTACTACTTGGAATGATTTAGAAGGAAAACCTTCTGTCTTCTCCCCATCTGAACATGAACACGGTACTACAGATATAGCTTTTGAATCTGGAGGTGTTTGGAAATCTGCATCTTTTCCATTAGGTTCAAATACAGGTTGGAACCAGCCCGTGTACGCCAATGATATTTGGGTGACTTGCGGAGGCATGGGAGGCAGCAACACTGACAAAGCAGCATGGAGTATAGACGGTAAGATCTGGACAGTTGCTACTATGCCATCAAGCACAAGATGGAACCAGCCCGCGTACGCCAATGATATCTGGGTGACTTGTGGAGGCATGGAAGACAACACCGACAAAGCAGCATGGAGCACTGACGGTAAGACGTGGACAGTTGCTACTATGCCAACAAGTGCATCTTGGAATCAACCTGTATATGGGAATGGCGTATGGGTGACTTGTGGCAGCGCATACGACAACTCTGACAAAGCCGCATGGAGCGCAGACGGTAAGACCTGGACAGCTGCTACTATGCCAGTAAGTACAATGTGGAACCAACCTGTATATGGAAATGGCATATGGGTGGTTTGTGCTACTGGTAGCAACACAGCAGCCTACAGCACAGACGGAAAGACCTGGACATCTGCTTTTATTCCAGCAGTTTATAACTTGCGTCAGCCTGTATACGCTAATGACATCTGGGTAGCTTTTGGCGCTGGTTATGGCAGCAACAACTCTGACAAAGCCGCATGGAGCGCAGACGGTAAGACCTGGACAGCTGCTACTATGCCAGTAAGTACAATGTGGAACCAACCTGTATATGGAAATGGCATATGGGTGGTTTGTGCTACTGGTAGCAACACAGCAGCCTACAGCACAGACGGAAAGACCTGGACATCTGCTTTTATTCCAGCAGTTTATAACTTGCGTCAGCCTGTATACGCTAATGACATCTGGGTAGCTTTTGGCGCTGGTTATGGCAGCAACAACTCTGACAAAGCCGCATGGAGCGCAGACGGTAAGACCTGGACAGCTGCTACTATTCCAGCAAGTAAATCCTGGAATCAGCCCGTATATGGAAATGGCATCTGGGTTGCTTTATCTAGTGGCTCAGACGTAGCAACATGGAGCACAGACGGCAAGACTTGGGCTTCTGCTACTATGCCATCGAGTGCATATTGGAAACAGCCTGTATTTGCTAATGGCATCTGGGTGGCTTGTGCTATTGGTAGCAATGCAGCAGCCTATAGCACAGACGGCAAGACTTGGACAGCTTCCGCTATGCCAGAAAGCACGTACTGGAATCAACCTGTATATGGGAATGGCGTATGGGTGACTTGTGATACTAACAGTACTGACAAAGCAGCATGGAGCGCAGACGGTAAGACCTGGACAGCTGCTACTATGCCAGTAAGTACGATGTGGAACCAGCCCGTATATGCCAACGACATCTGGGTGACTTGTGCCAAAAATAGCGACTTAGCGGCCTACAGCGAAGGTGATACTATTGCTAAATCAGACCTCTCCAATGTGGAGGACTCTGTGTTGAAAGCAAAGATAAGTGGCTGGGACAATAAGGCCTCGAAGGCCCTCTGCGTCACCGTGACGCTGGCTGCGTCCGGGTGGACGGACGGCGTACAGACGGTGGCGGCGCGGGGGGTCACGGCGGACAACGCGGTGTTCCCCTGCCCAGCTCCGGACAGCTGGGAGGAGGCGGGACAGGCCGGGGTGCGCTGCACGGCCCAAGCGCCGGACAGCCTGACCTTTACCTGCTCTTCCCTCCCGGCGGCCGACCTTACCTATCAGGCGCTGATTTGGGAGGTGATGTGATGGCTGTGTTTAATCCGGTGATGGTGAAGATGGAAACGGGGCTGCTGGTTCCTGGAGAGGAATATGTGGGATTTCTGCCGGAGAGGCTGGATGAGACATCGGCGGGGGCCACGACGGTAAGTGTGGCAGCTAATTCACTGGCAGCCACAGGAGGGTATCTGATCCTTCAGGACTATCAGCAATTCGTGCCTTACTTTATTATCCCCGGAATAGACAAAGGGGAAAGCGCACAGCTGATTCTGACAGGAAGCGACTCCAGTAAGGGCGTTGTCAATCTGTCTCGATCCATATTGTCTCTTTCCAGCAGGAATATTGTGATCTCCTGCGCCGACTCCTCTAAGCCTGTGTCCCTGTATGTGAAGGCATATGGATATGGGAGGATGGAGAATAAAACGTCCAGCGGAGGGAGTCAGGCGTTACAGACGGTGAAGGTTACAGTGTCTGCAGTCAGAGTCAACTATACTAACGCCCAGCAGGAAATTGTTATATCTCCAGATCCTACGGTTAACTCTACTTCCACTACAGAAATTGATGTTCTAAAAGGGACTATTATTACGGGAATAAGCCCCTATCCAGTCGCCGAGACTACGCTGACAAAGATTAATGACTATGCTGTAGCTGCCGAAAATGACGGGGAGGTTAGGTTTAGACAAACTTCCGGCTAACCTTAAGGCTTATTCGAAATTTAGGAAAAAGGAGGCCTGCAATTGCCGACGGAAATCATTGTAGCTATGATCACAGGCGGCCTGGCGCTGCTGGGCGTGGTGTTTTCCACGCGTTCCAGCGAACGGCGGACTCAGGACAGCATCCGGACCGCCCAGGCGGTGACGGATGCAAAACTGGAAAATCTCACGGAAGAAGTCAAAAAACACAACAACTTTGCCAGGCGGATGCCGGTGGTGGAAGAGCAGATCAGGGTGATTAACCACCAGATCGACGAACTGAAAGAATATCACAAAGGAGGATGAATGTATGGAATGGACAGGAATTGGAAGCGTGGCGGCGATTACGGTGATCTGCTATCTGGCGGGGGTGGTGGTGAAGGCCACGCCCTTTGACAACAACGGACTCATCCCCATTGTCTGCGGGCTTTTAGGCGGGATTCTGGGGGTCGTAGGCATGCTCTTTATGCCTGACTTCCCGGCCAATGATTTTCTAACCGCCGCGGCTGTGGGCATCGTCTCCGGGCTGGCTGCCACCGGCGCCAACCAGATTGGCAAACAGCTCACGAAGGGCGGGGAGATATAATGGTACCTATCAAAAAAAAGTTGTGCCCTGCATCCCGATATTACCTCAAGTGTCCGTACAGCAGGACGCCTACGCGGATCGTGGTACATAACACGGCCAATGATGCTCCAGCGGAAAACGAGATCAGCTACATGCTGAATAACGATTTTGAGGTGTCTTACCACTACGCTGTGGACGATCGGGAAATTGTGCAGGGCCTTCCCTTGGATCGGAATGCCTGGGCGTCCGGAGATGGTCACGGTGCTGGAAACTTGGAGGGAATCCACATTGAAATCTGCTATTCCCTCTCTGGCGGGCCAAAATTTTCCGCCGCAGAGAAGAACGCGGCGGAATTCATTGCCAGCCTGCTGCAGCAGTACGGTTGGGGTGTGGACAAGGTAACGAAGCATCAGGATTACGATGGGAAATACTGCCCGCACAGGACGCTGGATCTGGGCTGGACGCGGTTTGTAAACATGGTGAAAGGATATCTGAACACGGAAAAGGAGGAACCGGATTTGACGGAAGCAGAGGCAAGGAAGATCGCACAGGGAGAGATTGAGAAATATTTTGCTGGACTGGCGGCAAAGCCCGTACCCGGCTGGGCGAAGGAGGCGCTGGATTATGCCAGGGAGGAAGGAATCCTCAATGGCGACGAGGGCGGTCTGCGCCCGGAAAGCTATGTGAAGCGGGACGAGCTGGCCCAGGTGGAGCTGAACCGGGAGCGCCGTTACCGGGAAATCGAGGATGTGCCGGACTGGGCCAGGGACGCGGTGCAGGAACTGACCGGCCTGGGGGTGATCCTGGGCACCGAGGCGATTCAGGATGGAAAAGTCACCCTCAACATGAGCGAGGCGCAGCTGCGCGGGCTGGTCTTTATGAAGCGATATGTGGACACAAGGCTGAATACAAAAGAGTAAGACTGCCCGGGCGTACCCTCTCCTGGGCATAGTAAGAGCCCCCGGCTTCCTGGTTTGTTCCAGGGGCCGGGGGCTTTTTTTGTTTATTGCTATTTTTTATTCTTTGTAGCACCTGAAGTCGCAAATTCCGCCATACATTGTTAAAATCAGGTGTGTTTTAACAATGAGATCACTCGGTTTTCGGCGTTTTTCCGTTTTGCATTTCGTTTTGCATCATGTTCCAATATTGTGTTTTTTTATACTTTTTTCAGGAATTCTTTCCGAAATCGAGAACAACAAAAAATACAAAAAAACCGCACTACCATGCGATTTCTCGCTGTAGTGCAGTTTTTGTATGGTGCGGGTAACAGGACTTGAACCTGCATGAACTTGCATTCATATGGACCTGAACCATACGCGTCTGCCAATTCCGCCATACCCGCATATTGTGTTTTCTTTTGGACGTTTGCTAACGTTTGAACACGGAAAAGAAAACTAAAAAACCGGTGCAAGGCGCTCGAGTCTGCCTTGCGATGCAGCCAAGCTTTTCACTTGACGCTTGAATATTATAGCATCAGGTGCGAAACTTGTCAACTTCTTTTCTGATAAATTTTCAAGTTTTTTCTATTCCCTTTCTCTTGAAAGGAAAACAGCCAAATGGTTCCGACGGTAATTCGGAAACCAAGCGGAGCAGAGTATATGGGAGTCCAAATTGCGGAGTCCCGCAGAGCAGGGTCCGCCGTTACAGCGGGCTCTCCCCGATTTTGTTTCAGGATAGAGGTTGTATTGCTCTTCCATACTGGCCCGCGAAATCTAAAAACCTGCCGCCCTGTATCAGCAGTTCCCCGCTTTCGCCGGTCCGGAACTCTTCCTGGCAGCGTTCCTCTACGGCGTCCCAACATTCCTCTCCCCCTTCCCAGGGGAGCAGCGCCCTGTATTCCAGAGAGGTATCGACGCCAAACAGACCTATACAAACCAGCCCCCTCAGGCAGATTTTCTAATTTTCTTTACACCTTCTACCAGCACTTGTAAAGAGGCCATGCTACCTGTCCTGGAACTTCGAAGAAACCCTCGACTTTTTCTGCCGTGCTGGTATAATAGATGCAAACGAGCCGGAAAAACGAAACATTTTACCCGGACGCCATCTGCTATCATAACAATTGGAGGAACGCCGCATGAGTTATATTCCTACGCCGGAACAGGCTTTGGAGCTTACGAAAACATACAACAAGGAAGATTTCCACATCCACCATGCAGAGACGGTAGGAAAAGTTCTGGGGGTTCTTTCCAGAGAGTACGATCCCGGTAACGAGGCCTATTGGATTGCCGTGGGCATCCTGCACGACATCGACTTTGAACTGTGGCCTGAGCAGCACTGCTCAAAAGCGCAGGAACTTCTGCGGGAGCTGGACATCGATGAAAGCGTGATCCATGCAGTCGTCAGCCACGGCTACGGCCTATGCTCCGAGGTGGAGCCGGAACGCCTGATGGAAAAATACCTTTTCGCCGTGGACGAGCTTACCGGGCTGATCGGCGCCGCTGCCCTGATGCGCCCCACCGGCTTTGAGGGTATGGAGGCAAAGTCCGTCATGAAAAAATTCAAAGACAAAAAGTTCGCAGCCGGCTGTTCCCGCGAGGTGATTGCGCAGGGCGCTGAGATGTTGGGCCTCACGGTCCCTGAGCTGGCTGCAAAAACGCTGGCAGCCATGACAGCCGCCGAACAGCAGTAACCTTTCCCCCTGTGCGGCCGGAAAGGACGCCGTACCGACGGGCATAAATGCTCCCGAAAGGATGTTGTACAAAGCCATGAGAAAAACCATGCGAAGTAACTGCTCGGTACAGCCTGTTTCTGGCGGCGCCCTGTACTGAGAGAACCCTCCCCGCTGCCGGATCGCTGTACCGACGTCCGAATCTACGCAACATGGAAAAGAGGTATTGCGATGAACAAAAACAGTTTTCTGAATCTGAACCGGATTGAATTTATTGTGACCTATCGCTGCAGCGGCAAATGCAGGCACTGCTCCGTCGCGCCAAAGCTGAACCGGGGCGGGCAGAGCCATCTTTCCGCAGATAAAGCCGTACAGGCCGTTGAAACGCTTTCCCGGATTTTTCCCATCTCCTCGGTGATGACCTTCGGCGGGGAACCTCTGCTGTATCCCGACGTGGTGTGCGCAGTCCACAGAAAGGCGGCAGAACGCGGCATTCCCACGCGCCAACTCATCACAAACGGGTATTTCTCCAAAGATTCCAAAACAGTCCGGCGCACCGCCGAAAATTTGGCGGAAGCAGGCCTGACCCAGCTACTCCTCTCCGTGGACGCGTTCCACCAAGAGACCATTCCGCTGGACGCTGCTCACCATTTTGCTCGCTGCGCCATAGCCGCCGGAATCCCCTCAAAGCTTCATCCCGCCTGGGTGGTCAGCCAATCTCATAGGAATCCCTACAATGAAAAGACACGGGAAATCCTCTCTGCTTTTGGGGATCTGAATCTTCCGGTTTCCTCCGGGAACAACATTGTGCTGGAAGGAAACGCCAAGGAGTATCTGGAGGCGTACTACGAGAGGCAGCCCCTGGACCTTTCCGTGAAATGCGGCTCCATGCCGTACACCGCCCCGCTGACGGACGTCTCCTCCCTTTCTATCGCTCCAAACGGGGACGTCCTGGTCTGCGGCTTTGTCATCGGCAATCTCTATACCGGCGATATTGCTGAAATTGTCTCCCGCTACGATCCCCGGACCAGCGAAGGGATGCGCGCCGTTTTGGAGGGCGGTGTGGCCGCCCTCCTCAGCTATGCGAAATGCAGAGGGATAGCGCTTGACCCCTCTTCCTACTGGTCGGTCTGTGAAATCTGCCATACGCTTGCGGAACAGCTGGCCGGTGGCTGAACGTTCCATTTTATGCTAAATAACCCCAGAAGGCCGAACCTTATTCAAAAGGTTCGGCCTTTCCATTGATCCGCCCTGCGCTGGGCGGATTTTCTGTTTTCGGGGAAGAAGACGGGGGCGAAAAGCCGAAAAAGCTTTAACTGCCTTTTAACCGAATCCCCCTGGCAGTTTTACACGCGGACTTTATGATGAAATCGGTTCGCGGGACAAAGCCGCAGAGGACAACAGCCACGGCTTCCCGCCGCCCCCTACCAGAAATTGCAAGGAGGCAGACAAAAATGAAAGCAAAAAAAATCGCGGCATTAACGCTCACAGCACTCATGGCGGCAGCTTCTATGACGGGCTGCTCCGAATCAGGCACAAGCTCCGGCCCTTCCGACGGAAACAACGCTGGGAACTCCTCCCAGAGCAGCGCTTCCACTGCGGCGGCATCGGCGGATGATTACGGGCTGAAAGAATTCGTCATGGTCATGATCCCCGGCGAGGATACAGAAAAATCCGTACAGCTGCGGGATAACATGGCGGAAGACATGAGCAAGGCCCTGGGAATCCCAGTGACCACCTACCGTGCTACCGACTACAGCGCCGCAGTTGAGGCAATGCGCACCGGAAACGCACAGCTGGCTGAATTCGGTCCTTTTTCCTACGTGACAGCCAGAGAACGCGCCGGCGCTGAGGCGTTGGCAGTACGGGGCACCAAGGATGGAGTGAGCGGTTACCAGTCCTATATCGTGGTAAAATCCGACAGCGGCATCCATACTTTGGAGGACCTTCAGGGCAAAACCTTCTCCTTTGTGGACCCGGAATCCACCTCCGGCAACGTGGTGCCGTGCAACGAACTTCTGAACGCATTTCCGGATTTGGGACTGACCTTTGACGACCTGCACACAGACGGAAAGTTTTTCAAGTCCGCCATGTTTGCCGGCACGCATCCCGGCTCCATGCAGGCCGTCATTCAGGGTAATGTAGATGCCGGCGCGGTGGCGTCTTCCACCTACGAAAACCAGATTCAGGCCGGTAACGCCAGGGAAGACGATCTGAAAATCCTCCATGAATCTCCCACCATTCCCAGCGATCCCATCGCCATCCAGAAAGACCTGCCCCAGGCACTCAAGGATAAGGTAAAGGAATTTCTTCTCTCTTATGATGATGCCGATTATTTCAGCGATGCAGAAAGAATTGAAGAGGGAAAAGAGATCCAGCGCTTTATCGAGGCCAATGACAGCGATTACGATTACCTACAGGAACTGAAAGAAAAATTCAACCTCTCCGACTGATTGCCGCGGGGAAAGGAATCAATATGGAAAAAGTACTGGAACTCTCACACTTAAAAAAATACTACGGCCAGACACATGCTGTGGAGGACGTCAGCTTCCACGTAAACGCCGGCGAAGTCGTGGTGATCATCGGCCCCTCAGGGGCTGGAAAATCCACTGTTCTGCGGTGCATCAACCGCATGATTGATCCCACGGACGGAAACATCTTTTTCGAGGGTCAGGATATGGCAAGGGTAAAAAAAGAAAAGGAGCTAAAAGCAATCCGGCGGCGTATCGGCATGATTTTTCAATCCTTTAACCTGGTCTACCGGCTTTCCGTTTTCCAAAATGTCCTGCATGGCAGGCTCGGTTATATGTCCACCTTCCATGCCGTAGCCGGACGGTATACGGAAGAGGATAAGCGCAAAGCGCTGGATATCCTGAAAATGATCGGGCTGGAGGAGATGATTTATAAAAAAGCAGGCGAACTCTCCGGCGGGCAGAAGCAGCGGGTGGGAATCGCCAGGGCTCTGATGCAGGACCCCGCCCTTCTTCTGTGCGACGAACCCATCGCTTCCCTGGACCCCAGCTCTTCCAAAGTCATCATGGACCAGATCAAGCAGATGGCCAAAACAAGGAATATCGCCTGTATTGTAAACCTGCACCAGGTGGATGTGGCGCTGGCCTATGCGGACCGCATCGTGGGAATTCACCGGGGAACCATTGTCTTTGACGACGTGCCTTCCAAGCTCACCGGCGCTATGATCGAGACCATTTACGATGCTCCTCTGGAGCAGCTGACTGTGGGCATCGAGGAGGGAATAGCAGCCAATGCGTAATCCTGAAAAAATTCTTTTAACCCCAAAACGGGAAAAGCGTGCCGCAACCGTATCCTTTCTTATCGTTGCGGCACTGTTCCTCCTGGCCACCGCGCAGACGCAGTTTCAACCCTTTGAATTCCTCATGAGCATGGAGAATTTCTGGCTGTTTATCTTTGAAGACCTGCTGCCGCCGAAGATTGCCGATTTCGGCACCATCGCCGAAGGCATCTTGCAGACGGTCTGCATGGCAATTGCCGCCAGCATGATTTCCGCTGTGATATCGCTGGTGTTCGCCTTCCTTGGCTCCAACACCACGGCGCCCTGGAAACCGTTGAAAAAAATCATCCGCTTTCTCGCGTCGCTCCAGCGGAACATCCCCAGCATGATCTGGACATTTCTTCTGATTATGGCCTTCGGCATCGGCACCGTCGTGGGTGCTCTGGCCCTGCTCATCACCACCTGTGGATTCCTGATCCGTTCCTTCATTGAGACCATCGACGAGGTGGGCGGCGAAAGCCTGGAAGCGCTGCAGGCAGTGGGCGCCGGACGCCTCACCACCATCACGCAGGTGATTATCCCCGCATCCCTGCCGGGGTTCCTTTCCTGGCTGCTCTATTCGCTGGAGGTAAATATCCGTTCCTCCACCCTGGTAGGCGCCGTGGGAGGCGGCGGCATCGGTCTGGTGATGATGGGTTATATCAAACAGTTCCGCTACCACTCTGCCATGGGGGTGATTCTGCTCATTGCAGGAATCGTCATCTTGGTGGATATGCTGACCAATTTCCTGAGAAAGAAGGTGCTGGCATGACAGACTTGACAGACGTCCTGGGAGGCCGCTTCCCTCTTCCCCGGGAGACCCCGGAAGAGGACAGTTCTCTTCTCAGGGACCGCAAGGGGCGCATCCGCACAAAAGATCCGGCGAGAGACCGCACTTTAAAATTGTTTTTGGCCGCCTTTCTGGTGATCGGCATCGCCGCGATGCTGCTGATGAAGATTGACTGGCTTCAGTTCTGTGAAGGCCTGGTCCGCATCCCAGAAGCTTTGGGAAAGCTGATTCAAATTGATTTCAGCCAGATTGACATCACCTTTTCCTCCCTGCTGGAATCCATCGGCGTCGCCGTGCTCTCCACGGTATACAGCATGGTGGGCGGTATGATTCTCGCCGTATTTCTGGCGAAAAACCTGACCCCCTTCAAATGGGTCGCCACGGTGCTTTCCGCTGCGCTGACCTTCCTGCGGGCCATTCCCTCCATCATCTGGGTACTGCTGGTTTTGGTATGCGTGGGCTTTGGCCCTTCCGCCGGTATCATCGGCATCTGCATTTTCAGCACCTCCTTCTTTGCCCGGTCCTTTGCCCAATGCTTTGAAGAGGTGCCCGAGGAAACATTAGAGGCCCTGCGGGCCATGGGTGCGGGGCGCGTCAAAATCTTTTTCAGTGCCGTGCTCCCCTCCGCCTTTACCGGAATTTTAGCATGGACCTCCATCAGCTTTGAAAGCAATTTTGAAGCTTCGGCTGTGCTGGGCACCGTGGGCGCGGGCGGCATCGGCTACGTCATCTCCAACTGCATGACACGCTATGCCTACGGCCAGGCCATTGTGGCAATCGTCATGGTGCTGCTGTTTACTTATATCATGGAGCTGGCCTTCACTGCCGTGAAGGAAAAGAACGGGAAAATCAAATAGATGGAGGCTCTGCCCTTTATGGAAACACAGAGATTATCAAAGATATTGGGGAACTGCCCCAAAGAGACCATAGAAGCACTGGCCGGCCCGGTGATGGAGACTCGCTCTGTTTCCGTTATCCGCAAGCCTACAAAGACATTGGTTATGGTGCGGATGCAGGAAACCGTGGCAAAGGCAGATTTTTTTCTGGGCGAGCTGCTGGCCTGTGAAGCGCTGGTGGAAGTGGAAGGTCAAAAAGGCTTTGCCCTGATGGCAGGCGACGACACGCAGAAGGTTCTCTGCGCCGCAGTGCTGGACGCCGTGTGCAAAAGCCAGCTTCCGGAAAGAAAAGCCATTGAAGACGCCCTTCTGGCAGAAGAAGAAAAAATAGCGGAAAGCCGCCGGCAGGAAATCAGAAAACATGCCTCGTCACGTGTACAGTTCAACACACTGGACGTGGAATATTGACGCCCCGGCGCTTAGGAGGAAATCACATATGTTTAAAGAAAACCCGTTTGATCCGGTCTTTGACTGCCAACAGGTGTTCAAGACGCTGATGAATGCACTGGCCCGGCCCGGAACCATTGTCTCCATGGAAAAAAACGTGGAAAAACTGGAGGGAGAAAACGCGGCTCTTCTGGCAGCAGGCCTCGCCCTGCTGGACAACTGGCGCAGGTTCTGTGTCTGCGGCGACCCGCAGCTGGAAAAGGAGCTGCGGGAGCTGACCTATGGAGTTCCCGACGTGCTTTCAGAGGCCGACTACCTCTTTCTGACCAAGGAGCAGACTGCCGGGCTTTCCTGCCGGGAGATTCTGGAAGAGGCCAAAGCGGGAACACTGGCGGAACCCCATAAAAGCGCCACGCTGTTTTTGATGCTCGACGCCCTGACCGGCGGCGAACCCTGTACGCTGAGCGGCCCGGGGATAAACGGAAACATTCAGATCTCTCTGCCTCAGGAAGGAAGAAGATGGATTGAGGCACGGCAGCAGATCGGTTATGAATTCCCCTGTGGAATCGAACTCTATTTTCTCACCCCCCAAGGGGAATTGATGGGTGTCCCGAGAAAAATCAAACTGAAAGGAAACAACTGATGGGATATGTTGCAGTTACCGGCGGCCAGGATGCCATTGACGCTTCCATTGAACTGCTGAAAGAATACCGTTCCGGCGGAAAACTTCCTGTGGACACAGAGATTCTCCGGGACCGCATGAAACTTTTAATCGACCGGGTTATGTCGGAGGCCGGGCTTTACGCGCCGGACTATGCCGCGCTGGCCCTCAAACAATGCGAAGGAAGCACGGAAGAAGCCGTATTCCTGCTGCGCGCCTACCGCAGCACCCTGTCCAGGAATTATACCTCGCGCACCGTGCATGGGGATGAAATGCACATCCGGCGGAGAATCAGCTCTGCCTTCAAGGATATTCCCGGCGGGCAGATGCTCGGCCCCACCTACGATTACGTACACCGCCTGCTGAATTTCAGCTTGACGGAGGAAAAAGAAGAAGAGCTTCAGCAGTGGCGCGCAGCCTTCGAAGAAAAAGCTGCGCAGGCCGGCGAGGTCTCTCTTTCCGACACGGCTCCCCGGGTGCTGGACCTGCTCCGGCAGGAGGGGCTGTTGGAGCAGGTCCAGGAAGACCGCTCCGAACCCTGCGACGTGACCATGGAAAATTTACCTCTCCCCGCGCCGCGCAGCGCTATTCTGCAAACACTCACACGGGCGGACACAGGTTTTGTCTCCGGCCTTGCTTACAGCGATATCCGCGGTTTCGGCATGTCCCACCCCACCATTGGGGAACTCCGGTACGGGAGCCTGGAAATTGAAGTGGACTATCCTCTGGAAGGGGGCGGTGTTTGGTACGTGGGTGAAATCTTTGTCACAGAGGTGGAGGGTCTGATGGGCGCCAGGGCCGGAGGGGAAGGGATCGGCGTAGGTTACGGCTGTGTATTCGGCAGAAACGATACCAAAGCTATCGCCATGTCGGTGCTGGACCATGCCCTCACCCTCTCCATCGACAGCCCCACAAGCGACATGGAGTTCGTACTGCTGCACGGGGACTGTCTGGAGATGAACGGCTTCATTTCTCATTTGAAGCTGCCCCACTACGTCACGTTCCAGTCCAAGCTGGACGGCTTGAGAAACCGAAAAAGGAGCCTTGAACATGAAGGAAACGATTAACGAAAGCGAGTACAATTTTGCCTTTTTGGACGAAGGCTCCAAGCGGGAAATCCGCCGGGCCATCCTGCATGCCATCGCGGTGCCGGGCTATCAGGTGCCCTTTGGTTCCCGGGAACTGCCCATCGGCAGGGGCTGGGGCACAGGCGGAATTCAGCTGACCATGTCCCTCATCGGACCGGACGACATTCTGAAGGTGATAGACCAGGGAAACGACGACAGTGTAAATGCCGTGAGCATCAAAAGGCTGATCAGCGCCACAACCGGCGTAAAGACCACCACCGACGCCGCAGAGGCGGACATCATCCAATCCCGCCACAGGGTGCCGGAAGAACCGCTGCGGGAAGACCAGGTCCTGGTGCTGCAGGTCCCCACGCCGGAGCCTCTGCGCAGCGTAGACGCCCACGAGGCGGTGACCCGCCAACTGCACGCGGATGCAGAATACACCGGAATTTGGGTGAACCTGTTTGAACAGCTGCTCACCCGGGGATCTCCTTTCCGGGGCGCCGACCACCCCGTGATGACGGACGGCCGCTATGTGATGAATCCCAGCCCCATCCCCCGCTATGACAACCCTAAGCTCAATCAGGCACAATGCCTTTTTCTGTTTGGCGCGGGGCGTGAAAAAAAGATTTACGCAGTGCCTCCTTATACCGATGTGAAATCCCTGGCTTTTGAGGATTATCCCTTCCGCCAGGAGGACATGTCCGGCCGCAAATGCCGTCTGTGCGGCGCGGAAAACGTCTATTTTGACGAGATGTTCAACTCACAGACAGGGGAGCGGTTCTATCAATGCTCCGACACAGGCTATTGTCTGAAACGCCGGGAGGCGCAGGAATCGAAGGAGGGAGATAAGGCCCATGGATAAGAGAACTCCCGTTATGGAGGGTAAAAATATCACAGTCCGCTTCGGCGACGGCTGCAGCTACTGCCGGAGCCATCCGGAACTGGAAAAGGGCAGGTGCCCGGTCTGTCACACTATCTGGGGTGTGCGGGACGTCAGCTTCCAGCTGTATCCCGGAGAGATCCTGGGAATAGTTGGCGAATCCGGCTCTGGAAAAAGCACGCTGCTGAAAACACTCTATTTTGACCAGGCCGCCACTTCCGGCGGCGCTTATCTCTCCCTGTACCAGGACGGGCAAAAAAATATTTTAGAGGCCAGCAGCCAGCAGAAGCGCTATCTGCGCAATCATCTGATGGGTATGGTCTATCAGAACCCCATGATGGGGCTGCGCATGAAGCTCTCATCAGGCTCCAATGTGGCGGAAAAGCTCATCGCCGCCGGAAACCGGAATGCGGGCAGCATGATCGACCGCAGCACGGAGCTGCTGGAGCATGTGGAAATCCCCACGGAACGCATGCGGGACCAACCCCGGGTATTTTCCGGCGGCATGCAGCAGCGCGTACAGATTTCCAAAGCCATCGCCAACAATCCTCCCATCCTGCTCCTGGATGAGGTGACCACCGGCCTGGATTTGAGCGTGCAGGCCAAGGTGCTGGATTTGATCCGTTCCATCCAGGAGGAGCTGGGCATCGCCATGATGATCGTCAGCCATGACCTGGCCGTTATCCGGATGATGTCCGACCGCACCATGGTGATGCTGGGCGGCCGTGTGGTGGAAGAGGGGCTCACCGACCAGATTCTGGAAGACCCTCTGCACGAATACACCCAAACCCTAGTAAGCTCATTGCTGTAGGAGGCGCCTATGCAGGATACGATCATTGAAAACGCAACGGCGGTTCTGAAGGACCGTGTCGTCCCCCATGCTTCTGTGCTGATCCGGGGGCAATTGATTGAAGAAATCTCAAAACAGCCTGGTTTTTCGGACAAATACCCCGGCGCTCGAAAAATAGACGCGGACGGGGCCTTTCTTCTGCCCGGCTTCATCGACATCCATTCCGACAATATTGAAACCGTGATCCAGCCCAGGCCCCAGAGCATGATCGATTTTGAGCTTGCCATGCGGGAACAGGAAAAGCAGCTGGTCAATCAGGGTATCACCACCATGTACCACTCCCTCACCATCATGGATCTGGGAAAGGGCGGTGGGGAAAACGCCGTCCAGCGCAATCAGCTTCGCAGCCCGGAAAACCTGAAGCGGCTGGTCGGACTAATCCGCACCTTCCATGAGGGGGACCACATGATCCGGCACCGGTTTCACTGCCGGTATGAGATTACCAACACAGAGGGGTACCAAATGCTGCTGGGTTTCATCCGCAACCACGATATGCAGCTGCTGTCCTTTATGGACCATACCCCAGGACAGGGGCAGTACAGGAACCTGGAGTTTTTCAAAAGCCAGATCATGTCCTCCCAGCAGTCTGAAGAAGAAAAAGAGCGCATTCTCAGCCAACGGATGAACCGGGCCAAGCTGACTGACGAGCAGTTGGCTGTGGCCGCGGATATGGCCCTGCAGGCAGGAATTCCCATCGCCTCCCACGATGACGACAGCCCCGAAAAGCTGGATTATGTCACAGGCAGCCTGCATGCGGAAATCTGTGAATTCCCCGTGGAACTGGAAGTTGCAAAAGAAGCCCGCCGCAGAGGGATGCAGGTTGTAGTGGGCGCTGCCAATATTCTTATGGGCAGGTCCCATTCCAACAATCTGTCCGCACTGGACGCTATCCGCGCAGGCTGCGCCGATATACTGGTATCCGACTATTTTCCAGCCGCCATCCTGCATGCTGTGTTCCAGCTCTACGAGCAGGGGATTCTGAGCCTGCCGGAGGCGGTCAACATGGCCGCCTATCATCCGGCAAAGGCGGTGAAGATAGAAGACCGGCTGGGCTCCATCGAACCTGGAAAATGCGCCGACCTGCTTCTGGTGAGCAAAAAAGGGCCTGTGCCTGTCATTCTCTCTGTGCTGATCAACGGCGAAGAGGTGACAAGGCTTCATTACCGCAATGATTTTGTGGGAGAGGACGGCGTGCGCTATGACTGATTCCCTTCCGGCGCTCGCCGGTTTTGCCAGAGTTCTGATCCTGGACTGCGGTGCACGGCTCCGGGAAAAACGAATAAAAAATGATTTTTCTATTTGGGAAAAAACAGGGCACAACGACATTGTGACAGAGCACGATCTTTGGGCTCAAAAATTTTTAACCGGCCAAATACTGTCCCGATATCCGGACCATGGTATTCTGGGAGAGGAGGAAACGGCGCGCCTTTCTTCCTCTCCCTGGCGCTGGGTGATCGACCCGATTGACGGCACCACCAATTACTGCCAGTTTGGCAGAGGATACGCCATCTCCCTGGCTCTGCTTCGAAATGGAAGGCCTGTATACGGCTTTGTGCTGGATGTGGAAAGAGGGAAGCTGTTCGAGGGCGGCTCATCGGAAACGCCCGCCGGGCAGACTTCCGGTGAGCCGCCGGAAGAGGGGATTCTCCATATTGGTTTTCAGACGATGCGCGATTTTTCCCTTCTGGGTGCTGACCCCTATGCTCTGGCAGAATGTTTCCGGGGCGTGCGTTACCGCGGCTGTGCCTCCCTGGAACTGTGCGGAATCGGAGAGGAACATGCCGGTTTTTACGTGAATTCTCACCTGAAGCTGTGGGATTTTGCCGCTGCCTATCCGATTCTCCGCAGCCGCGGCTGTCATGTCTTTGCCTGCGAGCTTTCTGAAAACCGGTATTTTGTCTGCGGCTTCCGCTCTATGGAGCTTTACTGCCAATGCGAACCCTTCTTTCCGGAACAGGTGCGCCGAAAACTCAACAAAAATGGAGGAGATCCCTTTCATGCTGCAAATTGAAAACCTGGAAAAAGAATTTATCATGCACATCCGCGGCGACGCTGAAATTGAAGGTTTTGACCGCATCAGCTTTTCCGCAAAAGCCGGCACTCTTATCGCCGTCACAGGCCCCAGCGGTTCCGGAAAATCTTCCCTGCTCAAATGCATTTACAGAACTTATACTCCTACGGGCGGCCATACTTACTACACCTGCGAAGACGGCAACGTGGTGGATCTGGCCGTGGCGGAACCCTGGGAAATCATCCGCCTGCGGGCCACAGAAATCGGGTATGTCTCCCAGTTTTTCAGCGTTATCCCACGTGTTTCCGCCATCGACATTCTCACCAATACCCAGACCGCCCGTGGAATTCCCTCCAAGGACGCCCGGGAACGGGCCGCAGAATACCTGGAGAAAGTGGGAATCTCTCCCCAACTCTGGGACATGTACCCCGCCACCTTCAGCGGCGGTGAGAAACAGCGGCTGAACATCGCCAACGCCCTGATCACCAGGCCCCGTCTTCTGCTGCTGGACGAACCCACCGCTTCCCTGGACGCCCGCAGCAAAGAATGGGTGATGAATATGATTCTGGATTTAAAACAGGAAGGCGCCGCCATGGTCGGTGTGTTCCATGACGAAATTGCCATTGAGACCCTGGCGGATTGGCGCTATGAGATGCGGGAGCGTCAAATGGTGCCCATTGACTACAAGATGGACTACGCCCAGGAAGAACTGGCAGCCTTCGCCTGAACAGGAAGGGACCGTGCCGCGATGTTTGATTTTCATGTACATTCCCATTGGTCCGACGGCGAATTTTCCCCCAGGGAGCTGGTGAGGGCGGCGAAAGAAGCTGGGCTCTCCGGCCTTGCCCTCACCGATCACGACACCCTGAGCGGCCTGCCGGAACTGGAGGCTGCAGGAAAGGAATTCTCCCTTCCCATCTACGGCGGCATTGAAATCAGCTGCCGCCAACAGGACGGCAGACAGCTGCATCTGCTGGCCTATCAGATTCCGCCGGAGGGGCGGAGGGCTGTGGAGGAATTCTGCCGTCCCATCCGTCTTGCCCGGAAAGAAGCGCTGCTTAAAAGCATCCGCCGCCTCCGAAGCGCAGGATATCCCATAACGGAAGAACAGGTACGGGCCCTTGCGGGGCCTTCCGGTGAACTGTGCAAGCAGTATATCATGCAGGTTTTCATCGACGCCGGGCTCTGTACAGAGCTCTATGGCCCGCATTACCGGCATCTGTTCAAAACACAGCCGGATGGTTCTCCCGGAATTGCGACTCTCTCCTTCCCTGCTGCAGTTCCTGAAGAAGCCGTCCGCCTCGTGGTTTCGGCTGGCGGGAAGGCCGTGCTGGCCCATCCGGGGCAGTATGGAAACTTTGCCGGACTGCCGGGGCTGAAGGAAGCAGGGCTTTGGGGAGTGGAAGCCAGTCACCCCAAGCACTGCCCGAAAGATACGGAGCTCTGCCTCCGGCTGGCAGCCGAGTATGGCCTGGCCCTTACAGGAGGCTCCGATTTTCACGGCCGCTACGGCGAGGGCGAGGAGCTTGGAGACTGCGGCATAGAACAAGACCCCTTTTCCTCCTGATCCCTCGCTTTTCCTGTTCTGCCGTTCCGGCAAAAAAAGCGCAGGATTTGCCTTCCTTATAAAAGAGGAGAGCCGACGTACAGCCCGGTTGGACTGAGCGCCGGCTCTCTTCTCCTTTGCAGCGATGCCGCTTATTCCAGCTCAAAAGCGCCGGTATAGAGCTGATAGTATTTTCCCTTTTGGGCAATCAGCTGTGCGTGGGTACCGCTTTCAATGATGCGCCCCAGCTCCAGCACCAGGATACAGTCTGAATTCTGTACCGTGGAAAGCCGGTGGGCGATGACAAACACGGTGCGGCCCTGCATTAGGCCGTCCATGCCCTGCTGCACCAGGCGTTCTGTGCGGGTGTCGATGGAGGAGGTCGCCTCGTCCAGAATCATGACGGGCGGGTCTGCCACCGCAGCCCGGGCGATGCTCAGCAGCTGACGCTGTCCCTGAGACAGGCTGCCGCCGTCCCCGGAAAGCACAGTTTGATAGCCCTCGGGCAGCCTGCGGATGAATCCGTCGGCATTGGCAAGCTTCGCAGCCTTTTCAATTTCCTCCTGGGTGGCGTCCAGCTTTCCGTAGCGGATATTTTCCTCCACCGTTCCGGTAAACAGATTGGTATCCTGAAGCACGATGCCCAGGGAGCGGCGCAGGTCGCTCTTTTTAATTTTGTTGATATTGATGCCGTCATAGCGGATTTTGCCGTCCGCCAAATCATAAAACCGGTTGATCAGGTTGGTAATTGTGGTCTTGCCCGCGCCGGTGGCGCCCACGAAGGCCATCTTCTCTCCCGGCTGGGCATCCAGGGTAATGTTGTGCAGCACCAGCTTTTCCGGCTCGTAACCGAAGTCCACATCGAAAAATTCCACCTCTCCGGTAAGCCTGGTATAGGTGACTGTTCCATTCCCATGGGGATGCTTCCACGCCCACATTCCCGTACGTGTTTCACTCTCGGTCAGCTGGCCGTTTTCCAGCTTTGCATGCACCAACGTCACATAGCCGTCATCCTGTTCCGGCTCTTCATCCATCAGGTCAAAGATCCGTTCCGCACCGGCCAGGGCCATGATTACCGAGTTGAACTGCTGGGAAATCTGGCTGATCGGCTGGGTAAAGCTGCGGCTCAGCTGCAGGAAGGCCGCAATACCGCCCAGGGTCAGGCCGCCCACGCCGCCGATGGCAAGCGCGCCGCCCACCATGGCGATGAGCACATACTGCAGATGCCCCAGGTTTCCCATAATCGGCATCAGGATATTGGCGTAGACATTGGCGGCGGAGGCCTCTTCCCGCAGCTTTTCATTGAGCGCGTCGAATTCCTCCCTTGCCTTTTTCTCATGGCAGAAAACCTTGACCACCTTCTGGCCGCTGACCATTTCCTCAATGTAGCCGTTCACAGCGCCCAGAGAACGCTGCTGCCGGACAAAGTACTTGCCGCTCTGCCCGCCGATTTTTTTGACCAGGAAAAGCATGAACGCCACAAACGCCAGCACCAGGAGAGTGAGGGGGATGCTGGTCATCACCATGGCGCAGAATACGGATACCACCGTAATCACCGAGGAAAACATCTGCGGTACGCTTTGAGAAATCATCTGGCGAAGCGTATCCGTATCGTTGGTGTAGTGGCTCATGGTGTCGCCGTGGGTGTGGGTGTCGAAATATTTGATGGGCAGAGACTGCATATGGGCAAACATGCGGTCCCTGATATTTTTCAAAACGCCCTGGGAAACAGTGACCATCAGCCAGTTATAAAGGAAGGTGGAAGCGACTCCCACCAGATAGATCAATCCCATCACCAGAATAGCATGCAGCAGGCCGGTGAATACCGGGTGGTTCATCCCCAGCAGGGGCGTGATATAGTCGTCAATCAGGGTTTGAAGAAACATGGAACCGATCACGTTGGCCAATGCGCTGAGCAGAATACAGCACAGCACGACAACAAGGCGGACACGGTAGCCGCCCGAGATATAACTCAGGATCCGCCGGATGGTCTTTCCTTGGTTTTTGGCCTTCTTTCCGCCGGCAAATGCGGCGCCTACAGGCGGTCTAGGCATTCTCATCCTCTCCCTTCACTTGAGACTCGTAAACTTCCCGGTAAATTCCGCTGCGCTTCATTAATTCCTCGTGGGTTCCCACGTCTGCGATCCTTCCCCCGTCCAGCACCACGATCTGGTCGGCGTCCTGTACTGAGGCCACCCGCTGAGCGATAATCAGCTTTGTGGTATCGGGGATTTCCTCCCGGAAGGCCTGGCGGATCAGGGAGTCGGTTTTGGTATCCACCGCGCTGGTGGAGTCGTCCAGAATAAGCACTTTCGGCTTTTTCAGCAGCGCCCTGGCAATGCAGAGGCGCTGCTTCTGGCCGCCCGATACATTGGTTCCGCCCTGCTCTATGTAGGTGTCGTAACCCTGAGGGAACTCCCGGATAAAGGAATCTGCCTGGGCAAGCCTGCAGACCCGTTCCAGCTCCTCATCCGAAGCAGTTTCATTTCCCCAGCGCAGGTTGTCTTTTATGGTGCCGGAAAACAGCACGTTCTTCTGCAGCACCATGGCCACCTCCTCCCGGAGGGCCTCCAGATTGTAGTCCCGCACATCCACGCCGCCCACCAGCACGGCGCCTTTGGAGACGTCATACAGCCGGGGAATCAGCTGCACCAGGCTGCTCTTGCCGCTGCCCGTGCCGCCTAAAATCCCCACCGTTTGGCCGGATTTAATGTCCAGGTTGATTTCGCTCAAACAAGCTTTGCCTTCCTTTTTATAACGGAATTCCACCTGTTCAAAACGGATGGAACCATCCCTGACCTCTCTGCAGTCCTGCGCACCGTCTGTGATATCCGCCCGTTCTTTCAGGATTTCCACGATTCGTTCCATGGACGCCCGGGACATGGTGACCATGACAAAAATCATGGAAAGCATCATCAGGCTCATCAAAATCTGTGAGGCATAGGAGATCAGGCTCATCAGCTGACCCGTGCTCATTTCCGAGCCCACAATCAGCTTTGCGCCGAACCAGGAGATCAGCAGGATACAGGCATACATGGAAAACTGCATCAGCGGGCTGTTGAAGGCCAGGATTTTTTCCGCCCGGGAGGAGTCCCTGCGGATACTCTCCGAAACGGCGCTGAATTTATCCTTTTCATAATCCTCCCGGACAAAGGACTTCACCACGCGGATTCCCCTGAGGTTTTCCTGCACCACGGTATTCAGCTTATCGTAGGTCTTAAACATCCGTTCAAAGATAGGATGCGCTTTCGTCGCCACCAGAAAGAGCCCTACTCCCAGCACGGGAATGGCTCCCAAAAAAATCAGGGACAGTTCAGGATTGATTCCAAACGCCATTGCCAGGGAAAAAACCAGCATCATAGGCCCCCGCACCGCCGTGCGGATAATCATCTGATAGGCGTTCTGCACGTTGGTCACATCCGTAGTCAGCCTTGTGACGATACTGGCGGCGGAAAATTTGTCGATATTTGAGAAGGAGAAATCCTGCACATTGTAGTACATATCCTTCCTGAGATTCGCCGCATACCCCGCCGAGGCTTTAGCCGCCGCCCTTCCGGACAGCGCGCCGAACAGCAGGGAGATGACAGTGGAGAGGATCAGCGCAGCGCCGATTTTTAAAATATACCCCATATTCCCTTCCTCAATTCCGAAGTCAATCAGATTTGCCATCAGGACGGGGATTACCACTTCCATCACCACCTCCATGGTGACAAAGACGGGCGCCAGGATAGAATCCCGCTTATACTGCCGGATACTGGCAGCAAGTTTTTTAATCATACCACTCTTCCTTTCCTTCAAAACCGGAGCCTTCAAATGATTTGTTTTCACAATTATCAGGAAGCTAACAATTAGGCTCCATACAGTAAGTAAACTAACAATATGGGCAATGGAAAAGCCGCCGGTTATCAGCTGATTCCGTCGGCCATCGGCCTGTTATTCTATATTACGCCGGATTTTATCGCACAATTCCAAAAAGGTCTGCTTCTCCTCCGGGGTGAGTCCCTCCGAGAGCTGTTCTTCCACTTTCCGGATACTGCGGTGAATCTGTTCATGCTGCTCTATCGCTTTGGGCGTCAGTACAATTTTTTTAAGCCGTGCGTCTTCATCCACCGACTGACGTGTAATCAGCCCATTCTTTTCCATCAGCTGCAGAATTCCCGTCACGGTAGACCGCCGAATGGAAAACTGTTCCTGCAAATCCCGCTGAAAGACATCCCTGTTTCGGTTTTCGTAGAGATAGCCGATGACCCAGCCGTGCATTCCAGTGGCAGGCCGTTCTCTCCCCTGAAAAGCGGTTTGATCCACCAGCCGCTTGATGAGGTTCGACAGCGTGCGCACCTGAAAGCCAATCTCATCCCGATGCTCCACTTCTTTTTCCCCCTTATTCCGCAACTTTAGTTCGGCCTCCGTATTGTTAGGATACTAACATTAGTATAAACAGTGTTTTTTCTGTTGTCAAGCTTTTGCCGCAAAAAAGAATCCGCCGGTGGATGAACCGGCGGATCAGTCTTTCTGTAACTTGACAGCATGGCCTATTGCCAAGCAGTTCCCCTTTGAAAGATCCCGTACATCAGATTGCGCGGAAATTCTTCCATTTTCCGCTTCGATACCGAAGCAGAAAAGCCACAGAACGGCCAAGCCAGTCCATGCCCATGGCGATCCAGACCCCCAGGATCCCCAGATTCAGCACAACGCCGAACAGCACCGCAGAGCCCAGCCGGAAAACCAGCATGGAGCCAATTCCCACATACATGGTGAATTTGGCATCTCCCGCCGCCCGCAGGCCGTTGGCCAGCACAAAGGAGGTGGGATGCAGGGCAAAAGCAAGCAGGTTGTGTAAAAGAACCAAAAAGAAACTGAGGCGCCGCGCCTCCTCGGAAAGAGCATAAAAGTTCAGCAGGAACGGCAGGGCTGCCGCCACTGCCAAATTTAAAATTCCCGTAGCAAGATAGGAGACCCCCATCAATTTCTTCATATAGCGGGATGCCTGTTCAAATTCCCCTGCCCCCACGCAATGCCCCACCACTGTGACAATGGCCAGATTGACAGCGTTGACCACTACGATGGCAACCATATCAATGCTGTTGGCCACCCCGTTGGCAGCGATCTGCGCTGTCCCAAACAGGGCCACAATACTGGTGACCAACACTTTGCCCAGTGAAAACAGGCCGTTTTCGATACTGTTGGGCACCGCAATGCACAGGATGCGCCGTATCATGCCGGGATCCCAGGAAAAGACCTGTCCGGCTCTGATAAACACGGTGTTTTTTTCGCTGCGGGAAAGGCAGGTCATCACCACGGCCGCCACGGCCCGGGAAATCAGCGTGGGTACCGCCACACCGGCCACGCCGGCGTGAAACAGAAAAACACCTAAGGCGTTGCCCGCCACGTTAATAACGTTCATCAGAAGGGACACATACATGGTTGTCTGGGTTTTTTCCATGGAACGGAACAGGGCTGCAGAAGAGTTATACAAGCCCAAAAAAGGAAAGGAGATGGCGGAAATCCAAAAATAAGTGACTGCAGCCTCCATCACGGCAGGTTCCACCGAGCCGAACAGCAGCTTCAGCAGCGGCTTGCAAAAAAGGAGACAAAGCAGCATAACCCCGCCGGAGATCAGCGCCGTAACGGTCATCAGCTGACCCGCGGCATGGTTGGCCTTCTCCCTTTCCCTGTTTCCCAGGTACTGGGAAACAATCACCGCTCCGCCGGTCGCCAAAGCGGAAAGGACGGTGATAACCAGATAATTTACCATATCCACCAGGGCCACACCGGAAATTGAGGCCTCTCCGGCGCTGGAAATCATCATTGTATCCGCCATTCCCACGGTCATGGCCAGAATCTGTTCCATAATCAGCGGCAGAATCAGTTTTTTTAAAGACCTGTTGGAAAACATCGCTCTTTCCGTGTACATCTCCTGCTTCCCTCCATGCCCTGCACTCAGGCCTGATTCTGACCCATAACGCCTACCAGTCTATGGGGGACATAGGCTTCCTCCAGATATCCCGTCTCATCTTTTGAAAGGCATACTCCCACTGCTTCTGCAGCCTGCTCAATGTGGTGCATTTTAGTCACACCAACCACCGGCACGGCAGACTTGGAGAGCAGCCAGCCCAGAGCCACCTGAGTTCTGGAAAGGCCCCTGCGCTCCGCCAGCTCTGCCACACGCTCCACAATCACAGCGTCCTGGCGGGCTGTGGCATCGTACTTTCCCTTGGCATAGGCGTCCTCCTCCAAACGTTTCGAAGTTTCGCCGCCCATTTTCACCAGCCGTCCTGAAGCCAGGGGACTGTAGGGGGTAAGGGCAATTCCCTCCTCTCTGCAGTAAGGGATCATCTCCCGTTCTTCCTCCCTGTGGAGCAGGTTATAATGCCCCTGGACAGAGACGAACTTTGTCCACCCGTGCTTCTCCGCAATGAAATTGGCTTTGGCCAGCTGCCAGGCAAAACAGTTGGAAATTCCGATAGCCCTGACCTTCCCCGCCTTTACCGCCTCGTGCAGTCCTTCCATAATCTCCTCGATGGGAGTGTGATAATCCCACATGTGGCAGAGATAGAGATCTACATACTCCATTCCCAGATGGCGGAGGCTGGCATCCAGCAGGGTCAAAACATGTTCTTTGCCGCCGACACCGCCGGCTCTCTCTTCCGCTGTGCGGGGCGGGAATTTGGTTGCCACTACCACATCCTCCCGTTTGGCGCAATCCCGCAGGCTGCGTCCCAGATACTCCTCGCTGGTGCCTCCCTGATACCCGATGGCGGTATCGAAAAAATTGACGCCCAACTCCAGTGCCCTCCGAATCAGCTTTCGGGATTGTTCCTCATCCAGCGTCCAGGAATGCTGCCCGCTGGACGGATTTCCGAAGCCCATGCAGCCCATACAGATTCGGGAAACCTTCAGTTCTGAGTTACCTAACTTCGTGTATTCCATAGTCTCTTTTCCTCCCATTGTTTCAAGCTCCTCTGCCGGGAATTTTCCCCTTCAAAGCAGCCTGCATTTTTCTAATCTGTGCCTCTTCCACCGATGTAATACAGCTGGAATGCTGCTTTGTAAATGATTATAACCCTTGGAAGGAAAACCGTCCAATACCTGTCTGTTATCAGCAGCCATGCTCAGAAAGCATCAAAGCAGCAAATGTATAATGGATAAATCTCTGATCCTTCCTTGAAGCAGTACCCGTCGGCCAAAGTAATAAAATTTAAGAAGAAGCACATCAATGCTTTTCAAAAGGCGATGGAACGCCCCGTTTCCCTTGTATCCGATTGCTGCAGGGGCATATCGTCTTCAGTTCCGGCAACCAGGCACTGACAGACGCCATTGGATTGAAATACTCCCACTCAGATTGCAGCATCCTGTTTCACTGCCTTTCTAAGTGGGAGCATTTCAGTTATTATTCTGCTTCAGCGGGTTTGTTGTCTATGGCTCGTTTTCCAACCCTTGTTCACTGCAGGCTGGTCCAGGTTTCATGGACTCCGTCCCCATCCAATTGATAGTTGTGAGAATTGCTGGCCTCCTGCACGGCAAGATAATACCACTGGTTCTCGTCTGCATTGTCCGGCCACGTCCGCATCTCCGGCAGAAGGCTTTCCTTTCCGGCTGGAAGCCGGAGAAGCATACGGTTGACCAGGGTGACCGCTTCAGCCCGGGTAATACTGCTCTCCGGGGCAAAGGTCCCATCCTGCAATCCCCCAACCCAGCCAAGTGAGGCCGCCAGATTGATGGATTCCCTTGCCCAATGGGTTTTAATATCTGGAAACAGGTCGCCGCCGGAATAACTTTCCCCGCTGAACCGCGCCGCGACGGCTGCGAATTCTCCCCGGGTGATGGGCTGTCCAGGAGCAAAGGATGCGGAGGCCCGGCCATTGAGAATACCCATGCCCGCAAGCGTGGAAACGGCTGTATTATACCAAGACGGCGCGTTCACATCCGCGAAAGGATTCTGTTCTGTTTCAAATTGGATACGGACGTCCTCTTTCAGAAGACGGTAGAAAATCATAGCCACCTCAGCACGGGTAACCGGCGCGTCAGGCCGCACCGTCCCGTCCTCAAAGCCTACCAGATAGGTGTTGTGGTCCGTTCCATTGAGCGCCGCCGGTATCTCCGAAACTTTCCATTTGGCGTACACAGTGCGGCTTCCGATCATTACCAGCTCCGTCACCGGTCTTGTCAATTCCCGGTCGGAATACCAGCCGAGGAAGGTGTATCCCTCACGCCAAGGCGTTTTCTCCAGCCGAACGGTGGTTCCATAAGGGTATTCCTGGGCGGCCAGCTTCCCGCCTCCGTTCGTCTCAAAGGCTAGCGTGCAGACTCCGCTGGAATGCCCGCCGGCGCCCTGGTCATAGGCGATGGCGTAAGTGGAAAATTTGTGCGCGAAGATATGCGCGTAGCCGCCGGAGATATAGAAGCTCTCCTCTACGGGCTTATCGGTAACCTTGATTTTCCTCAAAGAATCTACCGCCGCGCCGTGGTAGCGCAGGATCTGGTACCCGGTTTTTCCCCGTACCTCCTCCGGCAGCGGCAGGGCTATCTCCACCAGGGCGCCAGTATCGGTCAAGGGCTTTGTGGTTCCAAGCAAATCCGGATCGCTGGGTTTGATAACCATATCTACGGTTAAATTCACCTGCAGCCCAACCGTCTTGCCTTCATTTACGGCCCGGGCGGCAATGGCCTCTACAGGAATTTTATCCGCGCCGGTGTCGTCCGGGAGGTCCGCGGTCAGTTTAATTTCCACTGTTCCGCCATTTTTCACCGTTTCTGGGGCCTGGTCGTCGCCTTTGTAGATTTCTTCCTCAAACAGGCTCCCCAGCTTATCCGCAGCGACGGGCGGCGCGCCCTGTTCCACTTTCACGATGCTTTGCTTAGTGCCCACGTATACCACGTTCAGCTCCGTCGTACCTCCGTTTTGCACCTGTACCATCACGGTGACGGTATACTGCCCGTTTGTGGCAACCAGATTGTAAAAGCCGTCGGGCAGGTGGGTAAACTGGAAGCGTTCTCCGGTTTTCAGTCCTGTCTGGCTGGCGATGACCGTATTGCCGCGCTCCACGCGCACGGTGATATCGCCCGTTCCCTCCACCTCGCCCGAAATTCCTCCGGTATCTTCGGAACCCGCCTCCGGAGTGCGGAATTTCAGGATATATTCCGCTGTTTTCGGGGAAGTCCGGCGATCGTCCGCCCGCAGCACCAGTTCATATTCCGTATCCGCCTCCAACCCCTCGAAGCTTTGGGTATATGCCTGATCCCAGTTCCAGCTTCCCTGGGGAAAGACCGTCAGCGCGGTATCTCCTGTTTTGCGCAGGCCCAGGAAACGGGTAGTATCATCGATGGTATAGGGTTCTTCCGAACCGTCTGTATAACTGGGCACAAATTCCAGGCCGTTCTCCTGCTTATAGGCCGCAGCCGTCAACGCGACAGCCAGAGGCCGGACCACCTTAACCGTGATGGGCTGCAGGAGCGCACGATGGCTGTCCGTTTTCTCCGCCGAGGCGTTTACCACCGTACTGCCAAGCTTTAAGGGGATTATGACGTTTCCATCCAGCCTGATAATATCAGAGTCAGGGTCGGCCAGGACAAAGGAAATCAGGGGCTGGGGCGCGGTATCGCCCTCCTCAAAAACCGTGCTGTTTTTCATCGTCAGGGGCATGCTGACGTCTTCCCCCGCAACAAGGGTATAGGCAAAGCTGCCGTCCTCGTCTTGATGGCTGGGATCGGAAACGGTCTGCGGGGCTTTGGCGTCCTCAAATTCTGCGTACAGCACAATATCGTCAGGCATAATCAGCGTCCATCCGCTGCCGTCGGAAAGGGGCGTCAATGAACTTGTATAATCGCTATAAGGATAATTGTATCCTTTTACGCGGATCGTGCCCGCCCGATACTGATATCCCTCCTTGGGAACCGGCTTGATGGTCACTGTGCTGCCCAGCGGTCTGCCCTCATGGCCTTGAGGACGGGCTGAAACAGAGAAACTGCCTTGCTCCGTATTCAGCTCATCAGAAAGATAGATCGTGCCGTCCCGGTTCACATACGCCTGTTTTCCACTGTTTTGCTCCACATAATAGATGGGTTTATTGGCTTTGGTGATGTTGATTTTTGCCAGGTCTTCCGTTGTCAGTTGGAAACCGTCCATCCCCTCCGCCAGAACATCTCCGGTATTGAAAGCCGCCAGCAAGGCCGTATTGTTATAATATTTGTGCATTCGAAAGGCAATCTCATGCTCCGGGGCAGAGGTAAAACAGACCTTATCGCTGTTTGTCTTGCTGCTGGAAAATCCAATCGTCCCCACTTCCGCGCCGCCGTCTAAACAGACTTTTCCTCCGTGCGAAACAAGAATATCCAGCGGATTCTCATCGTCATCGTATAGGTAGTTTCCCGTAATGCTCGAATTTCCGTCAACACTCAGCGTGCCGTTTACCGTAATGCCTCCGGCTGCCGCTGTGCCTCCTCCGCTTTTTGTACCGGTTTTGTTATTTGCGATTGTCGTACCTTCCAGGTTCACGGTTGCTCCGCTGTAAAGGTCTAGCGCCGCGCCGTAATTGTTGTTTTGATGGTTTTCCAGCCTGCAGTTCTGTAAAGTAAGCGTGCCCTGATCCACATATACCATACTGTAATTGTAAGTATCGGCAGCTAAGCTATCGCCGTCAAACGTCAGGTTCGATACCGTACAGTCGCCGCTATACTGATATTTCAGCAGGGGATCCTCCAAGTTCAGGTCGGTTCTCGAACCATTATACGGTTTCAGCGTGATATGCTTCCCCTCCGTTTTCGCAGCCAGGGTGTTTGCGTCACTTCCGTTTTTGATGGTAATGGACTCGTCCATCACATAGACGGTGCCGCCATCCTGAACCCAATCCAGCGCCGATACCCAGGTAGTGGGATTTTCTTCCGTTCCCTCCCACTTGGCCGACCGCTCGTAGACATACACCTCCGGCATGCTGTTGTTGGATACTGCCGCCTCCGCGGGCAGAGGCGGCAGTGCAAATACCATAGCCGCCGTAAGCAGCACAGCTAGAAATTTGTTTCCTATTTGCTTGATTTTTTTCATTGAATACTCTCCCCTTACCGGAATGATTTTCTTTTTTGCTGTGGGGCGGTTTCCTCTCTCTCCCGGGCCGTCTTCCACAGTGTCTTACCGTTTTCTGAAATGTTCCAACCCTCGCCATACCGTGGGCCGCGGCGCTCCTCTCAATCAGAATACTTTGTAGTTCCGGTATTACCGGAACTACAAAGCCCCATGGGGCTTTGTTAAATGATCGTTTATGGACCGAAATTATTTTCCAGCCTGTGCTTTCATAGCCGATTTGTTTTGATACATGGCGTCGTCAGCACGTTTGAACACGTTGGCGAATACCAGATCCGTGGAGCTGTCATAGACGGCGATGCCCCTCGCAATGGAGAGCGATTCCCCGGGCCGGGCGCTGGAGCTGCCTTCCATCCCTTTGGTAAACTCATCCAAAAGCTCGGCGTAATGCTCCAAATCCCCATTTTCCAGGATCGCCACAAATTCGTCCCCTCCAATGCGGTAGACCGGGCTGCGTTTAAAAGTCCGGCAAATAAGCTTGCAGGCGTCAATAATTAGAATATCGCCGAAATCGTGGCCGCAGGTATCGTTTACTGTTTTCAGGCCGTTGATATCCATGACTACCACCGCAAATTCCGGCTGCCCGGTGCGCATCCGCTCCTCCATCTGCCTCTCCGCTTCCTGGTAGGCGGTCTTGTTCTTTACCCCGGTGAGGGGGTCCCGATAAGCCAGGCCGTTGATATAGGTGATGTATTTTTGCAGGCTGTCCACCGTCTTTTGAAAGCTTTCTGCCAGGGTGCCCACCTCATCCTTGGTCTGGTTGCTGATGCTGACGCTGTAATCGCCCTCCGCAATTTTTTTCGCCGCTGTATTCAGCTCCTTCAGCGGCCGGATCAACCGGCGGGTAAACAGCACGGTCAACCCCACAGACAAAGCGGAAATCAACACCAACGCCGTGAGGATGTGCAGAACCAATTCATTCCTCGCCGCGTCTATCTCAGAGACCGGCGCCGTCACAGCCAGATACATCGTATTGCGCAGGGTGCGAAAGGAAAGCTCTTTCTCCTGCCCTTTCCAGCTATAGGTAAACAGGCTGCTGCCCGTGGTTCCGTTTTCCAGCTCAGCGACCACGGGAATCAGGCTCTCGTCCGCGCTCCCCATGGGAGTGCCCATGGGAATATCTTTATGGCAGGCCACCTTACCCTGCGCGTCCACCAGGAAGGCATAGCCGCTGTCATAAACCCGGGTGCCGTTTACCACGTCCTCAATGATGCTGAAGTCAATATCCATCCCCACCACACCCACAGTCTCGTTGTCCCGGTAGATGGGAATGACATAGGACACCATCTCAACGCCGATGTTTTGGTTGTAATACGGTTCCATCCAGGTGGCCGTGCCGTTGTTCACCGGGATATAATACCAGCCCACGTGTTCCGTGTCGCTGGGGCTGTAGGTGGAAAAATCGGTGGGGACCAGCTCCTGGAAGTTGCCGTTGCGCGTGGTCCTGCTCCAGAACAGGCCCGAGGTGGGCGAGGAAAAGTCCGGGTTAAAGCGGACATAAACCGCCAGCGCACCCTCGGTGTTGTTGGCCGCAGTGACCGCCACGGACTTCAGCTGCGACGTATAGGCCTCCATATAGTCAGCGTCGGTTTTCAGCCGGTCCAGGCTTTCCAGCTGCTCCGAGGTATAGAGCGACAGCGATTTTACCGACTGCTCTATCCGCGAAAACAGCCCGTTGAGCTCGCAGGCTTTTTCACTGCACAGCAGGTTCATGATTTGGGCGGAGTCCCGGTCTACCACCGTGTGTGCAATGCGAACGCCCGCCCCACCGATCACCAGGGAAGAAAGCAGCACACAGCTTAAAATCAGCGCGATAAACTTGGTTTGAATGGATTTCACAGAATTCTCATCTCCCGTCCTCGTCATCCAGCAGTTCGATTTGAAGATTGGGATGGACCTTTTCCAATAGCCGCGCTACGTCATTGCCGCGTAATCCCCGCATATCGGTTTTGGCATACACCTTATCCACAGGGTTGTTGTACCCGTACTTGACCGCAAGCAGTGGGTCGGTAAAGGCCAGAACCCTGCTGCCGGGCTCTTCCTCCCGCAGGCGGCGCGTCAGCGCTTCCAGCTCTTTCGGGTCGTTGTCGATCGCGAGAATATTCATCGGCTTGGTTCACGCTCCTGCCGGGGACTCCGTCCATAAGAAGTACCGATTCCCCACATTGATCTGTTATTGTTTTATTATGACAAGGGAACCGTAACAAAAGCGTGACAAAAAACCGGCCCCATCTTAAAAAGATGAGGCCGGATATTTTTCGGGAAGTTTCCCAGATCTGTTAATGCCGGTCCAGGTAGGCGACGACGAATTCCGCCCAGCTGTACTGGGCCATATACTCGCCCATATAGGCGTTCACCATCTGTACGTCGCCCTGGATAAAGTCGTAATAGTCGCAGGAAAATGCCTCCGGCAGCACGGCCAGCCAGCCCCGCCCTTTCGCCAGCACCCCGGTCACGCCGGCCGCCGCCATGGTATCGGTCAAATCCTTGACCAGCTGCCGCAGGTGGCTTTGAAGCGCGGTGGAATCGGGCTGGTCCTCCCAAAGCACGGCGGCCAGCTCCCGCACGGTGCAGACCGCCCCCCGGCGGTTCACCAGGTAGGCAAACAGCTCTTTCGTTTTGCTGCGGGCAAATTTCAAAGGCAGTCCGCCGAAGAACACCTCGAAATTGCCGAAGCACTGCACCCGCAGGCGGCCGTCGTCCTCCCGCAGCACCGGGCGGCGCAGGTCTTCCAGCTCCCAGCGGATGGTTTCCGGCGTCGCGGGCTTCAGAACATAGCCCGAAGCGTGCAGGTGGAACGCCTCCCCCATGTACTCCGCGTATCCCGTTACAAACACGATGTTTACGCAGTTATAGAGGTCCTTGAGGCGCTTGGCAAGCTCCAGCCCGGTCAAATCGAACATCTCCACGTCCAAAAACGCCACATCGGGATAAAACAAGCCGCATTTCACCTGTTCCAGCGCCTCCAAAGGGTCTGTAAAGGCGAACAGCGAGCAGTTGGGCACCACTTCCCGAATGGCACGCCCCAGCACCTCAAGGGCGATGGGCTCGTCGTCCACGGCCAACACGGTCATGCTCACACGGTTTCCCCTCCCTTGGAATGTCGATTTTCACGGTGGTTCCCCGCCCGGGAACGCTCTCCACGTCCAGGCCGCCCCCGCATTGGTTTTCCAGCCGCATGCGCACGTTTTCAATGCCCGCGTGGCCGCGGCCATCCTCTCTTTTTACTTGCGGATCAAAACCCACACCATCGTCCTCCACGGTAATCCGCCAGCCGCCTTCCGTTTCCTCTGTGGCGATACGCACGGTTCCGCCCTCCCGCCGTTTGGTAATCCCATGGCGCACGGCGTTCTCTACGATGGGCTGAAGCGTCAGCGTCGGAACCGAAAAATCCGTAACCGGCAAATCATAGACGGCCTTTACCCGCTCCCCGAACCGCAGCTGCTCCAGCTCCAGATAATTTCTGCAATGGGTAAGCTCCTGAGAAAATGGGATAGGCCTGCGGGCCGTCAGGGAATTCATGTTGCCCCGCAGGAACAGGGAAAAGCTGTCCACCGCCTTTTCCGCCTGGGGCGGGTCGGTGGCGCACAGGCCCTTAATAGTCGTCAGCGCGTTGTAGAGAAAATGGGGCTGTATCTGGCTGAGCATGACCGAAATCCGCATCTGGGTCAGCTCCAGCTCCCGCTCCTTGGTGTGCCGGGCCTGCTCCACCTGCAAAAACAGGAAAATCACCAAAATGGAGATGGTGACCGCCAGGTTGAGCAGGGCCACGCCGTATACAAAAATCTGCACGCACATGGCCAGAACCGGCAGCAGGATATAGGACCACAACGCCGCGGATTCCTGCCGCTCAATCGCCCCCCGGTACCGGATCAGCAGCCCCGCGTTGACGCACATGCCGAAAATTCCGCCGACCTGAGAAAGCCAAAACCACCCCTGGCGGTGGTAGACGTTCTGGTCGTCAATCCGGTAAAAAAGGTCACAGAATTGGGAGACGACCACCAGCGCCATGGAGACCACAGCCATTCCTCGAATCAGCCGGAGCGGAACCGGGGAAACACGAGTATGCTGTCCAAGATAAACGGTGAGATAGTGGGTAAAAATAGCCAGCAGCACATAGCCCAGGGCAAACACGAGAAAATTCGAGATCCGCACGCCCCACCAGCTGACCGGGTCCAGCCGCCCCTTAAACAGCCAGGCGGCGGCGTCGCTGAGTAAAATCACGGCGTTGCACACCAGCAGCCTCAGGAACAGCCGGTTCAGCGCGCCGCGGGGCCGCCCGCCCACGGACAGGCACACCGCCACAATGAACGACAGCACGCAGCCCCATAATTCCAGTGAAACATTGATATAGCCGACAACGCTCATGTTCCCTTTCCCCTCTCGGCCCGCACGGGTTGCCGAGCCCTTCCTCTCCCCAGCCATTTCAGGCGGGAGTTTCTTTTATTCTAGCGGCAACCGGGAAAAAATGCAAGCCGGGCCGAGAGCAGTTCCGCCAGTCCACAGCTAACCCGGATCCGTCCCTATCCGTAAAGGCGCAATTCCATAGCCGGAAGAATCAAAACAGACTGGCTTTTCTCCGTCTTTCTATAGCTGCCAGATTCGGCGGACTTGGCAAAAACATACAGCTGGCAACCATAAAATGTGAAGATAAAAAGCGTAGGCGGACAAGCCAAAAAGCAGAAAAATCCGCGGTGTTTAAATTGCTCACCACAGGCGTGGCTGGGCCGGCTGGAAATCGAAGGTTCAAATCCACCCCCAGCATAAAAAATAAAGAGAAGCAAGGAGCTTCTCTTTATTTGGGACCAGAATGACAAAAAGATATGAAATCTCTTTTCTCCAGTCTGAAGTGTGAGGAACTTCACCGAACAAAATGCCGTTCTGAATTCGCCTTCAGAACGGCAGCAGATCGATATAAAACTTGTTGCAACCGATAGGTTGCCGGCGCAACCATTGATTTTACCTTCTTATGAGTAGGTTTTAATGATTCTTTCTGCAATTACCTGTTTCAATACACAGGTATCCATAGCCTGCTTTTCTATATAACGGTGAGCTTCGGGCTCCGTCATATGCAATTCACTGACAAGAAGTAATTTTGCACGGTTTACAATACGTATTTCTTCCATACGTTCTTCAACCGACAGCGTCTTCTTTTCCAAATTACGAAGCCGTTCCCTTACGCTGGCAAGCCAGCCGAGTGTCTGAGCTATCATGGTTTTAGTGGTTGGTTTTGGCAAGGTAAATACACCGTGAGAAACAACTTTATTATGTATTTCGGCATGAATTTCGTTTCGGACAAGGAGAAGCACAGCAGTTGTCATAGACCGACAGCAATCAGTAGCAAACCGTATGCCGTTGTCATCAGGCAGAGGTGAATTGATGATAATAAAATCAAAGCTTCTTTCCGCAAGATACCGCTTTGCTTCACTGACGTTGGAGATAAAATATACCGGCTGATACTCAGAGGGTGGCAGAAGTCCGAGCATTGCTTTGTCAAAAGTTTCCGATGAGGAAATCACAAGAACGCTGTAGATTCTTGCTTCTAAGCTCATTTGCTGCCACTCCTCTTGAATTAGTATGATCCTAATTTACTGATTACAGTAAATCTGAAGCACCTTCTCCGGAATATGCGCCTTGATAAAATCGCTGCTCCCAGCAACCGCACAAGCTTCTTTTATGGTCTGCGGCAGCTTTTTAAAAGGCTTTACTGTTTCTTCGTCAGCACAGAACAGGTTGATATCCGCCGCCGGCATAAGTTCTGCCTTGTCCTTCAATCCTTCAAGTGCCGCATAGATAACGAGAGCGAAAGCAATATACGGATTGGCTGACGGATCGGGAGAACGCAGTTCCGCTCGTTTGCTGGATTCGGGAGTAGCCGGAATACGGACAAGCTGAGAACGGTTTTCCCTCGACCAAGAGACAAACGCAGGCGCCTTATTTTCACCAAAACGGGCATAAGAGTTTTCAGTCGGGTTCAGGAACGCTGTCATTTCACAAACACGGTTCAGTATACCTGCAATCATATAGTGCATATCCTGTATGTTATTTCCGGGTGACACCGAAACATTGACATGGAAACCGTTACCGGGTTGATCAGCAAGCGGTTTAGGCAAAAAATCCACATAAAGGCCATTGCGGTAAGCCACTGTTTTCACAACCGTTTGGAAGGTTATGGTATTATCAGCAGCGGAAAGCGGATCAGAATAGCGGAAATCAATTTCATTCTGCCCCGGCCCTTCCTCGTGATGAGAGGATTCGGGCTTTATCCCCATCTGTTCAAGAGTTAAACAAATTTCACGGCGGATATTCTCACCTCTGTCATCGGGAGCAATGTCCATATAGCCCGCTTCATCATAGGGTGTTTTGGTGGGCTTACCCTTATCATCCAGCAAGAACAGATAGAATTCCTGTTCCGCACCGAAAGCAAAAGAGTAACCTTCTTTTTCAGCATCGGCAATCGCCTGTCTGAGGATATCCCTTGTGTCGCATTCAAAAGGAGTTCCGTCAGGATAGGTGATGTGTGTAAACATACGCACAACCTTGCCGTGTTCGGGACGCCAAGGGAGGAACATAAGAGTTTCAGGGTCGGGATGCAAAAGCAAATCCGAATGCGTTTCATCACCAAAGCCGGTAATGGCAGATGCATCAAATGCTATGCCGTATTCAAAAGCGCGAGAAAGTTCAGACGGCATAATCGCAATATTCTTTTGTCTGCCGAATACGTCACAGAAGGCGAGACGAATGAATTTAACATCCTCTTCCTGCACAAACTGCATGACCTCTTCCTTAGAATACTTCATAAGCGACACCTCTTTCTTCTAGTTCGCCACATACATCTGCTTGTAGGGGTTTTTGCTGCCGGGGACAGCAACTGTAAATGGCGAATTCAGTATTTTTTCTTTATCATATCCGAATAAACTTGCATACTCGGAAATCTGTTCTGTAACAGACCCCATATCCGCAGAAGTTGCCGACCTTAAGGTAATATTTTGGGGAAAATCATTTTGCAGAACATTTCCTCTAAAAAACACTTTCCCACCGTGCATTCCCGTACAGGGAAAGTTGCCGACAATCTTGCCGCTGGTGTTTAACGCCAAGACCACAATAATCCCGCCTGCCTGATATTCGCCGAGGAAACTTCCTGCCGAACCGCCGATAATCATAACCGGAACCTTTTCCTTGTACTCCTTCATATGAATTCCGGCACGGTACCCTGCGTTCCCTTTAATATAGATCTTTCCTCCGCGCATAGCGTATCCTGCGGCATCTCCGATATTGCCGTGAATGATAATTTCACCGTCATTCATGGTATCTCCCACGGCGTCCTGTGCATTGCCGTTTACCGTGATAGAAGCGCCGTTCAGATAGGAGCCAAGCGCGTTTCCAGGAACACCTTCAATGGTTATGCATTTATCTTTCATACCTGAAGCGATAAATCTCTGCCCACAGCAGCCTGACAAGGTAACCGGGCTGTTGCTGCCACGTAGTTTTTCGTTAAGCTCTTTAAATCCGAGACCTGTCACATTAAATAACATAATATTGTACCACACTTCCAAGTTTTTTTCTACGTGTTTCGCAAGGAAATGCAAAAAGTGACGCATTTTCTGTCAAGGAATCAAAATTGAGTGTATCGAGAGGCGTCTTTTCACGGATAAGAGATGTATAGATCCCCCCTCCCAGGATATCGCCGATCAAGATATATCCTTTCAACTTGCCTTCCTTAACAAAAAATTTTTTAACGCTGTCGGAAAGCATTTTGCTGTAAACCGTGCCGCCATCCTTTTCAGCTGCATAGCTGCCGGCCGTCATAATATGCAGCCCCATAAATCCGATGGAGTTCATAGGAATAGCGTTGTCAAAATAGTTGTTTCCATCCGCCATATTAACGCCTGCCGTAAATCCTCCTATGTACGCATTGGGGAGCAAGGCAAGCACGCGGTTTTTACCGATGGACAGATCGTAGCCTTCTGAACAATCGCCTGCGGCAAACACATCGGGGATACTTGTTTCCATTTTTGTATTTACCACAACGCCCCGATTTACCTCACCGCCAATATCGGCAATGAGGGAAATATTGGGGCGAACGCCGACAGCCGTAACCAAAATGTCAAACTCAACTTGCCTGCTGCTCTGCATGACTGCAGTGTTTCCGTGAAAGGAGTTCACGCTGTCGCCCATAAGAAACTCCACGCCGTTCTGTTCAAGGTGTGCCTGGACTATAGGGGCAGTGTCATCGTCAAGAATACTGGAAAGCACATTGTCAGCCAGATCACAGACGGTAATCTGGCCGACTTTATCTTTTAAGCCCTCCGCACATTTAAGCCCGATAAGTCCGGCGCCTACGATCAGCACCTTCGATGTTTCGCATATTGCTTTTTCCAAGGCCAAGGTATCGTCAAGTGTCAGAAAAGAAAAACGCTGCGGCACGGTTTCTATTCCGTCAAAATGGGGAAGAAACGGAGAGGCGCCGGTCGCTATGAGAAGTTTGTCATAGGGCAGTGTTTCACCGTTTGATAACAAAACAGTGTGTTCCGCCGGATCGATTCTGTCTGCTGTTTCGCCGTAAATGACCTCGCAGCCATTGTCACGATAAAAGGTTCCCTCCCGGTACTGCATCTTTTCAAGGCTGGTTCTCCCCTGCAGATAGTAAGAAATAAGCGGCCTACAATAAACAGGATAATTTTCACCGGATATTACTGTAATGGGAGTATTCTTATCAGTCTTACGGATACCCTCAATGCACCCGGCAGCTGCAATTCCGTTACCGACAATCACATATCGTTTCATTACCGTCATCTCTCCTCGTAAACAATAGCTCTGTTGGGACAGCCTTTTACACAGGCAGGCTCCCCGCAGGAGTTCTCTAGACACAGCTCGCATTTGCTGGCCGTTCCGTTTTCACCCACAGAAAGTGAGCCGTAGGGACAAACCATAATGCAGCTAAAGCATCCTACGCATTTGGTTTTGTCAATACAAACACGCCCGTCTTTCCTGTGCAAAGCGCCTGAAATGCAAGCTTTAACACACAGCGGATCTTCGCAATGACGGCAAGAAACAGCAAAATTGATTTTGTCGTCTCCCTCAACCCGGATGTTAGGATACATCGGTTTTCCTTTTAACGCTTTTGCCATATCTTTTTTGCCGGAGTTTGCGAATGCGCAGTTGTATTCGCAAAGGCGGCAGCCGAGGCACCATTCTTCATTCACAAAGACTCTTTTCATTTTTATTCCCCCGCATGAGAAATACCGAGTATTTTAAGTTCCCTGTCAGTTAATCCTATGCCGCGAAGCATAAGGCGGTTTCCGCGCAAGGATTCGATGGCGTTGATTCCCATACCGCCCATAAGCTCCTTGATTTCATGCCGCCAGGCATTCATCAGATTGACAAGATGTTCCCGGCCGATTTCAGGGTTAAGGCGTTTCACCAGCTCAGGCCGTTGTGTGGCGATACCCCAATTGCAGTTACCTGTTTGACAGGTACGGCAGAGATGACAGCCCAGCGCGAGCAGCGCGGCTGTTGCGATATAGCAGGCATCCGCCCCCAAAGCTACCGCTTTAACAACATCCGCAGCCGAGCGAATACTGCCGCCGACAATCAAGGAAACATTGTTGCGGATGCCTTCGTCACGCAGCCTTTGATCAACGGCCGCCAATGCCAGCTCTATGGGAATACCGACATTATCACGAATTCTCGTGGGAGCGGCGCCGGTGCCGCCGCGGAATCCGTCAATCGCGATAATATCGGCGCCGCTCCGGGCAATACCGCTGGCGATAGCAGCAATATTGTGAACTGCCGCAACCTTGACAATAACAGGCTTTCTATATTCAGTTGATTCTTTTAAGGAGTAAACAAGCTGCCTTAAATCCTCAATGGAATAAATATCATGGTGGGGTGCAGGAGAAATGGCATCGCTGCCCTCGGGAATCATTCGGGTGCGGGAAACATCGCCTACTATTTTCGTTCCTGGCAGATGTCCGCCGATACCGGGCTTTGCGCCTTGGCCCATTTTAATCTCTATCGCGGCGCCGGCTTCCAGGTAATCTTTGTATACGCCGAAACGGCCGGAGGCAACCTGAACAATGGTGTTTTCACCGTAACCATAGAAATCCTCGTGGAGTCCTCCCTCGCCGGTATTATAATAAACACCGAGTTTTTCTGCAGCTGTTGCTAGGGACTTATGAGCATTATAGCTGATAGAACCGTAGCTCATAGCCGAGAACATCACCGGCATTGAAAGTTCAAGTTGAGGCGGAAGGTCAAATTTGAGTTTACCATCC
>ENA-OUPA01000183-OUPA01000183.1-human-gut-metagenome-genome-assembly--contig:-NODE-183-length-48776-cov-5.56737_pt1 | contig 48776 bp, 35 predicted proteins | sample MGYA00237939_ERZ548770 | MGnify/ENA primary metagenome ERZ548770 (study PRJEB26490, sample SAMN05356877) | human gut metagenome | biome: terrestrial biome; feature: human-associated habitat; material...
GACATACATCATCGGCGTAGCGTGGAACAGTCACCGCTCAGGCGTACCGTACGCATGCTTTCTGCTTCCGATCCTCAATGACATTCTAAAAGAGTTCGAGAAAAGGGGCCCTTCCGACGGCGTGCGCGCAATGATTCTTTATCCTATGAATGCTCTGGCAAATGATCAGCTGAAAAGATTACGTCTTTTGTTAAAGGGTACTGACATTACTTTCGGGCGATACACCGGGGACACAGAAGAGCGTGAGTCAAAAGCTCTTACGAAATGGAAAGAAGAAAACCCTGGCCAAACAAAACTTCCTAACGAGATCATCTCTCGCGAAAAGATACGAAAAGAGCCGCCGAATATTTTGCTTACAAATTATTCGATGCTTGAGTATCTTCTTCTCCGACCTGAAGACGCTCCGCTGTTCGGCAAAGCGTTTGGAGGGAATTGGCGTCACATCGCGATCGACGAGGCGCATGTCTACTCTGGAGCTCTTGGGACCGAGATCGCATATCTCTTGCGCCGTCTCAAAGCACGAATTGAATCGGAAACGAGCGAACCTACGCATCTCCATTGTTATGCTACTTCTGCAACAATCGGGTCACCTGAAGAAAAGCCCAAGGTTGCCTCCTTCGCCCAAGACTTGTTCGGTGAACCATTTTCCAATGAAGAGACCAATCTCGACATAGTGACAGGGGAAATAGACCGTCCCCAGGATGCTTTGGACGAAAAACCGTGGGGCGCGCTTCCATTAGCCACATGGATTGACCTTCGTAAACTTCTTTTCGATCTTGACGCCGTAGACGCACAAGGTATCGTTGAAACACTCAAATCCTCTGGCGTACCCGAGAATATCTTGTCTAGGATGAGAGGCGATGATCCACTCATAGATCTTGGGAAAGTACTACTCGGAGAAGAGTCGGCTTCAAAGCTCATAAGACAGTGCGAACACCTCATCGACCTCACCGACATTAGACAAATCGGAGAATTGGGAATACCTGGCCTACCGGGAGATGAAAGCGACGCCGAAATTCTAACCTCTATGGTCGAGGTGCTCTCTTGTGCACAGCGATCTAAAGATATTCCCATTTTGACAAGCCGTTTCCATTCGTTCTTAAGAGCCCCTGAAGGCATATTTCTAAATCTGAACACACGCAAGCTCATCTCTTACAAAACCGTCGCGGAAAAATATGATGACGAAAATGCCACGCCCATATACGAGGTATCAGTCTGTCGTCATTGCGGGCAGGCCTACATATTAGGGACGGAAAAGTCTGCAGAAAACGTTGCATCAGCATGGCTGAATCCTCGCCACGAAGGAACGGATGCTGATGACGAATTCCTTCCAAGAGCCTATTATCGTTTGCTCGCAAATGAATCAGAACGTGATGCCGACGAAGAAATTCAGTGGCTCTGCCCGATATGTGGTTCGCTGCATCACGAGGCCGTAGGCGGCCTTCACCGATTTGAACACAAAGACACCCAACGTGTACCTATTGCGCTAAATCAGACAGAGAGCAAGCAGGCAGACGAAGAGACGGCTCGTTGCCGTCATTGCGGATATCAGTCCCGTATAGCAATTCAACCAATGAGGGTTTCTCCCGAGGCTGCAGGTAGCGTCGTATGCTACGACCTCATCAGAGAGATCCCTCCTTTTGATATTGAAGCGACTGATGATGACGATTGGTTTGTCGACCTTCATGAAGAGCGCAGAGCAGGAAGTGTCATTTGCTTTTCAGACAAACGCCAAGATGCGGCTTTCTTTGCGCCAGCGATGGAAAGAACTTATGGGAACATCACTCGTCGCCAACTAATCAGAGAGGCCGTAGAAGCGAAATCTTCAGACGAAGGGGGCTGCAAACCAAGTGCCGTTGTGAACTGGATAGCAAGCACCGCCAATAAAAGGTATCCGAACCTTCTCGATTCCGACAAAAAAGATCAGGCCACCGCTTGGGTCTTGGATGAGCTCTCTGCCGAGGACTCCCGCAACAGCCTCGAAGGTTTAGGCATCATAAGAATTGAGCCTACGGAATTTAATGAAGGTTTCTCGAATCCCAAAGTGCAGGAAATTATTGCTCGACGCGTCAATTACCTCAATGGAAACGGCCTAAATTGGCTCACTTCCGAAGATTACATTCTCTTTACTAAAGTATGCCTAGAGCTGCTTCGTGAACGCAACGCCATTGAGGTTCCTGAGGGTGTGTCAAGCCTAAGGAACAATCATGAAAAACGCGGCAATCTGGTAATCCTAGGGGGAGACAACGTCACCAGTCCTAAAGATACCATTCAATTTGCAGGCACTTCGATAAGCACAACCGAGAACAAACGCAGCGCATTTGTTCGAAAATACGCAAAGAAGGTGCATGGTATCACGCTTACCCAAGAGGACACCCTGAAGATATTGCAGGACATCTTTCTGTTTACGGCACAATATCTGGATGGATTCTTCAGAGGCGAGGGTTACCTTGTTGGAACCAAGGAAAGATTCAGGCTCAATAAAGATATCTGGACAATCTACCCCCACTCGAACGACGATATTATATATCGATGCGACGCATGCGGATGCGAGACTCATCTTTACACGAACGGAGTCTGCACCACGACGAAATGCGAGGGGTCGATGGTAAAAACGACGTTCACCGAAGCAAGAAACAAAGATCGTTACTACAAAGCAGTATATCAAGAAGATGCTCTACCCCTCGACATTCAGGAACACACAGCACAGCTGTCGTCCAAAAGGGCAAGGGAAATCCAAGCCGACTTCATCAAAGGAAACGTGAATGTGCTCAGTTGCACTACAACCTTTGAACTAGGCGTGGACGTTGGCGACTTGCGAGCCGTCTTTATGAGAAATATTCCTCCTACTACTGCAAACTACACCCAACGGGCCGGCCGGGTTGGACGTCGTGCGGGAAAAGCTGGATACGCAATCACGTTTGCGCGCCTGCGTCCTCACGACATTGCGCATTTCAACGATCCTGCAAAGATAATCGCCGGTGAAACAAGAGTTCCTATGTGCTATCTGGACAACGCAGCCATCGCCGTACGCCATGTCTTCGCTGTCGCTATGTCTGAATTTTTCCGTTATGCTCATGAGGTTTTGAATAAGGATTTTTCCCACGACTACAATGACTTCATGGATCTCTCCAGTGCGGAACCAAACGGCCTCAAGGAATTGCAGACATATCTCGCATCACGGCCCAATAGCATACGATCGCAGATCGCACGAATCATTCCCCAAAATCTTTCAGTCGCAAATGAGATCGGAGTAGAGAGGTGGAAATGGGTCGCTAAGCTCGTAAACCCTCTTGATTGGCGCAATGGAAAAGAAGGAGGTAGATTACCGATTGCTCATAGCCTCAAGCATGCTGACTTTGAACGAATCCAAGAAGGTATTGAGCAGAATATAGACGTCAATGATCGGTTGACCTCAAGCTTATTCAAATCCAGAGACGCGCTTAAAAAGGAAAAAACCATTGCTGTCCTAGCGGAAAATGGCATCCTTCCAAAATATGGTTTTCCGACCGACCTCGTAGAACTCCATCTTCCCGTAATGCAACAATCCGTTGAAGAGAACAGGCTATCTCTTTCCAGAGGTATGCGCCAAGCTATCAGAGAATATGCACCTGGCTCAGAAATCGTTGCAGGTAAAACCCTTTGGAAATCCGTAGGCGTCAAGAAGCCCAAAGGCCAAGAGCTTCAAGTCCGACGATACGGAAAATGCCCCACTTGCGGAACTTTCGTCTGGCCGATAGAAAACTACAGCGATAAAGGTGAGTGTCCTGTATGCCACAATGAACTCCTGCTTAACAAAAAGATGCTTATTCCGTCATACGGCTTCGTTGGCGAAGAGAGCGAGAAGGGGGTCGGCCTCAGAAAGCCAAGATCGCGAGGGCACACATCCGTTCACTTCAGCCAGCATTGGCCTAGTGAGGCAATTACCACAAACGTCAATTTTCCTGGAGGAACAGTGAGGAAAAGATACGCAGAAAATGGCCAACTCTGCGTTCTAAACAACCCATCAGCAGGTTTCCACATCTGCAGCTACTGCAACAGTGCTGGCATTGGGGCTGAGAGCATTGAGCACAGCTACTGGTGCAAGAAGAGCGGAATTACCCCTATAATCATGCGCTACGACGCTCTTGGTACATCTTTCGTAAGCGATGTTCTTGAACTGGTCTTCGATATCGATGATGCACCCAGCCTTATTAACGACGACTGGGAAGCTGTAATGTGGGCTTTATTCACAGCTGCTGCTAAGATTCTCGAAGTACCTGAGACTGAGCTTGGCGGAACCATGTACGAAAACGAGACACATGGCATCTCCCTTCTTATTTACGATGACGTCCCGGGAGGAGCTGGCCATGCGCGTCAACTCAGTGATAGAGTCGTCGAGCTTGCTCAAGAGGCATATAAAGTAGTTGACGGCCATTGCGGTTGCGGAGAAGAAACCTGTTGCTATGGGTGCATCGCAAACTATTACAATCAGACAAGACAGGCTAAACTTTCACGCGGGGCCGCAAAGAAAATACTGGCCGCCCTGCTAAAAGCATAAGTGCGACCACCGCATGGGATCTCTTTCGACGACTCCTTTCGCCTTTTAAAAACCGAAAGCGAGAAGAGTCCCACGTCATCCAGAACGAGGGAAGTGAGTCGAAGGGCCTTCCGGCCAACAGAGATCCTTCGACTCCAGCCCTCGGCCCTCGCTCAGGATGACACGAGGAGGTGGCTTTCTACAGCTCCTGCAACGGCGCTACGTTCAGCTCGCCGGCGCGGGCGGCTTGCATGCCGGCTATGAGGGCCTGGGCGGCGGCCAGGGTGGTGGCGTAGGTGATGCCGTGGCGGACGGCAGCGCGGCGCAGCTCGTAGCCGTCGTCGCGGGTGGCCACGCCGAGCGGGGTGTTGATCATGAGCGAGATCTCCCCGGCGGCAATGGCGTCCACCACCGAGCTTTTCCCCTCGTGGATCTTGCCGGTCACCTCGCAGGGCACGCCTGAGGCGCGCAGCACGGCCGCGGTGCCCTCGGTAGCTAGAAGCGAGAAACCGAGGCGCACCAACTCCCGGGCGATGAAGGCCACGGCGCGCTTGTCCTGATCGTTCACGGAGATGAAGGCCACGCCGCCCTCGGGCTCGGCGTAGTCGATGGCCATCTGGGTCTTCATGTAGGCTGCCGGGAGGCTCTCCGCTATGCCCATGACCTCGCCGGTGGAGCGCATCTCCGGACCCAGCAGCGCATCGGCGCCCGGGAAGCGGCCGAAGGGCATGACGGCCTCCTTCACGAAGTAGCGGCCCGGCTTCGCGAAATGCTCGGGAAGATTCAGCGCGGCCAGCTTCTCCCCTGCCATGATGCGGCTGGCGAGCTTCGCCAGAGGCACGCCCGTGGCCTTCGAGATGAAGGGTACCGTGCGGCTTGCCCGCGGGTTGGCCTCGATGACGTAGACGACCCCGTCCTTCACGGCGAACTGGATGTTCACCAAACCGCGCACGCCTAAAGCCAGCGCAATGCGGCGGGCGACGCTCGCCATCTCGTCCTGCACCTTCGCTGACAGCGAGAAGGGCGGCAGACAGCAGGCCGAGTCGCCCGAGTGAATGCCCGCCATCTCGATGTGCTCCAGGATGCCGCCGATGTACACGTCCTCGCCGTCGCACAGGGCGTCCAGGTCGCATTCCACGGCGCCTTCCAGGAACTTGTCCAGATACACGGGGTGGTCCGGGGAAACGGCGGTCGCCTCGGCCACGTAGCGCGCGAGCCCCGCGTCGTCGTAGACGATGCCCATGCCCCGGCCGCCGAGCACGTAGCTGGGGCGCACGAGCAAGGGATAGCCGATCTCGCGGGCAGCAGAGCGGGCCTCTTCCAGCCCCGAGGCCATGGCCGAGCGTGGGTAGGCGATGTCGAGCGAGTCGAGCAGCGCGGCGAACCGGTCGCGATCCTCGGCCAGATCGATGGCATCCGGGCTCGTGCCCATGATGGGCACTCCGGCCTCTTCCAAAGCGCGGGCCAGCTTCAGCGGCGTCTGGCCACCGAGGGTGACCACCACGCCGTCGGGGTCGGTCGCGTCCACCACATCCATGACGTCCTCGTAGGTGAGCGGCTCGAAGAACAGCATGTCGGAGGTGTCGTAGTCAGTGGAGACCGTCTCGGGGTTGCAGTTCACCATGATGGTCTCGTACCCGGCGTCGGCCAGCGCGTAGCTGGCGTGCACGCAGCAGTAGTCAAACTCGATACCCTGACCGATGCGGTTGGGGCCGGCGCCCAGGATGAGGGCGCGCGGGCGCTCCTTGCGCGCCACTTCGGACTCGTCGGCGTCGTAGGTCTTGTAGTGGTAGGCGGTCTTCGTGGGGAACTCCGCCGCGCAGGTGTCCACGGTCTTGAAGGCCGGGCGCACGCCGAGGATCTTGCGGCAGGCGCGCACCGTGCGCTCGTCGGAGCCGGTGAGCACGGCGATCTCGGCGTCGGAGAGCCCGTAGCGCTTCGCTATTTGGAAGGCCTCGGCGTCCATATCCTCCAGGGCGCACCCGCGCAGGGCCTCCTGCACGGCGACCATGTCGGCCATGCGATTGCAGAAGAACATGTCGATAGCCGTGCGCTCGTGCAGCTCTTCCGCGCTCACGCCGCGGCGCAGGGCCTCGGCCGCCAAGAAGATGCGCTCGGCCGTGGGGCGCGAGAGCGCGGCGAAGAGTTCCTCGTCGGTCAACGCCGTCTCCTCCCCCTTCCCGTCGGCCCCGAAGCCGGCGCGGCCCGTCTCCAGGGAACGCAGGGCCTTGCCGAGGGACTCCTCGAAAGTGCGGCCGACGGCCATGACCTCGCCCACGGCCTTCATACGGGTCGTGAGCGTGTCGTCGGCGCCTTGGAACTTCTCGAAGGCGAAGCGCGGGGCCTTCACGACGCAGTAGTCGATGGTCGGCTCGAAGCAGGCCGGCGTGGTGCCGGTCATGTCGTTCACGATCTCGTCCAAGGTGTAGCCCACGGCCAGGCGCGCCGCCGCCTTCGCGATGGGAAATCCCGTGGCCTTGCTGGCCAGGGCCGAGGAGCGCGACACGCGGGGATTCATCTCGATGATTACCATGCGGCCCGTCTCAGGGTGCACGGCGAACTGCACGTTGGAGCCGCCCGTGGCAACGCCCACGCGCTCGAGTACTGCGAGCGACGCGGCGCGCATGCGCTGGTATTCCAGGTCGGTCAAGGTCTGGGCCGGGGCCACGGTGATGGAGTCGCCGGTGTGCACGCCCATGGGGTCCAAATTCTCGATGGAGCACACGATGATGCCGTTGCCGGCCGCGTCGCGCATGACCTCCATCTCGTATTCCTTCCAGCCCTCGATGGACTCCTCCACCAGCACCTCGCTGGCCGGCGAGAGCTCCAGGCCCTGGGAGACGATGCGCACGAGCTCGTCCGCATCGCGCGCGATGCCGCCGCCGGCGCCGCCCATGGTGAACGACGGGCGCAGCACCACGGGGTACCCGAGCTCCTCGGCGATGGCGAGCGCGTCTTCCACGGAGTAGGCGTAGCCGGCCCGCAAGACCTCGATGCCGAGGTCGGCCATGCACTCATTGAAGAGTTTGCGGTCCTCGCCGCGCTCGATGACGTCCACATCGCAGCCGATGAGCTCCACGCCATAGCGTTCGAGCACGCCAGATTTGGCCAGTTCCACGGCCGTGTTCAGGCCCGTCTGGCCGCCGAGGGTGGGCAGGCACGCGTCCGGGCGCTCCTTCGCGATGACCTTTTCCACGAAGGCCGGCGTGATGGGCTCCACATAGGTGGCGTCGGCCAGCTCCGGGTCGGTCATGATGGTGGCCGGGTTCGAGTTCACGAGAATGACCCGGTAGCCCTCCTCGCGCAGCACCTTGCAGGCCTGGGCGCCGGAGTAGTCGAACTCGCAGGCCTGGCCGATGACGATGGGGCCGCTTCCGATAACGAGAATGCTCTTGATGTCCTCGCGCTTGGGCATTTACGCCACCTCCCCTTCCGCGGTGCTTCCGAACTTCCAACCGGACAGGCGGTCGGTTGCGATGTCGATATCCAGGTAGTCATCGCGCCCCTCCATAAGGCGCGCGAAGGCGGTGAACAGGTAGTGGGCGTCGGTGGGACCGGGGGCGGCCTCCGGGTGGTACTGCACGCTGAAGGCCGGCACGTCCAGGAAGGCGAAGCCCTCGGCGGTGCCGTCGTTGAGGTTCACGTGCGTCAGCCGGATGCGCCCGAAGCGCTCGTTGGCCACAACGGGGGCAATGCCGCGCCGGCCCCATTCGCGCAAGTCTTCCACGTGCTCGGTCGCACCTCCGGAGAGCTCGGGCACCAGCGCGCCGAGGCTCTGGAAGCGGGGGCAGAAGCCGTGGTTCTGGGCCGTTACCTCCACGCGGCCGGTCAGCAGGTTCTGCACCGGGTGGTTGCCGCCGTGATGGCCGAACTTCAGCTTGTCGATTTCCGCGCCCGCGGCCTTGGCCATCATCTGGTGCCCCAGGCAGATGCCGAACAGCGGCACGCGGCCCAGCAGCTTCTCGGCCTGGCGATAGGTCTCCCCCACCGCCTCCGGGTCGCCCGGGCCGTTGGAGAGGAACACGCCGTCGGGGCCCATCGCGAGCACCTCTTCGGCCGGGGTGTCCCAGGGCACGACGGTAAGCTCGCAGCCCGAGGCCACCAGGCCGTCTAAGATGGAGCGCTTTACGCCGCAATGGTAGATGACCACCCTGAAGCGGGGCTTAGCGGGCGCGGCCAGGGCGAAGCTGCGGGAGGCCGGCAGGTCCTTCGTGCCGTAGGGGAAGGGGCCGTCGCAGGAGACGCCGGCCGCCAGGTTCTCGCCGACGAGCGAGGGGCTCCGGCGCACCTTCTCGAGCAGCGAGGCGACATCCGCGTCCGTGGTGGAAACGACGGCCCGCTGGGCGCCATGGTCGCGGATGTGGCGCACGAGCGTGCGGGTGTCGACGCCCTCGATGGCCACGACGCCCTCGCGTGCGAGGTAGTCGCCGAGGCTCTCCTGGCTGCGCCAGTTGGAAGGCGTGGGGCACAGGTCGCGCACCGCGAGCGCCCGCAGGGCCGGGTGCTGCGCCTGGGCGTCGTCTGCGTTCACGCCGTAGTTGCCCACCTGGGGGTAGGTGAGCACCACGATCTGCCCCGCATAGGAGGGATCGGTGACGATTTCCAAATAGCCTTCCAAAGAGGTGTTGAAGCAGATCTCCCCAAACGCCTCGCCGGGCGCGCCGCAGGAGGTGCCGGAAAACACCGTGCCGTCCTCCAGCACGAGCAGCGCCGGCGCGCCCGCCGGCTTCGAAGTGGCCGCCCGCAGCTGTTCTGCAATCTTGCTCAAAGGTTCCGTCCTTTCCGCGACGTGCTCATTTTCGCCTCATGCGCCCCTGGCTCTTTGCCGTCCCTGCGTCTCCGCACTCTCGCGAAAGCACGGTCCGCCCCTCGGCAGCGCCCGCAAAAAAAGCGCTCCCGCCTTGGACGGGAGCGCTTACAAGCACACAAGATGAAGTTCGCTCATCGCACCTTGCCGGTCTCTCGGTACCGTCCGTTAAAGGTCGAAATTGAGCATAAGGCACCTTGCTAGGTATGCATCTGCACAAAAATAAGCGGCCGAAGACGACAGCCGAATGGCACCGCGAGGACTCCGAAACGTCGTGGCCTATGAAGGCCTGCGCTCCGCGACCACAGCCAGAGATTTTCCGGAGAAGGCGATGCCGTAGCGCAGGCTGCCTGCCGTAGACGGAGCGCCCGCGCCGCCCCTAGCCGTGTCCGCGTCGTAGGCCCGCGCCTCTATCTGGGCCAGGGCCTCGGCGACCGCGTCAGCATCCCCGTCGACAAGCGCGCGGTGAAGGTCGATGAGGCAGTCGCGACCGCCGGCGATCTGCGCGAAACGGTCGATAATCTCGCTACGGTACAACGACGCGATCTCCAAATTGGGAATGCGCAGCCGCCGCACGACGTCCTTCGAATTGGGCTGCTCCGTATCGTCGGTGGTCAGATAGCCGGCAAGGTACAAAAGCGACCAAAGGGCCTCGGGGCGGGCATCCAAATCGCCGAACACCACCGACAAATCGAGGGCGGCCTCCACCGACCCGCCCGCCTTAAGCAGCTCGTACACCTTCCGCATCAGACGCGCGTCTCCCCCGCGCACCATAGCGGCGATGGGCGCGTTCGAAGACGTGTTGCCCCAATAGGGCGCGCACTCGCAATCGTTGTCGAAGTAGTTGAGCACGCTCCAAGGGTTGTACACATCCACCGAGCCGAAGCGGTAGCCGTCGTACCATTGGCGCATCTCGGGGAAGTGAGCGGACTGACCCAGGTAGTTAGCGAGCGCGCGCACCTCGTCTTCCGTGAAGCCGTAGCGCTCGTCGTACTTGGCGTTGAGGGAGGTGTTCACCACCAAGTTGTTCAAATCAGAGAAAATGGACTCTTTCGAGATGCGCTGCACGCCCGTGAGGCACGCGAAGGCCAGGGCCTGCCCTCCGTCCTTCAAGGCCGCCGTAAGCCATCCTTTGAGAAACGAGACCATCTCGTCGTAGTACCCGTTGTCCCGAGCCGCCATGACCGGCGCGTCGTACTCGTCAATGAGGACGACGGGGCGACGCCCATGGTGCTTGAAAAGCAGACGAGTGAGGTTGATGAGGGACGACTCGATGTCTCCTTCCGCCGCCTCCCATCCCGCAACACGATCGAAGTAGGCGCGCTCTTGTTCGTTCAGCTCGGCGCTGTCGGACAAGTATCCGTGACGGATGTATTCCCATACGATCAGCTGGTTCAGGGCGCCCCAAGCATCTTCCCAGCACTGTTTCTTCACCGGATTGAAGCTGATGTAGATAACGGGATAAGCGCCCTGATGCTCGCGATAGCGACCGTCGTCGGCATCCCAAATGGAAAGGCCCTCGAAGAGATAGGCGGCGTCCTCGGCGTTCGGGTCGCTCGCCGGGGGAATCTCGAAGAACGACTTGAGCATGGTCATGTTCAGCGACTTGCCGAAACGGCGCGGGCGGCAGAACAGCGTGACGGCGGCAGAACTGTTGAGAACGTCGGCGATGAGCAGAGACTTGTCGATGACCACCGACTCCTGCACTGCTGTGGCGAACCCGTCGCGCCCGATGGGCAGACGCCGACGGCCGGACAGGTCGGACAGGCGCACGTCGCCCTCGCGATAGATGCCGTTCTCGTAGGTGCCCGTCATGGTGCGGCCTTTCTCCTTCGTAGCGTTTCCTCGATTATAAACGAAGGGCCGCTGCGTGCGGCCCTTCGCGGGGAATTGTGCGTCGATGCCGCAGAACCATCAAGTGTAGCAAGGCTCGGTATCCGGATAGAGCGTTACATCGACGCCGTGCTCCGGAGCCGGCGCGATGCCCGCGACCTTACCATTCTCGGCGTAGGCCACAAGGCCCCCTTCCCTTTCCCCGAGAAGCCAGTACCCATCCTGCAGGTAACGCCCGTCGAAATCTGCGGAAAGGTCAGCCCCCGAGGCGGCCAGCGTAGCGGCGTCAGCGACGATGGCGCCTTGCAAGTCCATCAGACAGCTGTACGCATCGGACGATCCGTCACCCTCGGCGCCGTAGCCCTCGATCAGCCGCTCCTTCGAGTCCGCGGTGACGTAGACGAGGCCGTCGGCGGCAGTGAAGCTCAGCGAACCCTCGGCCAAAGGAACGATCCACTTCTTGGCGGAAACGCTGTACAGCCCCACGAGATTCTTGTTGGCGCCCCCGTGGGGGTTCACCTTCTCGGCGCGCACGCACACCACGCCGCCCGACGAAACCTGGTCGCCCGTGAAAGCCGCGCCGTCGATGTCGCCCTCCACATTGAACGAGGCGATGTCCAACAGCACGTTGCTCGCGTAGTCCGTCACCACGGTACCAGAATCGTCGGGAATGACGCAGCCGCCGCCGATCGAAGTCGGGTAGCCCTCGGCCTGGTAGAGGACGTTGCCGTCAACATCGAGGAACATGGCTCCGTCGATGCCCTGCAATGCAAGGACGCCGTCGCGATAGCAGTCGGGGGCATTCATCATGGTAAGGTTGCAGGTGAACTCCCGGCCGGCCGCGCCCTCGTCGGCGAACCGGAAGGCCTCTGCGTCGCCGACGGTGAACACGACCTTCCCCTGCTCGTCCAGGACGACGACGGCTCCGTAGCTGCCGCCGCTCCACTCGATGAAGAGAACGAGTCGTCCGTCGGCGTAAGTGGGCGAGTTGGTCACCGATGCATCCTGCAGATTGCCCTGGAAAGTGTATCCGTAGCCGTGGACGAGATCGGTAAGGTCGACGACCATGGCGCCCGTAGCGTCCACCAGGCCGTAGTGGGTCATTTCATCGAACTCGGTGTCCCATTCCTCGTCGTACTCGCTCGTCTCCCAAGTGACGAGCACCTTGCCCTCCGAGAAGCCGCCCATGGGCCTCATGTCGGGGTTCTCGAAGACGACCTCGTTGCCCTCGAGATCGGTGAGGCACACGTCGTAAGCTCCGCTTGGGTGGAAGTTGGTGCCCGAAACGAAGTAGCGGTTCGGAATGGCGAGAGCCGGCTCGGGCTTGGGAGCCGGAGCCGGCTCGGGCGCAGGCTCGGGCTCCGGCGCCGGGGCCTCGACGGAGGCCGGTTCCGGCTCGGGGGCGGGCGCTGCGAACGGGTTCGCCACCGCAATGCCCACCGCCGCCAGCGCCATCACGGCCGCCGCGGCTATGCCGACAACAAGACCGGTGCGCTTCTTCTTGGAAGGGGCGGAAGAGGAGTCGGCCACGGCGGCGGCGCTCTCCTTCGCAGTGCCAGGGGCGGGGGCATCTCCGGTGGACGCGCCGCCCGCGGGCACGCCCTCCGCCGGGATCTTCGGCGCCGGGGCGCCCATCGGAGCGCCGCACTTTGTGCAGAACTTGGAACCGTCCGGCATCTGGTTGCCGCAATTGGTGCAGAACATGGCTACTCCCCGTCCTTCTCGTTCGCCGCGGCCTCGTACAGGCTCGCCCCCAGCTGGGCGGCCAGCCCCTGGCGCTGCTTGTTTAGCTCGCCGATGCGGGCGTTCAGCTTGATCTTGTCGGCGCCGCGCCCCGCGGCCGCCGTCCCCCGGTTCACCGCCGAGGTCACATTGTCCAGAAATCCCATGAGAGTCCTTTCCTTTTGCATCGCCATCGAAGGCCCCGGTTTGAAGAAGGCAGATTGCTCATCAGGTGCTTTACCCATGCCACATGGGCATGGGGGTCTAGATGGTTGGATGGTTTATATACAGAAGCCGGGGACCACGCCGAGTGAGCCGCCGGCGTAGTAGCCGGCGTTCGGGCCGCCGCCGGAGCTCACGTTCTGGAAGCCGCCCGAGCCGTACGGACCCGGGGAACGCCCCCACCAGCCGTACGGCGATCCTTGGAAGTTCTTCACGAGGACGGAGTTGGCATCGTTCCAAATCACGTCCGCGTCGTTGAAGAGCTTGTAGCGGGTACCCTCGGCGTTGAAGATGTCGGCGGCCCACTCGTAGCCGCCTCCCTGCAGCTCGGCTGCAGGAATGGGGCCGGCCAGTTCCGCGAAGGAGAGCAGCCACAGCGAGTCGGAGGTCGTCGTCACCGAGGACGCCTCCTGGGTCTCGCCGACGTTGTTGGTGAGCTTGTCCACTGGAACAATGACCGCGTTGAGGTCTTCGGGCAGCTGAACTCGCCAGTCGCCGTTCAGATAGGCGCGCATCTGCGAGGCCTCCCAACCGCCGGCGTTGGTGGACTCTCCGTTCATGGGCGCCTCGCCCACGCAGTCGCCGAAGATGAACGTGATGCCGGCCTTGCCGCCCGCGGTCTTGTCGTCGTGGGCGAACCCGACGATCTGCACGGTGGTCTGGGTGCCGTCGGCCAGCGCCACCGACTTCACCTGGGTGCCGTCCAGCTTGCCCTCGGGCGTGCACAGGTTGTATTTCTTCGCCACCTCGATGGCCGGCGCCTCGTCGCCGGCCGCGCCGATCTCGGCCGAGATCCGGGAAAGCTCGTCCCACGTGTAGGCCTCCACCGCCGACTTCACCGCCGCGCCGGCCGCATCCTGGGAGCCGCCCTGGGCGTCGCCCGCGCTCTCGTTGGCATCGGCGCTCTGGCCGTCGGCCGCGTTCGCGCCCTGCGCCTCGTCCGCGCCCTGGCTCGCGGCGGGAACCTCCACCGCCTCCTTGGGCTGCACGCCTGCGAGCCCGAACCAGTTCGTCGCGAACCCGGCGACGAGCACCAACGCAACCACGACAACGGCCGCGATGGCGCCGATCTTGGCGCCGTTCCTCTTGGGCGTCGGCGCCCCGGCCCCCGCGCTGCCTGAAGCCGCGCCCTGCGCGCTCCCGGCAGGGGCTGCGCCGCCCGCCTGAGCGCCCACCGGCGCCCCGCACTTCCCGCAGAAGGCCGACCCCTCCGCGATCTCACTTCCGCACTTAGGACAGAACATACGTGCCTACCTTCCTTTCTCGGATATCTGCTTCAGTCCATCAGATCGATAAAGTCGTGGAAAGCCCGCTCATGGCCCCTTCCCGCTCCAAAGCGCAAAAGAACCCAAGAACCCTTGGGCCTCGAAGCTCTCTATTCGGTTGTATCTACTCGGTTGCTGCGGGAACGCGTCCCGCGGGAATGCTACGCTAGCGCGCGAAGGTTCGGGCCGACTTAGCGGTGAGCCCCCCCAGGCATGTATATGTGCGCTTCGTTAACAGCATGTCGGCAAGTTTAGCACAGGTTGGCAACACCACCAGGATTTTTTCGCGGGCGGGATATGTGGCGAGCCAATGCTGACAGTAAAGCATCGCCCACTGCCGCTGTTTCAGATGAATACCCTTTTGTGGTAACATTAGGGCCACAACAAGGAGGTGCACCATGCCAACTGCAACGAAGGATGCCGAGATCAAGTTTCGCACGAGCGACGAGCTGAAGCGACAGACCCGGCGCGTCTACGACCGATGGGGCCTCTCCCTGAGCGAGGCCTTCAACCTCTTCATGCGCAAGTCCGTCGAGGTGGGCGGCCTCCCCTTCGATCTGCGCCCTGAGCCCTCCCCCACCCTGAGCGGCCGGGAGACGCTGCGGCCGAATCCCGCCACAGGCATCACCGTCCTTCCAGCCTGGATGGACGCCCCCGAGGACGAGGGGCTCTACGATGACCTCGTGTGATCCCGCACCGCGCGACATCTGGCTCGCCTACGTTGAGTTCGCCGACCACGAGGGCGTGGGCAAGGTGCGGCCCGTTGTCATCTTGGACGCCTCTGGGAAGGCGAGCGTCATTACCGCGAAGATAACGGCGTCAGCAAACTATGAGCCGTCCTCTTTCGTCGAGATCTCCGACTGGGAATCCTGCGGACTTCGTCGGCCCTCCTGGGTGCAAATCGAGCCCCTTGTGGAGGTACGACGCGACAAGCTTTTGAGGGACGAACCGCTCGGGCAACTGTCCCTTTCGACCTACGAGCTTGTTTGTGCTGCGCTGGGTTCGGTCAATCAGCATCCCTTACCAGAACCTGATAAACCTCTACCTGGTGCAATGCGCCGAGGAGAAGAAGGTTCTCGCGTTCGCCTAGGACACGCATAGAGAGCACGCCGGAAAGTTCGCCCGAAGCTCCAGAGCATCCAACGGTTTATTCCTCCCCTGCCAGGCGGTAACTCACAAGACTGGGGCGGCCGGTCCAGGGGTCAGGGGCTATGAGGGCGTCCAGGCCGAAGACCTCGCGCAGGAGGGCCGGGGTCATCACCTCGGCCGGCGTGCCCGCGCCGCGGATGGCGCCGGCCTTCAGGGCGATCATCCAGTCGGAGAAGCGGGCGGCCAGGTTCAGCTCGTGGATGACGAGCGCGATGGTCTTGCCCTCGTCGCGGTTCAGCGTCTGCAGAAGCTCCAGCACCTCCAGTTGGTGGGCCATGTCCAGGTAGGTGGTGGGCTCGTCCAGAAGGATGAGGCCCGTGTCCTGGGCGAGCGCCATGGCGATCCAGGCGCGCTGGCGCTGGCCGCCGGAAAGGGCGTCGATGGGGCGCGCGGCGAAGTCGCCCAGATGCGTGATGGAAAGGGCCCAGTCGATGATGCGCTTATCGTCGTCGGTCAGGCGCCTGAAGCCCTTCTGGTGCGGATAGCGGCCCAGCGCCACCAGCTCGCCCACAGTGAGCCCCGCCGGCGCCTGGGGCGACTGGGGCAGCAGCGCCATCCGGCGGGCCACCTCGGCCGTGGGCATCTCGGCGATGGCGCGTCCGTCCAGGTACACCGCGCCGCCGCGCAGGGGCATGGTGCGCGAGAGCGCCTTCAAAAGCGTGGACTTCCCGCAGCCGTTCGGCCCGATGATGGAGGTGATCTCGCCGGCGGGCACGGCCACGTCCATGGGCTCTATGATGACGCGGTCGCCGTAGCCCACGGACACGGCCTCGCCGCGCAGGGCCGCGTCGGCGAATTTCTCGCAGGTGCGGTCGCAGGTCTCGCAGAACAGAGGCTCATCGACGACTTCGGGCGCTTCAGGAGCGCCTTCGCGGAAGGAATCGAGGAAATCCGCTGCGTTCGGCTTCTTCACAAGCGTCACCTTCTCCTAGGATCTCGCCAAAAGGTACAGGAAATAGGGCGCGCCGATGACGGCCGCCACGATGCCGACGGGAATCTCGTTGGGGGCGAGCAGCGTGCGCGAGATGATGTCGGCCAGAAGCATGAGCACCGCGCCCACGAGCACGCATGCCGGCACGAGTGTCCGGAAGTTCGGCCCCACGAGGCGCCGCGCCATGTGCGGGCACACGAGCCCCACGAAGGTGAGGCCGCCGCCTACGGCGCAGGCGAGCCCCGATGCCCCCACGGCCACGGCGGTGAGGGCAGCACGGGCCCGGGGCACGTTCACGCCGAGTCCCATGGCCGCCGCCTCGCCGAGCCCCAGCACGTTCAGCGTACGCGAGGCATAGAAGGCACCGAAGGCGAGCAGCGCCAGCCCCACGGAAAGGATGACCACGTTCTCCCAGCTGGCGCCCCAGATGCTGCCGGCGATCCAGTTCTGCACGAAGGCGTAGTCGCCGTCGGACATGCGCAGCATGAGCAGCGACGTCGCGCTGGAGAGCCCCGTGGCCAAAGCGACGCCGATGAGCAGCAGCCGGCGCGGGCTGGAGGCGCCGCGCACCACCGACAGCCTCCAGCCGAGGAAGGCCACCGCTGCCGAGCCCGCGAAGGCGAGCAGGGGCAGGGCCACGGCGGAGGGAACAAGCCCCGCGGGCACGAAGACGATGAAGGCGGCTACGAGCAGCCCCGCGCCGGCATTGATGCCGAGCACGCCCGGGTCGGCCATGTCGTTGCGGGAGACGCCCTGCAGAAGGCACCCGGAAAGCGACAGCCCCACGCCCACCAGAAGAGAGGTGAGCACCCGGGGCAGCCGCAAGTCCACCAGCGTGTAGGTGAGGCTCCGGCTCGCCGTGCCGGAAAGGATCTGTCCCAGCTCTTCCAAGGAAATACTGCGGTAGCCGGCGTTGATGTCGCACCACAGGGCCAAAAGCGCCAGCACGGCGAGGATCGCCAGCACCGCGCCCGTGCGCAGCCGTTTCTTTCGCTCAGTCAAGGCCGGTCGCCTCCCTCCGCGCGCACCAGATGAAGAACGGCACGCCGACGATGGCGAAGATGACGCCGATGGGAATTTCGCTCGGCGCCATGAGCGTGCGGGCGAGCACGTCGGCCAGAAGCATGAACAGCGCCCCGCCTACCATGGAGGCGGGGATGACGGCCCGGTAGTCCGATCCCACGAAGCGGCGCACCATGTGCGGCACCATGAGGCCCACGAAGGCCACCGGGCCGGCCAGGGCCACGGCCGCCCCCGCCAGAACGAGCACCACGAGCAGACACAGCGTGCGGGATTTCCCCACGTTCACGCCGAGCCCCGAGGCGGCCTCCTCGCCCAGCGAGAGCACCGTCACGCGCCGCGCCAGCACCCAAGAGGCCACAAGCGCCGCCAATATGAACGGCGCCGTCATGACTAGCGTATCGGCGCGGATGCCGGCTACGCCGCCGGCGGTCCAGAAAGTGAGCGAGTAACCGATGTTGAAGAAGATGGCCACGCCCTGGGCGAGCGCCGTGAGGAAGAGCCCCACTGCGCAGCCCGCCAGCACCAGCAGGACGGGATCCACGTTGCGCCGGCGGAAGCTCACGGCCCCGAAGACCACGGCCAGGGCGAAGGCGGCGCCTACAAACGAGCACCCCACCACCCCAGCGAAGCTCATGCCCGGCAGAAGCGCCAGGCACAGCGCCAGCGCGAAGGCGGCCCCGGCGTTGATGCCCAGAAGCCCCGAGTCGGCCAGGGGGTTGCGGGTCACGCCCTGCATGACGGCGCCGGCCACGGCGAAAGCCGCCCCCACGAGGATGCAGCCCACCGTACGGGGCCCGCGCAGCTCCAGGATGGCCACGTGCTCCTGGTTCGCCATGTCCGGCGAGAAGAGCGCCCCCAGCACCTGGTCGGGCGGGATGGGGGTGCTGCCGAAGAACAGGGAGAGCCCCGCGGCCAGCGCGACCGCGACGACTCCCCCGATCAGGAAGATCGATGTCCTGAGGCGCGACACGAAGCGTCCCTGCTAGGCCGCCGCATCCGCATGGGCACGGAAGAAGTCGGTGAAGGCCTCGAGCTGGTTAGTGAGCGTGATGGGGTCGCGGTGCATGAAGGCCACCTGCTCGTAGGGCATGAGGCGACCGGCCTGCACGGCGGGCAGGTTCTTCCACAGCTGCGAGTCGTCCACATAGGCCGAGTCCGCGCCGTCCAGCACGCCGTAGCAGATGAAGTCGCCGGCGTAGTCGGGCAGCGCCTCCACGGAGATCACCTTGTAGGCCTCGTCGCCCTCTACCATGGGGCCCTGGATGGCCTCGGGCGCCTTCAGCCCCCACATATCGTAAAGAATGGAGCCGCCACGGGCGAAGTGGCTGCCCATGGTGTAGATCCCCTGGGGCCACACCTCCAGGATGGACACGGTGCGGTCGCCCACGATGTTCACGATCTCGTCCTTCACCGTGGCCACGCGGTCGTTGAACTCGGCGATGTACGCCTCGGCGGCATCCTTTTTGCCCACCAAATCGGCGATGTAGCGGAACAGATCCTCGTCGGAGCGCGTGCCATCGGCGATGTAGACCGTCGGCGCGATCTTGGCGTACTTGTCGTAGTCGGCCTCGGTGATGGTGACGATGAGATCCGGCTGCTTCTCGGCGATCATCTCGAGCGAGGTCTCGGCCGAGGTGGTGTTCAGCGCCTCAATGCCGTCGCACAGCCCGGCGAGGAAGGGGTTGTTCAAGGCATAGGGGCTCGCGATGACCGGTTTCACGTCCACGGCCAGGAACTCGCCGAGGTAGTAGTCGCTCACAATGGTCTGGGGATTGACCGGAATCTCCACCGACCCCTTGTCGGTGTCCACCGTGCGCGTGGCTGCGCCTGCGGCCGCATCGGTGCCGGAAGTGCTGCCGTCGGTCGTCGTGGCGGCCTCCCCTTCTGCGGAGGAACCGCTGGAAGAGGAGCAGCCGCCGAGCACAGGGGTCAAGGCAGCGGTAGCGAGGAAGGCTGCGAAGGTGCGGCGGGAAATCGGGGGCATGAGCACATCCTTTCCTAAAGCTGAGCAATCAGTTAGTTTCAGCGAACTTATGGCGCCAAATGTTATCATCGGTTTACTTTTATGCAAGTCCTTCGGAGAACATCCACAATCGGCACTGCCTCATTCTAGACATTAGCTCTCCGGCTCGCGCGTTCCGCTCTCCCACCTGTTGCCCAGCCGACGCTCTCCCGTAAAGCGCAGCTTGAGGCGTAAACGAGAAGGGGCCGTCCGAAGACGGCCCCTTCCAGGCAAGACATTGGTTGTCGTCAGGCGTCTACTCGACGATCTTGCCGTCCTCCATGGTGGCGTAGCCGCCGACGTAGACGTCGGTGGCGCGGCCCACAAGCTCGGCCCCGATGAAGCCGGAGTTGTTGGCCTTGGAGCAGAAGTCGCCCACCTCCACGGTCCAGGCGGCCTCCGGGTCGATGACCGTGAGGTCGGCCACGCTGCCGGCCTCGATCTTCACCGGCTCCTGGCGCAGAATCTCGCGCGGGGCGACGGCCATGGCCTGAATCATGCGGCCGTAGTCGATGACGCCGGCGCGCACGAGGTTCGTGAGCACGAGGGAGAGCGAGGTCTCGAGACCGGTCATGCCGAAGGGCGCCAGCTCGAACTCGCGGTCCTTCTCCCAATCGGTGTGGGGCGCATGGTCGGTCACGATGGCGTCGATGGTGCCGTTCGCAAGGCCCTCGATGAGCGCGGCGGCATCCTCGGCGGTGCGCAGCGGCGGGTTCACCTTCAGCGCGGTCTGGTACTCGGCGGTGATGGCGTCCTCGGTGAGGAACATGTGGTGCGGCGTCACCTCGCAGGTCACCGGCAGGCCCTCGGCCTTGGCGGCGGCCACCAGATCGAGCCCGCGCTTGGTGGTGATGTGCTGGATGTGCAGCGGGCAGCCCGTCAGACGGCACAGCGCGATGTCGCGGGCGATCTCGAGCTCCTCGCCCTCGGCCGGCCAGCCCACCATGCCGAGGCGCGTGGAAGCTACGCCCTCGTTCACCTGGCCGTCGGCCACCAGCGAGTCATCCTGGCAGTGGGCCATGATGACGGTGTCGAACTGGTTGGCGTAGTCCATGACGCGGCGCATCATGCCGGCGTCCTGGATGCCATGGCCGTCGTCGGTGAACACCGGCGCGCCGTGGGCGTACATGTCGCCCATGTCGGAGAGCACCTCGCCCTTCAGATCCTTGGAGCAGGCGCCGGCCACCACGACGCGGCATTTCCCCACGGCCGCGGCGCGAGCCTTCACATATTCCACGGCCACGGCGTCGTCGACCACCGGGCTCGTGTTCGGCATGGTGCACACCGCGGTGAAGCCGCCGTGGGCCGCCGCACGGGAGCCGGAGGCGATGTCCTCCTTCTGCTCCTGGCCCGGATCGCGGAAGTGCACGTGCATGTCCACCAGGCCGGGGGTGACGATCTTGCCGGACAGGTCGCGCTCGACGCCCTTCTCCATGGTGAGGTCGTGGCCCACTTCCACGATCTTGCCGTCGCGGATGAGGATGTCGGCCACTTCGTCCAGGCCGATCTGGGGGTCGATCAGACGGGCGTTCTTAAGCATCAATGCCATCGTTGCTACCTCCTAGGAGCAGGTACAGGGCGGCCATGCGCACGAGCACGCCGGCGTAAACTTGGTCGAGGATGATGGAGCGCTTGGGATGGTCGGCCATGAAGCTGTCCAGCTCCACGCCGCGGTTGATGGGGCCCGGGTGGCACACGCAGGCATCGGGCTTCAGAAGCTTGTCGCGCTCCTCGGTGAGTCCGTAGAGCAGGTTGTACTCGCGCAGGTTCGGGTACGGCGCGCCCTCGAAGCGCTCGCGCTGGATGCGCAGCATGTACACCACGTCGAGCTCCGGCAGCGCCTCATCGAGGTTGCTCGTCACATGGTCGGCGCCGAGGATGTCGGGGCGCGCGGGCAGCAGCGTCGGCGGCGCGATGACCGTCACCTCGCAGCCCATGATCTTGAGCGCCGGGATAAGCGAGCCGCACACGCGGGAGTGGGAGATGTCGCCCACGACGCCCACGTGCAGGTTGTCGAAGGAGCCCTTCTCCTCCCAGATGGAGTACAGATCGAGCAGCGCCTGGGTGGGATGCTGGTGCTTGCCGTCGCCGGCGTCGATGACCGACACGCCGGACACATCGGCGATCTTGCGGGGCACGCCGGCCCAGCGATCGCGCACCACGATGCAATCGATCTTGTAGGAGCAGAGCGTCTTCACGGTGTCCACGAGGCTCTCGCCCTTCACCGTGGCCGTCGACGAGCCGCCGAAGTTCAGCGAGTCGGCGGAAAGGCGCTTCTCGGCGATCTCGAAGGAGGAGCGGGTGCGGGTGGAGGGCTCGTTGAACATGTTCACCACGGTGAAGCCCTTCAGCGTGGGCACCTTCTTGATGCGGCGCTCGTTGACCTGCTTGAAGGTCTTGGCCGTCTCTAGGATGGTCATGATGTCATCGGCGGAGTACTCCGTGATGTCGATGAGGTGCTTGTGATCGAAGGCCATGGACCTACTCACCTTCCTTTTTCGTCAGGGCAGCGGCGCCTGCGCGCTTGCCCGGCTCGATGTCCAGAATCTCCACGGCCGAGATGCCGTCGACTTCCTCCAAGAACAGGCGCACGTTCTCGCTGGAGGACGAGGGGACGTTCTTGCCCACGAAGTCGGCGCGGATGGGCAGCTCGCGATGACCGCGGTCGACGAGGACCGCCAGCTCCACGGCGGCGGGGCGGCCGATGTCCATGAGGGCGTCGAGCGCCGCGCGGATGGTGCGGCCCGTGTACAGTACGTCGTCCACGAGCACGATGGTCATGCCGTCGATGGAAAACGGGATGTCGGTGGAATGGACCTCGGGGGACATATGGGTCGCGAAGTCGTCGCGATAGAAGCTGATGTCCAGCTTGCCCAGGGGAACCTTGACCCCCTCGATCTCCTCGATCTTGTGAACGAGCATCTTCGCGAGAAGGTCGCCTCGCGTGACGATGCCCACGAGCGCGAGGTTGTCCGCGCCCTTGTTGGCCTCGAGAATCTGGTGCGCCATGCGCGTCACCGCTCGCTCGATGTCGTCTGCATCCATGCAGACCGACTTGACCATGCTCTCGTCGTTCATACACACTCCCTTCGTAAGGTCAGTGCGTACAGACGAGTCCGCGAAGCCCCGCGTCCGAGTTTTCCGCGAGCTTCGTGCCGCCTCGCGGGCAAAAGAAAAAGCCCGTCTGGCGACTAGGCTTCCTGCGTCGTTGCGCTTGCTTCCCGCTTGCCGGGCGCTGCGCTGATTGGGGTTACCTTGTCGGCCTCTCTGTACCGCATTTAAAGGACGGTTGCACCATACACCGCAGAAAGATGACTTGCAAGCCTTGTATTGAATTTTTTCTAAAAAGGCGAAAATGGGATGGCCACAGGTTCGCCCAAGGAAGTCAGCGAGGCTCCGACAGGTGCCTGCAAATCGCTTGAAGCGCGGCCGAGCGGCCTTGGGGCCGTGAGGGAAAGCGCTGAATGCGAAGGGCAGGTGCCTGTCGGAGCCGCAGCGTCGAGAATTCCCGTTGTTGCGTCAGCAACGACGGAATCTAAAAGTTCTCGGCTTTGATCTCGAAGTAGCCCTGCGGGTGCTCGCAGACGGGGCACTTCTCGGGGGGCTCGGTGCCGATCTCGATGTGGCCGCAGACGGTGCACACCCACACCTTCACTTCCTTGCGGCGGAACACCTCGTCGTTCTCGATGCGCTCGATGAGCAGCTGATAGCGGTTCTCGTGGCTCTTCTCGATGGCGGCCAGACCCTCGAAGAAGTCGGCCAGATCGGCGAAGCCCTCCTCGCGGGCGGTTTTGGCATAGTCGGTGTAGATGCCGACCTCCTCATCCTCGCTAGCGGCGGCGGCCTTCAGGTTGTCGAGCGTGCCGGGCACCTTGCCGCCGTGCATCTTCTTGTAGTGCAGCTTCGCGTGGTGCAGCTCGTTGCCGGCGGTCTCGTTGAAAATGTCGGAGATCTGCTTGTAGCCGTCCTTCGCGGCCTGCTGGCCGTAAAACGTGTACTCGCAGTAGGCCACGGCCTCCTGGGAGAGCGCGCTCTCCAGGTTCTTCCATGTCTGGGACTTCTCAAGTTCCATGGGTTCCAACTCCTTTCACCACGGCCTCGCTCGTGCGGGCGCCGTATCGTCCTACCTATAGTGAGACTCGGCGCCGCGAGTTGCGGCGGCTAACCTTAAGGAGTTGGGTAATCGTAACTTCGCCATTGCACCCCCGACAAAAAGGGAAGGCCGCCCGAAGGCAGCCTTCCCCATGATGCTCTGCGTGGCGAGAAGCTTAGGCCTTGTTCAGGCTGTCCAGCTCCTTCTCCAGCGCAGAGCTGTCCGCAGCGGAGATCCAGCCCTCGGGGATGGGGGCGTCGTTGTGGCACTGCGAGCACATGTTCACGGAAGCGCGATGCGCCTTGTGGCAGTCGCTGCACTGGTTCTCACCGTGCTGGGCCACGTGCGGGTTGCGCTCCAGATCGGCGGTGGCCTGGATCAGGTCGTCGCGAGTCATGTTGTGGCAGGACTCGTTCAGGCAGAACTGATCGGGCTCGATGCCGCGGGCGGCCACGAGATCCTCCAGGGACTTCTCGGGCACGACCTGCTGGCCGGTCTGGGTGTTCAGAACCTCGTAGCTGCCGGTGATCCAGCTCATACCCTCGCCGATCTGCTCGGACAGGGTGGGCACGTGGCAACCGAGGCAGGTGGTGCCGTTCTGGGCGCGATGCACAGCGGCCATCATGCCGGAGGCGTTGGCGACCTCGTTGCCCCACACGTCAGTGGCGGCCTGGCCGGGCTCGGCCTCATAGGTGGGCAGGTAGGCGTCCATCGGGGTGTGGCAGATGGCGTTGCAGAAGCTCGGCTGCTCGTGCCATACCCAGAAGCCGGCGCCGGCCACGACGAGCACAGCGACGACGACGCCCACGACGATGGGCCACTTCTTCTTTTTCTTCTGGGCGGCAGGCTCGGCAGTCTGCCCGTCCACCTTTTTCTCTTCTTCTGTCATGCCTCTTCCTTCCAGTTGGGGATCCTCGAGATGCCCTTATGGCATCTCCTTCCTTCGAAGCGAGCGATCTGCCCTCCCCAGCTGACCTCTGAACCTCGAGGGGCAAGGGCGGCGCCATTCGAAGCGCGACGCCATCGCCCCTTGGGGTTTCGCTTCGCTGTGCATGATACCTGAACTTGACTGCAATTGACAACGCCGATCACCGCGAAATTCTTGCCAATGGTGTTTTTAGTCCATCGAGAAGAAAAGAGAGAGGAATTGGCCCAAGGAAATCAGCGAGGCTCCGACAGGTGCCTGGAATTGCCCCGCCTTTCACCCAAGCGTACTTCGGTACGCGCCGAGGTGAAAACAAGGGGCAAGGCCAGGTGCCTGTCGGAGCCGCAGCGTCGGCGTTCCCGTTCGTCCCGTCAGGGCGAACGGAACTACTCTTGAATGCCGTCGGTCTGGCGGATGAGCTTGCGCTTGATCTTGCCGCCGATGGTCTTGGGCAGCTCGTCCACGTACTCGATGATGCGCGGGTACTTGTAGGGAGCCGTGGTTTTCTTCACGTGGTCCTGCAGCTCGCGGGTGAGCGCGTCGGTGCCCTCGTAGCCCTTCGCGAGCACGACGGTGGCCTTCACCACTTTGCCGCGGATGGGATCCGGCGCCGCCGTAACAGCGCACTCCACCACGGCCGGATGCTCCACCAGCGCACTTTCCACCTCGAAGGGGCCGATGCGGTAGCCGGAGCACTTGATGACATCGTCGTTGCGGCCCACGAAGTAGCAATAGCCGTCGGAATCGCGCCAAGCCATGTCGTGGAGGTTGTAATACTCCCCTCCCACGGCCTCCTCCGTGCGCTCCGGGTTGCCGTAGTAGCCCACGAACAACCCCGGCGGGTAGGCCTCTTTCAGGCCCGTCACGCAGATGGCGCCCTCCTCGCCGTCATCGACCTCGCGGCCGTCGTCGTCGAGCAGCTTCACGTTGAGCAGGGGCGACGGCTTGCCCATGGAGCCGGGCCTCGGCTCGATCCACGGGAAGGTGGCCAGCAGCACCGGGCCCTCGGTCTGGCCGAAGCCCTCGCGGATCTTCTTGCCGGTGAGGCGCTCCCATTGAATGGTCACCTCCGCGTTCAGCGGCTCGCCGGCCGTGGCGAAGTTCTCCACGCTGGACAGATCGTAGGCGGCCACATCCTCCTGCAGCATGAAGCGGTACATGGTGGGCGGCGCGCAGAAGGTGGTGAGCTTGTAGTCCTGGATCTTCTGGAGAAGCTTGGTGGGCACGAACTTGTCCATGTCGTAGGCGAAGATGGTGGCGCCGGCGATCCACTGGCCGTAGATCTTGCCCCAGCCGAACTTGGCCCAACCGGAGTCGGTCACCGACATGTGCAGCTTGTTCTCCTGCACCTGCTGCCAGTACTTCGCCGTTATGATGTGGCCGAGCGGATGGGCGAAGTTGTGCTCCACGGCCTTGGGGTTGCCCGTCGTGCCGCTCGTGAAGTACATGAGCATGATGTCTTTGGAGGTGACGCCCGCCTCGCCGGTCGGACGCTCGAAGGTAGCGGGGTAGCCGGCGATGAGCTCGTCGAAATCGACCCAGCCCTCGCGGGAGCCGTCCACGATGAACTTCTCACGCACCGTGGGGCAATCGGACATGGCCTCTTCCACCTGCGTGCAGACGTACTCGTCGTTCACGGCGACGATGGCCTTCACGTCGGCGCTGTTGGCACGGTAGACCACGTCCTTGCGCGTGAGCTGCAGCGACGCGGGGATGATGGTGGCGCCCAACTTGCAGAGGGCCACGGCGCACACCCAGTACTCCCAGCGGCGGCGCAGGATGCACATGACCACGTCGCCCTTGCCGATGCCGAGCTCCTTAAAGGCGTTGGCGGCCTGGTTCGAGAGGTGCTTGATGTCGGTGAACGTGAACACACGCTCCTCGCCGGCGTCGTTGGTCCACAGAAGCGCCCGCTTGTCGGGCTCCACGGCGGCCCACTCGTCAACGACGTCGAAACCGAAGTTGAAGGCCTCGGGAACCTCGATGGTGAAGTTCTCGGCGAAGTCCTCGTAGGAATCGAACTCAATTCTCGGGCAGTACTTCTTCAGAACATGATCCATAGTGGTGCTTCTCTCTGCTCTCCTATTTGTTGTCCTCCGCATCGCGCTTCCGGGTACTTCGATTCGCTCAGACAGTCCTCGCTCTGCGAAACAGTCCACTGGACTGTTTCGTTCGCTGCGGAACTCGCTCGGTCGAAGCACCCGAAATCGCAACGCTGCTCTTACGAAAACGTGATAGTGCTATTCCGCGATGATAGTGATGAACTTGCAGGGGACATCGCCGTTGCAGCGCTGGCCGTGGGGGTAGGTCGGGTTGAAATAGATGCTGTCGCCGGCGTTCAGCTGGATGTCGCGGTCGCCGAAGGTGAGGATGAGCGACCCTTCCAGCACGTAGTTGAACTCCTGGCCATCGTGGCACACCAGCTCGGCCGGCTCGTCACACGGATCCAAGATGACCAGCAGCGGCTGCATGATCTTGCGGGCATAGCGGCTGGCCATGTCCTCGTAGTGATAGCCCGGGAAGCGCTCGACTTCCTCGGTCTCGCCGCGGCGTACCAAATGGTAGGTGTCTAGCTTCGGCGCGGTTCCTGTGAGGATCTCGGTGAGATCGACGCTGAACTTGCGGGCCATGTGGTAGATGGCCGAGATGGGGATGTCCTCGCCGGTCTCCTCCCAGCCGCGGTAGGTGTCGATATTGACGCCGAGCTCCTCGGCCATGGTGTGGCGCGACACGTCGCAGGCCTCGCGCAGGCCCTGCAGGCGCTCGCCCAAGTCTTTCAGGTTCTCTTCTTCCATGTCAGTCCTTCTGTCCTGTCCGGCGCGAGACGGGGCGGGCATCCCCGTGCTCAAGCAATGGCTCGCTCGGCGGAACAGCCCACTGGGCTGTTCCGTTCGCTGCGCAACCTGCGCGCGGGAGAGCCCGTCGCGCCTCCGCCTACTTAGCCGTTACCAGAAAATCAGGCGTTGATGCCGAGTTTGATGGCTTGGCGGTTCTGCTCCAGCTTCTCGGGCTTCTTGCCGGCCACCTTTGCGATGGCGCCGTCGAGCGCCTCCTCGGAGCAGAAGCCGGTCTCGGCCCAGAGCTTACCGATGAGCACGATGTTGCCGAGGCCTTTGAGGCCGGCCTCCTCGCACATCTTCGTCGCGGGAATGCCGATGACCGTCACGCCCTCAGGCTCGGTGAGGCTCGGCACCATGGCCGTGTCAACCACCACGATGCCGCCCTCTTCCACGTTGTCGATGAACTTGTCAAAGGAGGGCTGGTTCAGGGCGATGAGTGCGCGCGGGCGCGTGATCAGCGGGCTGCCGATGGGCTCATCGGACAGCGTCACCGAGCAGTTGGCGGTGCCGCCGCGCATCTCGGGGCCGTAGGAGGGCATCCACGACACCTCGCGGTCCTCGATGAGGCCGGCCGTGGCGATGACCTTGCCGGCGAACAGCGATCCTTGGCCGCCGAAGCCGGCGACGACACAGGTAAGATCCTTGCCCATTAGTTGCCTCCTTCTGACACAGCCTCGGGATGGGCGATGGGGCAGGCGGCATTGCGGGCGCTCGCCGCCTCGGCAGCATTGGCGAAGCCGTCGGCGGTCACATCGCGCACCACCCCGAGCGGGTAGTACGGCAGCATGTTCACGCGCATCCACTCGAAAGCGTCCTGCGGCGTCATGCCCCAGTTGGTGGGACAGGTGGAGACCACCTCGATGAACGAGTAGCCCACGCCGTCGATCTGGTTCTGGAAGGCCTTCTTGATGGCCTTTTTGGCCTTGCGCACGTTCTTCGGCGTATCGACGCAGACGCGCTCGATGTAGGCCGGGCCGTCCAGCGCGTTCAGAAGCTCGCTCACGCGGATGGGGTTGCCGGCTGTGGACACGTCGCGCCCGTAGGGGCTCGTCTGGGTCACCTGGTTCGGCAGCGAGGTGGGGGCCATCTGGCCGCCGGTCATGCCGTAGATGGCGTTGTTGATGAAGATGATGGTGATGTTCTCGCCTCGGGTGGCCGCATGGACCGTCTCGGCCATGCCGATGGAGGCCAGATCTCCGTCGCCCTGATAGGCGAAGACCACCTTGTCGGGATGCACGCGCTTCACCGCCGTGGCCACCGCGGGCGCTCGGCCGTGGGCGGCCTCGATCATGTCGCAGCCGAAGAAGTCGTAGGAGATGACCGAACAGCCCACGGGCGCCACGCCGATCGTCTCGCCTTCGATGTCCAGCTCGTCCATGACCTCGCACACCAGACGCTCCACGATGCCGTGGGGGCAGCCGGGGCAGAAGTTCGTGACCACGGGCAACAGGGAGTGGGGTCGCTCGAAGACCACCTTCATTTCCTTCTCAGTCGTCTCGGCCATGCTACTCACCTACCTTCTCGTTCAAAGCGACAATGGCCGCCAGCACCTCGTCGGGGGTCGGGATGACGCCGCCGGTGCGGCCGAAGAACTCCACCGGCGCGCGGCCGGCCACGGCCAGGCGCACGTCCTCCACCATCTGGCCCATGTTCATCTCCACGTCGAGGAAGGCCTTGGCCGTGGGAACGACCGCCTCGATGGCGCGGGTCGGGAAGGGCCACAGCGTGATGGGGCGCACAAGCCCCGCCTTGATGCCCTGCTCGCGGGCGGCGTTCACCGCCGAGCGGGCCACGCGGGCGGCACCGCCGAAGGCCACGAGCACGATGTCGGCATCCTCGGTGAGGTAGGTCTCGGCCTCCTGCTCGGTCTCTTCGATGACGGCGTAGCGCTCGTAGCGCTCGCGAACGAGGTCCTCCAGATCGGACGCGGTCAGATACAGCGAGTTCGCCACGTTGTGGGGACGTTTGTGGCCGTGGCCGCAGGTGGCCCAGGGCTTCTCCGGCAGATCCTCTAAGGCGAGGGCCTCGGGCAGCACCACGGGCTCCATCATCTGGCCGAGCATGCCGTCGGCCATGATCATGACCGGCACGCGGTACTTGTCGGCCGTGTCGAAGGCCTTGAAGGCGTAGTCGGCCATCTCCTGCACCGTGGAGGGCGCGTACACGACGATGTGGAAGTCGCCGTGGCCGGTGGCCTTGGTGGCCTGCCAGTAGTCGGCCTGGGAGGGCTGGATGGAGCCCAGACCCGGGCCGCCGCGCTGCACGTTGACGATGACGCCGGGCAGATCGGCGCCGGCCATATACGAGATGCCCTCGCTCTTCAGCGAGATTCCCGGGGACGACGAGGAGGTCATCACGCGGGCACCGGCCGCCGACGCGCCGTAGACCATGTTGATGGCCGCCACTTCGGACTCCGCCTGAAGGTAGGTGCCCCCCACCTTCGGCATCATCTTCGCCATATAGGCGGCCACCTCGGTCTGGGGCGTGATGGGGTAACCGAAGAAGAAGCGGCAGCCGGCGCGCATGGCCGCCTCGGCCATGGCCTCGTTGCCCTTCATGAGTACTTTCTCAGCCATTGAACTACCTTTCAACCGTGATGGCCACATCGGGGCACATAGTCGCGCAGGTGGCGCAACCGGTGCACTTGTCCTCGTTGGTGCAATGGGCCGGGTGATAGCCCTTGGCCGTGATGACATCCGGATCGAGCTCGAGGATGCCCACCGGGCAGACGTCGGTGCACAGCCCGCACCCCTTGCAGAAGAAATCGTCGATGGTGACTCGCGCCATGGAAACCTCCCTTGCTTAACTCGCGCACGGGCCGCTGCGCCCGCGCCTCTCTCTCATGTTGAATGGGCCGCCCTTAGGACCAGGGAGGCTTGACGTACACGTTCACAGCATAGCCATTGGGAATGCCCGACAGTGCTGTTGACCCCGTGTTTTCTCGCTGAATGGCCTGAATGGGGGCGGTAATGCAGGCAACGGGAAGGCCTGCCATCGAGGCCACGGCCTGGGTATACGGGACACTTTCGGCGATGTGTCCCATAGTTGTCTCGCCCTGCAGGTGGGAGTTGCCCACCACGGCCGTGGCCTCAAGATGGCTCTTGGCCTCTATCTCGCGCAGCACCGCCACCGCATCGGCGGAGGTCTGCGTGAGGTTGCGGAAGGCGTTCACCACGTAGAGCATGGCATAGGGGCCCGCCGCGAGGGCCGGCGCGAAGCGCGCGAGCGCCGTGGCGCCCACATCGTCGCCGCCGGCATCCACGATGACGATTGTGCGCCCCGTCTCGTCGCGATAGGCCTCCGCCGCGGCCACGGCGAGCTCGCCGGTGACCGACGGGACGTCGAGGCTCGTGCCCGTGTGGCCGAACACCGGCGCGATGAGCCGAACCCCGGCCCCATCCAGAAGATCGCGGTACTCGTTCGAGCGGAAGTACGGATTCACGACGTCCATGTCGGCGAGCGTCGTGCGGTAGCCGGCCGCCGCGGCGTCCAGGGCGAGGTTGAGGGCGAAGTTGGTCTTCCCCACCCCGTAATGCCCCGTCACCACCACAACCGGCTCCAACGGGAACGGGAGCCCAGTAGATGCGCCCGCCGTCATCAGATGAGCCCCTCGGGGGTCTTCTGAGAGGCGTGGTGGGTCTTGTCCTGCTCGCGGATGGCGGCGCGGCGAATCTTGCCGTTGACGGTGCGGGGCAGCTCGTCGACGTACTCGATGATGCGCGGGTACTTGTAGGGGGCCGTCTGGCGCTTCACCCACTTCTGCAGCTCGGCGGTAAGCTCGTCGCTTCCCTGCCAGCCGTCGGCAAGCACCACCGTCGCCTTCACGGCGAAGCCGCGCACCGGATCGGGCACGCCGGTGACGGCCACCTCGCGCACGGCGTCGTGCTCGAGCATGACCGACTCGATCTCGAAGGGGCCGATGCGGTAGCCGCTCGACTTGATGACGTCGTCGTTGCGGCCCACGTACCAGTAGTTGCCCTCCTCGTCGCGCCAGGCGGTGTCGCCGGTGTGGTACCAGCCGTCGTGCATGGCCTCGGCGGTCTTCTCGGGATTACGGTAGTACTCCATCATGATGCCGGCCGGATGCGGATCGATGGCGATGCAGATCTCGCCGGTCTCGCCGGTGTCGCACTCGGTGCCGTCCTCGCGGAGGACCTTCATGACGTACATCGGCACCGGCTTGCCCATGGAGCCCGGGCGCGGCGTGGAGTTCGTGAGGTTGCCCACGGTGAGCGGGGTCTCCGTCTGGCCGAAGCCTTCGTAGATGGTAAGGCCGGTATGCTCGCGCCAGAAGTCGAACAGATCGGGGTTCAGCGCTTCGCCGGCCGTGGTGCAGTACTCCAAGCTGGACAGGTCGAAGGCGTCCACGTCCACCTCGGTCATGAGGCGGTACATCGTCGGCGGGCAGCAGAGCGTCGTCACGCCGTAGCGACCGACGAGGGAGAGAATCTCGGCCGGATCGTAGCGGTCGAAGTCGTAGGTGAGCACGGCGGCCTCCATGAGCCACTGGCCGAAGAACTTGCCCCAGACCGCCTTGCCCCAGCCGGTGTCGGCGATGGTGAAGTGCAGCCCCTCGGGGTTCACGTTGTGCCAGTGCTTGGCCGTGATGAGGTGCGCCAGCGCGTAGCCGGAATCGTGGAGCACCATCTTGGGATTGCCCGAGGTGCCCGAGGAGAAGTACATGAGCATGGGATCGGCGCCCGCCGTCTCGCGGCGGGTGAAGTCGGCCGAGGCGGCGCGCACCTCGCTGTTGAAGTCGCGCCAGCCCTCGCGCGCGACGGGGGCCGCGCAGATGCCCGCAGGGCCCGAGAGCGCCTCGCCGACAAGCTCGCCGGCGGGAGCGACCCAGTTCCCGTTCCCGTCGCGAGGGGTGAGCCCGGCGCCGGCAGGGTTCACGAGGATGAGCGTCTCCACGCTGGGGCACTCCTCTACCACCGCGTCGATGGTGTCGGCGATGTCCCCGGCCGAGGTGGCGATGATGGCCTTGATATCCGCCCCGTTCAGGCGATAGGTGAGGTCGTGTTCCTTCAGCATGAAGGTGGCCGGTACCGCCACCGCCCCCAGTTTCTCCAGGGCCAGCATCGTGAACCAGAACTGGTAGTGGCGGCGCAGGATGACCATGACGAAGTCGCCGCGCCCGATGCCGCAGTCCGCCAGGAAGTTCGCCGTCTTGTCCGACCACGTCTTCATGTCGGCGAAGGTGAAGACATGCTCCTCCCCTTCCGGATTGCACCAGACCATGGCGGTGCGCTCGGGGTCGTTGATCGCGATGTCGTCCACGACGTCGTAGGCGAAGTTGAAGTTGTCGGGCATGGTGATGTCGAACTTCGTGAGCAGACCGTTCTCGTCGTAGGCCTCGTCCACGTAGCGCAAGTTGATGTTTCTCATGATGATATCCTTGGGTGAAGTCTTGAAAGGGCGGGCGATTACCTTGGGTTCGGCGACGCCGGATGCGCGGGCGCGCGGCCGGGCCAAAGAACGCCGGCCACACCCGCGAGTCGGGCCGCCTAGATAATCTTCTCCCCCTCGGGCTTCATCACAATGGCGAGGAACACGCAGGGCTCCCCTCCCGTGGCGATCATGCCGTGGCCGCGACCGGAGTCGTACATGACGACATCCCCCGGATTCAGGATCTCCTCGTGGTCCTCGTAGGCGAAGCGCATCTGGCCGGAGATGATGAAGTCGAGCTCCTGGCCCTCGTGGCGGGACAGGTGCACGGGCACGTCCTGCTCCTCTTCCAAATAGGGGGCGGTGACCACGAAGGGCTCGGCCAGCTTGTGGCGGAAATGCGGCGCCTTGTGCAGGTACTCGAAGCCGGCACGGCGCTTGATGGAAAGGCCCGCGCCCTCGCGCGTGAGCGAGTAGCCCGTCAGGTGCGGGTTCTCGCCGGTGAGCAGCTCGATGACGTCGACGCCGAACTTCTCGGCGCACTTGTACAGGAAGGTGAAGGAGAGGTCCTCCTCGCCGGACTCTTGTGCGGCGTATTCCGCCGTCGACCGGCCCGTGGCCTCGGCCATCTCCTGCAATGTGAGGTCCATGTCCTCTCGCAGAGCGCGAATACGCCCCGCCACCTCTTTGATATTCGGCTCCACGACCTGCGACCTCCTTATCGGTTCTCGAAAATGACTGTAGCACGCTATTTTACTGGCATCTCGGCGGTCAACATTTCCAATCGGTTAAAAAGTCGGCGATGCGCCTATAGTTTTTCCCGCAGCTTCGCCATCGCCAGACGCGAAAACGAAGGCGCCCCGAAGGGCGCCTTGAGATCGCGGTGCGCGCGAGCCTAGGCTTTGCGGCGCAGGAGGGCGAGGAAGTGGGCGTCGGGGCCGCCGGGCTCCAAAACGGTGGAGAAGAACGGCAGCTCGATGTCGAGATCGGGGTTTCGGCAGGCCACCACCTCGAAGGCGGCGCCGGCCTCGGTGGCCAGGAAGGCCTCCACAGCATCGGCGTTCTCCTCGTGGGTGACCGTGCAGGTGGCATAGGCAAGAATGCCGCCGGGGGCCACATGGGATGCCGCCGATTCCAAGAGACGTGCGTCCAGCTCGGCCGATTCGGCAATGGTTTCGGGGCGCAGGCGCCAGCGGATGTCCGCATGACGCCGGAGCGTGCCCAGCCCCGTGCACGGGGAGTCGATGAACACGCGATCGAAGGTGCGCTCGCCCACCAAGGCGTCCAAGTCGGTGGCGTCGCCGATGATGGCCTCGCTCACATGAGCCCCGTACTGCTCGGCGCGCTCTTGGAGCAGCTTGGTCTTGAAGGCGTGCACGTCCACCGTAACGTACTCGGGGATCTGCTTGCCGTGTCGCCGGTAGGCGATGCTCTGGTCGAGGATGGTCTTGGTGGCGCGGCCGGCGCCGATCTCCAAGAACGACTCCGGTGCCGTATCTCCCACCACCAGATCCGCCACCGCCTGGGAGGTGGCGTCGGACACGAGAAGCAAGCCCTGGTTTATCATGCGGCGCACCCGGCCATCGAGCAGGGGCACGCCCGACGCCACTTTGTAGCAGCCGGGTACGGCACAGCCGCCCAGCGCCATGGCTTCAGGCTCGGCGTGAGCCGCCGCGAGAACCGAGACGACCTCCTCGTCGGTGGCGGCCTTCAGCGCATTGACGGCGATGTAGACCGGAGCCGGCTCGTTCGAGGCCACCATGAAGTCGCGGGCGCCCTCGGGTCCGAGCTCCGCGATGAGCCGCTTGGCGAGCCACACCGGGAAGCCGTGCAGCCGCGCATAGGCGGCGATATCGGTGCGCGGGTCGCCGAAGGGAAAGGCCTCTTTGGCGCGCACCACGCGGCGCAGCACCGCATTGGCGAGACCGCCCGCGCGCGGCGCCACCGACTTCACCAGTTCGACGCCCTGATCGACGGCGGCATGGGGGCTCTTCTGCAGAAAGATGATCTCGTAGGCCGACAGGCACAGCGCGTCGCGCACGGCCGGGGCCGCATCGTCGGGCGAGTCCATGCAGCCCGTGATGATGTCCTCCAGGGTGCCGCGCGTGCTGACCACGCCCAGCACGAGCCGGGTGGCGAAGGCCCGATCCTCCCGCGACAGGGGCGAGATATCGATGGTCTTGGCGATGATGTCCTGGGCGAACGCGTCGCGTTCCCTCAGCTGGTGGATGGCCGCCAGGGCAAGCTCGCGGGCCGTCGTGGCCTTGTGGGCCTTCTGCCGGCGCACCTGGTCGCGGCGCGCCGCGCCTCCGCGGCCGCCGTCGCGAGGCCCCTCGAAGCGCGGGCCGCGATCCTGCGGGGCGTCTTGGTCGGGGGCCGCCATGAGCTTGCCGTCGATGAACACCTCGCGCGGGTGGCCCGCCTCGCGGGAATCGCGCCGAGGGCCGAAATCCTTGCGAGGGGCGCTCCCACCAGTTGGCTTGCCATCGCGGGCACGGAAGTCCTTCCGGTCGGCACCGGATCGCTGCTCGTCACGCGGCCCCCGGTCGTCCTTGCGGAATCCGCCGGGCTTGCCGTCCTTGCGGTAGCCGCCGGGCTTGCCGTCCTTGCGGTAGCCGCCGGGCTTCCCGTCGCGGGGGCCGCGGTCATCCTTGCGGAAGCTACCCGGCTTCCCGTCTTTGCGGAACCCGCCCGACTTGCCCCCTTTGCGGAAGTCGCCCGGCTTCCCGTCGCGGGGGCCGCGGTCATCCTTGCGGAAACTACCCGGCTTGCTGTCTTTGCGGAACCCGCCGGGTTTGCCTCCCTTGCGGAAGTCGCCGGACTTGCCGCCGGCACGCGGTCCGCGGTTCTGCCTCGCGCCCCCCTGGGCGTTGCGATCGCCCTGGCTTGCTCGGTCGTAGGATCGTCTCTGGTTGTGGGATCGATGATCGTTATGCACGGGACCATGTTCCTTCCTCGCCCCGCAGCGCGGGGACGCCGGCGGCGAAGGAACGGGCGTCCATGGCCCGCTTGCCGTCCGGTTTCACTTCGGTTACTTCCAAGACCCCCTCGGCGCAGCCGAGAAGCAGTCGGTTCGCGATAAGGGCCGCCGCGCCGGAGCCCAGGCGATCGGCGGGAGCGTCGTCGGCCACATGGGCCCCCAGCACCGTCAGCGGCCGGCCGGCGACGACGGCCCGAGCGGGGTGGGCGGCGCCCGAGGCGCGCACGCGGCGATCGTTCGCAACGGCGCTCTCGGCAGGATCGAGGTTCAGCTCGCCTTTGGCGATCTTCTCGGCGTAGGTGACCAGCGCCTCGTCCTGGGCCACCCAGCGCAGATTGCCGCCCTCGGCCTGGGCCAGCGCCGTGAGCAGCGCGCTGGCGCCCAGAGCTGCCAGCTCCTCGGTGAGCTCGGCGGCTGTGCGCGAACCTGCGGGCAGCGAGCGGCACACGCAGTAGTCGCCGGTGTCGAGCCCCTCCTCCATGGCCATGATGCACACGCCGATCTCCTCGTCGCCGGCGAGGATGGCTCGCTCGATGGGGGCCGCCCCGCGCCAGCGCGGAAGCAGGGACCCGTGCACGTTCAGGCAGCCGAAGGGCGGCAGGTCGAGCACGTCCTTGGGGAGAATCGCCCCGTAGGCCGCCACGCAGATGACATCGGGCGCAAACGCGGCGAGCTCCGAGAGCACCGCGGCGTCGCGCAGCGTGCGCGGCGTTCGCACGGGAAAACCGCGACGTTCGGCCACCTCCTTCACCGGGGAGGGCACAAGCGCCTTTCCCCGTCCACGCACGGCGTCGGGACGCGTGTAGACGGCCGCGATCTCGTGGAACTCCGCCAACTCGTCCAAGATTTCCGCCGCGAAGCGGGGCGTTCCCATGAAGACGACGCGCACGCTACTTCACCTCAATATCGGTGTTGCCCGGGCGGGCGCCGGCGGCCTTGGCCTCCTCGTAGGCGCGCAGGGCCTCGATGCGGGTCACCGGATCACAGCTCTCGAAGAGCGTTTTGCCGTTCAAGTGGTCGATCTCGTGCTGCAGGCAGCGGCCGAGCAGGCCGTCGCCCTCGATCTCCCACAACTCGCCGTCCAGGTCGTAGTACTGCACGCGCGCCCAGGGCTGGCGCTTCACCGGCACCGTGACGCCGGGGCACGAAAGGCAGCCCTCGCCGCCCTCCTCCGGCTCGCCGGCCAGCTCCACGATCTCGGGGTTCACGAGCACGATGGGGCTCTTCTCGCCCTTCTCGCCGTCCCAGTCGACGTCGATGACGACCAGGCGCTTGGTGACGCCCACCTGAGGGGCAGCGATGCCGCAACCGTAGTTCTTGTACATGGCGTGGGCCATCTGCTTGGAGAGGCGCTTAAGCGACTTGTCGCCGGGCTCGCACGGCTCGCAGACCGTGGCGAGAATGGGGTCGGGGGAAATAACAATGGGAAGCACGTTTGTCCTTACTCTATATGATGCGGTGTCAATGCGCTGGGGCAACCCAGGGCGCGGCAGAACGGCCCCGAGTCGTATCAGTTGCTTGGGACATTGTGAAGCGCGAGGCCCCCTCTGTCCAGATGACCCGCGAAATCTACGGACGGACGGCGGCGGGTGCCCTAGCTGGCGGGCAGCGCTCGGTGGGCGACGCGGCGGGCGGCCACGTCCATCTGAAGGGTGGTGACGGCGGCGTGCAGAAGCTCGGCCTCCTCGGCGTCGGCCCCGGCGTTCATCTGGGCCGTCAGCGCGCCTATGGCCTCCTCGGCATCGCCTAAGGCCAGCTCCTCGGCCAAGTAGGCACCGATGGCCTCCGGGGTGCTCGACGGATAGGACGACCCGGCGGTGAGCACGCGGGCAGCATGGGGCGTGGCGAGCGTCGCCTTCGTGACGATGTCGGCCGGTGCGGCGCCCGGATTCTCGGAGAGGGTCGCCAGCACGCTCTCGGCGAGAAGCCGGTGCACCTCCTCGTGCCACTGCACCTGGGCGAGCGCGTCGGCATGGGCGAGCCCCACGAGCGGGTGCTGGCAGGCCAGGGCCAGAAACTCTCGCTCGAAGCGCAGGCGGTTGCGCACGGCCTGGGAAAGCGCGCGGTGCGCGGGCCGGGACACGGAAGCTTCGGGGGCGGCCTCCTCCTCGCCGGCGCTGCGGGGCACCTCCAGGGCCGCCAGGCGCTCCAGCACGTCGGCCTCCTCGATGCCGAGACGGCCATGGGCCCGCAGGCGCGACCAGGTGCGCACGGCGTAGTCCTTCGCCACCAGCGTGTCCTTGATGGGGGCGAGCACCGCCAGGCACGCGTCCAACGCGCGATCGCGGCCGGGCGCCGTGTCCAAGTCGAAGCTGTCGAGGCGCCGCTCGAGGCCGAACTCGATGAGCGGCAGCGCCCCTTCCACCACCTTCTCCAGGGCTTCCGCGCCTTCTGCTTGCACGAACTCGGCCGGATCCTGGTTGTTCGGCAGGGTGACGGCCAGGAGTTCCACGGAGTTGCGGTTCTTGTCGGAGATGCTCTCGCCGATGAAGGCCAGGGCGCGATCGGCCGCCTTCTGGCCCGCCGCGTCGCCGTCGAACAGGTAGACGATCTTCTTGGGCGCATGCTTGGCGAGCACCCGGATGTGCCGCATGGTGAGCGCCGTGCCCAGGGTGGCCACCACGTTGGTGACCCCGGCCTCGTGCAGCGCGATGACGTCGGTGTAGCCCTCCACCACGATGGCGCAGCCGGTGGAGGCCATGCGAGCCTTCGCCTGATTAAGCCCGTAGAGCACCTGGGACTTGTGGAACAGCGGCGTTTCCTGGGAGTTCAGGTACTTCGGCTCGCCGGTGCCGATGACGCGGCCCCCGAAGGCCACGCAGTCGCCCTGGGCGTCGAAGATGGGGAACATCACGCGCTCGTAGAAGCGGTCGCGCACCGGGCCCCCGCGCCCATCGAGGGCCACGTTGGCGCGGATCATCTCATCGGGTTTGAAGCCCAAGGCCGACAGGTGCCGCACGAGCGCGCCGCGTCCCGGGGCGTAGCCGAGCATCCACTTCTTCGGCACCTCGCCGCCGAAGCCGCGGGAGGCCAAATACTTCCGCGCCGCGTCGGGCCCCTCGCCGCGGCCGCGCATGAGCTGGGTGTGGTAGAACTCGGCCGTGCGCGCGCAGATCTCCTTCATGCGACTCTTCACCGAGCGCGACACGCCCCCGCCCCGCGCGTCCTCCGCGATGTCGATGTGGGCGCGGTCGGCCAGATAGCGCACGGCCTCGGGAAAGTTGAAGTCCTCGGTCTTCATGATGAACGAGAAGACGTCGCCCCCTTCCCCGCAGCCGAAGCAGTGCCACAGCTGGGTGGCGGGGTCGATCTTGAACGAGGGGGTCTTCTCCTGATGCAGCGGGCAGCAGCACCAGAAGTCGCGGCCCTTCTGCTTGACGGGGGTGCGCTCGCCGATGACCGCCACGAGATCGCTCGCGTCGCGAACTTTCTGGATATCCTCGTCGCTGATGCCGGCCACGCGCCCCCGCTTTCTCTTCGTCGTTTTCTGGAAAGTATAGCACCTCGTTCGCAAACAGATGTTCCTCAAGCTACAATAGCGGCAAAACTAACGACCAGCGAAAGCGAGCGAGCCATGGCAGAGAACAACGTCCCCTACCTTACCCTCGATCCCGACGTGGAAGAGGCCATCCGGGCCGATCGGGCTGCCGGGCGAACGAGCCCCTACCGCACCGACGACGACGTCGTGGTGCGCCGCGAGGACTTCGCCCACGACCGGGCCACGCTCACGCGCCCGGCCTTCGTGCGCGACATCGAGAAGATCTTGAACCTGCCCGCCTACAACCGCTATGCCGACAAGACCCAGGTGTTCTCCTTCGCCGAGAACGACGAGATCTCGCGGCGCGGCCTGCACGTGCAGCTGGTGAGCCGCGTGGCCCGGGGCATCGGGAGCCTGCTCGGGCTGAACTGCGACCTCATCGAGGCCATCGCGCTGGGCCACGACACGGGCCACACGCCCTTCGGCCACGCCGGCGAGCGCTTTCTGTCGGCCTGCTACCACGCGCGCACCGGGCGCACCTTCAACCACAACGTGCACTCGGTGCGGGTGCTCGACAACCTGTACCGCCGCAACATCTCGCTGCAGACGCTCGACGGTGTGCTCTGCCACAACGGCGAGTTCGCCCAGCAGGTGCTGCGCCTGGGAGAGACGGCCACGTTCGAGCAGCTGGACAACTTGGTGGAGGCCTGCACGGCCGACGAGTCCACCATCAAGACCCTGCGCCCTTCCACGCTGGAGGGTTGCGTGGTGCGTGTGGCCGACATGATCGCCTACATCGGCAAGGATCGCCAGGACGCGCTGGCCATGGGGGTCATCGACTCGCTTTCCCCCTTCGATTCCGAGGCGATCGGCGTGACCAACGCGAAGATCATCAACAACCTCACCGTGGACATCGTGAACAACTCCTACGGCAAGCCGGAGATTGCCATGAGCGAGGAGGTCTTCCGCGACCTGAAGCTGGCGAAGAGGCAGAACTACGAGGTCATCTACTTGAAAGAGGGCATGGTGGACGACGCCGAGAACCTCGTGGAGGAGATGTTCGAAGAGATGTACGCGCGGCTTCTGGCCGACCTTTTGGAAGGGCGCCGGGAAAGCCCCATCTTCCAGCACCACGTGCGGCGCCTCGCCGCAGCGTCGCGGTCCATCGTGCCTGCGGAGTACCTGGCCGGCGAGCCGAACCAGATCGTGGTGGACTACATGGCATCCATGACTGACAGCTACTTCATGGCCATCTACCGCCACCTGTTCCCGGAAAGCGACCGCGAGATTCAAACCCGCGGCTACTGCGCCGATCTCGTTTGAAAAAGGCACGGCATTTCGCTATAATACGGGTCAGGCGGTCACCCGCGGCTACGGGCGGCTGCTTCACATAAGTTTGGGTTATGTGATTGAAGAGCCGCTCTCGTAACGCAAGGGGGCGGCCTTTCTCTTTTCATCGCCCCAGCTACTTCCGAAGCGATTTCCCGAGCTTGATGGCCGCGTTATTCTTTGAATCCTTTGTCTTTCTGGTGGCAGGCGGGGTTGTCGGCGGCGGTGGTGGCGAGCTCGTCGCAGCGCTCGTTCTCGGGATGCCCCGCGTGGCCCTTCACCCAAACGAACTTCACGGTGTGGGGCTCTTTGGCAGCGAGCAGCCGCTTCCACAGATCGACGTTCTTCACGGGCTGCTTTTGCGAGTTCTTCCAGCCTCGCTTGAGCCAGCCGGCCACCCAGTTTTGGTTGAAGGCGTTCACGAGGTACTGCGAATCCGAGTACACCGTCACCGTGCAGGGGCGCTTTAAGGCCTCCAGGCCCACGATGCAGCCGAGCAGCTCCATGCGGTTGTTGGTGGTACAGGAAAAGCCGGCCGAGAGCTCCTTCTCGTGCACCGCGCCCGAGGGCGCCGTGTAGCGCAGAATGGTGCCGTAGCCGCCCGGCCCGGGATTGCCCCGGGACGAGCCGTCGGAGTACAGGGTCACTTCCATGGGAGCTCCTTGGTGCTCGGGTGAGGCCGCCACATGTCTCGCGGCGGCAAAGTCGTTGAAGGAGAAGCCAGATTGCGCGGTCATGGGGCTACAGCTCCGCTTCCGTGCGCTCGCCCAGGTCGATGAGCTCCTGGCGCGTGTGCACGCCGCACTTGGCGTAGATGCGGCGCAGGTGGGTGTCCACGGTGTTCTTCGAGATGAAGAACTCGCCGGCGATGCGCTCGGCGGTGCGGCCCCGCAGGGCGAGCGGCAGGATCTCCGCTTCGCGCTTCGAGAGCTTCGCCGTGCGCGCGATGAGATCGCAGGCCTCCTCGAAACGGTCGGTCTGAGCGATGACCACCGAGAGCGCCGCCATGTCGCGGTCGGTGAACAGGAACAAATAGGCGTAGAGTACCGCCACGCCGGCCAGGGCCACGAGGGCCGCCGCCACGTCGAAGGCGCCGGGAAGCGCCCCCAAGATGCCGCCGACGAGCACGCCGGTGATCTCGCCCGCGAACAGCGCGGCGAAGCCCCGGGCGAAGGAGCGCGCCGCGTCCCCGCCGGCGATGCGGCCCATGATGAGGAACAACGAGACGAGCACCGAGAAGACCCCCAGATAGCCGGCGAGCACCACGGCCACGCCGGAGACGCCGACGCTCTCCAGCAGCGGAACCGCCACAAATCCGCCCACCATGAGCAGGATGGCGAGCCGATAGGCGCCGCCGAGCGGTCCCACTTCCTGATCGGGCCCCGTGGGCAGCACGGCGCGCACGCCCACTGAGAGCGGACGGCCCCCGTAGAGCTGCAGTGCGGCGGCGCAGTACAGCACGAAGAGCACAAAGGTGACGGAAAGCGATGACGCAGCTCCCCCATCAGCGCTGGTGGCAAGGGCCTCCACGGCGCCGGTGGCCAAGCCGTAGACCACCGTGCCGGCGATAATGCGCCCGGAGAGCTTAGCGGCCTCCTCGGTTGGATCGTCGGCAGCCGCGGACTCGGCGTCGCGGCCATCAGGCTCGCCGAGCGCACGCAGGGCCCAAGCACTTCCCACGGGCAGCACGTACAGTAGGATATAGGCGCCCTCCACGGGAATGGCGACGACGAAGAAGCACACCGCCGCCCCAAGGGCGCTCCCAATGAACACCTCGGGCACGGACTGGTCGATGGAAGTCTCCCCCAGCACCCGGCCCCACCGGCATAGAAGGAGCGCGAGCGGAACGCCGGCGGCCAGCCCCTCCACGGCGGCAAGCGCGAGCCACGGAATGCCGGGCACAAGGCTATGCAGCGCAACGATGAGGTACAGCGCTCCCACCAACGGCAGCGCGTAGCAGCGCGCGAGGCCCTCGGCCGCGGCCATCAGATGCCGACGCGGGCGCTCGCGGGTCATGAGCGCGAAGGTGGCGGCCATGACGAGGAGCACGCAGAGCAGGTCGGCCCGATCGATGAGGAACCCGTGCTGGCTGCTCTCGTTGTAGGAGCCCAAATACAGCATGGCGAAGAGAAAGGCCTGGTTGCAGCCGAAACCGAGGATGGCATAGCGCGCTTGGCGCAAACGCGAAAGCGTCATCGTCGCCATGGCCTCCCCTTTCTCTCTCGCATTGACAACGGTGTATTCTATCGCAACGGAGCAGGGCGGCTCTCACCGACAAAGACATCCGACGGAATGAACCACATTTGGCAAAACGAAGAGAAGCGGCGCTGACCACATCGGGCAGCTGCCGCTTCTCTTGGGAGGGAGGGTTGAAACGAACCCCGCACCCGAGGGCGCAGGGACGGTTCACGAATGTTATTCAGCCTTCTTGCGAACGACCTTCTTGACCACCTTGGTCCCGGTCTCGCCGGCACCGGCGTACGCGACCTCGGGCTCGTCCTCGACGATCTCGACGATCTCCTCGACTTCCTCATCCTTGTCCTTGTCGAAGGCCATGCCCTCGCGCAGGCTCTTTACGGTCTTGCCGAGGGAAGCACCGAGTTTGGGGAGGTTCTTCGGCCCGAAGATGAGCAGCACGACGACGAGGATGATAACGAGCTCAGGCACTCCCAGTCCGAGAATCTTCATGAGATGGTCTCCTTCTTTGCTTCGAAGCCGGCTGGTTCCAACCTTGCGCCGCGCTTCACGGTTTCTTGCGTTTCGACGCCGCCCACTATGCCCCCTTCCAAGCCTCCTGCCTATCACGCAGACTCGTGATTTTGTCACGCGGCGGGAAAAATTCCCTGTCATCCCTTTGCGTGACAAAGAGAGTTTTGGCTGATCACCACTATATAGGTAGCAAATACACAGATTGCGGTGTAGCGATTAGTGCGCTCCCAACAGTCCTGCCATTTAACCCGCTGTGGCAAAACCGTCGAAAAGCGCTAGAACCCGAGAGTTTCCATGATGGAATCGAAAGCATTTGGCAGATTACGCCCAATCTCCGATTCCCATAGCTGCAATTCACCGGGCACCCTCACTTTATTCGCAATGTTCGGAATTGCGCGCACGTTTACAGAAGCCTTGCGCGATGAAACAATCATCTCCTCTTCTCGGATGTCACACGAAACGCCCCTCTCCTGCTGAAGCGCTTCGGCCAAAGGGCCAAACAACACGTTGCCGCGGCTCCTAAGCTCGGTACGCGCTTTAGCACACGTAACATAGTCAAGAAGATCCAGCGCCGCATGCCTATCAAGAGACGCGTGGTGAATCTTGTTCCTATAGTGCCTGAGGCAGGATAGGCATGAGGAATCACAATCGCAATCCGATAAAATGTTCCTCGCCCTTTCGACCATGCTCCCAATAGATTGCTCATTCGCCAGAAGCGATGAGTATCCCGCACCACTCGAAAGCGAATCGAACAGGTAGATATCAACATAAACGCTTCCGCCGGAAAACCTTCTTCGGGATCCAACGCAAAGCTCGCTGAAATCGACATCGAGAATGTCTACAGCAGCTAGCTTGAACGTCTCTGCCAACGAAATGCAGGCCCTTTTTAGCCAAGGGTTCTCGTACTCTGTACACACCTCAGATGAATCAAGTTCCATTTCGAAAATGACAAGATCGGTGTTGAACACGCTTCCCAGCACCATCGATTCGACGAAATCATGCTGACATCTGGCGAGTCCCCCTTTTGCGTCGCGGGTAAACGGAGGGAGGATTCTCCGAGACTCACGTGCTCTTTCAATCGAAGGGTATGCCGCGCCGCATTTGCGACACACATCGAAGCCGTCATATTTTGGGCCGCGATTTACGACAATCAGCGAACAATCGTGCCTGTTCGCAAAGAGCATTCTCGGATAGCCCGATGGGGACATCTTCTCATCAGGAATCGCAGAGTAGCTTGGAAGCTCGGCATATGAGCTCTCTGCAGCGTCGAAGGCCGCATCGGCCTCCCCGCCATTTCGCGGGGCGAAGCCCCACGGTTTAAGGAATTCGTTCCTGGTCAAGTCTTGGCTACCGCAGAACGGACAACTTCCGTCCTTTGTCAGGTTTTCCTTCATTCCAAACCAGCCACAGGCCGGATTTTCGCAGAAGAAAATGTCCCTGCGATAATCGCTGCTTTCAAAATAAGCCTTCGCTGGACTCTCTCTATTTTCAGCAAACTTGGAATATTTGGCCGAATGCGTGTAGATACCTCCAGCGATGTAAGTTTTCTTGTCGATCACGATTTCCCGCCCTGGAGCGTATTCGCTAACCGCGACATCAAGAGACCTGTCCGGTCGCTGCAGAAGTTTGTTGCCTTTCGACCGGTCCTCAACCTCGAAACCAACAACGTTTCGAGGGAATGAGTAGGTGGGCAGAACCGCCTCCTCTAGCAGGCAGTCCAGCAAGCTTTTGTAGCTTTTTCCGCCCGTTTCAAGAAAGGCTTCGGGACGATCTTTGTATTCTGACTCGATGGCGTCGATTTCTTCTCTGATAGTTCTCTTTATTGAATCAAGATTGACATTCATTCCTTTAGGGACAAGTGTCCTTTGCTCTTTCTGGTTCAGGGTAAAACCATGCAATGCCTTCTTAAAATCACTCAAATGAGCGTTAAAGAACTCATCGACAGGTATTCGTTCGACAGATATGCCCTCCTCCTCGCCGAAGCGGGTGAAAAAGACCGTTGCCAGATGTCTCCTGACGAGCTTCTCGTTGGCAACGTCGATACCGGGTTCGCGCAGCTCTCCACGTACGATTCGTGAGGGATCATTGAAATACGTGTTATCGAAGGGATGCGTGTCCACGTAGGTAACGATTGTGGACACTGAGGAGCCGCGCCTGCCGGCACGACCAGCCCTCTGCTGATAGTTTTCTCTCATAGGGGGGATATTCCTGAGACCGACAGCAGTTAGTGATCCTATATCGATGCCAACTTCCATCGTGGTCGTGCAACTCAGTACGTCAACAGGCTCGCGGCTCTCTCCGACAAATATGTCTTGGAAGCGCATCTCGTACTCTTCTGTCGTCGACCAGATGTCACCTTCCTGATCTTTATGAGACAGCTGAGCTGTGTGCTCTTCCGTGTTGATGCGGGTACGAAGAACCTCGTCATCGCCCTCAATCGCCCTCACTAAGGGATCGCGCCAAAATGCGATTCTTTCATAATCGCCGTCCATTGAAACCATCTCACCCTGCTTGCAATGCGGGCATAATCCCCAAAGACTGTATGGTGCAGTGCGCCCACAGCGTGGGCATGACATCCAATCCGCATCCGGGTCAACGAACAAAGACACCTTGGTAGGGCTAATGAAATGATACTCATTACCACCAGTCGATGGGCGCTCCAAGAACTTTACTAGCGCGTCGGTAATTGCTTTCACTTCCTCCGTCGAATAGCGAGAATTAAGAAGGTTCACTAGGGAGCCTCGTCCCTTTTTCTGGCCCTTGAATGGCTCGCTTGGCAGCAGGCCATATTGGGAGCCGGCGTAAAGAATCCGCATGCGCACTTTGGGAGGGATGTCTGGATCGAGCGCCGTCAGCCTAACAAGGGCATAGCTAGACCAAGCATAGAAGATCGCCTCGAATTCTTCCTGGTTCATTTTGACGTTAGCTCTTGAGAGAGTCTTTTTAGCGTCTCGCCACGCTTTGGCAGTCGGCTTTAGCCAGGCAACAGTGGAATCAGATAGCGAGCGATAGCGATCGCATAAACTGGAAAGCATATATTCCATATAGGCTTCGGGTGGAGTGCCAGAGTATTCTGCACTGTACTCATAGTCATCGAATTCCTCTTCAAGATCAGCAATACGGCTTTCAACAACCCTTTTTGACTCGCCTGAAAACACAGAGACCTTTCTATCATGAAGAACCTTGAGAAAGGCCGGATAAAGTCGCTTCAATGTTGCGCGGCCACCGGTGTTCTCAGCCCATTCCTGAAGCTCGTGAGCTGCGATGACGAGAATTTTCGAAGTGAGGTTCTTGTCTGAAGCGTCAGTAAGATCCTTGGCGATTCGCGCCGCCCCCTGTCTGCTGTCAGAAAATAGGATAACTTTCTTGCCAGCGTTGGGATTTTCCTTTAACTCCTCGGGATCTTTCGAGCCTTGCTGAAGTTCGAATTGCCTTGCCACAACGTTATAGAACGGTTCATTGCCCTTAGTTGTAAAACTAGCAAGAGCGAGCTTTCCGTTGCATTTGGGACATTGCGAAGGACGATGGTCTTCTGCATCATCCTCATCGCGGATGCAAAACGCAACGCGGAGAAACCCCGACTCACCTTCGTGGCTATCATCCCGATGAACCTTTCCGGTAAGGGAGTCAAGCCAACCGATTTCAAGGCCGTCTGCAGACTCGTTGACGCCAAGAACATAGAGGATAACCTCGGAGAACTTTTTCAGCGGATCAGGATCTTCATTCCAGAAATAGAAGTCTCCCTCCGTTTCTGAGGCATAGCCTTTTAGGAAAATTGCACCGCAATTGCGGTCTGACTGGAGCTCGTAGGTCTTAGCACCGCAAGAGCACCTGCCAACAGGCTTGTTAACGCGAACCTTGCCAAGCTGAAGTCCATCATTTTGTGAGTCTGGGCAATCGGGATTGCAGCATGCGGTTAGCTCTTGTATGCCCCTAATGAACATATGCATTCTAACCGGGAGCAAAGCGTTGCCATCCGCAGTCTTCCCCAGGGCGGCTATGTTCAGCAGTATGTCGGTCGCTTCTACAGAATTCTTTTGCTCAGGGAATACCACCTCAGCAATCTCGCCAAGCGTGCTGCAGCCGCTTCTGACACATTCATTCAAACGTCGGAAAGGAGCGAGGCTTGGCAGCTTATCAGCAATCCAGGAACGAGCCTCGCTTTCATCGCCAAACGATCGATCATCAATGCCAACCTGGACCGCAAAAGCATCCAGCTGATCCACCAGATCGATTCCTCCGGACAACAAAGCCCCCAGATCTGTCTCGATGATTGAAGACGCTTCAACCTCTTTCGCGTCGCCTTCGAAGGTATTTGCGATTTTCCCGCGAATTATTTCTAGGCTCGCACAGCTCTTTCCGGTCATATCCTCATAGAAAGACATAGTCGAACTATCATCCTCGGGGATAGAAGCACTCGTTAGAATGAATTGCACCCTCTCGGGTTCGATGCCGATCTTGTGCATGAGTCTTCTAAGCAGCAAGGCGACTTCACCACCAGCTGCGCCTTTGTACATGTGCGCCTCATCAATAATGACAAGTAGTTTCTCGGAAGGGTTCTCGTTTAGCCATTTAGACGTACCCGACCAAATGTCGTTCTCGACGGATCTGATGAGCATGTATTGGAGCATTGAGTAGTTCGTAACAAGAATATCCGGTATGTGGGATTGCATCTCAAATCGCGTGAGAAGTTCTGCGTCATCAGGAGACCAGCCGCTCTCGTGTCTCTTTAGCTGCGAAATGAAGCTCGGAAGATCGTGCTTTGCCGGATATCTTCCATGAGCGGCAAGCTTGGCCCTATCGACCTCGCTGATGTTGATAAGATCTCTTTCGATTGTGCGAGCGTATTCAGTGTCCCTCTTATCGATCTGCTTATCGCCAGGATAGGGAGTCCTTCCCGTGTACATACCAAACTGGGGTCTGCGACCTCTTTTCGACCATACTTCGCTAAAGGATTCGGTATCGCCGCCGAGAATCTTCCTAAGCCTTCCAAGTTGGTCTGAAACCAGCGCATTCATCGGATACAGCACGAGGGCGCGCACGGCTCGAGTGCGCCAACTATCCTCCGAGACCTTGGCCTCGACAGCCAATTTGGACACCAACGGCCACATGAAGCACTCCGTCTTTCCGGAGCCAGTGCCAGTCGAAACAAGGACGTCCTTCTCGTGCCAGAACGCTTCCAATGCATCAATCTGATGAGAATACGGAGACTCAAAGACGCCACGGCCAGTGGTAGACATAGATGCCAAGAACTCTTTGGCATCCTGGGGTATATCGGATGACGCGAGACCATTCTTCGCAATCTCGTATGCCGGAGTTGCTTCGAAATACGGCTCCTGGAAGAGCGTATTGCTGAACCTAAGCTCGTCATCGCATCTCTTTCTAAGCGCAGGCGTCTTGCCGAAGTACTCGGTTTCGACGTAATCGACAATGGTTTTCTTCAGTTCCCTTTTTATGGACTCAACGCCCTTACCGTCGATCATTTGAAGCCCTTTCAAATCCTATGTAACTAGCAGCGAGCAGCTCTTCCACAAGGGGTAGCGCTTCGGCTCTGACAATTC
>ENA-OUPA01000192-OUPA01000192.1-human-gut-metagenome-genome-assembly--contig:-NODE-192-length-47482-cov-12.8569_pt1 | contig 47482 bp, 37 predicted proteins | sample MGYA00237939_ERZ548770 | MGnify/ENA primary metagenome ERZ548770 (study PRJEB26490, sample SAMN05356877) | human gut metagenome | biome: terrestrial biome; feature: human-associated habitat; material...
GGGGAGAAAAGTCATTTCTTATATTGTACCGCTTACATGCTCTTGCCGTCAACCTTTGCCTGCACGGCGATCGGCAGACCGTAGAGCTGGATGAACCCGGCGGCGTCCGCCTGGTTGTAGTCGCTCTCACCGAAGGTGGCGATCTCCTCGGAGTACAGGGAGTACGGGCTCCAGACACCGGCGTTGATCATGTTGCCCTTGTAGAGCTTGAGCCGCACCGTGCCGGTGACATGCTCCTGCGTCTTGGTCACGAACGCGCTGAGCGCCTCGCGCAGCGGCGTGAACCACTGGCCGTTGTACACCAGTTCGCCGAAGGTCACGGCGAGCTTCTGCTTCTCGTGCATGGTCATCTTGTCGAGGCAGAGCGTCTCGAGCACGCTGTGCGCCTTGTAGAGGATCGTGCCGCCCGGCGTCTCGTATACGCCGCGGCACTTCATGCCGACGAGCCGGTTCTCCACGATATCCAGAATGCCGATGCCGTTGGCGCCGCCGATGGCGTTGAGCTTGAGGATGATGTCCTTGGCGCTCATCTTCTCACCGTCGAGCGCGACGGGCTTGCCCTGCTCAAAGTCGAGCGTGACGTAGGTCGGGGCGTCCGGCGCGTCGATGGGGCTGACGCCCATCTCGAGGAAGCCCTTCTTCTCGTACTGCGGCTCGTTGCCCGGATCCTCGAGGTCGAGCCCCTCGTGGCTCAGGTGCCAGAGGTTCTTGTCCTTGGAGTAGTTAGTCTCGCGGTTGATCTTCAGGGGCACATTGTGCGCCTCGGCGTAAGCGATCTCTTCCTCACGCGACTTGATGTCCCACTCCCGCCACGGGGCGATGATGGGCATGTCGGGCGCGAAGTGCTTGACCGCCAGCTCGAACCGGACCTGATCGTTGCCCTTGCCGGTGCAGCCGTGGGCAATGGCATCGGCGCCCTCTTTCTGGGCGATCTCGACGAGGCCCTTGGCGATACACGGCCGCGCGTGGCTCGTGCCGAGCAGGTACTCCTCGTACACGGCGCCGGCCTGCATGGTCGGGATGATGTAATCGTCGACGTACTCGTCCGTCAGGTCGAGCACGTAGAGCTTCGACGCGCCGGTCTTGATGGCCTTCTCTTCCAGACCGTCGAGCTCGTCGGCCTGGCCGACGTTACCGGACACGGCGATGACTTCGCAGTTATTGTAGTTCTCCTTCAGCCAGGGGATGATGATGGACGTATCCAGACCGCCGGAGTAAGCAAGGACGACTTTTTTGATATCTTCTTTTTTCATAATGGTTGCCTCCATTGATTAATCATTCATAAGATGTGCATATTATTCACCTTTTTCGCGCAAATGTCAACCCCCTTTTTGAATAAAATTCATCCCGGGAACGGCTTTCTTTCGGTGATATGCACAAAAAGGCGAAAATCATGCGCAAAACGCCGCCGTCCCGGGTCACGGAGCGGCGGCAGAATATGCAGTTATGCATGGATTTTTGAATATCCGTCAGGACAGCTCCCGGCGCAGCGCGTCGATCTCATCGAGCCAGAGCGAGCCCGCCGCGTCCGGCGGCCAGCGCAGCGCCTGTGCGCCGCTGCCGAGCGTGACGTGGTCCGGTAAGGCTGCCGGCCGCCGGAACAGGCAGCGCGTGAGCGCCGCCATGGCGCGCAGAATGTCCGTATCCGTTGCCGCGCCGCCGAAGGCCGCGCGGGCCAGCCGCAGGATGCGCCGCGGGTGCGCGCCGCAGCGCACGAGGTGGTAAAAGCAGAAGTCCGTCAGCGCGCACGAAACGCCGGCGCAGTCGGCGCCCGGCTGCCGGTGTGCAGCAGGCGCTTGCGCAGACCGTGCGCCTGCATGGTCAGCAGGAGCTCCGCGCGCTTTGTGCGCTGCTCGGCATCGTCCGGCACGAACGGGTGCGGCGACACCGCGCGGCCGAGCGGGGTGGGGCGCAGCGGCATGGAAAACGTCACGGCGCGCACGCCCTCCCCCTCCGGCACAAAGGTCGTGTTGCGGCGGCGCTCGGCCGCGAGCGTCAGCAGGTCGAGCTCCGTCATGAGCAGGCCGGATTCGGGCGCGAAGGGCGCGTGCTCGGCGAGGATCGTGCCGTTTTCCGCGATGAGGTGGTGCGCGGAAAAGACGGCGCGCGCCGTTGATTCGTCCGGCCCGGCGTTGGCGTAGACATAGCCGCAGAGGCCGCGCGCGCTGGCGGCGCGCAGCAGCGTGCGGCGGTGGGCGGGCTTGCCGGCTGCCTCGGGCGAGGCCGAGCAGTTGGCGATCACGGTCGCCCCGGCGAGACACAGCTGCACCGACGGCGGCACCGGGGCCCACACATCCTCGCACAGCTCCACGCCGAGGCGAAACGCCGGCATCTGCGCGCAGGCGAACACCAGCCCCGTGCCGAACGGCGCGTCCTGCCCGCCGACGGGCACGCAGCCGGGCCCGCTGTACGCCGCGGCGGAGGTGAAGCAGCGCTTTTCCGCGAACACGTCGTAGTTCGGCAGCCACGTTTTCGGCACGATGCCGAGGATGCGCCCGCGGTGCAGCACGGCCGCGCAGTTATAGAGCTTGCCCCCGGCGCGCAGCGGCACGCCGAGCACGACGACGGGGTCACAGTTCTGCGTGTGGGCGCAGATGTTCACGAGCGCTTCTTCGGCCGCGTCGAGCAGCAGTGCGGACAAAAACAGGTCGCCGCACGTGTAGCCCGTCACGCACAGCTCCGGCAGCACGAGCAGGGCAGCGTGGGCGCGGTGCGCCTGGTCGATGCGCGCGCAGATCGCGGCCGCATTGCGCCGGGGGTCGGCCACGGCCACGGGGATGGACGCCGCCGCCGCGCGCAGAAAACCGTCTTGCATGGTCATTCCTCCCTTTTGGGTCAGTATGCCCAAAAAGCGCGCAAAAAGCCCCAGTGCCCACTTTTCAACCGCCCCGCCGCGCGGTATAATACAATATAATATGTGTGCCGGTGACGCACCCGACGATGCCAGATCTCATCCGAGGCAGGCAATGCCTCCCCTGTGTAAGGGAAGGTGGCACGGCGCTCTGCGCCGTGACGGAGGGGTTGCAGATACGAAGCCGGCGCAGAAATCAACGTATCAATCCCTCAGTCAGCCTATCGGCTGCCAGCTCCCTTTCCACAAGGGAGCCCATGGGTGCGGGACAGACACGACACCACACGATCATCATCCCGCAAGGAGGTTTTCCATATGACCGACCAGACGCTTACGACCGGGCACTCCCTTTCCGAATTCACCGCGCAACTCGCCTCCGCGTCGCCCGCACCGGGCGGCGGGGGCGCGGCTGCGCTCGCGGGGGCGCTCGCGGCGAGCCTGGGCGCGATGGCCGCGAACGTGACGGCCGCGAACCCCCGCTATGCCGACCGCTCCGGCGCGCTCTCGGCGATGGCCGCCGCGTGTGACGCGCAGCGCACGGCGCTGCTCGCGCTCATCGAGGCGGATGCGGCAGGCTTCCTGCCGCTGCAGAGGGCTTACGCCATCCCGAAAACAGACCTCGAGCGCGCGGCCCGGCTCGCGGACGCGGCGCGCACGGCGTGCCAGGCCCCGCTGGACATGCTGGCGCACTGCGCGCAGATCGTCATGCTGCTCGACGCCGCGCGCGACATCATCAGCCCGCTCCTGCGCTCGGACGTCGGGTGCGCGGCGGCGCTGTGCCGCGCGGCGGCGGAGGCCGCGGCCATAAACGTCTTTGTCAACACCGGCCTGCTCGCGCCCGCCGACCGCGTCGAGACCGAGACGCGCGCCGAGCGTCTGCGCGCGTCCATCGTGCGCCGCTGCACGCGGACCGTGAACGCGGTGCGCAAGCAGCTGCGCGGGGAGGGCTGACCCATGCCGAACTCCCTGACCGGCGCTCCCGCCGCCGCGGCGATCTATGCGCAGGTGCGAGAGCGCGCCGCGCTGCTCGATGCACCCCCCTGCCTCGCGGCCGTGTCCGTGGGCGCGCAGCCGGACGATCTGGCATATCTGCGCAGCATCGCTCAGGCGGCGGCCGGCTGCGGCATCGCCGTGCGCCACGTGCCGCTGCCGGCGGACTGCGCGCCCGATACCTTGACCGACACCCTGCGCGCCCTGAGCGCGGACGGCGGCGTGCACGGCGTGCTGCTGCTGCGGCCGCTGCCGGAGGCGCTGCGCGCGCAGGAAATTCTGGACACGCTCGACGCGTACAAGGACGTCGATGGCATGACGACGTTATCGCTCGGTGCGCTCGTGACCGGGACGGCGGGCTTTGCCCCCTGCACGGCCGAGGCGTGCATGGAGCTGCTGCGCGCGCACGGCATCGACCCAGCGGGAAAACGCGTGACCGTCGTGGGCCGGAGCCTGGTGATCGGCCGGCCGGCCGCGCTGCTGCTCACGCGCGCGGACGCGACCGTGACGCTCTGCCACCGGAAAACGCCCGATCTTGCCGCCCGCTGCCGGGACGCCGACATTCTGCTTGCCGCGGCGGGCGCGCCGGGGCTCATCACGACTGACTTTGTGCGCCCGGGGCAGATCGTGCTCGACGCGGGCGCGACCGCACTGCCAGACGGCACGCTGCGCGGCGACGTGGCGCCTGATGCTGCGGCCATCACCGTCTGCACGCCCGTGCCCGGCGGCATCGGCAGCGTGACGACCGCGCTGCTGCTGCGCCACACCGTGCAGGCTGCCGAAAATTTGCGCCATTTTTAAGCAAATATTCACAAACAGTTGTTCCTTTCCGCCGCGCGAGACGCTATAATATTGGGTATTCTCACTTTGGAGGCAGACCTTTGGCCAATCTGATTGAAAAAATCAAAGACAAGCGCGCGCCCGAGCCCGAGACGCCGGAGCGGCGGGACGTGCCGGTCGCGCATCCGGACCCGCAGCAGGGCCTGACGAGCGTGCAGGTGCGTGAGCGCACGGACGCCGGCTGGACGAACGCGCCCGTCGACCCGCCGGGCAAGACCATCAAGCAGATCGTCCTGAGCAACATTTTTACCTATTTTAATATGCTGTTTTTCCTGCTGGCGCTGTGCGTGATCGCGGTGCAGCAGTGGCTGAACCTGACGTTTATGGGCGTCATCATCGTCAACACCGCCATCGGCATCATTCAGGAGATCCGCTCGAAGAAAACGCTCGACAAGCTCAACATCCTCGCCTCACCAAAGGCCGTCGCCGTGCGCGACGGCAGGCGCGTGACCGTCGACACCGCGCAGCTCGTGCGCGACGACATCGTCATTTTTGCCGCCGGCAACCAGATCTATGCCGACGCCGTCGTGGCGCAGGACAGCTGCTACGTCAACGAGGCGCTCATCACGGGCGAATCGGACGAGATCAAGAAAAACCCCGGCGACAAGCTCCTGTCGGGCAGCTTCGTCGTCAGCGGCATGTGCCGCGCGCAGCTGACGGACGTCGGCGCAGACTCCTATGTTTCGCGCCTGACGCAGGAGGCCAAGCGCGCCAAGAAGCCGCAGCAGTCGGAGATGATGCGCTCGCTGCAGAACCTCGTCAAGTGGATCGGCATTATCGTCATCCCGCTCGGCGTGGTGATGTTCATTAAGGAGTTCGTGTGGCTTGACCGTTCGGTGCCTATCGCCGTGACGAGCACGGTCGGCTCCATCATCGGCATGATCCCCGAGGGGTTGTACCTGCTTACCAGCCTTGCGCTCGTGGCAGGCGTCGTGCGTCTGGCCCAGCGCAAGACGCTCGTGCACGAGCTCGGCTGCATCGAGACGCTCGCGCGCGTGGATACATTGTGCGTGGATAAGACCGGCACCGTGACGGAAAACAAGATGATCGTCGAGGATGTCTGCCCCCTGTGCGACGACCGCTTCACGCTCGAGGACATCCGCATGATCATGTCCGACTACGTTTACGCCATGCAGGCTGACAACGACACCATGGCCGCTCTGCGGCGCTATTTCACGGGCGAAAAGACGCAGGACGCGACGGCAACGCTGCCGTTCTCGTCGGCAAAGAAATATGGCGGCGTGTCGTTCCACGCCGAGGAGACGTACCTGCTCGGTGCGCCGGACGTGCTGCTCGCCGGGCGGGAAAACCCGTATCAGGAGCAGATCGAGGGCTACTCTGCCAAGGGCTGCCGCGTGCTGCTGCTGGGCATGTATGACGGCACGCTCTCGGACGAGACGCTGAATGCCGACCTGCTGCCCATCGCGCTGATCCTGCTCTCGAACAAGATCCGCGCCGAGGCGCCGGAGACGTTCGGCTACTTTGCCAGCCAGGGCGTGGCCGTGAAGGTCATCTCCGGCGACAATGCGCGCACGGTGTCCGAGGTGGCCAAGCGCGCCGGCATCGAAAACGCCGACCGCTTCGTCGATGCGCGCACGCTCACGACCGAGGAGGCCATCCGCGATGCGGCGGGTAAGTACACGGTCTTCGGCCGCGTGACCCCGGCGCAGAAGCGCAGCCTCGTGCAGGCGCTCAAGGCCGACGGCCACACCGTGGCCATGACGGGCGACGGCGTCAACGACGTGCTCGCGCTCAAGGAGGCCGACTGCTCCATCGCCATGGCCTCGGGCAGCGACGTGGCGTGCCAGGTGTCGCACATCGTGCTGCTCGACTCCAACTTTGCCTCCATGCCGTCGGTCGTGGCGGAGGGCCGCCGCGTCATCAACAACATCGAGCGCAGCGCCTCGCTGTATCTGGTCAAGAACATTTTCTCGTTCTGCCTCGCGTTTTTCACGCTCTTTGCCACGCTGCCGTATCCGTTCAGCCCTGCGCAGCTCACGCTCGTGAGCGCCGTGACCATCGGCATCCCGTCGTTCATCCTCGCCATGGAGCCGAACGAGAGCCTCGTCAAGGGGAAGTTTTTGCGCAACGTGCTCTTCCGCGCGCTGCCGGCCGCGATGACGGATCTGGCGATGGTCGTGGGCATCCTGCTGTTTTATATCGCCTTCCATCTCGACGACACGGCCATGATCACGATCTGCACCGGCGTCATGGGCATCGTCGGCCTCATGATGGTGCACCGCACGTGCCAGCCGTACAACACCATCCGCAAGGTGATGATCGTCGTGCTCGGCGTGCTGTTCGTGATCGCGTATTTCGGCTTCCCGACGCTCTTCAGCCTGGAGAAGCTGAATCTGCAGAGCGCGCTCATCCTCATCGTGTTCGGCCTGCTGTCATGGCCGGTGATGAAGGCGTTCTGCCGCCTGAACGACCGCATGCGCGCCCGGTTCGAGGCGTGGCGCGCGGCCAAGACCGCGAAGGCCGCGTAAGGGCTGCATAGAATCAGCAGAAGAAACTCCGCCCCGCATCGAAATGATGCGGGGCGGAGTTTTTATGTCCGGTCCCTTGTGGGGGCACCGGTCGTGCGTCGCCTTCTCCTTGAGGAGAAGGCTTAAAAAGCCGCACCCTTCTGCGGCTCAGGGGTCGCGCCGGAACGCACCGTCGGCATATGCATACACCGTGCAGCCGAGCGCGGCGGCGTCGGCCGCGTCGTGCGTGGCGAGCACGAGGGTCTTGTCTTTTGCCGCATCCGCGATCAGCGCGGTGACGCGCGCGCGCAGCGCCGCATCCAGCCCGCGAAACGGCTCGTCGAGCAGCAGCACCGGCGCGTCATACGCCAGCGCCCGCGCGATGGCCACGCGCTGCTGCATGCCGCCGGAGAGTGCCGCGGGGTACTGATCGCGCGCATCCGCCAGCTCCAGCCGCTCGAGCCACGCCAGCGTCTGCGGCATGGTCTGCGCCCGGTCGGAGAGCACGGCGTTGACGTTTTCCGCCGCCGTGCGCCACGGCAGCAGCCGCGGCTCCTGAAAGACGCAGGCCATGCGCCCGGGCGCGATGCGCACGGTGCCGGCGTCCGGAGCCTGCAGCCCGGCGAGTACGCGCAGCAGCGTCGTCTTGCCGCAGCCGGACGGGCCCATGAGCGCGATGTGCCCGCCGTCGGGCACGGTGAGGGTCACATCCCGCAGGACGGCGCGGCCGTCATACGTCACGGTGAGGTCACGCGCCTCGATCATGTGCCGCCGCCTCCTTTCCCGCGCGGGGTGAGCGCGCGCAGCACCAGCCGCTCGAGCCCGACGCTGAGCAGGATGACCGCCAGCGTCCAGGCGAAGAGGTCGGTGGTCTGCAGGTAGAGTTTCGATTCATAGATCATGCGGCCGATGGCGCTGTGCGGCACGGTGAGCACCTCGGCGGCGATGCCGGCCTTCCAGCCGAAGCCGAGGCCGGAGCGCAGCGCGGCCAGAAAGTGCGGCCGCACGCCCGGCACATAGATCCGCCGCAGGACGCGCCCGCGCGGCCAGCCGTACACCCGCGCGAGCTCGAGCAGCGCGGGGTCGGCCGAGCGGATGCCGGTGCAGACATTGCTCCATACGACGGGCAGCACCATGAGCAGCGCGATGAATACCGGCAGCCAGTCGCGCGCGATCCAGATGAGCGCGAGCACGACAAACGATGCCACCGGCGTGGACTTGACAACCGTCATAAGCGGGCGCAGCAGCGCATCGGCCGTTTTCGACGCCGTGCAGGCGACGGCCAGCGCCACGCCGAGCACGACCGCCCCCAGCACGCCGAGCAGCACCCGGCCGATGGACACGGCCGTGATGCGCCAGAACGTCCCGGTCGCGGCGAGCTCACACAGTCTGCGCACGACGACCCACGGCGCGGGCAGCAGCAGCTCCCGGTGCACGAGCAGCGCCAGCGCCGCCCACACAGTAAGCCAGAACGCAAGCGTCAGCGCGCCGCGGGCAAAGCGCTTCATTTCAGGATGCAGTAGAAGCTCTCCGCCGGCACCTCGCCGCCGATGCTCTGCGGGGCGACGGTGCTCAGCGCGGTGAGAAACTCCGTCAGCGGCGCCTGCATGTCCGCGCCGGACACGAAGCAGACGTTGCAGTTCGGGATGGCCTTGGCGGCCACGGCGGCCTTGGCGAAGATGCCGGCCTCTTCGATCATCTGGCCGGCCTGGTCGGGCTCGGCCGTCAGGTACTCGATGGACGCCTGATACTCGGTCAGGAAGGCCTTGACCTCGTTCGGGTGAGCGTCTGCAAACGCTTTGCGCACGACGACGCAGCCCTGCACGAGGCTGCCGGCCGGGGCGACCTTGTCCCACTCGGCGGTCAGGTCGAGCGCAACGGTCAGATCCGGGTTGGCCGCGCGGGCGATGGTGACCATCGGCTCCGGCAGCACGGCGATGTGCACCTCGCCGGAGGCGAGCGCCGTGTTGAGCTCGGCCGGCTGGGCGTAGGTGTTGTCGATGGTGATGTCCGTGCCGACGGTCAGACCATTTTTCTCGCACAGGTACTGGAAGATGAATGTCGGGTTCTGCACGGGGACATAGACGTTTTTGCCGCGCAGGTCGGCAAAGGACGTGATGGTTTCCGTGCCGTCGGTCACGACGTAGAGCACGCCGCGCGTGTTGAGCGCGAGCACCTGCACGGCGCCGTCGGTCTTGTTGTAGAGCGCGGCGGCGGCGTTCGTCGGCAGGGCGGCAATGTCGGCCGTGCCGTTGACGAGCGCGGCGGTGGCGTTGCTCGGGTCGGTCTCGACGGTGAAGCTGTAGTTGAGCGCGGCATTGCCGGCCTTGCTGTCGGCCATGAGCTTGGCCATGCCGAAGCCGGTCGTGCCATTGAGCGAGACGACGTTGACGGTCAGGTCCTTGTCGACGGCGGCGGTGTCGTCCTTCTGACCGCAGGCGGCGAGGGCAAGCACCATCAGGACGGCCAGCAGCAGAGCCGTGCATTTGCGCAGATGTTTCATAGCAGATCTCTCCTTTTCATGATTGCCGGCCGCATGAAGAGACAAAAAATGCCATGCCCGGAAGGCATGGCGGTGCAGCAGTGCACGCACGCAGCCTTCCACCTCATGGGCGATTCGGTGTCAGATTCGGTGCGGGATCGGCGGCGGCCGGGCCGGAAGCACAGCTTGCGGCGCGGGCGCATAATTTGACCCAATTATGACATGGGAACGCAGACGTGTCAAGCATTTGCGGCGGTTTTTCCCAAAGATGCACAGTGGTTGAAAAGTGGAACATATTGTGAAAAATTCTCGCAGCTTGTCGTTATCAAAACGACGGGTCTGGGCATTGAAAAATTTTCATAGATATTGTATGATAGGGAGCAGGGAATCCTGCATCCGGCCGGAATAGGAGCCGGCCAGTGCAAATTTGTTGGAAAGGGAATCGAAATTATGGAACAAATCGATTACAAGTTCATCGACCAGGTCCTCGCAGATCACGCCTGCGACGCCTCGCAGATCATTGCGATCATGCAGGACGTGCAGGGGAAATACCGTTATCTGCCGAAAGACGCGCTGCGCTACATCGCGGACAAGGTGGGCATCAGCGAGTCGAAGATCTACGGCGTGGCGACGTTCTATGAGAACTTCTCACTCGATGTGAAGGGCAAGTACGTGCTCAAGGTCTGCCGCGGCACGGCGTGCCACGTGCGCAAGTCCGGCAACGTCCTGCAGGCCATCTATGACGCCACCGGCCTGAGCGAGAGCAAGCCGACCTCGGACGACGGCCTGTTCACCATCGAGATCGTGTCGTGCCTCGGCGCGTGCGGTCTGAGCCCTGTCGTCATGGTCAACGACACGGTGCACCCGGCCATGACCCCCGACAAGGCCGTGGATCTCATCGAGGAGCTGCGTGCAAAGGAGGGTGCGTAATGCGTCAGAGAATTGAATCCTTGGAGCAGTTCCGCGCCCTGCAGGCCGACTACATGGCCGCGCGCGACGCGGAAAAGCGCAAGATCCTTGTCTGCTGCGGCACGGGCTGTGTCGCCGGCGGCAACCTGAACGTGTATCATGAGCTCAAAAAGCGCATGGACGAGCTTGGCATCCCGTGCGAGGTGTCCCTGACCGAGCACCATGCCGACGCCATCGGCCTGAAAAAGTCCGGCTGCCACGGCTTTTGCGAGATGGGCCCGCTGGTCCGCATCGAGCCGGAGGGCTGGTTGTACACGAAGTGCCAGGTCAGCGACGTGGAGGAGATCATCCAGAAGACCATCCTCGGCGGCGAGTTCATCGAGCGCCTGGGCTATCACCAGAACGGTGAGCTGTATGAGCGCCAGGAAGACATCCCGTTTTACAAAAAGCAGACCCGCCGCGTGCTCGAGCACTGCGGCCATATCGACGCGGAATCCATCGAAGAGTACCTGTCCATCGGCGGCTACGGCGCGCTGGCCAAGGCCCTGTTCGAGATGCAGCCGGACGAGATCGTCCAGGCCGTGAGCGATTCCGGTCTGCGCGGCCGCGGCGGCGCCGGCTTCCCGACCGGGAAGAAGTGGGCCCAGGTCGCAGCACATACCGAAGAGCCCGTCAAGTACATCGTCTGCAACGGCGACGAGGGCGACCCCGGCGCCTTCATGGACCGCTCCTGCATGGAGGGCGATCCGCACAAGGTCATCGAGGGCATGATCGTCGCAGGCGTGGCCACCGGCTCCACCGAGGGCTACATCTATGTCCGCGCCGAGTACCCCATGGCCGTGCACCGGCTCACCGTCGCCATCGAGCAGGCCAAGGAGCTTGGTCTGCTGGGCGACAACATCCTCGGCAGCGGCTTCAACTTCCACATGCACATCAACTGCGGCGCAGGCGCGTTCGTCTGCGGCGAGGGCTCGGCCATGACCGCGTCCATCGAGGGCAACCGCGGTATGCCGCGCACGAAGCCCCCGCGCTCCGTCGACAAGGGCCTGTACGGCAAGCCCACCTGCCTGAACAACGTTGAGACGTTTGCCAACGTCCCCGACATCATCAAAAAGGGCGCCGACTGGTTCAAATCCGTCGGCACCGAGGGCAGCTCCGGCACGAAGGCCTTCGCCCTCACCGGCAACGTCGTCAACACCGGCCTGATCGAGGTGCCCATGGGCACGACGATGCGCGAGGTCGTGTACGACATCGGCGGCGGCATCAAAAACGGCAAAGCGTTCAAGGCCGTGCAGATCGGCGGCCCGTCCGGCGGCTGCCTGACCGAGGCGCACATGGACCTGCCCATGGACTTTGACTCGCTCAAAAAGGCCGGCGCCATCATCGGCTCCGGCGGCCTCGTCGTCATGGACGAGGACACGTGCATGGTGTCCATCGCGCAGTTTTTCATGAACTTCATCTGCAACGAGTCGTGCGGCAAGTGCACCCCGTGCCGCGAGGGCACGACCCGTATGCTCGACATTCTCACCCGGATCACGAAGGGTAACGGCCGCCCCGGCGACATTGAGGAGCTGCGCTCCCTCGCCAAGATGATCCAGAACTCCTCCCTGTGCGGTCTCGGCAAGACGGCGCCGAACCCCGTGCTGTCCACGCTCGCGAACTTCGAGGACGAATACCGCGAGCACATCTTCGACAAGAAGTGCCGCACCGGCAGCTGCCGCAGCCTGACGACGTATGTCATCGACCCGGCCATCTGCAAGGGCTGCACGAAGTGCGCGCGCAACTGCCCGGCCGGCGCCATCACCGGCGAGCTGAAAAAGCCGCACCACATCGATCCGGAAAAATGCATCAAGTGCGGCGCCTGCAAGGCCGGCTGCCCGTTCGGTGCGATCAAGGAGGCGTGAACCATGGCTGAAAAGAAAATGATCATCGACGGCGTGTCCTGCCCGTTCACGACCGAGCGCAACGTGCTCGAGGTCGCCCGCAACAACGGCATCGACATCCCCTCGCTTTGTTACTGTGAAAACCTGTCCATCTACGGCGGCTGCCGCCTGTGCCTCGTCGAGAACGACCGCGGCAAGATGGACGCGGCCTGCTCCATGCAGCCGCGCGACGGCATGGTCGTCAACACCCACACGAAACAGGTGCTCGACAGCCGCCGCACGACGCTGCAGCTGCTCATGAGCAGCCACCGGGCCGACTGCCTGACCTGCGACCAGAGCGGCCGCTGCAAGCTGCAGGAGTACGCCCGCCGCTACCACGTGGACGCACACCGCTTCGAGCCCAACACCTACTGCACCGAGCCGATGGATCTCTCCTCGCCGAGCATCGTGCGCGATCCGAGCAAGTGCATCCTCTGCGGATTGTGCGTGCGCACCTGCGCCGAGATCCAGAACATCGGCGCGGTCGATTTCAGCGGCCGCGGCAAGAAGGCGCACATCTCCGCCGACTTCGGCAAGACGCTCAAGGACACCGACTGCGTCGGCTGCGGCCAGTGCGCGTCCGTGTGCCCGACCGGTGCGATCACCATCCGCAACGAGACCGAGAAATTCTGGTCCATGCTGCAGGATCAGACCCGCAAGGTCGTCGTGCAGTACGCGCCCAGTGTGCGTGTCGGCATGGCCGAGCGCTTCGGTCTGCCCGCCAATGAGCCCTGCACCGGCAAGCTCGTCGCCGCGCTGCGCCGTCTCGGCGCCGACGTGGTGTACGACACGAACCTCACGGCCGACCTCACGATCATGGAGGAGTCGGCGGAGTTTCTCGAGAAGGTCAAAACCGGCGCGAAGCTGCCGATGTTCACTTCCTGCTGCCCCGGCTGGATCCAGCACGTGGAGCACCGCCACCCGCACCTCATGCCCCAGGTGAGCACCTGCGGCAGCCCGATGGCGATGTTCGGCTCGCTCATCCGCAAGCAGTTCGCGGGCGAGAACGTCTACTCCGTGGCCATCATGCCCTGCACCGGCAAGAAGTTCGAGGCTGCGCGCCCCGAGCTTGAGAAGGACGGCGAGCGGCTCATCGACCTCGTCATCACGACGAGCGAGCTGTGCGACATGATCGAGGAGGCCGGCATCGACTTTGCCCACCTTCCGGATGAGGAGCCCGACGCCCCGCTTGGCGACTACACCGGCGCCGGCGTCATCTTCGGCGTGACCGGCGGCGTGACCGAGGCCGTCATCCGCCGCGTGCTCGACGACGCCAGCCCGAACACCCTGCAGACCATTGCCGAGTGCGGCGTGCGCGGGCTCGAGGGCATCAAGGCGTTCACCGTCACGGCCGGTGACCTGACCATCCGCATCGCGGTGGCGAATGGCCTGGCCAATGCTGATAAGCTCATCGCCAAGGTCGAGTCCGGCGAGGAGCAGTTCGACTTCATCGAGGTCATGGCCTGCCCGAACGGCTGCATCGGCGGCGGCGGCCAGCCCCCCGCCTGCAACAAGCGCAAGGCCGAGCGCGCCGAGGCCATCTTCAAGGCCGACGAAGCCTGCGCCCTGCGCATCCCGCAGCAGAACCCCGACCTGGGCTATGTCTACGACAATCTGCTCCAGGGCCGCGCCCACGAGCTGCTGCACATCCACTACCCGGCCCACGGCCAGCACAGCTGATCCGCCGGAGTACCCGGTCTGGCATGGCCCCCGGCCCGCGCAAGCTCCGGCTGCGTCCAGCCCCGGCCCGCCCCGCCGGAAACCACATCTGACCCGAAACGTGCATGGAAGCCACCCTTCCATGCACGTTTTTCGTTGGGTGGATCTTGTGCCAGCCCCTCTTTTCCTTGCGAAGTGGTTGCATCGCGCGATGCCTTCCCCTCGAGGAGCGGTAGCGAGCCTTACGCTCCGGATGCCGTGTTGCCTGACGTCACGCACCACGGCAATTTCGTTTCTGCGTCGCTCGACCAGTGCCGCCCCATAAGCCTTTTTCCCCGAGGAGAAGATGCCGAACTTGCTCGCCGGATGCCGTGGAAGCGTCCCGTCTCCCTCCAGTGCCTCCCAGCCCGTGCCTCACTTCCAGTCTAGTATGCTTTTGCATAACTTGTCAAGCGTTTTTTCTCTCAGAAAGAAAGCCAGCCAGCGCGCCCTGCGCTGCACCCGCGTCCCGCACCGCACGACCGCCACGGCGCATCCGTCCACAGGTCCGCACCAGACCGCGCCCGGCGACCGCTTAGCACCGGCGCTGCCCCGGCGCGCCCGACTCTCGGCCCGCAGCAGACCGCACCAGCCCTATCCACCGCGAAACAAGTTTTCCACAGAGTTTTCCACATTTTCGCCGGTTTTCCACAGCGGCTTTCTTTCCCCTTGGCTTTCTTTGAGAGAAACAGCGTAAGATCTTCTGTGCAGTTAGTTCTTACTGCGCAGTAGAGTATGGTACTGTACGGTACGGTACGGTTGGGTACGGTGCCCCGTTACTTTGATGCTACATCACGCGTGACAAAACTGCCGACCGGCCGCCGACCGTTCGCTCCTGCGCCACCGGCGGCAGACACCGCAAACCGCTGCGGCTGCTGAAAATTTCAGCACGCAATTAATGTTATGTCAACCGATTTTCGTGCCCCGTGTCGAATCCTGTCAAATGCACGGCTGGATTCGACAAAACGCGCCAAAAAAAATTCTTAGCGCCTTCTATGCACGTTTTTTGCGCGAATGATGTGGTATTTTGCCGTCCGGTGCGCACAAAAAGGGCCGCCCTTTCGGGCGGCCCTTTGCCATGTCTGCGCCTGTTTTCCCGCCCGCGTCACGCCGGGTTGACGTGCACGGTGCAGTGCTTGACGTCCGGGTAGTCGCGTTCGAGCTCGTGGTGCACAGCCTCGGCGATGACGTGCGCGTCCCGCAGCGGCAGCGCGCCGTCGACCGCGATCTCGGCGTCGACATACGTCCGGCTGCCGAACAGCCGCGTCTTGAGATCGTCCACGCGCACGACGCCGGGGGTGCGCAGCATCGTCGCGCGCATGGCAGCGACGGTGTCGGGGTCGCACGCCCGGTCGACGAGCCGGTCGATGCTCTCGCGGAAGATGCCGTAGGCCACCTTGAAGATGAACAGGCAGATGACGATCGACGCGATGGGGTCGAGGATGGGCACGCCGAGCCGCGCGCCGAGCACGCCCGCAAAGCTGCCGATGGACGACAGCGCGTCGGACCGGTGGTGCCATGCCTCGGCCTTGAGCGACACGGAGCGGATGCGTTTGGCCGCCGCGATCGTGTACCAGTACAGCCCCTCCTTGACGGCGATGGACACGACCGCCGCGATGAGCGCGAGCACGCCGGGTGCGGCCAGCGTCTCGCCGCGGATGATCTTCATCACGCCGGCGTAGCCGATCGCCGCGCCGACCACCACGAGGATATTGCCCAGCAGGATGGACGCGATGCACTCGAGCTTTTCGTGCCCGTAGGGGTGGCTGGCGTCGGCGGCCTTGTGGGAAAAGACCGCGCCGATCATCACGATCAGCGAGCCGAGAATGTCGGACGCCGAGTGCACGGCATCGGCCACTATGGCCGACGAGTGCGCCACGATGCCGGCGACGAGCTTGAACACCGTCAGAACCGCATTGGACACGATGCCGACGGTGGACACTTGCATGGTCACGCGCTTGGCGTCATCGGGTGTAGAGGTGCGTGCGCGCATAAATAAGACTCCTTTCGCACAAAAAAAGCGCCTGTGGGGCATCTGAGTCCCACAGACGCGGTGATATCCTGTCTGCTGCGGCGCGGACGCCGCCCGGCCGTTTCGGCCTGTCATTAGGAGGAAGTATAGCACGTGCGCGGCCGGCCGTCAAGCAGAATTTGCGCGCATTTCACCGGCGCAGCCAGTGTACGCCGGCGCGGTGGAGCTTGGCGCCGAGGATGAGCGCGATCTGCACCGGAACGCCGACGAAGAACGCTGCCCAGATGTTGTATTCGAGGTATTGAAAGTAAAACGCGGTGATCGTGCTCCACACGAACAGCGACGCGAACACGCACTGCAGCGTCGTCTCGCCCTCCCAGTGGCGGGAGAAGAGAAACGCCACGGCGAACGACACCGGCACCGCCCACACGAACGCCATCCAGTACATCTTGCCGATGCTGAACTGCGAATACAAAAACACCACGACCGCGACGACCCACACCATCGTCACCCACATGGCGGCGATGAGCACCTTGGGCATGAGGTAGGCATCGTGCTGCTTCTCACAGCTGCTCTCGGCAGCCTCGGCGCGCGCGGCGGCCACGCCGCCGTCCGCCAGCAGATCGTCCACGCGCAGACCGTAGAGGTCGGCGATGGTCTTGAGCATCACGACGTCGGGCAGCGAATCGCCCCGCTCCCACTTGGACACGGCCTTGTCGGAGTAATTGAACTGCGCGGCAAACTCGGCCTGGGTCAGGTTTTCTTCTTTTCTCAGCTCGGCAAGGTTGGCGGCGAGCGCGCCTCTCACATCATCCATACTATGAGTATACCACGCCGGGCGTTCGGCCGCAAGAGGCGCGTTTTTTCCGAAATTCTGTCATTCTCCCGTCGGTAGAATCGCCTTCTCCCAACGTTTCTACCGCTCGCGCGCACGGAGGATGCATTTAAAAAGTCCTTGCCGTATAATGAAGCCATGAAGAAATGTGATTTTCCTGACGATGTGCACGTCAGGCATCACCTGCAAGGGAGATCGATATTCATGAGCAAACAGACCTTCCGCCTGCCGACATGGCGGCGCAAGCCGACCGCGGACGAGACCGCGCCGGACATCGCCGACAGCGAGCTGGTGCCCGCGGAGAGCGCCGCGCGCCCGACGCGTCACAAGCACGGCAAGCGTACCTATGTCATCGGCGGCGCGCTGCTGGCGCTGGCGATCGCGGCGGCGATCATCATTCCCGGCGCAGTCGGCGGCGGCGACGATGACGGCGCCGGCGGCGCGAGCACGACGCTCTCCCGCCCGGACGGCGACCCCTCCGGCCAGAGCGCGGAGGACAACATCTACATCACAACCGGCGTCATGGATCAGGAGACCTACCGCTCCGAGACGACCGGCGAGACGAAGGCGAAAGTCGGCTTCATCGACTACAATCAGGCCGTGCACAACGTGCGCGTCGTGACGAGCGACAGCGTCTTTACCGAGGCCATCAGCACGAGCATGTTCGTCAAGCTCGGCGAGCAGAAATACTTCAAGGACGGGGCCATCCTCGTGCGCAAGGCCAGCTCCATCAGCGGCGACACCGCCACCTGGAGCGACCAGATCGTGGCCATCTCGCAGCAGGACTATCAGGACGCCTACGGGCAGGACCCGCGCAACCTCAGCAACTACGTCATCAGCCGCGACACGGTGCAGAATCCGTCCATGACCGCGAACGACGACGGCACCTACACCCTCACCTTCGACCTCGAGCCGGCCGGCGCGAGCGCGTATTACCGCCACCAGGTGCGCACGTACAGCGGCGCGGCGAAAAACCCCGAATTCACGGCCGTGCACATGGCCTGGACGATCGACGCCAACTGGAACCTCCTGCAGATGGACACCGTGGAGAGCTACACCGTGTCCATGTCCGGCCTCGGCAGCCTCAACTGCACGAGCACGCTCACCGAGGCGTTCACGGACTTCGGCGCCGTGACCGACGACCAGACGGAGTTCCAGCACTACCTCGAAACCGAATATGACCCCAATAACCTCGGCAAACTCTCCGACGGCGGGCAGGACACGCAGGCCATGGTGCGCGACTTCTTCCGCCGCACGCCGAACTACAGCATCACGGTCACCGCCAACGGCCAGTCCTACGGCCTGACGGCGCACGTGGACATCGACCAGACGGCCTTCCAGGTGCGCGGCAATGTCGCGGGCGTGGATCTCTTCGCGGCCTACAGCAACGAGCGCGTGTACGTCGCCTTCGGCAGCCAGAAGATCGTCCTGCGCGCGACCGACACGATCGACGCGGCGCGCACGGTCGCGGGCTATCTCGGCGTGCAGATCCCGAACATCTCGCTCGACACGGCCGGCATGACCGCGCTGACGAAAAACGTCGCCATGCAGGAGACCGACACCGGCATGACCATCCGGCTCAACGACCCGATGATCTCCGGCACCGTCCTGCTCACGGATCCGGACGCCCTGCGCCTGACGCGCGCGGACGTGGCGCTCAACTTCGGCGGCGCGCGCATGCACGTCACCGCCACGCCGTACTACGGCGGCTTCCAGGTGCAGTCCCTCGAGGGCTACACGGACCTCACCGGCGCGCTGAGCCTCGTGAGCCCACTCATGGACGCAGCCACGGCCAAAACTGCAACGTTCCACGTCGCGCTCAGCGGCCCGCTGAGCCTCACGGGCACGGCCACCGTGACCAAAACCTCCGGCGGCTATGACGCCGCGCTCACCACCACGGTCGACGGCGTGACCGTCACGGCCGAGTACATCGGCAGTACGGTGTACGTCTCGGCCGGGAACATCCACGTCAGCGGCACGGGCAGCGAGATCAAGGACCTCGTCGCCTGGGCGGGCAGGCTCGCCGGGGCAAACGACGCCGCGGCCGCCGGCAACGCCTACGCGCAGTTTTTCCGCGAGCTCACGCCGCAGTCCGCCGTGGACAGCATCCAGGATCTTGCGTGGTCGGATAACGCGCTGCACGCGCAGCTGAACATCGCGGGCACCCCCGTCTCCGCCGCCCTCTCGGCCGACAGCGTGACCGTCACGGCCGCGGGCTGGACGGTGCGCGTGACCATCACCGGCACGTCCGGCTCCGCCACCACGCTCACCCCCACGAGCGGCGATTATGTCACTCTCTCGCAGCTGCAGCCCTTCGCCCCGGTGCTCGAGCGCTATGTCGGCGCGCAGGCCATGGGCATGGCCGCGACCGTGTCCGTCAACGGCTACAGTCTCGATACCGACCTCGTGCTCTCGCTCGGCAAGCCTGTCGCGGCGCGCGCCGTGTCGCAGATCCTCGGCCGCGACCTGACCGTCACATTCTGGAACAGCCGCGTCTATATCGACTTCGGCTGGCACCATGTCGAGGCGTCCATGAATTCGCTCGAGCAGGCGCTCTACGCCGTGCTCACCATCACGCCGGGCATCGACCGCCAGGCCGTGCAGAACGCCATTGAAGCCTACACGTACTTCTTCGAGCACCTGTCGTTTGCGAGCGTCGTCGGCGCGATCTCCGAGTTCGGCTATGCCGACGGGGCGCTGAACATCACGGCGAACATCGCGGCGTCGCCGCTCTATATCTCGCTCACGCCGAGCCAGATTACGCTGCGCACGCAGGTCGATTCGGCCTCCCTCGCCGTCACGGCCACGCCGGGCAGCGCCTACGCCGCCGCGCCGGATCTGACCCCGCAGGGCGGCAGCTACTATGATCTGGACGATTTCATTGCCCTGCTCCCGAGCTGGTGAGCGGGCGCATCCCCCAAAGTTACCCACCCATCGCACAGCAAGCCCCCGGACGGAATGTCCGGGGGCTTTGCCGTAGCGTTCGCTGCGCACTTTTCAAGCCTTCTCCTTTTGGGAGCGGGCTTTGGGGGCAGGACGGACACACACAGTACATGAGCGGCAGCGCCATTCCGAAGCCTCTGAGCCGCGGGGGAGCCCGAGGGGGCAAGGCCCGCCTCGGGTCAGATCCATACAGAAAGCCCTCGGACATTGTGTCCGGGGGCTTTCTGCATCCTCTTATTCTCCAGCTGCGCATTCAGTGCACACTCGCCTGCTTCTGCCGCAGGCTCAGGCAGTCGGCAATCATGGCGATGAACTCCGAATTCGTCGGCTTGCCCTTGATATTCGAGACCGTGTAGCCGAAAAACTTCTGCAGCGTCTCGATATCGCCGCGGTCCCATGCGACCTCGATCGCGTGCCGGATGGCGCGCTCCACGCGCGAGGGCGTCGTGTTGAACTTGCGCGCGACCTCGGGGTAGAGCACCTTCGTCACAGAGTTGATGATGTCCATGTCATCGATGGTCAGCAAAATGGCCTCGCGCAGGTACTGGTAGCCCTTGATGTGCGCGGGCACGCCGATCTCGTGGATGACATCGGTAACGACGCTCTCGAGCGAGGGCTCGGGCTCCGCCGCGGCAAGCTGCGTGCCCGCGCCGCCGGTGCGCTGGCGCGGCCGGGCCGTCTGGCGGATACGCTGCACGAGCAGCGGCGGGTCAAACGGCTTTTGCATAAAGTACGTCGTGCCGAGCTCCGCACATTCCATCAGCACCTGATCGTTACAGATCGCGGAGGTGACGATCACGCGGGACGATGCATTTTTCGCCCGCAGATGCGTCAGCAGGGACAGGCCGTCCAGATTCGGCAGCACGAGGTCGAGCACCACGACGTCGGGCTGAAATTTGGTGATGAGTTCTTCCGCGCGCAGCCCATTGTCCGTCTGGGCGACCAGTTCCATATCCGTCTCCTGGCCGATGGCCTTGGAATAGGCCGCGCGGTACTGTTCGCCGGGGTCGGCGAGCAGAACACTGATTTTCGTTTCCATAACTTTCTCCTCCGCAAAAATTCAGGCTTGCGGTCAGCTCTCTGCCGAATCGCTCGTTTCCCCTGTCTTGCGAGGATATTTTACCATATCTGGAATGCGAGAACAATGTGATTTTTGGCGAATTGCTCTAGTTTTCCGTTGACATAATTTGATAATAACCGTCGAAAGATACAATTTTTCGAAGTATATCGGAAAATCTCGCCGGCATTCGACAGGCAGAATGTGTCGAATGCGCCTTGCGTTATGTAAACCGATATTCCGACATATGTCATGTCACCGCGACAGTGCCCGCCCCGCTGCGCGCGGCGCGGCACGAAAACCGCCGCTTCGGCCGGCGCACGACCGGCGGCACCGCCTGCACGCAGCAAAAAGCGGAAGGGGCAGCTGTCCCTTCCGCTTCATACTGTATTTTGTATCTGCGCCCGCGCTCAGTCCTTGTGGTCGCGGCGGCTGTGTGCAGCCGCACGCTCGGCATGACGCTGCGCCTTTTCGGCCAGATGATCGGCCTGCTTCTGCGCGCGCTCGGCCGCGTGCTGCGCGTGGCGCTGGGCCTTTTCGGCCGCGTGCTGCGCCTTGCGGGCCAGCTCCGCCGCCTGGCGCTGTTCGCGCGCGACCTGCTCCTCCGCCTGACGGCGCAGGCGCACCTCGAGCTGCTGCTCATGACGCAGCTGCTGCTCGGTGGCGTGCTGCTCGTGCCGCTCCTGATGTTCGGCGGCGTGCTGGGCGCGGCGCTCGTTTCGCTCCGCGCGCTCGCGCTCGATGCGTGCGTGCAGCTGCGCGCGGCGGGCCTCGATGCGGGCAGCGCTCGACGGGTGGTTTGCGCGGAAGTCGTGGTCGAGGTGGTCGCGCCGCTCGCGCACGTGCGCAACGAGCTCGGGATAGTCCTGCTCGACGCGGTCGATGAGACTGTCGCGCTCGACCTCGAGGTCGGTGAACACATCGTCCTCGGAGTTGCCGAGCAGCGCAGCCAGCTCGTCCGTGTGGCCCTCCAAATGCAGCAGCACCTCATCGGTGTCGATGCTGCCGAAGTGGAAGTCCTCGTTGAGGAAGTGCTCGAGCATGGTGCGGCGCTCGGCGACATCGTCCGTTGCGCGCATGCGCGCGAGCATGAGCTGCACGTTGCGCTCGATCTGCACCTCGGCGTCCGCCCCGTAGAGCCACTCGAGCTCCTGCAGTTGGCGGATATCGTCCATGTTGTCGGGAATGCGCTGCTGCGCCCCGCCGATGTCGACGGCCGCGCCGGCATCGCGCAGCGCGCCCTGGATCGTGCGGCGCACCGCGCCGGATTCGATCAGCTCCCCGGCCTCGAAGTGCCGCAGCTGGTCGTTGACCTCGCCGATATGCTCGGTCAGGTAAAAGCGCACGCCCTGCGCGCGCAGCTTGCGGTTGAGCGCGACGAGCCGGTCGCACGCGGTGATGTCCACGCTCACGATGGCGCTGCCGTCCACGATGACGGCCTGCGTATCGGGCTGCAGCGCGCCCTCAATGTCCTCCTGAAAGCGGCGGATGTTGGCAAAGAACAGACTGCCGCTGAAGCGGTAGAGCACGATGTGCGGCAGGGCCTGCACGCCGCTGACGCGGTCGATCGGGAAGAACCCCGCCTTGCCCGGCAGCGTACCGAGGAAGGTGCGCTGCGGCGCCGCCGCGCGCATGAGCACGTCGATGAACGACAGCACCATGCCCACGAGCACGCCCTTGATCGCGCCGAGCAGCAGCACACCCAGAAACGCCCCGGCGAAGATGCCGAGCTCCACGCGGTTGACGCGCCAGAGCCGCCGCGCGATGCCGAACTCCGTCGCCCCGATGAGCGCGTTGACGACGATGGCCGTCAGCACCGGCACGGGCAGAAAGCGGATGAGCGGCGTGGCAACGAGCAGCACGACGAGCATGGTCACGCTCGCCATGACGGACACGAGCTGCGTCCTGCCGCCGTTGCGTTCGTTGACGGCCGTGCGCGACACACTGCCCGACACGACGCAGCAGCCGACGAGCCCGGCGGCAACGTTGCCCACGGCATACGCCGCGATCTCGCGGCGGCCGTTGAGGCGGTAGCCGTTTTTCTGCGCGGTACCGGACGAGGCCAGCAGTGTCTCGGCCAGAATGACGGCCGCGACCGGCAGCGTCGCCACGAGCGCCTGCGTGAACGGCAGCGTGGTGAGGTCCGGCAGCGCGACCTTCGGCAGGCCGCGCGGCACGGCGGCCAGCAGCGCGACGCCCCAGTCATCCAGCGGCGCGAACGCACCGAGCAGCCCACCGAGCACCATCATCACGAGCACCCACGGCGCCTTCGGCCACTTGCGCGGCGCGATGAGCAGGATCGCCAGCGTCGCAAAACCGAGCGCGGCAGTCGGCCAGTTGATGACCTTTGCCGCGTCAAAAATGTGCCCCAGCAGCTCGAAGAGCTCGCCCGTGCCGGTGCCGGAACCGAGCAATTTTGGCACCTGCATGAGGATGATCTCGCAGCAGACGCCGCTAATGAACCCGCCCATGACGGGCTCGGAGATGTAATCGACGGCCTTATCCGCGCGCACGAGCGCGAACACGGCCAGCCACAGCGCGACGTAGAGCGTCAGCACCGGCACGATGCGCATGGCCTCCGCGCCGCCGGGCGCGATGCCGAGCGACGTGACCACCGCGCCGATCATGGCGGCCGGCGCGGCATCGACGCCGAAGATGAACTCCCGCGTCGTGCTGAGCATTGCAAACAGCAAAATCGGCACCAGCGACCCGTACAGCCCGTAGACCGGCGGCAGACCGGCCAGCTGGGCATAGCCCATCGAGATCGGGATGGACAGCAGCGCGATGAGCGCGCCGGAGAACAGATCCGGCCCGAGCTGCGCCCTGTCGTACCCGCGCAGGGAGGCGAACAGCGGCTGAGAAAGCGCTTTCATAGCATCACCTGGTTTTTAAGTGTCCCGCTCAGGCGAGCAGGGGGTCGAGCCCGGCGTCGAGCTGGGCGTTGCGCCGGACCTTCGGCCGGTCGATGACCCGGCCGCGCGCGACGACCATATCGAGCGTGCGCAGCACGCGCAGATCGTCGAGCGGGTTTCCGGCCGCGACGATCATGTCCGCGCTCATGCCGGGGGCGAGCGTGCCGGTCACGCCGCCGAGCCCCGCCAGCCGCGCGGCCTGCCCTGTGGCGCAGTAGAGCGCGCAGGCATTGGACGCACCGGTGTACTTGTGGAAGTAGCACAGCTCGCGCCAGAAGTCGTACTGCGCGATCCACTGGCAGCCGACGTCGTTGCCGAGCGCGATGGGAATATCGTGCGCCAGCGCGGCCTTCGCGCACGCGACCATGCCCTCGAAAACCACATTGCCGTTGAACTGTTCGACCTCGGTCAGGTGCGTGACCGAGCGGTCAAAGAGCGCGTACGGCAGCGCGGGCGAGAGCGTCACGCACAAGAACGCGCCCCGCTCGTGAAACAGACGCAGAATTTCCTCGTCCGGCTTTGCGCCGTGCTCGATGGAGTCCACGCCGTTTTCCAGCGCCACGCGCACGCCCTCGGGCGACTCGGTGTGCGCTGCCACGGTGTAGCCGAGCGCGTGCGCCCGCTCGCACACGGCGCGCACCATCTCGGGCGGCATCTTCAGCTCGCCGGGCACGCCGCGCTCGGTCGCGTCCATGACGCCGCCGGTGATCATCAGCTTCACAAGGTCGGCGCCCTGCGCGTGCACGGCGTCCACCTGCGCCAGCGCCTGGTCGATCGTCTCGGCAGCGATGGCGACGGAACCAGCCATGTGCCCACCGGGCACGGAGATGCCCTCGTTGGCGGCCAGGATGCGCGGGCCGACGCGGCGGCCGACTGCAATTTCGTCGCGCAGGCGCGTGTCGAACGTGCTCAGCCCGCCGACGGTGCGGATCGTCGTCACGCCGCCGAGCAGCTCGTCGCGCGCAAAACCGCACACCATGCGGTAGGCCACCGCGCGCGAGACGGGATTGGAGAGGATGCGGCGCACGAGCTTTTCGTTGTCGCGCTGCTTTTTCTGGATCTTGCCGCTGCCGGCCAGATGCACGTGCATGTTGATGAGGCCGGGCAGCAGATAGCGCCCGCGCAGGTCGATGCGCGTGTACCCCGCCGGGGCGGTGCCGGCGGGCACGATGTCCGTGATCGTCCCACCGTCGGTGAGCACGCACAGCCCGGGCTGCACGCGCATGTCCTTCGTGCCGTCGATCAGATTGGCGTTGTCAAATGCGTATTTCATGCTGCTCATCTCTTTCTGCAGCCCGGCCGCGCCGGGCAAGCCGGTCAAAATGAATAAAAATAGAATACCACATTTGGCGAATATGTCAAGGCGCGCCCCCTCCTGCCTCCTACCTTCTCCTCGGGAGAGCGGTTGCATCAAGCGATGCCTTTCCTGGAGCGGAAGGCGATCGTGCCGTCATGCCTCCAGTTCGCCGGCACCGCGGGTCACGTCGTGGATCCACTTGCCGGAGCGCAGCCGCGGCACGCACAGGAAGATCTGCACGATCACATCGATGGACATGAGCGGGTACACATACCGGATGTCGAGCTTCCACACGAGCGCCGTGAGCGCCGCCAGCGGCAGGCACACCGCGTACAGCGGCCCGACGTCGCACAGCATCGCATAGCGCACGTCCCCGCCGCCGCGCAGCACGCCGACGATGTTCGTCAGGCTCACGCTCGACACCGGCTGCACGAGCATCAGGATCCCCATCATATACATGGCGATGTCGCACGCCGCACCCTCCATGTGCATCAGCGGCAGGATGTACGGCCGCAGCAGCACGTTGCGCACGAGCGCGATGATGCCCATGCACACGAGGCCGACGACGAGCGCCAGCCCGTCGAGCACCCACGCCTTGCGCTGCACCTGATCGCGATTGCCGCGGCCGATCTCCCGCCCGATGAGCACGGCGGCCGCGCCGCCCGCGGCGAACGACGCCGGGGTGAGCATGCGCTGCAGGTTGCCGGCGATGGTGTAGGCCGAGAGGATGGGCGTGTTGTCCGCCATATGCCCCATGATGACCGTGTAGAGCGAAAATGCGAGCGACCACAGACACTCATTGCACACGACGGGCAAGGCGTACTTGGCAAAGTCCTTTGCAATCACGCGGCCGGGGTGCAGCAGCGCGCGCGGCATGAGCGGCAGCCGGCGGCTGAACCGGGCATACACGCACAGCACCGCGACCTCGAACGCGCGGCTGATGAGCGTGGCAATGGCTGCGCCCGCGCAGCCGAGCATGGGCGCGCCGAGCTTGCCGTAGATAAGCACCCAGTTGAGGAAGATGTTCAGCGCGCCGGACACAGTGAGCAGCACCGCGCCGAGGCGGGGATTTTCCGTGCTGCGCTGGGCGGCGATGTACACGCCGCTGATGGCGGAGAAGAAATACGAAAAGCCGACGTAGCGCGTATACGCCGCGCCGGGCGCGACGAGGTCGGCGTTGTTGGTGAGCACGCGCATGATCTGCTCCGGGATGCAGAATGCCGTGATGGCGAGCAGGCCCGTGATCGTCGTGGAAACAAAGAGCGCGATGCCCATGACGCGGTTGATGGCCTCCTGATCGCCGCGGCCGTGGTACTGCGCCACGAGCACGCTCATGCCGCTCTGCACGCCGAAGATCATCAGCTGCATGACGTAAAACGGACTGTTTGCCATCGTCACGGCGGCGAGCGCCGTCTCGCCGAGCACGCCGACCATGAACGTGTCGGCCATGGACATGGAAAATGTCACGAAATTTTGCAAGATCATCGGGAGCATGAGCAAAACGGCCTCCCGAATGAAGGCTTTTTCCTCGCGGATGAGACGCATGGGGCTACCTCCTTTGTGCGCAGTCCGTTTATCATACCATGATTCCCCGCCGCGCGCAACCGTGCGGCCCGTTTCTGCCGCCGGTCATTGACACCCGCCGTCCTTTGCGCTAAAATAACGCTGTTGTGCCCCCGTAGCTCAGTTGGATAGAGCGGCCGCCTCCTAAGCGGCAGGCCACTGGTTCGAATCCAGCCGGGGGTGCCAGATTTTCTGTCAAAAGCCCTTGCTGCAAGGGCTTTTGTTTTTTACCCTTTTTGGTGTTTCCTTGCAGCATACTCCATGCCTTCTCGCGGTTGCCGCCCTCTTTTTGCGCGCGGATGGGCCGCCGCTGCAAGCAACGCATGTTCTCCTCGGCGGTTTTCCGCCATAGAACGCAGGGCACTTGACAGGTCTCGCGCCGCCGGGTATCATGATGGTATCACATACCATTTCAACTACGGCGGCGGGAATGGCTGCGCGCAGAGAATACCGCAGGCGCCGATCTTTTTTTCTGTGAATGGTATAGGAACGCTTTTGGGAAATATCGGCCAGCATGGTCACGGCGATGAGGGGCGATAGATATGAGAGTCAATATCAACTTTAAATATTTTTCCCAAAATGTAAGTGTGGGTTATTGCCTGATCTTATTGGGCATGACCATTGCAGGTGCGTATGCCGCAGTGATTCGCCCGGACATGCGTTGGATTTTGATATTGATGGTGTTCTTTACTGACTTTTTTTGCGTGTTCGGTATCGGAAGAATATGCAGGTCTTATGACATCCGCACAGATGGTGTGGTGGCGATCTGGTTTGGCATCTTTCGGCGGTTTTACCCGTGGTCGTCCTTTTGCAGTGTGAGCTGGGAGCGTGTCAATCTCGGCTGCCGGGTGGTAACGGATGTGCTGTGCACGCAGATACCCCTTAAGCGCCAGCGCAACGGCATGGTTGACAAGGATTTTTTGGGGTGGCATCCCTTTCGTGTGCTGGATATCGACATGACAGAGGAACAGCTTTCGGAATTCAGCAAATACTATCCCATTCAGCTCAACCAACCCATCCCGCTATCATCGACAACGCCCTAATACGCAAAAAAGCACCCGAAAGGGTGCTTTTTTGCATGTTCGTTCCGGTTCACGCGCCGAGCTTTGCGAGCATGGCCTCGCAGACCTCGTCCATGTCGCCGACGATGCCGTAGGTGCAGTAGTTGAAGATTGCCGCCTCGGGATCGGTGTTCACGGCGACGACCACGTCTGCATCCGAGAAGCCCGTGACGTGGTTGACCGCGCCCGACACACCGAACGACAGCAGCAGCTTCGGCTTGACCACGGCGCCGGACTGTCCGATGACGAGCTTGAACGGCAGCACGCCGCGGTCGAACACCGGGCGCGTGCAGGCAAGCTTGCCGCCGAGGCGCTCGGCCAGGCGGCGGTAGCGCGGCAGGGCATCCGCCCCCTTGATCGCGTTGCCGACGCAGACGATCACGTCCGCGTCCGCGATGTTCAGGCTCTCGTCGAGATCGTCAGCGCGGAAGTCAAGGATCTCGGTGCGGATGTCCGCGACCGGGAAGTCAATGTGCTCCTCGATCACCTCGTGCGCACGTGCGCCGCAGGGCACGCACTTGAACGTGCCCGGGCGGATGGTGCCGACCTGCGGGCGCGCGACCGGCACGGTGATGACGGCCATCATCTTGCCGCCGACGGCAGGCTCAACGAACTCGATGTCCGTCGTCCCGGGATCCCAGACGAGCTCGGTCGCGTCCGAGGTGCAGCCGGTGCCGAGACGCGCGGCGAAGCGCGGTGCAAAATCGCGCCCGTTGATCGTGCCGCCGACCATGACCGCCGTGGGCCGGTATTTCCGGCACAGGACGGTGAAGAGGTTGGTGTACGCATCGTTATTGAAGTAGTCATAGCCCGTGCCGGTCACGTGGATGATTTTGTCCACGCCGCAGTCGAGCACGCGCTGCAGCTCGCCGTCCGAGATGCTGCCGACGATGACCGCGACGAGTTTCTCGCCGCTCGCGTCGCAGAGCCTGCGCGTTTCCGAGCACAGCTCGAGCGAGACCGGCAGCACGCTGTCGCCGTCGCGCTCGATGAAGACCCACATATCTTTATAATCTGTTTTATTCACTGCCTGCACCTCCTCAAAGCACGTCCGCGATCAGCCCGAAGAGCCGGTCCACGTTCTTTTCCGTGCTGCCCTCGTCGATCATGCTGCCCTTCGCACCGACCTCCGGCGGATAGGTGCGCGGCACCTTCGTCGGGGAGCCGGGGTCGCCGATCTGCGCGGGGTCGAGCCCCGGGATGGTGGCCGCGCTGTAGACCGCGATATCCGCGGTGCGCGAGGCCTTCCAGCGCTTCAGGTTCGGGATGCGGGGGCGGAAGTTCGCCTTCTCGACCGTGAGCAGGCAGGGATACTTGGCGCGCAGCACCTCCGTGCCGCGCTCGAGGTCGCGCTCGGCCGTGATGGTGTGCGCGGCCGTGTCCACCTCGACGATCTTCGCCGTCGAGGAGATCTGGCTGGCACCGAAGCGCTCGGCCAGCTGCGAGCCCATCTGCCCGGTCGCGCCGTCGAGCGACTCCTTGCCGCAGAAGATGAGGTCAAAATCGCCGAGCTGCTTTGCCGCGCTCGCGATGACGTAGCTCGTGGCGAGGGTGTCGGCGTTGGCAAACGCGCGGTCGGACAGCAGCACGGCGCGGTCCGCGCCCGCGGCGAGACACTCGCGCAGCGCCTCCTTGGCCATGTCCGGCCCCATCGTGATGACGGTGACCGTGCCGCCGTGCGCCTCCTTGACGCGCACGGCCGCTTCGAGCGCATTGGCGTCCAGCGGATTGAGGATCGCCGGCACACCCGCGCGGATCAGACTGCCCGTGATGGGGTCCATCTTCACGAGGTTAATGTCGGGCACCTGTTTGACGCAAACAAGAATATTCAGCATGCTTCAGCCCTCCTCGACGTTGGTGCAGACCTTGCCGGGGTTGAGGATGCCCTTGGGGTCAAACACCTGCTTGATCGCCTGCATGAGCCCGAACGCCGTCTCGCCGGCGGACTCCACCAGGTACTGCTTCTTTGCGTGGCCGATGGCGTGTTCGCCGGAGACCTGCCCGCCGAACTCGATACACTTGGCATAGCATTTGTCCATGACGGCCTTGCTGCGGCGCTTGAACTCGTCGAGCGCCATGTCGTTGGCGCAGCAGTAGATGTGCAGGTTGCCGTCGCCCGCGTGGCCGAAGCTGCGGATGGTGATGCCCTCCGCCTTGCCGGTGGCGCGGGTGTAGACGAGAAACTCCGCGATGCGGTCGACCGGCACGACGACATCCATCTCGTCGAGCAGCTTCGTGTCCGCCTCGATGACGGTCAGGAACGCGCTGCGCGCGGCCCAGACGTCCTTTTTCAGGCCGTCGGTCCAGACGACGAGCGTGTCGTACGCACCGCGCTGCTCGGCAAGCGCGCCGAGGCGGTCCATCTTCGCGGTCAGTTCGGCCTCGCTGCCACCGACGAGGGTGACGAGGATGTATGCACCGGCCTCTTTGCCGTCCACGACCGTGGGGAAGATGGTGTTGCCGGTGAACGCCGCCGAGGAATCGACGATGTCGCGCTCCATGAACTCGATCGACTGCGGGTCGAGGTTGGCCAGCTTGATCTGCGGTACGGAGGCGATGGCGGTCTCCACATCGGCAAACGGGAGAATGAGGCTCACGTTCATTTCCGGCTTGGGGATGAGCTTGAGCGTCAGCTCCGTGATGACGCCGAGCGTGCCCTCCGAGCCGATCATCAGGTGCAGCAGGCTGTAGCCGGAGCTGGTCTTGCACACGGTCTTGCCGAGCTCCATGACTCTGCCGTCGGGCAGCACCACGGTCATGGCCAGCACATAGTCGCGCGTCACGCCGTACTTCACGGCGCGCATGCCGCCCGCGTTCGTGGACACATTGCCGCCCACGGTCGCGGTCTTCTCGCCCGGATCGGGCGGGTACATCAGGCCGCGCGTGAGCGCGTCGGCCGCAAGATCGCACAGCAGCACGCCGGGCTGGATGTGCACGACGAGGTTGTTCATATCGTAGGAGAGGATCTTGTTCATGCGCGTCGTGCACAGCACCACGCCGCCGCACAGCGGCACGCACCCGCCGACGAGGCCCGTGCCCGCGCCGCGCGGCGTGACGGGGATGTCATTTTCGTAGCACACACGCAAAATCGCGGACACTTCCTCAGTGCTCTCGGCCTCACAGACCACCTCGGGATAATACTTGCCGTAGATGGGCATTTCGTCGTGGCTGAAGTCGTCTTTCACCGTATCGCCTGCGAAAAAGCGCTTCGCGCCCACGATGGCCTGAAGCTGCGCGGCAATTTCAGGTGTGACTTTCTTGTATTTCGTCATTTCTGACCTCCTAACTTGTTCTGAACTTATAAAGTAACACAATACAGGGGATAGTTGTCAAGTATCCCCTGTGTGAAAAAATCATATTTTTGCGCAAAAAAGCTTCCGGCCCGAGATACGGGCCGGAAGCCCGGAATTATTGTTCTGCCTTCCCGAGTTTGGGAAGCGCAAGTGTGACGAGAATGCCGACAATGGCAATTACGCCGGCCAGGATGAAGGCCATGGAGGTGTTGACGGCCTTGGCGAGGAAGCTTGTTCCGACTGAGGCAACGCCGAAGCCGATCATAACAAGTGAGCAGACAAGACCAGCGTTCTCGGAGCCGAGATAGTCGGTCGTGAGCGAGGGCATGGTTGCCGCCGTGGCGCTTTCCGGGTCGGGGTGCGCGACAGCGCAGTCATCCAGCTCGTCGAGCGAGAGCGCGAAGGCGCTGCCCTGCCGCTTCTGGGCGTTGGCTGCCTTGCAGCGATTGAGCGCCAGATTGCGCGTGATCCTGCCGAGGAAGGTGGAGAGGATCGCCAGGCGCTGCGGCGGCATAGCCTCCCACGCGTGCAGATAGGCGTCGTTGACGTTTTCCTCGCTGTCGGCGCGGTCGGATAAGATGTTTTGCGAAATTTTCATGCAATAAGACCCGTACTTTGCGTCGGTCTCGACGATGGCCCGCTCGTCCCGCTGCCAGTAGAGCGCGACGATCTGCGAATCGTCCATGCGTGTACTCCTTTCCGTCCAAAGTGCCATCATGACATAAAGACAACTTTTTTATCCCCCGCGTTACAGGGGCGTGAAAATTTTTTGAAAGTATACCACATCTCTGCAATTTTTAACAGAGGGCGCGCGGTTTTGGCGTGCCGGAGCGGCCGGAATTGCTCGGTTTTTCCATTTGTCTTGACAATCGTCCGGGCAAATGCTAATATAGTCCGTGCAAATACTATTTGGAGGAACCGTATGCAGCATAGTCCAAGAAAGTTCTGGGAGGTCTGGGGACGCTCGGATGCGCTCTACAACCGCTGGGCTGCCGCGCACGGCGTGAACAACTACCGGCTGTTCGTGCTCTACGTGCTCGATAACCACCCCGGCGCCACGCAAAAGGCCATCTCGGATCACGCCGGTCTGCCCAAGCAGACCGTCAACACCGTCATCCGCGCGCTGCGCACTGAGGGCTATGTCACGCTCAGCCCCGCCAGCGGCGACCGCCGCGAGAAGAACGCCGTCCTCACGCCCGCCGGGCAGGCCTATGCCCGTGAGCTGCTCGAGCCGCTCTATGCACTCGAGGACGCTGTTTTTGCCCGCATGGGCGATGCGCGCGTGCAGGAGATGATGGACGCGATCGCGCTGTTTAATATGATCTTTGAAGAGGAAACGGAAACTATAAAATGAAGACAACTCGGCATGACTCTTTTGCGGCCTATGTGCTCCCGTCCGTGCTTGCGTTCGCGCTCTCGGGCCTGTACACGATCGTGGACGGGTTTTTCATCGGTCAATCCCTCGGCGACCTCGGTCTCGCCGCCATCACGCTCGCCTATCCGGCGGCGGCGCTGCTGCAGGCCGTCGGCACGGGCATCGGCCTCGCCGGTGCGATCCGCTGCACCATCTTGCAGGCGCGCGGGGAAGAACAGACGCCGCGCACGTGCTTTTCCGGCACGGTGCTGCTGCTGCTCGTGACGAGCGCGGTGTTCACGGCGGTGCTGCTCGGGCTGCTCGGCCCGGTGCTGACGGTGCTCGGCGCGCAGGATGAGACGCGCCCGCTGGCCGCGGAATACATCCGCGCGATCGCCTATGGCACGGCTTTTCAGATCCTCGCCACCGGTCTTGTGCCCTTCATCCGCAACCTCGGCGGCTCGGCGTTCGCCATGGCCGCGATGGGCACGGGCTTTGTGACCAACATTGCGCTCGACTACCTGTTCGTGTGGGAGTTTCACTGGGGTATGGCCGGCGGCGCGTGGGCGACCGTCATCGGGCAGGCGGCGACGATGCTGCTTGCCATCGGCTATCTGGTGTGGCGGCGCGTGGGCTTCGTGCCGCCGAAGGCGGGCGAGGTGCTGCCGCTGTGGGGCGCGCTGCTGAAGGTCGCGGCCGCGCCGATCGGGCTGACGTTCTCGCCCAACATCACGCTCATGGTCATGAACCACTTCCTGCTGCGCTACGGCGGCGCGCTGGCGATCGCGGTCTACGGCTGCATCGATTATGTGCTCTCGACGATCTATATGCTGCTGCAGGGTGTTGGCGACGGCAGCCAGCCGCTCATCAGCCGTGCCTACGGTGCGGGCGGCTTTGGCGAGCTGCGCCGCACGAGCACGCGCTCTTACCGCGCGGCCTTCGTCATCACGGCGGCGTGCATCGTCGCGCTCTACCTCGCGCGCAGCGTCATCGGCGTGCTCTTCGGCGCGTCTGCGGAGGCGAACGCCGGCGTCACCGCGCGGCTGCCGCTGTTTCTGGCGACGCTGCCGCTGCTGGCGTATGTGCGCGTGACGATCGCGTACTTTTACGCGACGGAAAAGACCGCGCTGTCGTATGTGCTCGTGTTTTCCGAGCCGGTGCTGACGTTTGTCGTGCTGCTCATTTTGCCGCAGCTGCTCGAGCTCAACGGCGTGTGGCTGGCGATCCCGGCGGCACAGGCACTCACGTTCTGCATCGCCGTGCCCGCGCGGCGGCGCACACAGCGCGCAAGAGAGCTTCCGGCGTGATCCTCAAACGGCAAGTCGTCTGTACAAAAAATCAGCGCCCATTGCATTCGCAATGGGCGCTGCCGCTTTTTGGGGTGATTTTCTGTGTCTTGCTCAGGCCTGCGTGTCGCCGCGGTAGAGCATGCACATGATCTGGCCGCGCGTGCATGCGTCATCCGGGCTGAAGGTGGTGGCGCTCGTGCCGGCGGTCACGCCGTTGGCTGCCGCCCATGCAACAGCATCGGCGTAGTAGGCGTCTGCCGCCACATCCGCGAAGCTCACCGTGTCGCTCACGGCCGGTGCGCCGGCTGCGTTATACAGCAGCGTGACAGCCTGTGCGCGCGTGCATGTGTCGTTCGGGCTGAAGGTGGTGGCGCTCGTGCCGGCGGTCACGCCGTTGGCTGCCGCCCACTTCACCGCGTCGGTATAGTAGGCATCCTCGGCCACATCCGTGAACGGAAGCGCCGTGCCGGACACATCCGGCTCACCGGCCAGACGGTACAGGAAGGTGACGATCTCGGCACGGGTGCAGGTGTTGGCGGGGGCAAAGGTGGTCTCGGTCACGCCGGCCGTGATCTGCTGGGCGCTGAAGTAGGCCCACTTCACAGCGGCGTAGAGCTCGGTGTCTGCGGGGACGTCCGTGAACGGAAGCGCCGGAACGGCCGGGATCTTATCAACGGGGATCTCCGCGCTGACGGAAGCGTTTTCGAGCGTGATCTGGTAGTCCTGGCTGTAGTTGGCCTTGCCCGGCTCATAGGTGTAGATCACGAGCGCAAGCTTGTGGCCTTCCTTGACGGTGTAGACGTTCGGCTGCAGGTAGATGGTGTAGTCGTGGTTCTCGCCGACCTTCAGCGCGACCTTCGTGCCGGCGGAGGCGGAGTCATAGCCGGCGCCGGGGTTGCACAGATCCATCCAGCCGCGCGCAATGATCTTGTAGCTGACGTCGGTGGCGTTGAGCTCGGCGTAGTCATAGTTGTTCAGGCCGCCGCCCATCCACGCGCCGCCGGCGGTGATGGTCTTGGGCACATAGCTGCCCTGCGTGTTGTAGGCCGGGAACGTCGTGCCCTCGGGCGCGATGTCGACGAGCATGGCGCTGACCATGAGCGCGTCGCGGTCGATCAGATCGGCGCCGTCCGGCAGAGACACGGTCACAGCGCCGTCAGTGGACGCTGCGCCGACGTAGTTGTCGTGGTCAAGGGCGTTCGTCTCTTCGCCGACATAGTTGTCGTGGTCGACGGTGCCGCGCGGGCTGCTCGTCTCCGGCGCGTCATAGTTGTCGGCGCTGGCGGTGAAGCTCACGGCCACGCTGCCCTTGATGACGGTGTCGGCGTCGACATCCATGGTGTACATGGCGCTCACGTCGGTGGAGCCGGCGGTCAGCGCATTCTGCCAGTTTCTGCGGTTGATGCCCTGCGTGGCATAGTCGCTGTTGATGGTGGTCGTGCCGGTGTCACCGGCGTTGGACATGACGATGTGCTCGTCGGTCGTCCAGCTGTCATAGGTGTTCCAGACGGAGGCGTCGACGTTGCTCTGTGCGGTGACGGCGGCCATGTTCTCGGCGCCGTTTTCCACGCCGCACAGGTAGTGGCTGAACCAGCGGTTGAGGACGTTGTTGTAGCTCTCGCCGTCAATGTAGAACTCAAGGTTGCCGGCGGGGTAGCTCGGGGTCAGGTGCGCGTCCTGATGCAGCAGGAGCTTGACGTTCACGCCGGCCTTCTGATAGGCCTGATACATGAGGTCAAATTCCTTCGTGCGCACGTTGTCGTCGTTGAGGCCGTGCACGATCAGCGCCGGGCACTTGATGTTTTCCGCGTCGAGCGTGTAGTCGCGGGTCGCCCAGTGCTCGGAGTAGTCGCCGTTGCTCTTGAGCTGATCCTGCTGGATCTGGTACATATAGTTGCCGTACTTTTCGGCGATGGTCGCGTAGTCGTCCGGATCGAGGTAGCGGCCGTTGCAGTACCAGCCGAGCCGCTCGGAGTAGTTGACGAGGCTGTTGGTGGAGATGCCCTGAGAGTTGGTGTACTCATACCAGCTCGCGATGCCGGCGACGGGGACGATGGTCTCAAGGCCGGCGACGCCGGTCGTTGCCAGACCGAACTGCGTCGTGCCGGCGTAGGAGCGGCCGGTCATGCCGATCTTGCCGCTCGACCAGTCGGCCGAGATGGCGACGTTGCTGGTCTTGTCGGTGTAGGCCACGCGGTCGCCGTGCAGCCATTCGATCACGCACTTGAACGCATCGATCTCCAGATCGGTGCCGCAGGTCTCAAAGCCGTCGGAGCCCTTCGTGCCCAGACCGCCGCACTCGACCACGGCAAAGCCGCGCACAAGATAGTAGTCATACCAGTTGAGGTCCTCATAGTCGTACATCTGCTCATACGGGTTCCAGTAGTACCAGTCGGCACTGTCGGCAGCAGCTGCCGCGTCCGCGGTCGTGGCGGTGCCGGCGGGCACGCGCTTGTCTGGCTGGCTGTAGAGCTTGGAGATGTCATAGCTCTCGCTGCCGAGGTTCTCGCCGGGGTTCATGCTCTCGTTGCAGCCGGTGATGTACGGGCGCGCCTCGTAGATGGTGGCCGCCTTGTAGTTGCCCTCCATCGCTGCGCGCGGGATCTGCACGAGCGCCTTGACAAGATCGAGCTTGCCGTCGTCGTCGGTGTCGTAGTTGGTCTCGACATAGACGCAGTAGCGGATGATGTCGCTCTCGTCGTTGCTGTAGCCCTCCGTGACCTCGCCGGTCGTGTAGGGGAAGATGGGCTGTGCCATACCGTTCATGTACAGCGGCTGCAGCTTGTCGGCGTGCAGCGCGTCATACATCTGGTCGGCGACCGCCTTCATCTGGCGGTAAGCCGCGAGCGTGCAGGGCGCGTCGGCGTCGGTGTCCGCGTCGATCATACCCATGCTGCGGGCCTGAGCCAGATAGTCATCCGGGAACGAGCCGAGCTGCTGCTCGGTCATGCCCGTCCACAGCAGCAGTGCACGCACTGCGTCCGCTACGGTCAGCTCCGTGTTTTCGCCTGCACCGTTGGGGACGAGCGCAGTGCCGTTGATGTCTGCCAGATCGGCATACGTCACGGCGGGTGCGCTGCTGCTGTCGTTCACGGCGAGCGCCGTGCCGGGCAGAAGCGACAGCACCATGACCAGCGTCAGCAGCAGAGTCAAGATTCTCCTCTTCATGATAAGCCTTCTTTCTGTATGAAATTGGATTCTTCACCGCCGGAGCAGCGGGAGTGCACCGCAGACGGAAAAAATCTTATGTGCAGTTTACGTCTGAAATGTAAGTTTTTCAATTGACAAAGCACACAAGGTTTTTGGTGAATTTAATTTCATTATTCGTCGTATTATTAGCATATTCATACATGAATTATTTTTGATACGGTTATATGCGTTTATTATAGGTCTGAATACCCATATATTCCAGCGTTTTTCCAGCTTGCGGCAATTGAGAAGAAACGGCGCACATTAGTATTTATTCATTCAATTTTTTGTTTTATTCGCACGCGGGCAGAAAAGCACCGCCGCAGGAAAAACCCTGCGGCGGTGTTTTTTACGTTTTGCAAAGAAGCAGCAGGTACAGCAGCCCGCCCAGCGTTATAACGGCATAAACACCCAGCAGGACGCTGTCCGTCACGCGGGAGCGGCACACATCTGCCACCCATTCGGACACCGGCAGAAATGTTTCCTGTTCCGCGCGTACCCCGACGACCTGCTGTTCACCGCTGTGCATATCCAGAAAGGAAAACCGGCGGCCGGAGACCGTCAGCTCCAGCTCCGTCCCACCTGCTGCCAACGCCTGCAGGCGCGCAGTATCTTTCCGCGCTGCGTCATAGCCGCGCCAATCTCTGCGCAGGAAGAATTGCTCTCCGTCCGGCGTTGTAAACGCGATCCACTGCGCCCACCGCACGGCCTCATAGTGCACATCCGTGATTTTTGTGCGGACGGTGCGGACATCCCGCACATTCGGAATCGCAAAAATGCAGCCGTACAGGCCGCCGACCAGAAGCAAGTTACACAGCAGATACACCAGCAGATGACGGCGCGTGCTTTGCTTGTCCCAGCGCCTAGTCAGCGCCTGCCGCCGTTTGAGCAGCCGCTTTTTCAGACTGATTTTTGAACTCTGTTTTCCGCGCATGTCATCACCGCGGCTTTCTGTCGTCGCTGCAGTCGGGGGAAAAGCGCTTGACCGTCCACGCGGGCATGCGGCGATCCTCTGGCCCTGCCCCTTGTGCAGTAAAAAATACATAATACGCAACCAGAATCAATTCTGAAGATATGAGAATAATCGCCGGCCATTTCCGCAGCGGATCGAGCGGTACGCCGAGCAGCCACATCAGCACATAGAACGCGAGTGCCGCAATCGGAAATTTGAGCAGTTCACAATAGTACCAAATTCGGATCGGAAGCGGAATTGCCGATGCGACGCCACGGTAGGTCAGCCAGTTCCAGAATCCGGGGTGCGCCTTTCGCTGTTTTTGCATCATCGTCTTGCTCATGGCCGCTCTCAAAACACCTTCGATTGCGACGCGCACAAACGCAACATGGAGCGGCCAAGCCACCAGCATCACAATCGGCAAAACGTACTTTTCCGGCATGCGCGTCCCCTCCGTTCTGCTGACAGAATATCCTGCGCCGGAGGCCCTGTCAAGCGCAAAAAATCCGCCCGCTGCCGTGCCTGCGCAAAATTAAAATTTGAATTCACATCTGAATTTTGCACCCCAGAGGGGTATTTCTGCGAATTTTGATGTAAAATGTCTGCGAAAACACCGAAAACACCATTACTAAGGAGGAAACACTCATGACCCACCGCAAACACGCGGCCGCGCTGCTGACCGCCGTGCTCCTGCTGGCGCTGACTGCCTGCGGCAGGCAGACCGCCGCCGCATTCGACCCCGCACAGACGCCTGCGGCCCCGGCCATTGAGACGCCCGTCATCGCCGCCCCGGCCGCGACACCGACGCCCGCCGCCGGAAAAGACGCCGGCAGCGACGGCTGGAAGGCCGAGTTTGAACGGAGCCTGCTCGAAGACTACGGCGTCACGCCCGACCACTACGAGGATCTCGGAAACGGCATCTATCAGGTCTACGTGAAGATCGACGGCAAAGTCGTGCCCTACGTCACGGTCGATTCCGCGACCGGCGACTACCACGGCTGAGCACCGGCAGCAAAACAAAAACCACGCCCCTGCGCGCCATTCCGGCGCGCAGGGGCGTGGCGGTTTTCTGCCTGCAAATTATCCGCGCAGGCCGACGGCCTCGAGGATGGCCTCAACGCGGTCGGACGCCTGCACCGGCCAGTCACCCTTGACGTTCTGGCAGCCGGCGGAATCGAGCAGGTCGCGCGCGCCGCTGCCCATGAGCGTCTGGCAGGTCGTGTCGATCAGGTCCATCTGCTGGCTGAAGGAGACCTGTGCGTCATTGCCCTTGTCGCTGAGCCACGCGACGACGGCGGACTTGATCTCGCTCTGGGTCATCGTGCTCGCCGCGCCCCAGTCGAGCAGCTTCACGGCGTAGGGTACTGCCTTGAGCGAGCTGCCGGTCACGCCGAGCTGCATGTTCTTTTCAATGTCGTCGAGCACCGTGGTCAGCTGGCCCGTCTCCGTGCCGGCCGGGTGGGCCGGGTCGGAGGTCGGGTCTGCGGGCGTCTGCACCGGCGGCGTCACGACCGTGGGGGTGGAGGACGTCTCCGGCGTCTGCGTCTTGCTGCCGCAGGCGGCCAGCGCCAGCACGAGCACCAGCGCGAGGGTGAGCGCCGCGAGGCGCTTTGCATTGCGGGATAACCATACCTTCATATGGGAACACTCCTTTCATTGTGCCTTTATGATATGCAAGGGCGCGCCCGCTGTCAAGAAAATGCACGCGCCCTCTTGACAAATACCCTTGGGGGGTATATATTTGAAAATACCCCGGAGGGGTATATGGGAAACAATGAGGTACAAATACATGGACGATGAGAAAAAAACCGGCTGCTGCGGCTGCTCGCAGCGCAAGAAGGAGCGCACGCCGGAGGAATACAAGCGGCTCATCCACCGGCTCAACCGCATCGAGGGCCAGATCCGCGGCATCCGCGGTATGGTCGAGAACGACGCCTACTGCCCGGACATTCTCGTGCAGTCGGCGGCGGCGGGCGCGGCGCTCAATGCATTCAATAAGGAGCTGCTGGCCAGTCACATCCGTACCTGCGTCGTCGAGGACATCCGCGACGGCAAGGACGAGGTGATCGACGAGCTGGTGGCGACGCTGCAGAAACTCATGAAATGAGCCGCACCGCAAAGGAGGAACCACTTTGAAGCAATACCATGTCACCGGCATGAGCTGCGCGGCCTGCTCGGCGCGCGTGGAAAAGGCGGTGTCGAACGTGCCGGGCGTGACGGCATGCTCGGTCAGCCTGCTGACCAACTCCATGGGGGTGGAGGGCACGGCGGCGGACCAGGCCGTCATCGACGCGGTGCAGGCCGCGGGCTACGGCGCATCGGTCAAGGGCGCGCAGCAGAGCGCAAGCCCCGCCGCCGGCGCCGACGCGCTGGCCGACCACGAGACGCCGAAGCTGCGGCGCAGACTGTTCTGGTCGCTTGGTTTTCTGCTCGTGCTGATGTACTTTTCCATGGGCCACATGATGTGGGGCTGGCCACTGTCGAAGTTTTATGACGGCAACCATGTCGCCATGGGCCTGACGCAGCTGCTGCTGACGGTGATCATCATGGTCATCAACCAGAAGTTTTTCATCAGCGGCTTCCAGGCGCTCTGGCACCGCGCGCCGAACATGGACACGCTCGTGGCCCTCGGGGCGACGGCGGCGTTCGTGTACAGTACCTATGCGCTCTTTGCCATGACGGGCGCGCAGGTGCGCGGCGACGAGCAGGCCGTCATGAACTACATGATGGACTTTTACTTCGAGTCCGCCGCCATGATCCTCACGCTCATCACGGTGGGCAAGACGCTCGAGGCCCGCTCGAAGGGCAAGACGACCGACGCGCTGCGCAGCCTCATGGAGCTCGCGCCCAAGACCGCCACCGTCGAGCGCGACGGCGCGGAGGTGACCGTTCCGGTCGAGCAGGTGCAGAAGGGCGATGTCTTCGTCGTCCGCCCGGGCGAGCGCATCCCGGTCGACGGTGTGGTGCTCGCCGGCACGAGCGCGGTCAACGAGGCGGCGCTCACGGGCGAGAGCATCCCGGCCGACAAGGCACCGGGCGCGTCCGTCTCGGCCGCGACGGTGAACCAGTCGGGCTTTCTCAAGTGCCGCGCCACGCGCGTCGGCGAGGACACGACCCTCTCGCAGATCATCCAGATGGTCAGCGACGCGGCGGCCACGAAGGCGCCGATCGCGAAGATCGCGGACAAGGTGTCCGGCGTGTTCGTGCCGTCGGTCATGGGCATCGCGCTCGTGACGTTCGTCGTCTGGATGCTGCTCGGCCGCAGCGTGGGCTACGCGCTCGCGCGCGGCATCTCCGTGCTCGTCATCAGCTGCCCGTGTGCGCTCGGCCTAGCCACACCGGTGGCGATCATGGTCGGCAGCGGCATGGGCGCGAAAAACGGCATCCTCTTCAAGACGGCGGCCTCCCTCGAGGAGACCGGCCGCATCCAGATCGTCGCGCTCGACAAGACCGGCACCATCACCTCCGGTGACCCGACTGTGACGGACATCTGTCCGGCCCCCGGCGTGACGGAGGGCGAGCTGCTGCGCCTGGCCTGCGCGCTCGAGCGCCGGAGCGAGCACCCGCTGGCCAAGGCGGTGCTGCGCCGCGCGGAGGCGGACGGGCTGACCGCCGCCGAGGTCGCGGACTTTCAGGCCCTGCCGGGCAACGGGCTCAAGGCCACGCTCGACGGGCAGCCGCTCTGCGGCGGCAACGCGGACTTCATCCGCACCGCAGCCGACATCCCCGCGCCCATGCAGGCGCAGGCGCAGGCACTGGCCGAGGCCGGCAAGACGCCGCTGTTTTTCGCCCGCGGCGGGCAGCTGCTTGGCATCGTCGCCGTGGCGGACGTGCTCAAGCCCGACAGCCCGCAGGCCATCCGCGAGCTGCAGAACATGGGCATCCGCGTCGTCATGATCACGGGCGACAACGCGCGCACGGCCAGGGCCATCGGCGCACAGGCTGGCGTGGACGAGGTGATCGCGGGCGTGCTGCCCGACGGCAAGGAGCGCGAAATCCGCCGCCTGAGCGCACGCGGCAAGGTCGCCATGGTCGGCGACGGCATCAACGACGCGCCGGCGCTCACGCGCGCGGACATCGGCATCGCCATCGGCGCGGGCACGGATGTGGCCATTGACGCGGCCGACGTCGTGCTCGTCAACAGCCATCTGAGCGACGTGCCGGCGGCCATCCGGCTCAGCCGCGCGACGCTGCGCAACATCCACGAGAACCTGTTCTGGGCGTTTTTCTACAACACCATCGGCATCCCCATCGCGGCGGGCGTGTTCGCTCCGCTCGGCCTGACGCTCAATCCCATGCTCGGCGCGGCAGCCATGAGCCTGTCGAGCTTCTGCGTGGTCACGAACGCCCTGCGCCTGAATCTGTTCAAGCTGCGCGATACGCGCCATGATCATAAACGTGCAAACCATCTCAAAGAAGCACCAGAAATCAAGGAGGAAACTGCAATGAAAAAGACCATTTCGATCGAAGGCATGATGTGCACTCACTGCGAGGCGACTGTGAAGAAGGCGCTCGAGGCGCTGCCGGAAGTCACCGAGGCCGAGGTCAGCCACACGGCGGGCACCGCCGTCGTGACGCTCAGCGCGCCGGTGGACGACGCCGTGCTCAAGCGCACGGTCGAGGCCAAGGACTACACCGTCACCGACATCGCGTAATGCATCCAAAACCGCAGCAAAGGCGTCCCCTCTCGGGGGCGCCTTTGCTGTTTTCTGCTCACTTTTTGTGCGCGTCGATCTTCTGCGCGAACAGCCCGTGCCGCGTGCAGTACCACAGCAGCGTGCCGTGCGCGAAGTACGGCAGGCGCGCCGCAGCCGCGCTCCCATTTGGAGGCGGCCTGGTCGCTCACGCCGATCGCGTCGGCGAGCTGCCGCTGTGTCAGGTGTTTTTGCTGCCGCAGGGCGCGGATGAGCGCCCCTGTGCGTGTCTGATCCATCGTTCGCACCTCCCGTGCAGATATATTGTACGGATTTCCGCCCGGAATGCAACCGACGCTCCGTAGAGTCCGCCGTCAGGATAGCGCCGGGGCACGTCCCGTGTCAAGACACGTGTAAAAAATATGCCGATTTTGGTTGCCGGGACGGCAAAAATTCGCTATACTGAAAAAAACACCCTGTAAGGAGGTGCCCGGATGAACCACCGCGCGCGTATCCCCGCGCTGCTGCTCGCCCTTGCGCTGCTGCTCGGCTGCGCCGGCTGCGGCGGCGGACGCGAGCCCGTGACCGTGACGATCTGGCACGTCTACGGCGGCGAGACCTATCTCAACCCGCAGGGCAGCGCGACGCGCGAGCAGGTCGCAACGATCCTGATGGAGTTTTGCAAGAACGTAAAGAAGTGACCCGTTAGAAATGCATCCCCCTCTGATTCATCCGGAATCAGAGGGGGATGTTGCTGTTTTAATTTGAGTTGTGCGCAAATTCTACAGAAAAGTATGCCAATGCCAATAATGTAAATTGTATTGCATATTTTATAAATAATGTTATAATCCATGTAGATATCGGGACACCGGGTATATTGGGAGCGCAGCCATGCGCATCGTTTCTCCTGCGTGGCAGGGCTGCTAACAAAATGACAGGAGAAAAATGAACAGGGAGGAAACACATGAAAAAACGACTTTTGAGTTTCGTACTCGCGGTGCTGATGATCGCATCGCTCCTGCCGGCCACGGCGCTGGCGGCGTACGTTGTCACCAGCGGTACCTGCGGCGCAGAGGTGACCTGGACGCTGGACAGCGAGGGCGTGCTGACGATCAGCGGCAGCGGGGATATGGATGACAGTAAGATTGTGCAGTCGGATTATAGAAGCCTGGTAAAGTCAGCTGTGATTGCAGAAGGCGTGACGAGCATTGGTGAGTTTGCTTTCTATAAGTGCGGATCTCTGACCAGCGTGACGATCCCGGACAGCGTGACGAGCATTGGTGAGTATGCTTTCTATAAGTGCACATCTCTGACCAGCGTGACGATCCCGGACAGCGTGACGAGCATTGGTGTTGGTGCTTTCTCTAATTGTACATCTCTGACCAGCGTGACGATCCCGAACAGCGTGACGAGCATTGGCAGGTCTGCTTTCTTTCTTTGCACATCTCTGACCAGTGTGACGATCCCGGACAGCGTGACGAGCATTGGCGATTCTGCTTTCTTTGATTGCATATCTCTGACCAGCGTGACGATCCCGAACAGCGTGACGAGCATTGGTGCTGGTGCTTTCCGTTACTGCACATCTCTGATAAGCGTGACGATCCCGGACAGTGTGACGAGCATTGGCGGTTATGCTTTCTATGATTGCAAATCTCTGACCAGCGTGACGATCTCGGATGGCGTGACGTACATTGGCGATTCTGCTTTCTCTAATTGTACATCTCTGACCAGCGTGACGATCCCGGGCAGCGTGACGAGCATTGGCGATGATGCTTTCTCTGAGTGCTCATCTCTGAACAGGGTGACGATCTCGGATGGCGTGACGAGCATTGGAGAGAAGGCTTTCTATGGTTGCTCATCTCTGACCAGCGTGACGATCCCGGACAGCGTGACGAGCATTGGCTATAATGCCTTCGGTAGCTGCGAATCTCTGACCAGTGTGACAATCCCGGACAGTGTGACGAGCATTGGTGATGGTGCTTTCTCTTGTTGCACATCTCTGACCAGCGTGACGATCCCGGACAGCGTGACGAGCATTGGTGGTGATGCTTTCTTTCTTTGCAAATCTCTGACCAGCGTGACGATCCCGGACAGCGTGACGAGCATTGGCCGGTCTGCTTTCTCTTATTGCAGATCTCTGACCAGCGTGACGATCCCGGACAGCGTGACGAGCATTGGAGAGCGGGCTTTTTCTGATTGTGATAATTTGACTGATGTCTACTACACTGGGACAGAAATAGCGTGGAACAAAATCAAAATTAGTGACAACAACGATGCCTTGAAAAATGCAACCATTCATTACTTCAGCGAATGGACCAGAGAAAAAGAGCCGACCTGCACCGAGCCGGGCTCGGAGACGAGCGTCTGTCCCGAAGCGGGCTGCGGCAAGACCTTTACCCGCGAGATTCCAGCCCTCGGCCATAGCTGGGACGAAGGCAAAGTGACGAAGCCCGCCACCGAAGCTGAGGACGGCGTGAAGACCTTCACCTGCACGCGCTGCGGCGAGACGAAGACCGAGACTATCCCGGCCACCGGCAGCGACGTCGACGTGACGCAGATGTTCTCCGACGTAACGAAAAACTGGGCCTACCCCGGCATCCAGTACTGCGTGACGCACAAGCTCATGGGCAGCACCGGCGGCGATAAGTTTGCGCCCACCATGACGACGACGCGCGCCCAGATCGTGCAGATCCTCTATAACCTCGAGGGCGAGCCGAAGGTGAGCGGCACGACGCCGTTTACCGATCTCACACAGGACTGGTATCAGGACGCGGTCCTCTGGGCCTATCAGACCGGCGTGGTCGCCGGAACGTCCAGCACGACGTTTGAGCCTGACCTGCCGGTGACGCGCGAGCAGATCGCGGTCATCCTCATGGAATACATGACGCGCGTGCTCAAACTTGAGCGCACGTGGACGCCCGCCGATCTGAGCGGCTTCCCGGATGCGGACAGCGTGTCCGACTGGGCGAAGGATGCCATGGCGGACGCGGTCGGGCTGGGCCTGATCTCCGGCGCGAGCAACGGCGGCCAGACCTATCTCAACCCGCAGGGCAGCGCGACCCGCGAACAGGTCGCAACGATCCTGATGGAGTTTTGCAAGAACGTGAAGAAGTGACCCGTTAGAAATGCATCCCCCTCTGATTCATCCGGAATCAGAGGGGGATGTTGCTGTTTTAATTTGAGTTGTGCGCAAATTATACAGAAAAGTATGCCAATAATGTAAATTATATTGCATATATTATAAAAACTATTATAATTAACTTGATTTTCCCTGCTGCCGCGCCCGGCAGGTCGGCGGCGGGGCTGCTGCAAAATAGCGGAAAAAACCAATAGGGAGGAAACACATGAAAAAACGACTTTTGAGTTTCGTACTCGCGGTGCTGATGATCGCGTCGCTCCTGCCGGCCACGGCGCTGGCGGCGGACATTGTGGACAGCGGCACCTGCGGTGCTGAGGGCGACGGCAGCAATCTGACCTGGACGCTGGACAGTGACGGCGTGCTGACGATCAGCGGTACCGGCGCTATGAAAGAATATGACCCTTATAAAGCGCCGTGGTATGGCAGTAGTAGCCGGGTAAAGTCAGCTGTGATTGCAGAAGGCGTGACGAGCATTGGAGGGAAGGCTTTCTTGGATTGCACATCTCTGACCAGCGTGACGATCCCGGACAGCGTGACAAGCATTGGAAAGCAGGCTTTCATGTATTGCACCTCTTTGACCGGTGTGACGATTCCGGACAGCGTGACGAGCATTGGAAGTAGTGCTTTCTCTTATTGCAAATCTCTTACAAGCGTGACGATCCCGAACAGCGTGACGAGCATTGGAGGGCAGACTTTCATGGGTTGCTCATCTCTGACCAGCGTGACGATTCCGAACAGCGTGACGAGCATTGGCGGTTGTGCTTTCATGGATTGCTCATCTCTGACAAGCGTGACGATTCCGAACAGCGTGACAAGCATTGGTGAGTATGCTTTCTATAATTGCACATCTCTGACCAGCGTGGCGATCCCGGACAGCGTGACAAGCATTGGTGAGTATGCTTTCTATAATTGCAGATCTCTGACCAGCGTGACGATCCCGGACAGCGTGACAAGCATTGGAAAGTGGGCTTTCTCTGAATGCAAATCTCTTACAAGCGTGACGATCCCGGACAGCGTGACGAGCATTGGCGATGCCGCTTTCGCTTCGTGTACATCTTTGACCGGTATATGGGTCGCTGAGGGCAACAGTCATTACGCCAACGATGCGTCCGGTGTTCTGTTCAACAAAGATAAGACTACTTTGGTGCAGTGCCCGGGCGCTTTTTCCGGAAGTTATGCGATCCCGAACAGCGTGACAAGCATTGTCGGTTACGCTTTCGATGGCTGCGCATCTCTGACGAGCGTGACGATCCCGGATGGCGTGACAAGCATTGGCCGGTATGCTTTCCATGATTGCAGATCTCTGACCAGCGTGACGATCCCGGACAGCGTGACGAGCATTGGTGTTTGGGCTTTCTGTGATTGCACATCTCTGACCGATGTGTACTATGCCGGGAGCGAGGCGCAATGGAAAGCGATCGGTATTGATCTCTATGGAAATGATGACCTTTTGACCGCCAACATCCATTACAATTATGTTTCCCATACCCACAGCTACAAGGATGTTGTCACAGCGCCGACGTGCACCGAGAAGGGCTATACGACCCACACCTGCGCCTGCGGCGACAGCTATGTGGACACTTATGTGGATGCTCTGGGTCACGCATGGGACAACGGCAAAGTGACGAAGCAGCCGACGGAGACCGAGACCGGTGTGAAGACCTTTACCTGCACCCGCTGCGGCGAGACAAAGACCGAGACTATCCCGGCCACCGGCAGCGACGTCGATGTGACGGAGATGTTCTCCGACGTCACACGCAACTGGGCCTACCCCGGTATCCAGTACTGCGTGACGCACAAGCTCATGGGCAGCACCGGCGGCGATAAGTTTG